>Ga0070741_10006978_pt1 | contig 23795 bp, 15 predicted proteins | sample Coa_R1_4_FD_66440 | JGI IMG/M metagenome (GOLD analysis project Ga0070741, IMG submission 66440) | Surface soil microbial communities from Centralia Pennsylvania, which are recovering from an underground coalmine fire - Coalmine... | ecosystem: Environmental > Terrestrial > Soil > Unclassified ...
CGTCACGATGGCCGCAATGATGAAGATTACGAGGATCGAATAGCGGAAGTTCTTCAGCATGAATCCAGCGCTGATGATCCCCATCAGGGAAAGGAAGAAAACCAGGATCGGCATCTCGAAGATCAGGCCCATGCCCAGGATGATGCTCAAAAACAAAGAGGTGTACTCGCCAATGGTGATCATCGGCTGAAATTGCTTGCCGAACTTGATCAGGAACTCGAGCGCCGCAGGATAGACAACTTTGTAGCCGAACAACCCCCCGCAGACGAACAGCGTAATGGTAGAAACCATGAAGGGTACGACGTACTTCTTTTCCTTGCGGTACAGGCCGGGTGAGATGAACATCCAGACCTGGTAAAGCACGAAGGGCGAGGTTAAGAACAAACCGGCGAGCGCGGCGATCTTCAAGTAAAGGTTGAAGGGCTCGGTGGGGTTCAGGTACACCAGTTTTTCCGCCAGTCCATTGGCCCGCAGCGCATCCATAATGGGGCGCTGCATATAGTCATAGATCAGTTCAACCTTCCACCAGCAGGCGAAAAAACCCACGGCCACTGCGGCGATGGAGTACACGATACGGCGCCGCAGTTCCTCGAGGTGATCGAGGAAGCCCATGGTGGGCATAGCTTCTTTTTCGTCTTCGGAGGGAGGTGCTTCGGCCAGTTCAGGCATGGAATTCCTGCGAGCTCGGGGATGTCACGTCCTCGGACGGGTGAGCGGCCTCAGTGGCCCGGGGCTCGGTGCCGTTGCCGCCGGCGGCAGGGACGGGTTCTTCGTTGGGAGCCGCGAGGGTGGCTGGCGGCTCCGCCGGTGCATTCTCAGCCTCCAGCACATGCGAACTGCGGCTGGTGGTTCCCTCGACCTGCGGATAGCGCGGCAGGATGGTGGGCTGCTTTTCGACCTCGAGTTGCGCAATCTCCTGCTCGATCTGCGACTTGAATTCGTTGGAGGCGCGGCGAAATTCATTCATGAACTTGCCCACCTGGCGGGCGATCTCCGGCAGCTTCTTGGGCCCGAAGATGATCAGGGCCAGGAAGAACAGGAAGACCGTTTCAGAAAAACTCATGGGTCTCATCATACTGTGCCGCGAGGAGACGGGCAAACACGGGCCATTGGTGCTTGCACCGAAAAAGAGCTGTCGGCCGGTGACTCAACTTCTGCCGCCGCCTGCCGATATCCCTCCTCGGGAGTAACTCGCGCATGCCGCAGGACTGGTACTGGATTCCGCTTGCCGTCTTGACCGCGCTGGCCATCTACCAGCAGATCAGGATTTACCAGATCTACCGTGACTCGAAAAAGAAGGAGGAGCTGTTTCAGATCGTGACCGAAAACGCGGCCGACATGATCGCCCTGGTGGATGTCAAAGGACATCGGCTGTACAACAGTCCGGCCTATCAGAAGATTCTGGGATATTCCCCGGCCGAGCTGGGAGAAACCTCGGCCTTCGAGCAGATTCATCCTGAGGACCGCTACCGGGTGCTCGAAGCCGCGCGCGAGGCGCGCCAGACCGGCCAAGGCAAGCGCCTGGAGTACCGCATCAAGCATAAAGACGGCAGCTGGCGGGTCCTGGAATCAATCTCCGGCCCAATTCGCAATTCCAAGGGCGAGGTCACCAAGCTGGTCATCGTGAACCGCGACATCACGGAGCGCAAGCGCGCCGAGCAGCAACTGGAGCACAACCTGTTTCACGATCCCCTGACCGGATTGCCGAATCGCCGCTTTTTTCTGGATCGCCTGCAGACCGCCTTCCTGCGTGCGCATCGCGACCCCAGGTACTCCTACGCTCTGCTGCTGGCGAATGTGGACCATTTCAAGGCATTCAACGAGAGCCTGGGCACAGCAGGAGGAGATCGGGTGCTGCAGGAAGTGGGGCGCGCCATGGCGGCATGCCTGCGGGACGATGACGACACACCTGGCGGAAATGGCGGCACCGTCTCCCGGCTGGGCGGCGATGAATTCACCATCATCCTGGACGGAATCAGCGATCCCAGCGATGCGTTACGTACCGCGAAACGCATCCAGGGCGCCGTCGCCCAGCCCTTCGTCCTCGATTCCAGAGAAATGCGCGTTTCCCTCAGTACCGGAATCGCGTTAAGCACCATGGCGCATCAGAAACCTGAAGAAGTCCTGAAAGATGCTGACGTGGCCATGCGGCGCGCCAAGGCGTTAGGCGGCTCCCGCTGTGAAGTATTGGACGAAGCCATGCACACCGTTGCCGAAGGGCGCCTCCGGCTGGAGGGCGATTTGCGGGCCGCCCTGGCCGGCAGCCAGTTCCGCATTCATTACCAGCCGGTCGTGCAATTGAACACGCGCACGGTTTCGAGCTTTGAGGCTCTGCTGCGCTGGGACCATCCCCGCCAGGGACTGATTTCTCCTTACCGCTTTCTCGAAGCCGCCGAGGATGCCGGCATTCTGGTTCCCATCGGCCACTGGCTCGTCCTGCAGGTGTGCCGGCAACTGCAGGATTGGGAGGCGCGGCGCGGCTCCGACAAGCCCATTAACATTACGGTTAACGTATCGGCACGCCAGTTTGCCGACGCGCACCTGGCTAACGACATTCAGGAGGCATTGCGGGAGACCGGTCTGGAGCCTTCCCGCCTGCAACTGGAGATGACGGAAACGATCGCCTGCGCCGATCCCAAGCTCACCATTACCGTCCTGGCGCATCTCAAGCACCTCGGGATCGGGGTCATTCTGGATGACTTTGGAATCGGATCCGCGTCTTTGCGCGGATTGCGGCAGTTTCCGGTCGACGCCCTGAAGATTGACCGTTCCCTCATCCACGAAATGCAAAGCGACCGCGCCCAGGGCGAACTGGTCGAAATGATCATCATCATCGCCCACAAGATGGGGGTGCGGGCGGTTGCCGAAGGGGTTGAAACCGCGCGGCAATTCGAGCGCTTGCTCGAACTGGGATGCGACTTCGGGCAGGGATATTACTTCTCGCAGCCCCTGGAGCCGGAAGCTGCGTTGCAGTTCATGAACCGGCAGGCGGCCGCCGCAGGCCGCTCAGGTTAATTCCCTAGCGCGTTCCATTGCCCGGAGAAACGACCCGGCCGTACTCGGTCGCACGGCTGAGGCGGTCAAACATGCGCCACGCAGCCAGCGACACTTTGCTGATCGCCTCTTCGCCATCTCTCTCGTTGTGCAGAAATGCGGTCATCACGCAGATTGCGTACGGGCGGCCTTCCACGAACACGATCCCGGAATCGTTCCGCACTGCTTCCAACTCTCCCGGCTTATTGGCGATCTTCAGGCCCGGCGGCAGATCACGCGGAATGAAGGAATCTTTGTTCGTGCTGAGCATCTTGAAGAAATCGGCGGTCGATTCCTTGTTCAAGACCTTCCCCTGGTAAATGGCCTTAAGCAGCTGCATCATCTCGCGCGGGGTTGAAATATTCTCCCGGCCCTCTTTCGCCGCCTGCAGGTCCATCATCTTCCGCCGCAGACGGGTATGGCTCAATCCGAGAGAGTCGAGCATGCCATTTACGTTCTGCATGCCGAGTCGATCGATCAGAACGTTGGTCGCAGAGTTGTCGCTGACGGCCACCATCATCGTAGCCAGATCGCGCAAGGTGACGCGGGTGACCCCGGGCGTGAGCCCGTTCATGATGTCGCTGTCAGGCACGAGATCGGACGACTGCACGGTATAGAGATCGGTGAGCTTGAGTTTCCCCTCCTGCGCTTGCAGGTAGAGATTCGCCAGCACGGCGATCTTGATCGAGCTGGCCTGGGCGAAGACTTCGTCTTCATGCAGGAAGAAATGTTCTCCGCTGGTGAGGTCTTCAACGGCGACTCCCATGACGCCATCGAGGCGCTGATCGATTTCGCGAATGTCAGCCTCAAGTTTGTCCCAGAGAATCCGCGTTTTGACCGGAGTTGGGCTGCCTGGCCCGGAACTTTGTGCCGCCGCTGCTGTACAGAGAACGAGAGCGCAAATAAGAACTTTCACGATCAGCCTCCGGAAAGCGGAATTATACGGGCAAAACGAAGTGAGCTCGCGGCATGGTACACTGCGCCGTTTTGAGGCCCACTCTTATGAGAATCTTCTCCTTCCCCATCCTGATCCTCCTGATCTCTTCCCTTCTGAGTTGCTCGCGCCGGGAGGGATCCCGACCGGCCGCGGACACGGTGATCAAAAATGCCCGCATCTACACGGTCGACGCCGCCCAGCCATGGGCTGAAGCCGTTGCCGTGCAAGGCGATCGCATCATTGGCGTAGGCAGCAATCGGGAGATACAACCGTATATTCAGGCCTCGACCAGAGTCATCGACGCGGGTGGACGCCTGATGCTTCCCGGCTTCATCGATAGTCACCTTCACGTGAAGATCGGCGGCGGCAAGAACATCCTGCGAATTGCCAATGCCAATACCCTGGCGGACATTCAAAAACAGGTTCGCGAGTTTTCCGAGGCGCGCCCCGAATTGAAGTGGATTGAGGCCGATGGATGGAATTACTCCGCATTCCCCAACGGCACGCTCCCCAGCACCCGCGACCTCGAAGGCCTCACCCGGGGCCGTCCCGCATTCCTGGTGGCGTACGACTATCACACCATCTGGATGAACCGCGAGGCGCTGCGTGAATTTGGCATCACGCGAGCCACCGATAAGGTCATCTTTGCCGAAAAAGTCGAGAAGGACGCGAAGACCGGAGAGCCGACCGGGATTGTGACCGGGTTCGGAAGCACCGGACTCTCGGAGAGTTCAGAGGCAGAGCTAAGAAAGCATTTGCCGTCACATTCGCCGGAAGAGGAATACAACGGAATTCGGGACACATTGCTCGCAGCGGCGCACAACGGAATCACGACGGTCGTCGATCCGCAGTCCTACCTGGAGGACCTGGATACGTATGTGAAACTCCAGAAGAATGGCGACCTGCCGGTGCGTTTGCAGGTAGCGCTTTTTCACCGCCGCGGGACCACCCCGGAGACCCTCCAGAAGTTTGCCGAGGCGCGGGAGAAGTACGATGACGATCGCTTCCGGGTCGCCGCCGTAAAGCTTTATATCGATGACGTGATTGAGCCGCACACGGCAGCCATGCTCGAACCATACGCCGACCGGCCCGGCACCAGGGGGCAATTGGACTATCCTCCGGACGAGTTCAAAGACGTAGTGGCCCGCATCGACAAGATGAAGTTTCAGATCTTCATTCACTCCATTGGCGACCGGGGGATTCGGACGGCGCTCGACGCCATCGAGTACGCCGAGCGGCAGAACGGCCCGCGCGACCGCCGCCATGAACTGGTGCACATTGAATGCCTGAACGGACAGGACATTCCACGCTTCAGACAGTTAGGGGTAATTGCCTGCATGCAGCCCCGGCACTGCGCTCCCGACATTACGGGCCAGTGGGCCAAAGCCGTAGGAGCGCAACGATGGAAGTACGCCTGGGCATTTCGCAGCCTGCGGGATGCGGGAGCCATGCTGGCCTTTGCATCGGACTGGAACGTGGCGGAGATGGAGCCGCCAATCGGTATCTACACGGCTCTCACCCGCAAGGGACTCGACGGCAAGCCTGATGGCGGATGGGTGCCAGAACAGGCCATCGATCTGGAGACCGCGATTCGCGGCTACACCATCAACGGGGCTTACGCGAACTTCGCCGAGCGCAATCGCGGATCGATTACGACGGGAAAGTATGCCGACCTCGTGCTGCTGTCAGATGACCTGTTTCAGATTTCACAAGACAAGATCAAGGACGTTAAGGCCGTGTGGACGATGGTTGGAGGCAAGGAAGTTTACAAGGCTTTCTAGCGGGCGGAGATTTTATCCCTCGATCTTGGCCTCGCGCAGCTGCTTCACCGCGGTTTCGGAACTCACCGGCGAATAGTACACCTCCTTGAAGGTATAGGAGCGCGCCTTGGATGAAATCACCGGCAGAATCTCGATGTGCCAGTGATAGTCCTCGTCGATGGTCTTCCAGTAGCCGAGGCTCTTGGAAGGATGCGTGCTGCTGGGCGAAGTATGCAGCACGAGATGAAAATCTTCGGTCACCGACCGGATGCGCTGCAGCGTCCGGCGCAACAGGGCGGCGAGATTCACCCGCAGGCCGGGCTTGTTGAGGCCGGTGCGCTCGAACGAAGCCTCGTGGTTGCGGGGCAGGATCCAGGTTTCGTAGGGAACCCGGGGCGCGTACGGCCCTAGTGCCAGGTAGTCGCCGCGGGCTTCGATGACGCGCTGCGCCTGCCGTTCCTCCTGCTGCATGATATCGCAGAAAACGCAGCGTTCTTTGCTCGCGAAATACTCGCGTCCGGCGCGAAGTTCATAAAGCACGCGGCGCGGAACAAACATCGTCGCCGTCATCTGCGAGGTGGGATGGCTGAATTCCTGACCCGCATTCTTGCCGTAATCCTTGAACAGGCTGACGTACTTGATGCGGGGATCGCGCTTCAGGTCCAGGATGCGCTCGGCGGCAAGCCGGAGAAAGTGTCCGATCTCATCATCGCCCGCGGTCCACAGGTGGCGATCATGGCTGCGATTTTCCACCAGGACCTCATGCGCGCCCACCGAGTACATGCGGTCATAGATGCCGTCGCCGCGGCGGCCCGGCTCCCCCTCAATGCGGTACAGCGGCCTGGGATGGACCACCGAGCGAGCCGACCAGGCTGCCCCGGGCGTGTTAGGAGATGCGGCAATTACCTGCTGCGCTCCCGCTTCACAAAAACCGCAGGGCCCACCCAGGCCGGGCGCCGCATCGCCCGGATCATCCCCGGTGATGACCCAAGAGCGCGTGATGGGATCCTTACGCAGTTCCATATACATTGAATGAGAACAGAGCAGGAGAACACCGCCGGCGGCAGGAGTCAACCCAGGCTGCCTTCCAGGGCGGCCGGCGTGCGCAGCCGCACGGAATTCGCGGGCGATGCTTTGTTATAATCCGCCGAAGCCCCGCCCGATGAATGAGCCGTCCACTCCGCTGATGCGGCAGTATGCCGCGGTCAAGAAAGACCATCCCACCGCACTCCTGTTCTTCCGCCTGGGAGATTTCTACGAGCTGTTTTTTGAAGATGCAGTGGTCGCATCCAAAGAGCTGCAGATCACGCTGACCTCCCGCAACAAGGAAAAAGGAATTGCAGTGCCCATGTGCGGCGTGCCTTATCACGCTGCCGAAGGTTACATCGGCAAGCTGATCCGCAAAGGATTCAAGGTCGCTATCTGTGAGCAGATGGAAGACCCGCGGTTGGCCAAGAAATTGGTGAGGCGCGAGGTGACCCGCGTGGTCACTCCGGGGACGGCTGCGGATTCTTCGCTGGGCTCGGAGGAAAACAATTTTTTGGCGGCGCTGGCGCAGGCGGGAGATCGGGTGGGATTCGCGGCGCTGGATTTGTCCACCGGGGAATTTCGGGCTACCGAGTTCTCCGGCGAGGGCGCGCTGCGGCGCGTGCAGGAGGAACTCGAGCAACTCCGTCCTCGGGAGTTGCTGTACGGGTCGGCTGCACCTCTATTTGAGCAGGGCGACACGAAGCAGCCGGGCTTCGCGCGGCCGGACAGCCGCGGGCGGCTCTCCTCGCAGGGTTCGACTGCGCCCACCGAGACGCCGCTGGATGACTGGATTTTTGCGCCCGATCACGCTCTGCCCTTGCTGGAAAATCATTTCGGCGTTTTATCTCTTGAGGGCTTCGGATTAGCCGGACGCACTGCCGCGGCCTGCGCGGCGGGAGCGATCCTGTATTACGTGCGCTCTACCCAGCGCGGATCGCTCGATCACGTGGACCGCATTGGCTGGTATGAGCGGCAGAACTGCCTGGTGCTCGATGCGGTAACGGTGCGCAACCTGGAATTGATCGAGCCCCTGTTTGCCGGAACTGACGCCGGCGTCACCCTGATTCGCTGCATCGATGGCGCGGTTACTCCCATGGGCAAGCGGCTGCTCCGCGCCTGGATGCTGCGTCCCTCTCTGGACTTGACTGAGATCAACGGCAGGCTGGATGCCGTCGAGGCCGGCGTAAAGGACACCGTGGCGCGCGAGGAGCTGCGGCGCGCGCTGGACGGCGTGCTGGACCTGGAACGGCTGCTGAGCCGGGTGACCCTGGAGGCGGCAAATCCCCGCGACCTGCTTGCGCTGGCCGCATCGGTGGCCAGGATTCCGGCAATCAAACACGCCGCTGCACGTTTGCCGGCGCCGCGCCTGCAAGCCCTGCACGGCTTGCTTGACGAACTGCGCGATCTGCGCGAACGCATTGACCGGACCATCGTGCCCGAGCCGCCGCTGACTTTTTCCGATGGCGGCGTGGTCGCCCCCGGGCTAGAAGGCCAACTCGACGAACTGCGGGAACTCTCGCGCAACAGCAAAGCCGTGCTGGCGCACATTGAGCAGCGAGAGCGGGAGCAAACCGGAATTTCATCGCTGAAGGTCAAATTCAATTCCATCTTCGGCTACTACATTGAGGTCTCGAAGTCCAATCTGCACCTGGTCCCGAAGGATTACGAGCGCAAGCAGACGCTTGTCGGCGCCGAGCGCTTCACCACGCCTGAGTTGAAGGAGTACGAAGCGAAGATTCTCGATGCGCAGGAAAAGATTGTCGAGATCGAACGGCGATTGTTCACCGAACTGCGGACAGCGATCGCGGGAGAGGCGAAGCGAATCCGGCAGACAGCGCTCGCTCTGGCGGAAGTGGACGTCCTGGGATCCCTGGCTCACATCGCCGCCCTGCGCAACTATTGCCGCCCCCAATTCTTGGATGGTCGGGCAGAGCTCGAGATCATCGAAGGCCGGCACCCAGTCATTGAGCTGCAGGAACTGGCCGGGGGCAGCGAGCGCTTTGTGCCCAACGATCTCTATCTCAACGGCACAACCCACAACGTACTGCTTCTGACCGGACCCAATATGGGCGGCAAATCAACTTACCTGCGGCAGACCGCGCTGATCGTGATACTGGCGCAGATGGGATCGTTCGTACCTGCACGTTCGGCGAAGTTGAGCGTGGTGGACCGCGTGTTCACCCGTATCGGCGCGAGTGACAATCTGGCGCGGGGGCGTTCGACTTTCATGGTCGAGATGACCGAGACCGCCGCCATTCTGCATACCGCAACGCCACGATCACTAATCCTGCTGGATGAAGTCGGGCGCGGGACATCCACCTACGATGGCCTGGCGATCGCCTGGGCGGCCGTGGAATTTCTGCATGCGCAGGTGCGCGCCAAGACGCTGTTCGCAACACACTACTTCGAATTGACCGAACTGGCGGACCAGCTTTCCGGCGTGAAAAACTATCACGTGTCAGTGAAAGAGACCGGGAAAGGCATCGTCTTCTTGCGCAAGGTCGAGCCTGGCGCTGCCGACCGCAGTTACGGCATCGAAGTCGCCAAGCTGGCGGGATTGCCCAATGAAGTCGTCGAGCGGGCCCGCGAGGTCCTGGCGGAGCACGAGTTCGCAGAGCAGCAGGCTACAGCGCATCTTTCGCCGGGAGCGAGTCCGCCGCCGGCCCAGTTGACCATCTTTACCCCGCTCTCGCAACCCGTGCTGGAAAAACTGCGGGAGGTTGATCTCAACCGGCTGACGCCTCTCGAAGCACTAAATTTGCTGGCCGAGTTGAAGAAGGAAATCTAACAAACACACCGGGGAACACGGAGGAACTTCTGCGGCAAGATCCTGGCCAACTGCTGATCGTCGGGTTTGACGGAGTGGAAATCAATTCGCGACTTGCTGCCCGGCTTCGCCGCCTGCAGCCTGCCGGCGTGATCCTATTCGCCCGGAATATTAAGACTCCGCAACAGACCTGGCGTTTGCTGCGGGAATGTCAGAAGTGCGTCTCCGCCCCACTTTTTACCTGTATCGATCTGGAGGGCGGGACGGTCGATCGCTTTCGCGATGCGCTTGGTCCCACTCCCTCGGCTGCCGATGTATTTGCTATCGGCGATCCCAGGGCATTTCGCCGGCACGGGAAGGTCATCGGCCAGAACTGCCGGGCGCTGGGATTCAACGTGGACTTCGCGCCGGTGCTTGACCTGGCCTTCGCGGCTTCCAGCAGTGTGATGGGATCGCGGGCCGTCTCTGCGGAGCCACGGCGAACGGTGGAATATGCGGGCGAGTTTCTCGCCGGGCTCGCGGAGTCCCGTGTCCTGGGATGCGGCAAGCACTTCCCCGGGCTGGGGGAAGGCAAGCTCGACAGCCATCACGAACTGCCGGTGATTCAAAAATCGTTCGAGGACTTGTGGGCTGACGATCTCTACCCCTACCGTACGCTGAAGCGGCAACTGCCATTCGTCATGGTGTCGCATGCCGCGTATCCGCGGGTGACCCGGGCGAAAACTCCGGCCTCGCTTTCCAAACTATGGATCACGGACATTCTGCGGAAACGAGTCGGCTACAAAGGCCTCATCGTGTCGGATGACCTGGAGATGGGCGGGGTACTTTCGGCGGCGCCCGTGGGGGACGCTGCGGTGCAGTTTATTCGCGCCGGCGGCGACCTTTGCCTGGTGTGCCATCGCGAAGAACACCTCGCGCAGGCCTATGACCAACTCCTCAGAACCGCTGAGCGCGAAAAGCAACTGGCGAAACGCATTGCAGACTCGGCCCGCAGAATAGGGGCGTTCAAGAAGAAATACGCCTCCATCTTCCGCGCCCCCAGCGAGCCGTCCGCCCGGTCAATCGAGAAATTGACACGCAGGCTGTGGGAATTTACCGAGCAGGTGCGGCTGGAGCCGCTAAGCCGGAGAGAAGATCGGCGGCCGCGGGCATGACCAGGGACGGGATGATTGTGGCGGGAGTGATGAGCGGGACTTCGGCCGACGGGATTAATGTGGCGCTCGTTCGCATCAGGGAAGCCCGCGCCACGGCTGCATCGAGCGCGCGCGGACGAGGGTCCTCGCGCCCCATGATCGAGCTGATCGGCCAGCGGGAGTTTCCTTATCCCGCCGGTCTTCGCGCTGCCGTGCTCGCTGCCATGAATGCCGCTCGCGCCAGCGTGGCCGGCCTGGCCCGGCTGAATGCCCTTCTAGGCGAACACTATGCGGACGCGGTCCTCGCTACACAGAGGCAACTTCGGACGAAACCGGATCTGGTCGGATGCCATGGCCAGACGCTGTATCACCAGGGCGAAGCGCAAGCCTTTCTGGGGAGGAAACTCGCTACAACCTGGCAGGCGGGCGAAAGCGCCATCATCGCGGCACGGGTTGGAGTACCTGTCATCTCGGATTTCCGTCCCGCCGACATGGCGGCCGGCGGCAAAGGGGCGCCACTGGTTCCCTATCTGGATTACTTATGGTTTCGTGACCAGAGTACCGGCCGGATCGTCCAGAACATCGGCGGAATCGCAAACCTCACAGCCATTCCCGCCGGGGCGTCACCGGACCGCGTCGTGGCGTTTGATACCGGTCCGGGCAACATGGTGATTGACGCCGTAACCCAGCAGCTGTTTGGCCGCGGGTTTGACGACGCGGGCAAGATTGCCGCTTCGGGCGAAGTGATGGAAACCGTGCTGCACTCGATCCTGCAACGCCGGTTCTTCCGGGCGAAGCCTCCGAAGACCGCGGGGCGCGAAGAATTCGGGCGCGAATTTGTGCGCCAGTTCCTGCGCTCGTGCGGGCGCGCGCGCAAGCAGGACGCGGTCGCGACGGCCACTGCTCTGACCGCACGCTCGATCGTGGATGCGGTCGAACGGTTCGTGATTCCGAAGTCGCCCAGCAGAAACTCCTTCCGCGAAATGGTTGTGTCTGGAGGCGGCGCAAAGAACGCTACTCTGGTCGCCATGTTGGCGGAAAAGCTCGCGCCCCTGGGCATTGTGCTCCGGTTTTCTGACGAATTCGGACTTCCTTCCGCAGCGAAGGAGGCTGTCGCCTTCGCTGTCCTCGCCTACGAAACCTGGAACCGGCGGCCGTCCAATATGCCGTCCGCCACCGGAGCGAAGCGGCCCGCCATCCTGGGGAAAATTTCGTATGCGTGACCGCGCTGACCTTGGACTTCGCAACTCCAGCGCCAGGCCTCACGCTGGCGACTCACCAGTCCGCAGTCTGAGGTGTGCCGCCCGGGCTCTTGTGATTGCCTTGCTTGGATGGGTCACTTTCCTTCCCTTGCTTTCCTGCTATTCCAAGCCGTCTGCGGACACCGTGGTGATGCTCATCGAATCCAGTCCAACGAATCTCGATCCGCGGATCGGGATCGATGCCCAATCGGAACGGATTGATAACCTGATTTTCGACGATCTGCTGTCACGCGGGAATGACTTGAATGTCGCGCCCGGACTTGCGGAGCGCTGGGACATTCCCGATCCGCTGACCTATGTCTTCCACCTGCATCGCGGGACGGCATTCCACGATGGCCGCCCGCTGACTTCGCGGGACGTGAAGTGGACGTTTGATTCTCTACTGCAGGGAAAGATTCGCAGCACCAAGGCCGCCGTCTACAAATTCGTGGACCGCATCGATGCTCCCGACGATACAACGGTGGTGTTCCACATGAAAGAGCCAGATGCCACTCTGCTTTGGAATCTCTCGGATGGAGCCATTGGAATCGTGCCTTACGGGAGTGGCGATGAGATCACGCTGCACCCGGTCGGATCCGGGCCCTTCAAGTTTGTCAGCGCGGAAACGGACCGTGAGGTGATTCTGGAGCGTAACGACGCCTACTGGGGAGAGAAGGCCAGGCTTAGCCGAATTCGCTTTGCGGTAGTCCCGGATGAAACCACCGAAGCCCTGGAACTGCGTAAGGGCAGCGGAGACATTGCGATCAATTCGCTGACTCCAGACACGGTGGTCACGCTGGCGCGCAATCCGAACCTGGCCGTCGATACTGGAGGGGGCACGCGCCTGGCCTACCTGGGATTCAACCTGCGCGATCCGATTCTGAAAGATGTGCGCGTGCGGCAGGCCATTGCTTACGCTCTCGACCGGCGTCCCATGATCCAATATCTCTGGCGCGGAGAGGCTCAACCGGCGCGCAGCGTGCTCCCGGTTCAGAGCTGGGCATACAACGGAGATGTGCCCGCTTACGAGCATGACCTCGACCGGGCGAGGCAGCTGCTCGATGATGCCGGGTATCCCGCTGTCAATGGGGTGCGCTTCCACATCGCCATGAAGACCTCCACGGACGCCAACACGCGACTGATGGTTGCGGTGATGCAACAGCAATTGCGCGACGTTGGCATTGCGCTCGATATTCGCAGCTTCGAATTCGCCACCTTCTTCTCCGACGTGCAGCATGGGGCGTTTCAGATGTACGGCCTGCGTTGGATTGGGGGCAACGAGGATCCCGATATCTTCGAGTATGCCTTTCACTCGTCCAAGTTTCCGCCCAATGGAGCCAATCGCGACTACTACTCCAACCCCCGGATTGACGCCCTGATCGACCGGGCCCGGCGCGAGATCGATCCGCGTGTGCGCAAGCCCTTGTACGCCGAAGTGCAGAAGATCCTGGCGGAGGACTTGCCCTACATCAACCTGTGGTATCTCGACAACGTGCTGGTACACAGTAAACGCGTGCAGGGGATCAAGCTGAATCCCGCGGGCAACTATGACTTCCTGCGGACTGCGGAGATTGTGTCTCCGGCACAATGAACCGCCGCGTCCCCGCCACGTAGCGACCGCCCCTTGGACCGTCCCGCCAGAGCGCGGTCCGGCACCCGTTCCGGGCGTGTTACCATCGAATTTTGAGCTGCATTTATGCGTATTCTGTTCATCGGCGACATCTTCGGAAGGCCGGGACGAAGCATCGTCAAAGACCGCCTGCCCGGGATTGTTCGCGAGCGCGGCATCGATCTGATCATCGCCAATGGGGAGAATTCAGCGGCGGGATTTGGCATTACGCCCGCCCTGGCGGAAGAACTCTTCGAGCTCAACATCGATGTCATTACCACCGGAAATCATGTTTGGGATAAGCGCGAGATAGTCGACTACTTCCACATGGTGGAAGGCAACGGACACGGGCCCGCGCGCCGGGTTCTCCGGCCCGCGAACTATCCCTCCGACATGCCGGGCTCCGGTCTGTACCAGGGATTCAAGGGAAAGATTCCGTACGCGGTGATCAATCTGCAGGGCCGCGTCTTCATGGCCTCCAACGATGACCCTTTTCGGGTGGCCGACCAGCTTTTGCAGAAGATCGAGGCCAAGGTCATCCTGGTCGATATGCATGCCGAGGCAACGTCCGAAAAGGTCTCTCTCGGGTGGTATCTGGATGGGCGCGTCACCGCGGTCGTGGGCACGCACACTCACATTCCCACCGCGGACGAGCGCGTATTGCCCAAAGGCACGGCCTATATCACCGACGTCGGCATGAGCGGCCCGTATGACGGGGTGATCGGAGTGAAAAAGGAACTGGTCGTGGGCAAATTTTTGAACGGCATGCCGGTGCGCTTCGAGCCTGCAACGGGCGACGTGCGGCTATGCGCGGTGGTGATCGACTGTGACGAAACCACAGGCAAAGCGCAGAAGATCGAGCGCCTGATGCTCTCGTAGCGGAATTTTACGGTTCTTAGCCTCCTGGCTCCGGCGCAAGTTACGCCCGCTAGCGCGTTCTTCGAGCGTAGGTTGTGACCGAAGGTACTACCCGGTCCCTCTTGGAGTGTGGTGCCTGGAAAAAAGCACGTTAAAATCAGAACCTATGGCGCGGGCGTTGTCCATCCTCATCACCGCAGTGTCCCTGGCGGTGATTCCTGCAAGGGCGGGAGCCGCGGGCGAGTCCCTTTCTCCGCCGGTTTCCTGCGCGAACGGACTAGTCGGCGGGATCAATTGCCTGCCGACAAAAGAAGATCTCAAGCAGTCGCGCGAAGCATTCGAGCGCGGAGTCAGGCTGCACCATCGCGACAAGATCGAGGAAGCGTTCCTTCAGTTCGATGAAGCTGCGCGGTTGAACCCGCAAAATATTCAATATGTGACCACGCGCGAGGCAGTGAAGGCGGCCCTCGTCTTTCAGCACGTGCAGCGCGGGAATCTGCTTCTGCTGGAGGACGCGCGGTTGCGCGCCGCCATGGAATTCAGGGCGGCTCTGGAACTCGATCCCGAGAACCAGTTCGCCCAGGAACGCCTGCAGGAGGCTACCCGCCAGACGATACCCATACTGACCAGTGCCATGCCGGAAGCGCTCGCGGGGTCGCAGGAAATTCATCTCGAGCCCGTCGAGGGCCGGGCAACGTTCCACTTCACCGGAGACACCCGCTCGCTCTTCAATCAACTTGCCTCCGCCTACTCCGTCAAAGTGCAGTTTGACGACTCCGTGCAGGCGCGGCCGGTGGTGTTCAATGTGGACGATGTCGACTTTTTTATGGCGCTGAAACTGGCTTGCCGGGTAAGCAAGACCATGTGGTCGGCTCTCGACGCGCATCAGTTCATGATCGCGGCGGACACCCCGGAAAATCATAAGCAGTACGATCAGATGCTTTTGCAAAGGTTCATCCTGCCGCCGCATTCGACTCCGCAGGAAGCCACCGACCTGATCACAACCATGCGCAATATGTTTGACCTGCGTTTTGTCAGCTCGGGACAAACCGCGGATACCGTCGAAGTGCGCGGCCCCGCGCCCGCGGTCAGGGCTTGCGCCCAGTTATTGCGGCAATTGAGCAATGCGCGCCCTCAAGTGATGTTCGACATTCGCGTCTTTCAGATCAATCATCAGCTCACTCGCAACATGGGCGTGCACATTCCAAACACCTTCAGCATGTTCAACATTCCGGCCGCGGCGCTGGCGGGACTGGGCGGGCAGAATATTCAGGACCTTATCAACCAGATCATTTCGTCAGGCGGCATCAACCAGCTCGGCAACACGGCCCTTTCCGGGCTGCTCTCCCAATTAGGGGGGCAGCAGAACTCCATCTTCAGCCAGCCCCTGGCCACGTTCGGCGGCGGACTCACATTTATGGGGTTGAGCCTGGGTGAGCTTTCCGCAACTCTATCTGTCAATGAATCCTGGGTACGCAGTTTAGAAGATATGTCGATCCGGGCTGCGCAAGGCAGCGATGCCACATTCCATCTCGGGCAGCGCTACCCTATCCTCAACGCCAGTTACGCCCCGATCTACAATTCCCCGCAGATCTCGCAGGTCCTGGGCAATCAAAGCTATATCCCGCCCTTCCCTTCGGTGAGCTACGAAGACCTGGGCCTGAACGTAAAGGTGAAGCCGACGATTCACGGCGACGGCACCGTCAGCCTGCAACTGGAGATGCAGGTGCGTTCGCTCACCGGTCAGTCCAACAATGGGGTGCCGGTGATTTCGAACCGCGAGTACAAAGGCAGCATTACGCTGAAAGACGGCGAGCCCGCGTTCGTAGCCGGAGAAATCTCAAAAACCGACACGATGTCCATGAGCGGCATCCCGGGACTGGGCTTCGTTCCCGGGCTGAACATGGCGATGACAAACAATACGAAACAAGAGCAGGACGACGAGCTGATGATTGCCATCACTCCTCACGTCCTGGCCAACTTCGAACGGTCTACGCAGCCGATCTGGGTCAGCGAACGCTAGTTACTGCTCCTTGGCGGCGAATTCCACCAGCTTCTTATAAACATCCTTCAGGCGCTCATCGAAGTTTCCTACCCGGCGTCCATTGATATACACGGTCGGTGTACCGGTGACCTCAACCTGCTTTCCCAGAGTGATGGAAGCATCGACGCGGGCCTTGGTTTCCGGCTTGGCGGCGCAAGTCGCAATCTCATCCCCCTTGACCCCGGCTTCGTTGGCAATTGCCGTCAGCTTCTCGTCCGCATTCTCGGCGGTGATGTTGGCCTGCTGCTCATAGGTTTTTGCGATGAACTTCCAGAATGCATCGTTCGAAGCGCGCCCGACACAGTCGGCGTAGTCAGCGCCTTTGGCCGCCCAGTTGTGCATTTCCAGGGGGAAATTCTGGAACACGAAGCGGGCATTGGGCTCCGCCGCCACCAGTTCTTCAATCGTGGGCTGGGCCGCTTTGCACGCCGGACACTGCAGGTCACCAAATTCCACGATCATTACCTTGGCATCCTTGGGACCGCGTGACGGGCCAGTAACGCCCTTCTCCAGGATCCTCCTGACAGGATCAAACGGCCGGGCGCCGAATGGAATGATATCGCCGACCAAGGCGCGCTCTCCGTCCGGGGAAACATAAAAGCGGCTCAACTGCTGCCCCTGCGGGCTGGCCAGCACCACCGTGACCTCCGCCAGGCCAGGGATCACGGACGGCTTGATGCTCGAGATCTTCCAGGTTAGTTCGGGCTGGTACCCGAACTGCTGGTGCAGGAAGGATTCAACCGTCGCCTCGGAGGGAAGATTCGTCGCTGCCGTGGGCCGCGTTGTGAGGGCCGGCTTCTGCGGCGCCGGGTTTTGAGCCGCGGCCACCATCGAGGCCAGCAGCAGGATGCAAATGCCATTTGAAAAACCGCGCATGGAGTCCTTTCGTAGTTGGATTTCCCGGGAAAGCAATGTCCGCGTGCGTACGAGCATACGATATTCTCCCGCACTCACGCTTCGAACTTGGCGGCAATGGGATAACGGCGACCGTAGCCGAACGCCTTGGGAGATATTTTTAGCCCGGGCGCGGCCTGCTGGCGCTTGTATTCCGCGCGGTCTACCATGCGGATAACACGCCGGACCAGGTCGATGTCGAACTTGCGCTGTGCGCTGATCTGCTCCGCAGAATGAGCATCTTCGACGTAGTCCTCGAGAATAGCGTCGAGAATCTCATAGGGCGGAAGCGAGTCGCTGTCCTTCTGATCCGGGCGCAGTTCCGCCGACGGCGGTTTCTCGATGGTAGCCTCGGGAATTACCGCGCGCCGGGAATTCACGTAGGCGCTCAGCCGGTACACCAGGGTCTTCGGCACGTCCGAGATCACAGCCAGGCCACCTACCATGTCCCCGTATAGCGTGCAGTAACCCACGCCGAGTTCGCTCTTGTTGCCAGTAGAGAGCACGATCGCGCCGAACTTATTTGAGAGCGCCATCAGCAGCGCTCCCCGCGCCCGCGACTGGATATTCTCTTCCGTCACATCTTCCGGCTGCCCGGCAAATACTTCCCGCAGGATCTGGCGATAAGCCTCGTAAGCCGGATTAATGGAGAGCAATTCGAAGCGGATGCCCAGGTTTTGCGCCAGCGCGCGCGCGTCCACAATCGATCCCTGGGAAGAATACGGACCGGGCATGCCCACGCCGATGACATTTTCCGGTCCCACCGCATCGGCGGCGATCACCGCCGTCAACGCGGAATCGATTCCCCCGCTAAGCCCGACGATCGCCCGACGGAATCCACATTTGTGGATGTAGTCCCGGGTGCCCAGCACCAGAGCGGCATAGGCGCTGGCTTCGTCTCCGGAAATCTGCTCGTGCATTTCTCCGGTCAGCGCCTGCGAATCGAAGTAGATCAAATCTTCTTCGAAGGAACGCCCCTGGGCGATCACCTGGCCTTCGCGATCGAGCACCATGCTGGAGCCGTCGAAGACCAGGCTGTCATTGCCTCCGACCTGGTTCACGAGGCAGACCGGCACTTTGTGCTGGCGGGCGATGCTGGCCAGCAGGTCACGGCGGAATTCCCGTTTCCCGATCCAGAATGGAGAAGCTGAAATATTCAAAACAAAATTTCCGCCCGCCCGGATCAGCGATTCGACGGGATCGACGGTGTACAGGCGTTTAGGCCAGAACTGCTTGTCATTCCAGGCGTCTTCACAGATGGTGAGCGCCATGCGATTGCCGCAGAAAGGAAACAGCTCCTGCTTCCGCGCAGGCGCGAAATTGCGCATCTCGTCGAAGACGTCGTAGGTGGGAAGCAGCATCTTCGACTGCATGAACGTGATTTGGCCGTCCCTCAGCAGAGCGGCCGAATTCATTACCGCCTTGCCGGTATCGGAGTCGGCCGGCGTCACCAGGCCGCAGATCACGGCGATTCCCTGGGTGGCAGCCGCAATGCGCTCGGCCGACTCTCGATTGCGCAGGACGAACCCAGGGCGCTCCACCAGGTCGCGAGGAGGATACCCGCAGACCGATAACTCGGGGAACAGAATCAGCCCCGCGCCCGCGGCCCTGGCCCGGAGGGAGTAGTCGACGATCTTCGAAACATTGCCCGAGAAATCTCCGACGGTCGGATTGATCTGCCCCAGCGCAATCTTCACCCCACTAGTGTAAAGCCCTCCACCTGCCCGCGCACCGCCGGGGAACCAGTTTTGCAAGCGTGAGTGGCCAGCGCCGCGCGCCCTTGCCATACCTGCTACAATATCGATTTTGTAGATGGCCCAAGGAGGTCCGCTCATGTCCCAGCGTATGCGCTCTGCGTTTACCTGCCTGTTCTTCTTCGTGTTTCTGCTTTGCCACCTCGCTCCCGCGCAACGGAAAAGTGAGCCTCATCCCTGGATGAATCCTGGTTTATCGCCGGACGAGCGCGCCTCCATGGTCGTGAAAGCGATGACCATCGACGAGAAGATCCAGATGTTGCACGGCACCGGAATGGCCGGCTTGAGCCCGATGAGCCCCCTGGCCATTCATTCCAACGGCGGCGCTGGATATGTGCCGGAGATTCCACGACTGGGAATTCCCGCGATCCAGATGTCGGATGCCGCCTATGGAGTGCGGGCCAGCGGGGAGAACGGCCGCTACTCGACAGCGCTGCCTTCCGATATCGCGGGCGCGGCTAGCTGGGATTTGGAAGGCGCCTACCAGTATGGCGCGCTGATTGGGCGCGAGTTGCGGGCGCAAGGCTACAACATGGGACTGGGCGGCGGCGTGAACCTCACCCGCGAGCCGCGCAATGGCCGCACCTTTGAGTACATGGGGGAAGATCCCATCCTGGCGGGAAAGATGGTCGCCTCCGCCATCCGGGGATTGCAAGCCCAGCACGTGATCGGCGACATCAAGCATTACGCGCTGAACGATCAGGAGAGCGGGCGCAATGCGGTCAATATCAACATCGACAAACGGGCCGCGCGAGAAAGCGATCTGCTCGCCTTTGAAATCGGAGTTCTGGACTCCGGAGTGGGCGCCGTCATGTGCTCCTACAATCGGGTCAACGGCGACTACGCCTGCGAGAACAAGTATCTGCTGAACGACCTGCTGAAGCACGACTGGAAGTTCAAGGGCTTTGTTCTCACCGACTGGGGCGGAGCCCACAGCACGGAAAAAGCTTCGGCCGCAGGACTCGATCACGAGCAACCGGGCTGGATCTTTTACGGCGACGAACTGAAGAAGGCGGTGGAGTCGGGAAAAGTTCCTCAGGCCGAGCTCGATGACCACGTCCATCGCATCCTGCGCACTATGTTCGCTACCGGCGTCATTGACGATCCCGCGCAAAAGAGCGTGGTGGACGTCGAGGGCGGCTTCGAGGTCGCACGGATTCTCGAAGAGCAGGCCATCGTGCTGCTCAAGAATGATCAGCAACAGCTTCCCCTGGACGCCGCAAAACTCCGCAGCGTCGCCATAATTGGTCCTCATGCCGATGTGGGGATGATTTCCGGAGGAGGCTCGGCCCAGGTCGATCCCCCCGGGGGGAACGCGATTCTTCCCCCGGGAAAGGGCCAGACGCGGTGGCTGGAGCCGATGTGGTTTCCGACGTCTCCGCTGAAATCGATTCGCGCCAAGCTCCCGGGCGCAAACGTGCAATTTGATTCCGGCGCCGATCCGGAAAAGGCCGCAGCCCTGGCTAAGGGCGCGGAGGTGGCCATCATCTTTGCCTATCAGTGGGAGAGCGAGGATATGGATCTGCCCACTCTCTCTCTTCCCGAACACCAGGACGACCTGATCTCCAAGGTCGCGGCGGCCAATCCGCACACCGTGGTTGTGCTGGAAACCGGCGGACCCGTCACCATGCCCTGGGCCGGACAGGTAAACGCCATTCTCGAAGCATGGTATGCCGGCAGCAAAGGATCCGATGCGGTTGCCAATGTTCTTTTCGGAGATGTCAATCCGAGCGCGAAGCTTCCGGTGACCTTCCCCCGCAGCGATGCCGATCTGCCGCACCCCCAGATCGTCAAGCCGCCGCGCGAGTCCGTTCCCAATTACATGCAGCGGGAAGTCTGGAAACAAATTGCCGCCGGGCTTCCGCCCTTTCAGGTCACCTACGACGAAGGCGTAAAAGTAGGATACAAGTGGTACGACGCAGGGAAGAAGTCGGTGCTTTTTCCCTTCGGGCACGGCCTTTCCTACACGACGTATTCCTATTCAAACCTGAAAGTGGAGCCGGGCACGAATCCGCGCGTGAGTTTCACGGTCACCAATACCGGCAAGCGCGCCGGGGCCGAAGTGGCCGAAGTCTACGCTTCCCTGCCCGCAGCGGCGTCCGAACCTCCCAGGCGTCTGGTCGGGTGGAGCAAAGTAAAGCTTAATCCGGGCGAAAGCAAGCAGGTCACGGTTGACGTCGAACCGAAATATCTTTCGATCTTCAACGTCGAGCAGAACGGCTGGCAGTTGCTGCCGGGAGAATACGGATTCATGGTCGGCGGCTCATCGCAGAATCTGCCTCTCACTCAGAGTGTCAATTTGAAATGAGGCACCTCTTGGAGAGCTCTTACTTGTTAAATTCCATGCTCACCTGGTCCGCAGCAGCCAGTACTTCTGGAACTACTTTGTCGATGTCGGAGTCTTTAGTGCGGTGATTCACGATGCACGCCCGCAGGCAAAACTTGCTGTGGAGTGATGCATTAGACAGATAAATGCGCCCACCTTCGACCGTGCGCTTCAACACCGCGGCATTGAAGCGGTCGAGGTCTTCCCCGGGTACGTTTCCTGGCCCGCGATGGCGGAAGCACACAGCGCTCAGTTCCACCGGGGCAAGCAACTCCAATTCAGTCTGATTCCTGATGGAATCCGCGAGGCGGCGGGCCTGTGCCAGGTCTTTTCGAATGGCCTCGCGAAACGCCTCCAACCCGTGGTAGCGCAGTGAAAGCCACAGCTTCAGAGCCCGGAATCTTCTGGAGAGTTCCAGCGACTCTTCGAAGAACGCAAAACCTTCGATCGGGTCCGCACTCAGCGAGCGCGCATAGTCGCCGGTATGGGAGAAAGCTTTTTGCGCCGCTTCGCAAGAGCGATAGAGGAGACATCCACAGTCCAGCGGTTGGTACAGCCACTTGTGCGGGTCGAGCGAGATGGAATCGGCAAGCTCGAGACCCTTAAACTTCTTCGGGTCAGCGATGGCCGCCAGCGCCCCGTAAGCGCCATCAATGTGGAACCAGGCTCCGTGCCGATGGGCGATTTCTGCGATTTGCCCAAGCGGATCGATAGCTCCGGTGCTTACCGTCCCCGCCGATGCGACCACGGCAACCGGCGTCTTTCCTACCCCTTTGTCAGCCCGTATCCGCTTTTCCAGTTCTTCGGGAATCATGCGGAAAGATTCGTCAATGGGAATGTGCTGCAGGTTCTGGCGCCCGATTCCAAGCAACGCCACCGCTTTCGGGATGGACATGTGAACTTCGTCGGATGCGTAGACCGTCATTCCAGGGGCGATTCCCTTTTCATTGCTCGGGGCCTTCGCCTCCCGAGCCATCGTCAAACCCATGAGATTCGCCGAAGATCCCCCGCCGGTAAGATGTCCGCGGAAAGCCGCACAGACGATGGCCTGCGCCAGCCAGCTCACGACCGTGTGCTCGATCGCAACCGCGGCCGGTCCGGACCTCCAGGCGGTAACGTTCTGGTTCAGGACACTGGCCAGCAGATCCGCAACTGCTCCTACTGGCTCCCCGGAGCCCAGCACATAGCCGAAGAAGCGGCCGTTCTGCGCGCGGGACAGACGCAGCACATCCGCCAGGCCCGCGAGCGCCTCCTCCCCCATTCCGCGCTCGGGCAATTCGGTGTTGAACAGGTGATTTGATTCCTCGCCGCTGGTCGCAGGAGAGATTCGATGGGCATCGAGGTCGGCGAGATATCCGGCGGCCAGTTGGGTGACGCGGTCGGCCAGACGGCGGAACTGGTCAGAGGAGATTTCGACCGGATTCATGCGCTGTCAATCGCCTTCGCCGACGGGAAAGATGTTGTGCCTCGGACTGGGCATCGCCGTCCCGGGCTTCCGGTCCCGCCAAAGCACCCGATTTAATTTGGCTGAGTCGGCCGCATCCGGGCGCGAGAAATCCATGCCCGAGGAGATGTTCGCCCCGGGAGCATTCTTACGGTTGGTCTCATAGATAAGCCCATTCCGCAGGTTGCGGTAATCGGCCTGGTAAGCGGGCTGATCCCCAGCGCCTGTAAACAGTCCGCTCATCACCGGAGCATAGGCGTCGTTCTGATTCATCGGCGGCAGACCGAGTAATACCTCCATGGTGTGGACCATGTTGACCGTCGTGTAGAAGCGATGCTCCACATTGGGCTGCGCCTGTGAACCCGGAGAATATTTGCTGACGACGAAGGCGATCGAACGGTGCGCATCGACGTGATCGGCGCCGTTCTGGGCGTCGTCCTCCAGCACAAAGATTGCGGTGTCATCCCAGTAGGGACTATGGGATACAGCCTCCACCACCCGGCCCAAAGCCAGGTCGTTATCCGCCACGTTGGCCGCTGGGCGCGCCTTCTCCGGCCGCGTGCCGCCCGTATGATCGTCAGGCAGGTAGAGCAACACGAATGAGGGCAATTCGAACTCCGGGCCCTCGTGTGCCTCGCGGGCCCGCACAAACGCGCCAAACTCATTCAGGAACTCGTCCGCCCGCAACTGGTCCGGGTAGTCGGTATTGAAGTCGGGATAGAGGGGATCGAAATGATCCCGCAGCACGGCCTTGGTGGGCTTCACCCCGCTGAATAAGGGCACGGCCCAGGGCCACGGACTGCGCCCGCCATGCGGACTCCCGACGTTTGGCGGCATCGTGTCTCCCTGGTGCAGTACCGTCCGCGTACACTTGCTTTCCTGGCCCGAGGGCGTTCCTTCCTTGGGATTGGCCGCCTTCCGCCTGCTATTGCACCACTCGGCGTTCACGAACTCGCCGTAGTCGCG
>Ga0070741_10006979_pt1 | contig 23793 bp, 20 predicted proteins | sample Coa_R1_4_FD_66440 | JGI IMG/M metagenome (GOLD analysis project Ga0070741, IMG submission 66440) | Surface soil microbial communities from Centralia Pennsylvania, which are recovering from an underground coalmine fire - Coalmine... | ecosystem: Environmental > Terrestrial > Soil > Unclassified ...
TGAATCCTACCGGGAGGGAGGGCTGGTAACCGTCGGGCAGCGGCAGAAGATCGCGATACCGCCACATATTGGGAGGGCGTTGGGCGATGGCGTCGCGCGTGAAAGTGGCCCGCGCCGCGTCGTAGTCATACGTGACTTCGAGGGGAGAAAAACAGTCTTCGCAAATTGACTTAGGCTGGTTGCCCCAAGCCTTGCCGCACTCACGGCAACGTAATTCGTATGCAGTACTCATCAGCCACCCGCTTGCGAGTAGCTGGGGACGAGCCGCGGAAAAGAGTCGCTAAAAAGCGAAAACCTCTTTTCCCGGAATAGGTGGAAAAGAGGCTACGAAGTGCTGGAACGGCATGCACCCCGAATCTCATGTTCCCCGATAACCGGGCGAGAGTTGACACCGGGCGACCGGGATAGATGATCCCGATCCGGTTGTCGTGGCTTCAACGGGCTCGTCCCTCAGCCACTCTTCATGAAATCCAGGTTTGCTCAGAGAGCAAACTTGTGAGGACTATGCTACGTGTCACAGGGGGGTGTGTCAATACGGGGACGCCGATGCGATGCATCGGATTTATCGATGCCAAACGTCATCTCCAATCCCATCGATCCTACAACGGGCCTAGTCATCCGCTATAATCCCTCGCGATTTCGCTCAGGAGACCATCATGAAAACGCTTCTGACCGTCGCTTTGTGTGCACTACTGCTGTCCACAGCTGTCGCCCAAGAAAAACCCGCCACCACCTCCCCCACGCAAAAGCAGCTCGAGGCCAAGATCCGAAAAGCCTGGGAAGACTACAAGAACCGGGACAAGCAAGCGTTTGCCGCGATCCTCGCCAATGATTTCGGCGAGGTCACCAACGACGCTGAGGGCATTGCCGACAAGAATGCCGAAATTTCCGAGATCGATCGCTTCAACCTCGCACGTTATGAGCTGACCGACTTCAAGTCTCGTCCGGTGGGGAGTTCCGGCGCGCTGATGACCTACACCGCACACTACAGCGGCACTTATGACAACGCGCCCTTGGAGATGAAGGCCATCTACGGCGAGGTTTGGATAAAGGACGGAAACGATTGGAAGTTGCTCTGGGTACAGGAAACAAAACTGAAGTAGCCAAGTGCTGGCTGGTGTTGCTTGCAGGCGGCGGCCCTGGAACTAGCAAACCTGCGCAACACTGTGTATCGAAACCCGCGAGGCTTCGCGGACCGCACTGACCCCGCGAATTCTCGCGGTTAACTAAACCTCAGGTGCAATGGGCTTGTCTTCCCTTACTGCTTGAGGTTCTGTTCGAGCCACAAGACCGTCTGCTTCCAGGCGTCTTTCGCGTCGGCTTCGCGATAGCCTTGTTTGTTATTCGAGTTCTCGAACGCGTGTCCAGCGTCTGGGTAAATGTGGATCTCGACTTTCTTGCCAAGCGATTTGAGCTGCGATTCGAACTTCTTCACGTCATCAACGGGGATGCCGCGGTCCTGTCCGCCGAAGATTCCGAGAACCGCCGCGTTAATTTTCTTGAGCGTCTCAGGTTCAGTGGCCAGGTGTCCATAATTAATCACTGTGGCCTTCAGTTCTGGGTTCACTAAAGCGGTTTGCAGAGAATAGCCCCCGCCCATGCACCAGCCAATCGATCCGATCTTCGACTTGTCGACATTCTGTTGCGACGCAAGATAGGCAAACGCCGCTTTCAGATCGCGGGCAGCGCGGTCTTCGGGCACGCCGCGCATCATTTCATGTGCTTCTTCCGGGCTGCCGGCGACTTTACCGCGGTAAAGGTCGATCGCGAGTGCGGCGTAACCCTGGTCGGCCAGCTTCGATGCCTGTTCCTTGACCCAGTCATTCAATCCCCACCATTCGTGAATGACGATCAACGCGGGGAATGGACCCTTTCCCTGCGGTGTGTATATCATCGCGTTGACGGTTTCGTCTCCCGACTTGTAAGAGACCTGCTTTCCTTCCGCTGCAAAGGAAGTTGCGGCAAGCAAGAACATGACGGCCAACCCAAGAACATGTTTCATATCGCACCTCAAGGGGAACCATGGTAACAGCGATCGCGAACGGCGGCTGGCACATGCATCGGCGCTACTTGCTAATTGCCAATTATTCTTCCCCAAGTAAACTGTGTTCATGCTCGCCGATTACGCGGTCCGGGTCGAACAATCGCGCGGACGTCGCTATCCCGAGCCTCCCCATCCGTATCGTGACGATTTCGAGCGGGACCGCGACCGCGTGCTCCACGCGCGCGCATTTAGACGCCTGGCAGACAAGACACAGGTGTTCACGCGACGCTACTCGGACCACTTCCGCAACCGCCTTACCCACACCTTGGAAGTCGCCCAGATCGCGCGCACCATTGCCGGGCAGCTTAGGCTCAACGTCGATCTCGTCGAGGCGCTCGCGCTCGCCCACGATATGGGCCACCCGCCTTTCGGTCATGCCGGAGAGAAGACGCTGGACGCGATCATGCGCACGCACGGCTTGTACTTCGACCATAACCTGCACGCCTTGCGCATTGTGGAAGACTTCGAACTGCGGTACGCGGGGTTTCGCGGCCTGAACCTGAGTTTCGAGGTACGGGAAGGCATCATCAAGCATTCGCGCGATTACTCGGCCACCGACCATCCCGAATTAGCAGAATACTTGCTCGAATCGAAGCCGCCGCTCGAGGCACAGCTGATCGATTTGGCCGATGAGATCGCCTACAACACCGCAGACCTGGACGATGGCTTTGAGGCGCGGCTTCTGAAAATTGAGCAGATGCGGTCCGGCGTGCCCATCTTCGCGCGATTCCTTCAGGAAGCCGAGCGTGAATACCCGAATTCAATCAAGAAACTTCAGTTCAACGAAGCCTTAAAACGAATGGTGAATTACCTGGCGGATGATCTCATCCGCCACACCCAGCAAAGGCTACTCGCCGCAAAAGTCCACAGTCTCGAGGACGTCCGCCGTAGCGCGGCAAGGCTCGTGTCGTTCAGCACCGAAGCTGACAATCACCGTCGGCAGGCGAAGGAATTCCTATACACGAACTTGTACTTCAGCGATGCTCTTCAGCCCGAAAAGGAAGACGCGGAAAAAGTTATCAGCGAACTGTTCTCGTACTGGATCTGCCATCCCGACTCTTTGCCGGCGAGTTACCAGGAAAAGGCGCGGGAGGAACCACTGGCCCAAATCGTCTGCGACTACATCGCCGGCATGACCGACAACTTCATCTACGAGCAGCATCGCAAGCACGGCTTGTCGCGGTAAGCCCATGTTCAGGACCCGATTCAAGAACGACATCCTCGCCGAGTTCTTGCCGCCGGCGCGGGCTGGAAGAAAGAAAAAGGTTATTGTCCTGTGTGATGGGATGCCATCTATCCCCCGCAAGCAGCCGCTGGTCGAGTTCCTCGCCCAGCAGGGTTATTGGGTCTTTTACCCGCGCTATCGGGGAGCCTGGGAGAGCGGGGGCAAGTTCCTTGAGCGCTCGCCGCATGAGGACATACTGGAAGTCATTGCCGCGCTGCCCAAGGGCTTCCGTGAACTTGCCTTCGGCAAACCGTTCGCCGTCAAACCAGATGAAGTCTTCGTTATCGGAGGCAGCTTCGGCGGGCCGGCCGCGATCCTCGCGTCGCTTGATCCAAGGATTAAGAAAGTGCTGGCCAATTGCGCAGTCGTGGACTGGGCGATCCTGCACGAGGAAGAACTGCAGGAAACCTCAAATCCGAATTACGCCGCCTACATTCGCGAGGCATTCGGGAGCGGTTACCGGCTTAGCGATGCGAATTGGGCCAAGTTGTACACCGGACGCTTTTACAACCCCGTCCATCACATTAGCGAGATTACGGGCAGCAAAATAATGATGGTCCACGCGCAGGATGATCCTTACGTGCCCTACGCGCTTTCGAAAAAGTTTGCCGAGCAAGTCGGCGCCAAGTTCAAATCGCTACGGCGCGGTGGCCACGTGAAAACTGAATATGCGGTCCGTCGCTATTGGCCAGAAATCAGGGCATTTTTTGATCGCGCGTAGACGACACAAGCATCCCACCGCGCGTCATCGAGGCCTGCCCAGAGTCGCGCCATCAGCCCCTGTCACGATAGACTTAAGTATTGCCTGCAAAGACCTCAACCAGAAAAGCCAGGCCTGATGCCGCGCCTCTTGCGGAGGCCCAGCCCGTAAGTACTCCCGCCAAGTTGCCCACCGGCGGCAAGGGACGTGTGTTCCTGATCGATTCCATGTCGTTCATCTTCCGCGCCTACCACGCGATGGCTCGGCACCGTTCGATGTCGACCAAAACCGGGGTTCCTACCGCGGCGACATACGTCTTCGTCAACATGCTGCGCAAGCTTCGGGACGACTTTCATCCTGAGTACCTGGCCGCCGTGTTTGACGTGTCTGCGCGCACCTTTCGCGATCAGCAGGCTGAGGCCATCACCGTCGTGCGGAAGTTCGACATAAAGACCCAGACCTTCCAGGAACTCAAGTACGACGGATATAAAGCGAATCGTTCAGAGATGCCGGGCGATTTGGCCCAGCAGATTCCGTACATCCGGCGCGCGCTTGAGGCGTACCGAATTCCCATACTGCAGTCCCAGGGCTACGAAGCCGACGACGTGATCGGGACGTTAGCCGAGAAAGCCGCCACGCAGTCTTTTCCCGTGTATGTCGTGTCCAGCGACAAGGACATGCTTCAACTGGTAAACGAAAAGATCTGTGTCCTGAATCCGCCGAAGGACAATTTGATCTGCGACGCCGGCAAGGTGGAAGAGATTTTGGGTGTTCCTCCCGAGCGCGTTGTGGATGTGATGGCACTGCGCGGAGATTCGATCGACAACATACCCGGTGCGCCGGGAATCGGCGACAAAGGCTCCGTCGAGTTAATTCGCCGCTTCGGTTCCGTCGAAGCCGCTCTTGATCATGCGGCTGAAGTGGAAAAGAGAACCTATCGCGAATCGCTGCTCAACAATCGCGACGTGGTCATGCTCAGCAAGCAGCTGGTCACGATCGACCGTAATGTGCCCATCGAATTGAATATCGATGCAATGGTAGCGGGCGAACCGGATATTGACGCGCTCCGAAAACTGTTTACGGAACTCGAGTTTACATCTCTTCTCAAAGAGCTCTTGCCGACGATGGAAGTAGGCGACGTCCGCTACGGCGAGGCGAAGACCGCGGCCGACTTTGACGCGGCGGTCCAAACCGCGGCGAAGGGCAGCATTGTCGCGATTGCCATCGAAAGCGGCACCACTGTGGCGACACCGGAAGGCGATGATAGTGACGATGCAACGTCGGAGGATTTATTGCTCAGCATGCCTGCGGCAGCGCCGTTGCCAGTTGGACGAGCTGCTGCGATTTCCCTGGAGCCCGGCACAGCCGTAACTTTCCCGCTGGATTCAGAAGCCGGAGGAAGACTGAAGTCGACCCTGTCGGATCCCAAGATCCCCAAAGCGATTCACGACTACAAAGCAGCCGCGCACGTGTTTGAAGCATTGGGAATACATATCGAGGGAATTCGGCACGATCCGATGCTGTATTCCTATCTTCTCGACCCGACGTATTCGTCGCACGCTCTCCCCGATGTGGCGCTGCGACGCTTCAACATGAAGCTGAGCGGCGGGTTGGCCGAAGCTGCCGATGTGACCGGAAGGCTGGCGTCCGCCCTGCGCACGGAGGTCGAGGAAGCTAACCTGATCAAGCTGTACGACGACATCGATCTTCCGCTTGTACCGGTGCTGGCGCGCATGGAGCACGCCGGCGTAAAAATCGACATCGCGGCTCTCGCCAGGATGTCGGAGCGGCTGGAGCGCGAGATTGATGCCAAGGCACGCGAGATTTATGAGTGTTGCGGCGGGTTCGAGTTCAACATCAACTCGCCCAAGCAACTCGGCGATGTGCTGTTCAACCGGCTTGCTCTTCCCAAGCCGGTGAAATATGGCAAGGGAAAAACCATTTCCACTGCGGTAGATGTCCTCGAAGCATTGGCCCTGGCCCATGAAGCTCCACGGCTGGTGCTCGAGTACCGGCAACTCTCGAAATTGAAGTCCACGTATGTCGATGCGCTACCGTCCTTGCTCAAACCATCAACTGGACGCGTTCACACGACTTTCGGACAGACAGGAACGGCTACTGGGCGGCTGTCATCCGCGAATCCCAACCTGCAGAACATCCCGATTCGCACCGAACTCGGCCGCGAGATACGCGCCGCTTTTATCGCCGAACCCGGGCACGTACTGCTGGCTGCCGATTACTCTCAGATTGAACTTCGCCTGCTCGCCCACTATTCCAAAGATCCGCTGCTCGTCGAAGCCTATCGGAAGGGCGATGACGTCCACACCCTCACGGCGTCGCAGGTCTTCGGAGTGCCGCCTCTGATGGTTACATCCGAACACCGGCGCCAAGCCAAAGTCGTCAACTTCGGGATCGTTTACGGCCTCTCACCGTTCGGCCTGTCGCAGAATCTGGGAATCGAGAAGTCAGAAGCCAAGCGTTTCATCGACGCGTACTTTGAGAAATACGCCGGCGTACGCCGATTCATCGATAAGACCCTCGAAGAAGCCCGTCGCGATCAAAGGGTAAAGACCCTATTCGGACGGGTTCGGCCGATTCCCGACATCAACAGCAAAAATGCCAATATGCGTGGGTTTGCCGAGCGTACCGCGGTGAACACCCCACTTCAGGGAACGGCGGCGGACTTGATAAAAATCGCCATGATAAGCATCGATGCTGCGATTCGTGATCAAAACCTCAAATCGCGAATGACTTTGCAGGTGCATGACGAGCTGGTGTTTGAAGTTCCGGAAACCGAAATCGATACCATGCGGACGCTGGTGCGCGAGCACATGGAGAAAGTCCATCCCCTGAGTGTTCCTCTGCAGGTGGATATAGGCGTCGGTAACAACTGGCGGGACCTTGAGTAAGTTGCAAAAACTGACTTTTGAACGCCAGTAACTTCTTCTAACCTTTAACCTTTCGACTCGGCAATCAGCGGCGCTCTTCATTTCTTTCCTGGAGCATCCTTTTCAGTCGCAGATTGGCAATCCGGCGGGCGCGAATAAGCCGCCGCAAGAAAAAGGAATACAAGAACCAAAGCAGCGTCCCTGCCGTACACAAGGTAAGTGCGACAGCGAAGATCGTGAGCAAGCTGTGAATGACATTGAACACCGGCACTATGTCATCGCGCCTTGAAATAATTCGGGCAGTAACTCTCCTGCGGGTCCCAGGTACCAGTCGGCGAAGGCGCCGCGATTCGCCGGTTCTTCCGGACCAACATAGATGGTTTTAGCTCGCCGGGTCACGCGTGCTGCGAAGCTGGCCGCCGGCTCGACCGCTCCCGATGTGCCGATGGCGATGAACACCGTACATCGATCCAGCGCTTGGAAAATTTCGTCCATCTGGTATGGCATCTCGCCGAACCAGCAGATATGCGGGCGTACGATACCGCCGCATGCGCAACGTGGCAGTTCGGCGGGCGGTTCGTAGGTAGCCGCATCGGGGAAAGGCCCACTACTGCATCGATCACACCGGCTCTTGAACAGTTCGCCATGCATGTGGGCGATCCGCTTAGACCCGGCCTGCTCGTGAAGGTTGTCGACATTCTGTGTACAGAGGAATAGACGATCGCCAAGCTGGGCTTCTAAGTCGGATAGCGCCAGGTGAGCTGGATTCGGCTTGGCCGCTCCCGCCACTCGACGGCGCATAGAGTAGAACTCCCAAACCAAGCGAGGATCTCGCCGCCAGGCATAGGGGGAAGCAACCTCCTCAATCCGGTAATTGCGCCACAGGCCTCCCGCGCCGCGAAACGTGGGTATGCCGCTCTCGGCGCTGACGCCGGCGCCCGTCAAAATAAAAACGCGGTCTTCCAGTTTAAACGTGATCATCGAACTGTCGGACAAGACTCCCGCGCCCCGAGAGCTTTCTATAGGTCTCCGCACGAGCAACGCGTAGAGCCTAATGATTTCCATCCTGGATTACAATGTCCCTAGCTGTAGACGGTCTGAACGCTCCAAGACGAGGCTGCTTTGACTCATGTTTTTGCACCGTGGCCACACGTGTCGGTAGCTTCGATAATCGACATCCTGCTGGTCGCGGTGATCATTTACGAGTTCCTCGCGCTGGTGAAAGGCACTCGTGCCGCGCTGATGCTCGTCGGGGTGGCCGCCCTGGCACTCGCCTTTTATTTCGCGCGCGTGGGCGAGCTTACCGCCCTCAATTGGCTCATCAGCACTCTCCTGCCTTATGCAGTCTTTGCTCTGATCGTGGTATTCCAGGGAGAAATCCGTCAAGCACTGGCTCGACTTGGGCGCAGGCTGACATTCCGCACCGCCATTGGTTCAGATGGCGACGCGTATGACGACATCGTTCTGGCGGCGAATCTTTTTTCTCAGAACCAGACCGGCGCGTTAATCGTGATTGAACGTGAGGTTGGGCTCCGAACTTATATCGAAAGCGGCGTTCCACTGGAAGCTCGGCTGTCTTACGATTTGCTGGCCACCATTTTTCGCCCGAGCGCGCCTTTGCACGACGGCGCTGTCATCATTCAAAAGGACCGCATTGCGGCAGCGGCCTGCTTCCTGCCACTCTCGATGAACCCAGTGTTGTCGACCCAACTGGGAACGCGCCACCGCGCCGCAATCGGAATTACCGAAGAAACCGACGCCGTGGCCGTCGTGGTATCCGAAGAAACGGGCGCCATCAGCCTCACCGTCGGGGGGAAGATCGAACGCGATCTGACGGTCGAAGAACTGCGGGGACGTTTGAGCTCCCTGCTGCACCGCTATGTTCCTCCGGCAACCTTGCCCACGATGAACCCCGCCGCCGAGAGCGGGATCGAGGATGAATCCGTGCCCCGCGCCACTTTGCCACAACGTTCGGACTCGACCTTGGGCGGGAGAAATCGTTGATGGGCGACTTCCTCCACCGCGTCCTATTCCACAACATTGGCCTGAAGCTGCTTTCGCTGGGATTGGCCGTGGGCCTCTGGTACGCGGTTGCTTCCGATACTCCAGCGGAACTGGCGGTGAATGTTCCGATTGAGTTTCACAATGTCCCAAATAATCTTGAGATCAACTCCGAGCGCATACCGGAAGCACAAGTACGGGTACGGGGAGCGTCGCGTCTGATTCATCAGTTCCGTGCGACCGATGTTCACGTCGAGGTAGACCTGGCAAACGCCACGCCTGGCGAGCGTACGGTGGACTTGACCGCCCGCCAGGTTCGTCAACCTCGCGACCTCGATGTCGTACAGGTAGTACCCGGCCAGTTCCAATTGTCGCTCGACACCCGCGCCACCCGGACCGTGGAGGTTCGTCCCCGCGTGATCGGCAAATTCGCTTCTGGCATTCGCATTGCCAGCGTATTAGCGAATCCCTCGACTGTGACTATAACCGGGCCAAAAAGCCGCGTGGACGCGGTTGAAGCCGCCAGCACAGATCCGGTCGATGCCTCCGGCGATGTAAACAGCCAGGTTTTCAGCACGAGTGTTTACGTTGCCGATCCCCTGATTCAAGTTGTGCACCCTGTACCCATCCACGTTACGGTTATGATGGAAAGAACCCCCGCACCCGCGGACGCACATTGATTCATATCTGATGAGCAATCAACGACAGCTTTTTGGAACTGACGGCATTCGAGGTGTAGCTGGGGAATTTCCCCTCACGCAACAGAGCACATACATCATTGGCCGTGCGCTCGGTCAGGATTTGAAGGGCAGTAAGACGGAACCGCGAGTGGTGATCGGCCAGGACACGCGTGAGTCGAGCCAGTGGATCGCCGACCGGGTCATGGCCGGTCTCGCTTCGGTGGGCATTCCATCGGACAGCGCCGGCGTCATCACGACGCCTGGAGTCGCCTACCTTGCCAGGTCACGTAATTACGCCGCAGGCGTTGTGATTTCCGCGTCCCACAATCCATGGACTGATAATGGAATCAAAATTTTCTCGGGGGACGGTTACAAGCTGCCCGACTCCCGTGAACTGGCGATTGAGCAGGCCATCTTTTCCCTGCTGCAGGCCCCTCCCGCAGAGGCGTCGGAAGCAACACCTCCCGCCTCGACCAGTGTTCCGGGCGATGCTAACCTGCGACGTGCCTATATCGATTGGCTCGCAAGCAACGTTGAGGCTGGCCTCGGCAAACTTCGGGTGCTGGTTGACTGCGCGAATGGTGCTGCGACAGCCGAAGCTCCCGAACTGTTTCGCGCCTGCGGAATTCAGGCCACTTTCCTGCATTGCCGGCCCGACGGAAAGAACATCAACGACAGCTGTGGTGCTCTACATCCCGAACGCGTAGCAAGGCAGATGGTGGAACTCGAAGGGCAGTTCGATTTAGGCGTGACGTTCGATGGAGATGCGGACCGCGCATTGTTCAGCGACGCCCAGGGCCGCGTAGTAAACGGAGATGCTGTCCTGCTGCTGTGCGCGCGCGACATGCAGAAGCGGCACATGCTGGCCGGGAACATGATTGTGGCCACCACGATGTCGAACATGGGATTGGAGGTTGCGCTCAAAAAGGCGGGGGTGGCCATGCTGCGCGCCAACGTTGGCGACAAGTACGTCCTCGAGGAGATGCAGAAAACCGGAGCGACACTGGGGGGCGAGCAATCCGGACACATCATCTTCCGCGATGGTGACGCCACCACCGGCGATGGCCTGCTCACTGCACTCCGCGTCATGGAAGTGATGGTTCGAAGCAATCGCGCATTGGCTGACCTGGTTTCTGACCTGAAGGTGTTTCCCCAGACGATAAAGAATGTCCGCGTGCGAGAGAAAGTACCCTTCGCCAGCATCCCCGAGATCCAGCGCGCGATAGAGTCGGCCGAACGCGATTTGAATGGAAACGGCCGCGTGGTGGTGCGGTACTCGGGCACCGAAGCGCTGGCGCGCGTCATGATCGAAGCCGAATCGGAAGAGAAGATGCGCGAGCTGACAGAGAGCATCGCAGGCGCGCTTCAAAGCGCTCTGGGCGTTTCCTGATTCGCGAGCGCCTGAACAGAAGGTTCCGAATCTACTCTCGCGTTCCGGTCACCTTTGAATCGATAACGCCCTTCGCTAGCTTTGCCGAGATCTCGTCCCCCTCTTTAACCCGCGCTGCGTCTTTGACCAACGATCCGGACGAATCGAAGACCAGGGCATATCCGCGGTCAAGAATTGCTAACGGCGAAAGAGCTTGCAGTTGTCCGCCGAGCCGTTCCACGCGCGAGCGGCTGTGCAGCAGGGCGGTGCGAAAGGCGCCGGTCAGAGCGGCCGTACGGCTTTGGAGTTGTTCCCGCATGGCGGCGAGCCTTCGCGCTGCATCGTAGTGGCGCACGGCTGCAGCAGCGATCTCCCAGCGGCGACGTTGCGCGTCAATGACACGACGCTCAGCCTTTTCGAGCCGGTATACCAGATCATCGATCCGTTGCTGGCGCCTACCGAGCGAATCCATGATTCGCCCAAAGGCGCCGTGCTGGGCCAATTCGGTGAGCGATTGCCGCGCAATCAGCAACCGGTATCGCATGGCGCGACCGAGCCGCTGGCGCAGTCCTTCGGACTGTTCTTCAATCTCCTGCCGGGAACGTATCACTAGTTCGGCCGCGGCGGAGGGAGTGGGAGCGCGAAGATCGGCAACGAAGTCGATGATCGTGAAATCGGTTTCGTGCCCGATGGCCGAGATCACTGGAATAGCAGAAGCAACCACGGTCCGGGCGAGACCCTCGTGATTGAAGGCGGCAAGGTCTTCCACCGAACCTCCGCCGCGCGCGACGATAATCACATCAACATTGCGCGCTCGATTAAAGAATCGAAGGCCCGCTGAAACCTCGATTGGAGCAGCGTCCCCCTGCACTTGTGCGGGGAAGATCAGCACATTAGCGGATTGATGTCGCCGGCGCAGGATGTTCAAGATGTCGCGCAGGGCGGCCGCCTGTGGCGACGTAACGATGCCGATCCGGCGGGGAAGAGAGGGAATGGGTTTCTTGCGGTCCTGTTCAAACAACCCCTCTGCCTGAAGTTTGGCCTTAAGCTGCTCGAATGCGATTTGAAGCGCGCCCGCGCCTTGAGGCTCGAGGTATTCCGCGTTGACCTGCAGTTCGCCTCGATTCTCGTAAATAGTCACGCGGCCGCGAGCCACGATGTGCATGCCGTCCTCGGGCCGGAACCGCAGCAACCGAGCCTGCGTTCGAAACATGACTACCCGGACCTGCGATGACTCATCTTTCAACGTGAAATAAAGATGGCCGGAGGGATGGGCCCGGAAATTGGAGATTTCTCCTTCCAGCCAGATGTCACCGTACTCGCGCTCCAATTGAGTACGGACCGCGCTGACCAGGTCGCGCACCGTCCATACACGCTTTTCAGGAGGACGGAAATTGAACCCAAGCTGGTCGAGGGAGGCCATGACGGAATGTAGCCAGTTTACAGGATGTATTTCAGGCTAAGCTTTCGCATTGCTCCTGGCGAGTTGTGAGCCCGGCGATGGCTGGCTTCTCTAAAGGTCAGTACAGCCCGGCCGCCTTTAGTTCCGCCCAGGCAATCTGCGGATGAATGATGTCGCTGTGAGCGCCAGCCGGCAACCCCCCTTGCGTGATCACGCTGTTCCCATCGAGGTTCAGCCATTGCCCCTTTTGAAAGTTGTAAGCACAACGCGGATCGCCGAGCACTGTGACAACGGCATTCACCGCTTGTGCCCCGTCGCACCCCATTCCTTCCCACCGGTACATGAGGTCGTCAGCGGCGGCGGCATCATCGTTTGCCAAAACCGAAGCAGCCGGATAGGCAAAACCCACGGCTTTATCGAAGGAAGAAAACGTGGTCAACAGGGGGCCATCCACTCGCTTGCTCATTCCGGCGAGGTCGCCCTTGCGACTTTGATCGAAAGGCAAAGCGTCGGCAAAAGCAAAATGTGAAAACGCGCCTTGTATAAGAAAGAGGGACTTCACTGGGGATGCGGTATTAGGAGGAACCTGCAGTCCTGCGAGCGTATACGACACCAGGCGCGCGCCAAAGGAGTGCCCGATCAGGTGCAAACGGATCTGCGGGTTCTCGGAAGACAATTGACTGAGCAGGGGCCCGAGCGCCGTTTTTCCGACCACTCCGGCGCGGGCTTTCATTTGCCAGTAGGTGGCAACGCGAAGAGCTGCTTTTGCTCCCCGCCAAATACGATCGAACATGTCCCCCAGGCCAGCGGCCCCGCCTTCGGTCGCGGAGCTTGGTTCGGTGTCGGCCAATGCGTCCAATACCCTTCGCCAATCCTCGGTCGAGGCGGTTGCTGCCCGTTTCTCGAGATCGTGATACTCGGGCATCGAAGGCTGATTGCTCAAGAGCCCCTTCAGATCGGAGATAAACCCGTTCACGGCAGCGTCTGTGCGCTGCTGAGTCTGAAGCTTGTTCGTCAAGACGTCGATTGTCTTCTGCTGCGACGGTTCCTGGAAGACTTTCTTCATCTCTCCGCCAATATCGACTGCGGGCTCGCCGAAGCTGGCGGCCCCACCTCCGTCTCCTGCGGGATGATCCGGCCACATGATCGAAGGCCAAAACACGCCGGCAGTACCGATCGTCACCGAGGTCGGCAATGGAAATTGATTGACGATTTTTCGCATCTCGCCAAAGAAGTTCTGATAGAGCTGGCTGGCGGTCTGCTGGTCATTGTTCCAGCCATGGGAAAAGATAAACAGGTCCGTGATGTGCTTGGCTTTGACTTCATTGCGGAACTGGGCCAGCGCCCCCGGATCCACAGCCGAAGCATCCTTATCGAAAGCTAGCTTCCAGAACGGAAATCCCGCGACCGTATCCGCCATAACATCACCTCCGCGCCTTAGACAGACTGAATGGCTCTCATGAGATCAACCAGACCTCGTCCTTCGAAATACCTTTCGCGCCCCAGGGGCGTGGCGCTCTCCATGAAAATACGTTTGACTTCATCCGGCCGCTGCAGAAACTCCCGTCGAATGGAGAGGAACGCCGCAATGGCTCCCGAAACATGCGGTGCAGCCATGCTGGTGCCGCTGTCGTCCACGTAGGCGCACGTGTTGGGCGGCAGGCCCAGGCGATCCAGTTTGCGGCCCGCGGCGCAGGAAGTAATCCGTTCTCCCGGTGCCACAATGTCCGGTTTCAGCCTTCCGTCTCCCGTCGGACCTGCTGACGAGAAATAGGAAACACCGTACGTGTGCGGTGAGTCGCGATGCGTCGCGCCCACCGTGATCGCCAACGTAGAGTTGCCCGGATCATTGATCGTGCTGGCGACTCGAATTTTCGTCATTCTTTGTAAGGTTTGGATTTGCGCATAGCCGGTGTTCCCCGCAGCCACCACCACCACGACTCCACTCTTGACCAGGCGATCGACTTCAATGCACAGAGGGCTTTGTCCACAGGCAAACATCTCTGCATCGAACTCGTATCCCAGGCTGAGGTTCACGCCGTGAATGCGCAGGAACTTGGGATCGCCATTCACCTTCTCGCGCACATATTGCAGGGCCCGCATGATGTTGCTGGTACGGCCATTGCCGTTGGCATCGAGCACCTTCAGGCTGACCAACTTGCATTGTGGGGCCACACCTCGTAAATCGACGGCCAACGCCCCGCGCGGCTTCAGGGTGATGGTCTTATTGCTGCCGCTTGGGTCTGACTCGAAACAGTTTTCGTACACGAGGACGTCACGGCCGATCTGCAGATTTTGATTCAGCCCCCCGGCAATGATCCCAGCAACGTGCGTCCCGTGACCAAAGCCGTCGACCAGCGCGGTGTTCGTTTCCGGCGGTACCGGTTGCGGATCGTCCAGGGTGAAATCGCGGTGAAGGTCTTTCACGCTGGGATCAAGGAGCGTATTGAAACCAGGGTTTCGCGTGGGGTCGCCGAAATGAAGGTGGGTGCGGTCGATTCCCGAATCGATGACCGCCCAGCAAATGTTCGATCCAGTCGCCGAATAGGATCGCCCCGCCGCGTCAGCCTTGACTGTGGCGACCGATCGGTCAATCAGCGGGCTGACAGGAAAATCTGGCCAGATTTTATAGATTACGCGATCGCGGGCATCTTCTTTTTCTTCATCAATCCGCGTCAGTGTTTTCCATTCCGCTACGGTGATGTTGCAGCGAAAGTAGGTGTTCGAGATCGGCACTGCGCGACGTTGCTCAGCAGCCGGCCCGAGTACCTTCTTATAGAGATCCAGAAAAGCCTCGGCCGCTTTCTGCACGCCGGCGCTGTACTGCAGGTTCAGCTCGATCATGTAGGGGCCAGGCTCATGGTCACTGTCAGGAAGGCCCCAGCGCTTCCTTTGCTCCGGGTCGTGTAAAGCCGGCGGCACAGTGGCGCGGCCCAGGTTGAAGTGGTCTTTCGGCGGACTGTAGGGCAGATCCTTGGACGGGAACTTGGGATCGTCTGGCATAAACGCTGACTTCTCCTGAGTTGGTGAGTCAATCCGATGGTTACGCCATTTACGTCGATCAGGAAAACGCGTTGGGAAGCGTCAACGTGACTGGCAGGTCCGATGACATATAGCACAAATCGCACGGAGATGGGGGTGCGATTTTTCGATTTTGTGTTTCCAGAACCAGAGCAATCCCTACGTTCCGCCGAACAGCCCGGCGATCGGAGACATGTTTGCCATCCGTTACTGGGACTTGATTTGCGTGCAGATGAACCGCTCGTGCTCGGTTTGTTGGCGCACACGCGCCAGGAATCGGGCTAGCGATGCAGAAGACCGAAAGGGATGCAGCCGTTAATATAATCGACGAGAGCCATGTCCCATCGCACCGAAGATCTTCGTATTCAGCGAACGAAAGTTGTCCTTCCGCCGGTATTTCTCGAAGAAGAATTACCAACTACCGCCAAAGCAGCGGGCACGGTGTACCAGGCCCGAACCGAGATCACCGATATTCTGGAGGGGAAAGACCAGCGACTGCTGGTCGTGGTCGGACCGTGCTCGATTCATGATCCCGATGCCGCGCTCGAGTATGCCGGCCTTCTAAAAAAAGCCAGCGAACCTCTGCGCAACGATCTGTGCGTGGTTATGCGGGTGTACTTCGAGAAACCGCGGACTACTCTAGGCTGGAAAGGCCTGATTAACGATCCTTACCTGGACGGATCGTTCAAGATCAATGACGGATTGCGATTCGCCAGGCGGTTGCTCGTCGATTTAGCCGAACTCGGTGTCCCGGCGGGAACTGAATTTCTCGACATGATTATCCCGCAGTACATGGTTGGCCTGGTGAGCTGGGGCGCGATAGGAGCCAGGACGACGGAAAGCCAGGTCCATCGAGAGCTGGTGTCGGGCCTCTCGTGTCCAGTCGGCTTCAAGAACGGGACTTCGGGAAACGTGCAGATCGCGGTCGAAGCCGTTCAGGCCGCCGGGCATCCACACACATTCCTGGGTCACACCAAGTATGGTCAATCGGCGATCTTCTTTACTGCGGGCAATCCTCATTGCCATGTAATCCTGCGCGGTGGACGGAAAACCACAAACTACGACTCGGCCTCGATTGCGCAGGCATGCTCGCTGCTGGAAAAAGCCGGGTTGGCGGCTCGCGTCATGATTGATTGCAGCCACGCCAACAGCGGCAAGGACTACACCCGCCAGCCAGTTGTCTGCCGGGACGTCGCGTCCCAGATTGCGGGTGGAGAGCGGCGAATTGTTGGCGTGATGATCGAGAGCAACCTTGTCGAGGGTTCCCAACCGTTGGCCAGGGGCAAACCACTGACTCGAGGCCAAAGCATCACCGACGCCTGCCTCGGTTGGGAAAGCACACAACAATTGCTGGCAGAGTTGGCCACGGCGGTAAGAGCGAGAAGATAAATGCTGCCGGCCAGAGACTATTCCCGGCGCTCCGCCGAGGCCCAGAAGTGGGATTACCTATTGTTCGTCTTTACCGCGCATCCAGAATTTTCGTCGCGGTGCGCCCAGGGAGGAGAAGACTCCCTCGGTGCCGGTCGCCTTTGACTCATCATTGGTCGTGTCGTCTTCTGCAGCGGCAGGGTATTCCTGCTTCGGGTCAGACCCTTCGGATAGCAAGGATGCCACGAGTTGCAAGCTCTCGACCTCGTGGCGGACACGACCCAGCTCCTCTTCCTTCTGACTCAACAGCTCGTAAGGATTTCTCATCAAACCTCCCAGCTTCGCTTACAACAGAGTTTTGAAGCCTACACACTCATCTACTTTCGTGCAAGGCAGGGCGGGCAAGTCCAGCCATTTACAAGCTTTGCGCGACTGGGCAACGCGCCTCGGTTACAAGCCCGCGTCCTTATACGCGACGCGCGCGATTGCTGACCAGTCCAGTTTCTCCATTCCCTGCGCCAGTGCGGAGACGAAGCGATCGTGAACTAGACTGGCCATGGGCAGCGGTACTGCGAGTTCTTCCGCAGCCGCGAGAACCAGGCGATTGTCTTTCAAGCCGAGCGGCATCTTGAATCCCGCCGGTTCGAATTGTTCCGCGGCAATCATCCCTCCGTAGTTGCGGTACACCGGTGTATTGAACAGTGAGCCGGTGAGAACATCCAATAACACAGTCGCATCCATGCCGGATTTCTTCACCACTGCAAATGCTTCGGCCAGACTCTCGATCACGGTAGTGATGAGGAAATTTCCCGTAAGCTTGATCAGGTTCGCGGCAGCGGGCTCCTCGCCGACAACAAAGGTCTTCTGACCTAGGACATCGAACAGTCCCCGACAACGTTCCACCTGTGACGATTTTCCGGCTGCAACAACGAACAGCTTCGCGGCCTCCGCGGCATCTGGCCTGCCGAATACTGGTGCCGCCACATAGTGCTGCTGCTTTTCGGCATGCAGTATTGTCAGCCGTCGTGACAGTGCCACGCTGATCGTGCTCATTGAAATGTGCACAGAACCCTCGGGCATGGATTGCAAGATATTGCCGGGATCGAGGATGACGCTTTCGACTGCGGCGTCGTCGGCGAGCATGGTGATGACGACTTCCGCCTGCGACGCCTCGGTGGGCGTCGAAGCAACTTGCGCGCCCACAGCGCGGAATTGTTCAGCGCGCGATTGTGTGCGGTTGTACACGATCACGGAGTTACCCGCCTTAATCAAGTTGCGAGCCATTCCAGATCCCATACTTCCCAAGCCAATGAACCCGACTTTCATGCTGTCCTCTTTCTGCGGAAGATATGTGAGATGAAGTTTTCGCAGGTCTGGTCGCCAGGAATCGTCGCGGGCTACATTTCGTCGGGCGTCTCCGGCTTGCGTGGCAGTCTCAACAGATACCGGCTTCAACCGGAACGCGAGTCGCCCTGAATACGCAGGTGTACTCTTTCGGCAACTTCGGAGAACCAATCGCCCAAAGCAGGTATCATCATCGTCTTCTGGCCGACCTTCTCGGAGGCCGGAGTGGCTGGATGAAAGCGCCGTTCACGAACTCAGTCTGGAAGCGCTCTCCATGCCAAGCAAACAACCCGTGATCGCACCTATGCGAACTGAATCGGCCCTCGATCTGGAGCAACGCACTCGCCGCCGCATTGCCTTTCGCTTGCTTCCTTTTCTGTGGTTGCTTTACGTGGTTGCCTTTCTCGATCGCGTGAACGTCGCCTACGCTGCGCTGGAAATGACTCGGGACCTGCGGTTCAGCGACAAGGTGATCGGTTTAGGCGCGGGAATCTTCTTCATCGGATACGTTGTTCTGGAAATACCAGGCGCCCTCATCGTGGAGCGCTGGAGCGCCCGACGCTGGATTGCGCGCATCATGATTTCCTGGGGCGCGATTACGATCCTGGTCGGCTTCATTCAAACCGCTCATCAGTTTTATGCGGTGCGGTTCCTGCTGGGAGCCGCGGAAGCCGGTTTTTTCCCTGGGGTCATCGTCTACCTCACACATTGGTTCTGTCGTCGCGATCGTGCCAAGGCAGTCGCTGTCTTCATGGCCGCGATTCCCCTGTCCAGCATTGTGGGATCGCCTCTCGCGGGAAAAATCCTGGGTATTCACTGGTTCGGCCTGGCCGGGTGGCGTTGGCTGTTCATTCTTGAAGGCATTCCTGCGGTAGTTCTCGGCGTCGTGACGCTCTTTTTTCTCACCGATTGGCCTCACCAGGCTTCCTGGTTGAACAGCGACGAGCGGCAGTGGATCGCGCGTGAGCTCGAGCGGGAAAGCCAAGCCCGACCCACACAGTGGACAATTTCGCAGGCCCTGCGCCACCCCAATGTCATTCTGCTTACGCTGATCTATTTCCTCGGAACTTCGGGACTGTACGGATTCACCATATGGCTGCCTACCATGCTGAAGCGCGCATCCGGACTGTCCAACTGGCAAGTTACTCTCCTCGTGCTGCTGCCATATATAGCCGCGTTGGCGGCGACTGTTGCCAATGGCTGGCACTCTGACCGGAAGCAGGAGCGCCGGTGGCACACCTCATTGCCATTATTCATCGGGTCGCTTGCCCTCTTCTGCGCTATTCGCTTTTCATCTCACCTGGGGGTCGAACTGGCATTCTTCACCGTGTTTGCAGCATGCGTGCATGGGTACCAGCCATGCTTTTGGTCGCTTCCGACAGCGATGCTCGGTGAATCTGCCGCTGCGGCTTCGATTGGGCTGATTAATTCTGTGGGAAATCTGGGCGGTTTCGCCGGGCCTTTTATCGTCGGGTATCTTTCGACGCGCACGGGATCGTTCACCAGCGCGTTGTTGCTCCTTCTGGTTGATCTGTTCGTGGCTGGAATTCTGGTTTTATGTTTGCGCGGGATACACGATCGCGTTCCTTCCCTTCAGACCCACATCGCATAAGGAACCGCCCTCGAAACTCGGCAGCCAGCCCTGCCGCGCGCGCACCCTGTCCGAGATAAGCGGATCCTATCCGCCGACAACGTGCAGCAGCTTTTCTGCATCTCTACCGCATGTCGAATTCTGACCTGACCACGATTCTGTTCCTGCTCTTGCTCCTGGTTGGTCTGGCCCAGTTGCTGGGATACCTATTCCTCAGGATTCGGCAGCCCAAGGTCATCGGAGAGATTCTGGCGGGAATCGTGCTTGGGCCAGCGCTTTTGGGACGAATCCACATTGGCTCCTTCTCGCTGCCGGAGCTTTCGACCCATCACGCCCCTGTTCTGAATTTTGTGTACTGGATGGGACTCTTGCTGCTGATGTTCTTGTCCGGTGCAGAGACCAAGCAGTTGTTTACCCGGGAGGAAAGACGGGAGGTCGGTTGGCTGACAATCGTAGGGACCGGAATTCCCTTCCTGCTCGGCCTCATCGTCGGTCCGATGTTAGTTGGTCCGGCAATCGCCGGGCCCAAGGGGAACAAGCTCTCCTTGGTCATCATCCTTGCCGTCGGGGTGGCCGTTACATCGGTTCCTGTTATTTCCAAAATATTCGCCGACCTGAAAATTCTGCACACTCGTTTCGCCCGCCTGGTGTTGGGAGTAGCGGTCCTCGAAGACATCGTCCTGTGGGCGGCGTTGGCCGTAGCGACTGCTGTGGCCGGTACGGCTGCATTCAAACCGGGCCAGATGGCGTATCACCTGCTCTCGACGGTGGGCTTCTTTGCGCTCGGCTTGACGCTGCTGCCTAGAGCTGTCAAGAGAATCAACAAATCGAGGTTCAACGTACTCGCCAAGCATGCGCCTGTGGGTTATGCGCTGGCGGTCTTGCTCGCGTACTGCGTGCTTGCCGGCGCGCTGGATGTGAACCTGGTGTTCGCCGCGTTTCTGGCGGGTTTTGCCGTCGTCCACAAGAAGCGCCGCCTGTTTGCCGACGCCCTGGACGCGATCGGAAAAGTGTCATTCGCGTTCTTCATCCCAGTGTATTTCGCAATAGTGGGCCTCAAGCTCGACCTGGCGAAATCGTTCTCATGGCAGTTGCTGTTGAGTTTCCTGATTGGCACCTGCATCATCAAAATCCTCTCAGTGGCAGCGGCCGGCCGGCTGGCTGGGTTTCGCGGATTGGACCTTATCAACCTGGCTCTCACGACGAACGCTCGCGGAGGCCCTGGGATTGTCCTGGCCAGCGTGGCTTTCGACGCCGGCATTATCAACGCGACCTTCTACACAACCTTGGTGCTTGCCGCAGTAATCACCTCCCAGATTGCGGGCGCGTGGCTCGAGTACGTGCTGCGGCGAGGGTGGTGCTTGCTCAGCACAGACAAGGCAACGCCACGGGCAGCCGAGCAAGGAGACGTTCCAGCCGTGGCAACCGGATCGTAGCGTTCGCGGTCCATCCTTTCAGAAACGTCCCCTCACGGTTCCGCTTGTACGTATTGGGGAAAATCTTTGTTGGGAATAGCCTGGCGTGCTGGGAATAGCCTAGTTTGTCGGGAATAGGCTGAAGTGTTTTCGAGCGGAGTAGCGAGCTAGACTGGATAAGACTGGCGGAGAGGGAGGGATTCGAACCCTCGATACAGGTGTTAGCCCGTATAACGGTTTAGCAAATTCAGCTCGTCCCCTACCTATTGCACGGAATCAATTACATACGAGCCCCTCAGGTGCTCCTGCTCGGACAGAATCAGGCTGTTCGGCAGAGCTGTATGCACCTCAATATGCACCTCACCGACTGGACTTAACCGATCAGAAAGAGCATCGGATATCACCTCACATCATTAGCTGCCCTGTCGCGGATCTTCGTCCGCACCCGAGCTATGTTCGGCATGCTATCGCAGTGGACGCACCCAAGTTGGCAGCGTTGACACAAAGGGGTGACTTTGCATTTTGGGAACCAATCGCGATCACACGCGACCGCATTGTCATCGACGGCTATGCACGATGGGAACTGGCCAAACGCGTGGGTCGAGAAGCGCTGCGCTGCATCCAGTACGATCTCAGCCCGGATGAGGCTCTCGGAGAGCTGCTTCGTACCCATCATCACGCTCGCGGCTTGCCTGACTTCGTTCGGATAGAACTGGCACTTGACCTGGAACCGTACTTCCGAGATAAAGCGCTCACGAACCAGCAAGTCGGCGGTAAAGAGAAGGCTTTGTCAAAAATGACAATAGATCAGCGAGTCGATACGCAACGAGAGGTCGCCCAGGTTGCCGGAGTCTGTTCTGGAAATGTCCGCAAAGTAAAACACATCTTGGCGAACGCTTGTCCGAACTTGCTGCAGGCCGCAAGGACAGAGGAGATCTCGATCAATCTCGCGGACAAGTGGAGTCACGAGCCACAGGCCGAGCAGCAAGAACATATCAGGCTGTTGCGGATTGAGCGAGGCCTAAAGAGGAAAGCACGACGTCTCATAGCTGCTCAAACAAAACGAGCATCTCCCGCTGGGCAAGATCGGCGGGCAATGAAACTATCGAATCTGCTTGAACTCGTCAATCAATTTAGGGCTAGCACACGGGACCAGACGGTAGACGTTTTGTCCATCGAAGTCGAGGCCGTCGATGCTCCCGGCCTTTTTGTATTTGCAACCCAAGAACTGATCAATTTCTTAGAGGCTTTGCAGGGGACACTCACCCGGTGATTCGCGAACACCCACTCAAGCAACTGCTGATTGATACCCGCGCATACTGGGACCACGACGGTACTCCAACTCGTGTTCGGGAAAGTTTCTCGAAAACGATCGTCTGTGGAACCATTGCTCTCGGTGCGGAGGTCTATGCATCCGAAACTGAATCGAAGCTAGTCTTGCACACTTGCAAGTCGAGATTTTGCACAAGCTGTGGCCAGCGCGCCACCGAAGCATGGCAGGACGATCTCGAGGCCATTCTCCCTGACATACCTTACGTCGGAATCACACTTACATTGCCGATGGAATTCCGCGCAATCCTTCAGCAAAACCGCGATATTCTGCACGCCATCCCCGCAATGGGAGCGGAGGCGGTGCAACAATGGGCGAAGGCTCGCTATGGCGTGCGCTTGATCATCATTGTTGTCCAGCAGACCTTCGGTGGTCTTCTTAACTTCGTGCCTCACCTCCATATGATGGTTTCGGCTGGTGGCCTGCAGGAGTCTGCGAGTCGTTGGATTCATCGCATTACGTATGACTCGCGCGAGCTAATGCTCGCGTGGCGGTATGCGGTCGGTGCCTTGTTGTCAGAGGCTTATAAGCAGGGTGTGCTCCGGTCCACTCTCTCGATTAACGAGTTCCAAACCTTGTTACACACCCAACACGCTCGCACGTGGAATGTGTTTGTCAGTAGGAGGGGTTCAAAGGCATATCGGCTCAAACACGATGGACGCTACATACGACGACCCCCGGTCGCGCAACATCGTCTGACCCTGATCGACAACGGCAACGTCGAGTACCTAGCGAAGAACACGCGAGAAAAACAATCCGTTCTGGTCCGATATACAAGCACCGAATTCATCGACATCTTGATCCAGCATGTTCCCGATCCAGGGCGTCACGCGATGCGGTATTTTGGGCTACTCTCACCGCGCTGCAAAGCAGGAGTGTGGGCGAGTATCTTTGTCCTCCTGAATCAGCGGCAACGCCCGCATCCCCCGCGAATGCCCTGGAGACTGCTTCGCATAAAGACGTTTGGTACAGATCCTTTGCTAGACAGTGCTGGTCAGCGGATGAGACGGGTCGGTCGACTGGCACCGGCGCCAGCAGGGTAATAGTACATGTCAAAAAGAGGCCAAGATGATCATAAACATTGAAGAGGCACGAAAGACGATTCTGCCCCGTAAGACGTTGCTGCTGCAATTGCAGTCGGCCGTTGGTTTCCAGATTGAGCTATGGCAGGTCGTTGATTTACTTGAGCGGCTGATCGCTTCGGACTACGATCCGCTTCTGTGGATTGAAGAACGCGGCTCGCAAGTCTCGGGCACCGAAGAAATCACAATGGCGGATGTCGACGACTACTTGAGACGTTTAGGTATTCAAGCTCGTGAAGGAATTCCGTTGCGATCTGAAGTGTTCAGATGGTTGCGAATAGGGATTCTGTACTATCTCGCTTTAGATTTTATGATCGGGATCTTGAAGAAAAG
>Ga0070741_10006980_pt1 | contig 23790 bp, 26 predicted proteins | sample Coa_R1_4_FD_66440 | JGI IMG/M metagenome (GOLD analysis project Ga0070741, IMG submission 66440) | Surface soil microbial communities from Centralia Pennsylvania, which are recovering from an underground coalmine fire - Coalmine... | ecosystem: Environmental > Terrestrial > Soil > Unclassified ...
GGCTGAACGGCGACTGTGAGCGCGCGCTCGCCTCCTATCGCGATTTTCTTCGCGCCGATCCTTCGCCTCGACAGGCGCGGCTCGCTCATCGGCTGATGCAGAAGCCCTGCACGGCGGCATCGGCCGCGTCGAGCGACTCGCCGGCTTCGCTCCCGCCGCCCACGTCATCGCCCAAGATCGCGAGCGTCGACATCATCAATCCATGGCCTCCGACAGTCCCGAGCGCGCGCGAGCCCGTGTCCACGACGCCGCCGCTCGTCGAAACGCCGCCGGCCGTTCCTGTCGTGCTCGCAGCGGCCGAGCATGCGGCTCGCCCAACGGTCCACGCGCGCAAGCGCTGGTATCGCGATGCGCTCGGGGTGTCGCTCGCCGGCGGCGGAGTGATCGTCGTGGCGCTCGGGGCTGGCCTGTTCGGCGCCGGTCGGAGCTGGATCTCCGACGCCAACGGAGCGCATGACTACGCGCGCTTCGCGGTGGACGCTCCGCGCGCGGCCGACGGCGCCAACTACGAAGGCGCCGGCATCGGCCTCTTCGCCTTCGGTGGCGTGCTGATCGCCGCCGCCACCGTTCGTCTCGCGATCGTCGGGAGGCGGCGATGACACGCTCCTGGATCGGCCTCGGCGTGACGCTGATGCTGGCGTGCGACCAGCCGCCGCGCGCGTTCTTCTGTCAGGCCGACGCGCAATGCACGCTCGCGGGCGTGCAGGGAAACTGCGAGCGGTCGCTCTACTGTTCGTTCCCGGATGCGAGCTGCGCCGATACCGGACGGCGATATGGAAAGTTCGCCGCGGCCGACCTCTCACAGACCTGCGTGGGGTCGTCGGTGGCGCTCGACGGGGGAGCAGATGCGTCGCCGCCTTCCCGTGATCTCGCAGTGGCGCTCCAGCACCTCTGGACGTCGCCGGCCGATCTCGCGAGCGACGGAGCCGCCGCAAACGACGCCGCCTTCACGAGCGATCTCGGCGCCGTCGATCTCGCGACCGCCTTCGATCTCGCGACCGCCTCCGATCTCGCGGTCAACCCTCCCTGCGGTGGACTGACCCAGCCCTGCTGCGCGGGCGGACACTGCAACGCCCTGCTCCTGTGTCTCCTCGGAAGCTGTTCCTGAAAGCGTCCTGCGGCCATGGTATCGGTGACGGCACGGCTTATAGTGAGCGTATGAAGTTGCACGACTTCCTCACTGCCAACAGCGAGGAGTTGATCAAGCGTTGCAGAGCGAAAGTGGCCAGGCGGGCCTCACCGCGCCCGACCGAACCGGAGCTGAATCACGGAATCCCAATTTTTCTAGATCAGCTCATCAGAACCCTTCGCACGAACAATTTGGCGGAGCGTCACGTGATCTCCGGTTCTGCGGAGCGAGGCAGACCCGCTTCGGAGATTGGCGGCACGGCTGCCAGTCACGGCGACGAGCTGCTCAAGAAGGGCTTCACCGTCGACCAGGTGGTTCACGACTACGGCGATCTTTGTCAGGCGGTCACGGAGCTGGCGGTAGAACAGAACGCGCCCATCACCGCGGATGAGTTTCGCACGCTCAATCAGTGCCTCGACAACGCCATCGCCGGCGCGGTCACCGAGTACGGCCGCCAGCACGACATCATCCTCTCCGCGCAGGAGACGGCGGCCGCCAATGCGCGCCTTGGATTTCTCGCGCACGAGCTCCGCAACCGACTCACTTCGGCCATGCTCGCGGTCGCCGCGATCAAGAGCGGCAACGTGGGCCTTTCGGGAGCCACCGGCGCGGTGCTCGATCGCAGCTTGACGGGGCTGCGCGATCTCATTGATCGCTCACTGGCCGAGGTGCGCCTGACCGGTGGGCTTCCGCCGCGGCGAGAGCCAATCTCGATCAGTGAGTTTCTCAACGAGGTCCAGGTCTCCGCTGGACTGGAAGCGAAGGCCAAAGGGCTCTCTTTCACGGTCGCACCGGTCGACAAAGGATTGGCGGTCGACGCCGATCGGCAGATGCTCTATTCGGCGGTCGCCAACCTCCTGCAGAACGCATTCAAGTTTACGCGGCCGAGCAGCCTGGTCTCGCTGTCCGCGCACGGCGTCGCCGATCGCGTGGTCATCGAAATCGAGGATCAGTGCGGCGGTCTTCCGCTGGGAAAAGCCGAAGAGCTGTTCCGCCCGTTCGAGCAGCATGGCGGCGATCGAAGCGGTCTCGGTCTCGGCCTCTCGATCACTCGTCGTGGCGTCGAAGCGAACAGTGGAACGGTTCAGGTGCGCAACCTGCCGGGCGCGGGATGTATCTTCACGATCGATCTGCCGCGGCTCAAGCCCATGACGGCGGGATAGCGTTTTCTCAACCTGCTCGATCGCGCGCTTCACGAGCGGACGGCTCCGTTGTCGGCCTAGATCTCAGACCGCCAGTGGTGGACGACGACGTACTCGCCGATGCGCCGCGGCTGGCCGCGCTCGATCGCATCGACGCTGAACACGAGGTCACCACCGGAGAACATCGGCTCGTAGTGACGCTGGCAGGCGATCAAGAGCTCGCCGCTGTCGCGATCGAAGGCTACTTCCTGCACCACGACGCGCCGTGGGTCCGTCGGCGAGCTGATGCTGACGTCGACGCGCTCGGCGAGCGAGAAGTCGCCGCGGAGCGCATGCACGAGCAGATCGAGCTCCGGCGCAAAGTGCGCGTGCGCCGTCGCGTTGGGCTCGACGGGCGTCACGCGGATTCGCGAGCCGCCGGCGGCGAGACGATCGCGGTGCGCGTGAGAAATCACGAACGGAATGGTCTCTCGCAATCCGCCGACCAACCGGGCAAGCCGGGTCGAGGCAGCCGCGCACGCGTCGCAGCCGAAGACATGCTCATCCATGGACGTCGCTTCGGGCTCGTCCAGGTCGCCCGCCCATAGCGCAACCAGCGTCTCGAATGAAGGACAGCTCGTCACGACACGGCTCCGCCGACGCAGTCCTGCAGTCGCTCCATGGCCCGGTGGCGGATCACTCGAACGTTGCCCGGAGAGAGGCCCATCGCCTCGCCGATTTCGTCGCTGTCGCGGTCATCGACGAACGTGGCGAGCACGACCGCGCGGTCGCGCGGCTCGAGCGCACCCAAGCATTCCTCGAGCCGCCGTCCGTCGAGGCGTTCCCACGCCGGTTGATAGCCGTCGGGAAGCACGGCGACCGCTGCCTCGGCGATGCGTCGCTGGCGCGCGTCACCGCGGCGCATGTCCATCACGGCATGGTGGCAGGTGCCGAAGACATAAGAGTCGAGGCGGTCGAGCTCCGAGACGCGATCTTCCCGCAGCGCTTGCAACACGACGAGTAAGACGTGCTGGACCAGGTCGTCCGCCGCCGCATTGTTCCGCAAGTGGCGCAGGCCGTACGCGCGAATGCGCGCCGCGTAGCGTCGGCAGATCGCGCTCTCCTGCGAAGCGTCCATCCAGAGCGTTTTCTATCACGAATGCACGGCTCCCACCGCGTAAGTGGTCGTCGAGCCCGCCGCGTTACACGAAAAAAAAAACGTAACGCCAGGCTGCTGCCGCGCACATACCGGCGAACGAAGGAGATGATGATGACCCAACGAACGTGGCTGATTACCGGCGTCAGCAGCGGCTTCGGCCGTCACATGACGGAGCAGCTGCTCGAGCGTGGCGATCGCGTCGCCGGCACCGTTCGCAAGCTGGACGCGCTCGCCGATCTCGAGGCGAACTATGCCGACCGGCTCTGGCTCGCTCGCCTCGACGTGACCGACGCGGCGGCGATCAAGGAGGTCGTGAACAGAGCGTTCAAGGAGCTCGGCCGGATCGACGTCATCGTGAACAACGCCGGCTACGGCCTCTTCGGCGCCGCCGAGGAGCTCACCGACGAGCAGATCCTCCATCAGGTCGCCACGAACCTGCTCGGACCGATTCACGTGATTCGCGCCGCGCTACCGCACCTCCGCGCGCAGGGACACGGACGAATCATCCAGCTCTCGACCTACGGCGGCCAGGTCGCGGTTCCCGGCGGCTGCCTCTATCACACGACGAAGTGGGGCATCGAAGGGTTCTGCGACACGATGGCGGGCGAGCTCGCGCCGTTCAACATCGGGGTCACGATCGTCGAGCCCGGCGGCGCGCGCACCGAGTTCCGCTTCGGCAGCTCCAAGGTCGGGGAACCGCTCGACGCGTACAAGGGCACGCCGGCGGGGAACGTCCACGCGTTCCTCAAGGACACGTCGCGGCTCCCCATCGGCGATCCCGCGAAGATGGTCAAGCTGATGATCGAGAGCGTCGATCAAACGCCCGCGCCCAAGCGGCTCGTGCTCGGCAGCGATTCGTACAAGGCGATCCAGAAGGCGCTGACCGATCGTCTCGCCGAGGTCGAATCGCAGCGAGACACCGCGTTCTCCACCGACTTCCCCGCGCGTGCGTCATGAAGAGATCGCCGATGCACGAAGTCCTGCACAGGTGCAACCGGATCGTCGCGCGCGCGTCGAACGAGCAAGACGCGCTTCAGGCGGTGTGCGATCTGCTCGTCGCTGATGGACCGTTCAGCGGGGCCTCGATCGGATTCAACCAGGCGGGCCAGCATCGCGGTAGTTCTTCGAATCGGTGCTTCCTCCTGAAAGTCGATGGGCAGCTGCTCGGCGCCCTGACCGTGTCGTCAGTGAATCCTGACGCGTTCACGCCGGAGCTCGCCGAGCTGCTCGAGGACTGGTCCGAGGCGTTCGCGCAGTTGCTCGCCGCCGCTCGTCGTCGCGCACTGCACGGTCGCGCCAACGCTTGGAACGATCCCGGGAGCGACGTCGCGGAGCTGCAGCGCACGGAGGCGGCCCTGCGTCGAAGCGAAGCATTCCTGGCAAAGGCGCAGAGACTGAGCGCGACGGGCAGCTTCTGTTGGATCGCGTCGACAGGCGAGATGGTGTGGTCGGAGGAAACCTGCCGCATCCTCGGCTCGGACCACCGACTCGCGCCGACGATTGCCGATCTGCTGGGGCGAGTCAGTCCCCCCGATCTGGACCGCGCGCGCGAGATCTTCGATTCCGCTGCACGAGACGGGCGGGACGTGGACGCCGAGCTGCGGCTTGTCATGCCGGATGGCTCGCACAAGTTTGTTCGGATCGTCGCCCAGGCCATCGGCTGCCCGGTGACCGGCGAGTTCGTCGGCGCGGTCATGGACATCACCGCCGCGAAGGAGATGAAGGAGGCGCTGGCCTTCCGCGACCAGGTGATGGGAATCCTGGGACACGATCTCCGGAATCCCGTCGCCGGAATTCTCGGCATCGTGGGCCTGACGAAGCTCGGCGACGCTGTTTCGCCGACGTTGCGCGGGAAATTGGATCACATCGAGCAGGCCGCGCGCCGAATGAGCGAAATGATCGAGACGATCGTCGACTTCACACGCACCCGCTTCGCCGGCAAGCTGCCGATCTCACCCACGCGGATCGATCTTCACGACGTGTGCTCACAGGTCATCGACGAGCTTGCGGCGAGCCATTCGGATCGCTCCATCGAGATTGAAGTGCGGGGCGATGCCACGGGAAGATGGGATCCCGGCCGCATCGCACAAGTTGTTTCGAACCTGGTTGGCAATGCCCTTTGTCACGGCGATCCGGGGACCGCAGTGCGGGTGTTGATCGAAGGGGACGCGGACACCGTCGCGCTCGAAGTCCACAACAGCGGGCGCGCGATCGACGCGGACTTGCTGCCGGTCCTCTTCGAGCCCTTCCGCCGCGGTGAGGACCAGAACACGCGTCGCTCGAGGGGACTCGGGCTTGGGCTTCATATCGTCAAACAGATCATCGCGGCACACCGGGGATCGATCTCGGTCCAGTCCTCGACGGCGGCAGGTACGACGTTCCTGGTGTCCCTGCCTCGCTCCTCGGGAGAGTACGTCACGGACGGCCGAACGTTGCTGGCCGCTTAAGGAGGTTCGTCATGTCCAAGGTCTGGTTCGTTACCGGAAGCGCGAATGGGTTGGGGCGACACATCGCCGAGGCCGTGCTCGAGTCGGGCGGCCGACTCGTCGCCACGGCTCGCGATCCCCGACAGCTCGAAGCGCTGGTGAAGCAACACGGCGACCGGGTTCTCGCGGCTCCGCTCGACGTCACCGATGAGAGCGCCGCGCGAGCAGCCGTCGCGCTCGGTGTCGGCTCGTTCGGTCGGATCGACGTCGTGGTGAACAACGCCGGATACGGCGATATCGGTCCGTTCGAGCAATTGAGCGCCGAGCGCTTCAGGGCGGTCATCGATACCAACTTCTACGGCGTCGTAAACGTGACGCGCGCTGCGCTGCCCATCATGCGGAGTCAGCGGTCTGGCCACATCTTCCAGATCTCGTCGGTGGGCGGACGCCTCGCGCTTCCCGGAAGCACGCCGTATCACGCAGCCAAGTGGGCGGTCGGCGGCTTTACCGAGTCGCTCGCCCGGGAAGTAGCGCCCTTTGGCGTCAAGGTCTGCGCGCTCGAACCGGGCGGAATGCGAACGAACTGGGGCACGCGCGCTCATCGCGACATGCCGCAGCTCCTGCCCGACTACGAGCCGTCGGTCGGGGCGGTGGTGCGATCGCTGGCGTCGCATTGGGGGCACGAGAACAGCGACCCGGCGCTCGTCGCGCAGCTCATCCTGCAACTCTCCGATCGCGATCGACTCCCTCGGCATCTCCTGCTCGGAAGCGATGCGGTGCAGTACGCCGGCAACGCGGACAGAGCTCGGGCAGCGGAGGCAGAAGAGTGGCGCACGGTCAGCATCTCCACCGACGCCGATCACGCCGAGGCACCGCCCGCTTTGAGCTCGTAGCGACGAGTCGGTCAATGGAGACTACCCTAGCCGCGAGAACGGGACCGCGAATCGCGGATGGTCATCCACGCGAGCGCGCCGCCCGCGGCGCACAAGCTCGCGGCGACGATCACACCGCGGCGGAAGCCGTGGGCGAACGCGTCGGGGTGCAGATAGCTCTCGGGGCCGAGCCCCGACGCTGCCGGGAGCATGGCGACGGCAAGAAGGCTGCCGCTACGCGCAAGGCAGTTGTTGATCGCCGACGCCAGGCCCGCTTTGCCGGTCGGCGCAGCCGCCAGCACCGTGGCGGTGATCGGCGTGACCGTGAGCGCCAGCCCGAGGCCGAACACGACCAGGGCCGGCAGCACCGTCGTGAAGTAGCCCCGCTCCGGCGCCGCGAACAAGAGCAGCAAGAGGCCTCCCGCGGCGACGATGGGTCCGACCGTCAGCGGCAAGCGCGGCCCGATGCGCTGCGCCAGCCGCCCCGCCGATGCCGATAGCACGAGCAGCACCGCCGTCGTCGGCAACAGCGCCGCGCCCGTCGCCAGCGGCGAGTAGCGCAAGACCTGCTGCAAATAGATCGGCAACAGGAAGAAGGCGCCGCCGAGCGCGGCGTAGACGACGAAGGTCTCGACGTTGGCGGCGCTGAACTGGCGGTCGCGGAAGAGCCCGAGCTCGATCATCGGCTCGGTGCGCGAACGCTCGACGGCGAAAAAGGCGAAGCTGGCGACCAGCCCGAGCCCGCCCGCGGCGACGACGTCGGCGGCGCGCGCGCCGTGCGCGGGCAGCTCGATGAGCGCGTACGTGATGCCGCCGAGCCCGAGCGCGGCGAGCCCCGCGCCCACGAGATCGAGTCGTCGCGGCGCCGCCGGATCACGCGTCTCCGGCACGTAGCGCAGGGAGATGGCAATGACGGCGAGCGCGAGAGGTACGTTGATGAAGAAGACGAGCCGCCACGACCACGCCTGCACGAGGTAGCCGCCGAGAGACGGCCCAATCGCCACGGCGACGCCGCCGAGCCCGCTCCACGCACCGATGGCCGCCGCGCGATCGTCGCGCCGGAAGCTCGCCTCGATGATGGCGAGGCTGCCGGGCGTGAGCAACGCGCCGCCAACGCCCTGGAACGCGCGCGCCAAGTTGAGCACCATCGTCGACGGCGCCAGCCCGCAGGCGACCGACGCGACCGTGAACCAGACGACGCCGATGAGGAAAATGCGACGCCGTCCGTACCGGTCGCTGAGCGCGCCGCCGATGAGGAGGAGCGCAGCCAGCGTCAGCAGATACGCTGTCACGATCCACTGCAGCGCACCGACGCCGCCGTGCAGCTCGCGCCCGATCGTCGGCAGCGCCACGTTGACGACGGTGCTGTCGATCATCGCCAGTCCAGAGCCGAGCACCGTCGCCGCGATCACCCAGCGCCCGCGGGCGCTCGCGAGCGACAAGGTTTCGGCGGCCGGTTTCATCGTTGAAATTCAGGGTATCACCCGCGTGGTCGGCTCCGCGATACTCGGGCAGGTTCGAGTCCTGTCGTCGGGTCGCTTCTCAGACGGTCGGGACCGTCCCGCCGTCGATGACGTACTCGGCGCCATGAATCGAGGCCGCGCGATCCGAGACCAGGAACGCGATCAGCTCGGCGACCTCTTCGGGCCGATTGGGACGACCGAGCGGAATTCCGCCCAGCGAGTCCATCAGGCCCTTTCGCGCGGTGCTCTCGTCGACGCCGCGCTCCTCGGCGAGGCGAAGGATGAGTCGATGCGCGGCGGCCGTCTCGGTGAAGCCGGGAGCAACCGCGCTGACGCGCACACCTTGGGGACCCACTTCGTTCGCCAACCCCTTCGAGTACGTCGCCAGCGCCGCCTTCGCAGCGGCGTAGGCGAGCGTAGCGTCGTAGAGCGGCAACGAACGCTGAATCGAAGTGACGTGAATGATCACGCCGGCTCGCTGCTTCAGCATCGCCGGTAGGAGCGCGCGATCCAGCCGCACCGCTGCAAGTAGATTCAGATCCAGCTCGCGTCGCCACTCCTCATCGGTCAGGGCAGCGAACCCACCCGCCGGCGCCGACGAGCCGCCGACGTTGTGCACGAGAATGTCGAGACCGCCGTATCGTTCGGCGATGGCCCGCGCGACCTCGCGCACGCCATCCGCCTCGCTGACATCGGCCTGGACGTAGAGGTCCGAGGCGTCACCCGGTGGCCTCTTCGAGCGCGCCGTCGTGGCGACCCTGGCTCCTCCTCGGGCGAGGCGCGAGACGATGGCGGCGCCCACACCCTCGCTGCCGCCGGTGACGAGCGCGCGCCTGCCGGCGAGCTCCGTCGGGTCGACGTAGAGTTGCACCGGCGGAGACATCAGCCGATCTCCAGGCGGGCGATCTTCCGAGCCTCGACGGTGAATCGATATTGAATTGCTGTGAAGTCGTACTTCTCGATCGTCTCCTTCATCCAGCCGCGGATGGCGACGCGGCCTCGATGCTGCCGGCCTTCGTCCTCGACGACTGCATCCTCGGCGAAGCCGGCGATCATCCCGTCGACATCGCGCGCATGCGCGGCCGCGAAGTAGCTGGCCAACGTCGTTGAAAGTCTCGTGCTCATGGTCGAACCCTCCTTTCTCGCGAACGTACGGTCTGCGTGAGTTAAGAAAAAGACGTAGAATCTATATGTCGTGTTAAGCGGAGCTAATACATGAGAGACGAGCTTCCCGGGCTGCGCGCGCTCTTGTCGGTCGCGCAGAAAAGGAGCTTTACCGCTGCGGCAGCGGAGCTGCGTGTGACGCCGTCAGCAGTGAGCCAGACCGTCCGTGCGCTGGAGGACCGAGTCGGTGTCCGCCTGGTCGCGCGTACGACCCGCCACGTCGGGCTCACGGAGGCAGGTGCTCAATTCGTCGCGCGGCTCCAGCCGGCGCTCGAGCAAATCGACGAAGCCGTAGAATCGCTCGGCGAGCTGAGCGGCCGTCCGTCGGGGCTGCTCCGTCTCACCGCGCTGCGAACCGGCTACGCCGACGTGGTGAGGCCGATCCTGGCCCGCTTCCTCTCCGAGTATCCCGACATCCGGGTCGACCTCTCGCTCGACGAGGCCCTGACGAACGTCGTCACGGAGGGTTTCGACGCCGGCATACGGCTGGGTCACACGCTCGATCGCGAAATGATCGCCGTGCGCGTCAGCGTCGATCAGCGGCTGGTGGTCGTTGGCTCGCCGGCCTACTTCGCGCGTCACAAAAAGCCGTCTCATCCGAGCGAGCTGCACGCGCACGACTGCATCAACCTGCGAAAGATCACCCGCGGCACCGTCGATCGCTGGCGGTTCGTCGACGGCGGACGGCACCTCGAGATTGCGGTCGATGGCCACGTGGTCACCAACGACGGGGCGGTCCTCGTCGACGCTGCGCTCGACGGGCTCGGGCTCGCCTACCTGTTCGAGAACATGGTGCGCGCGCACGTGGCGGAGAAGCGGCTGGTGCGCGTGCTCGACAAGTTCTGCCCGCAGATTCCAGGCTACTTCCTTTACTACCCGAGCCGGGTGAACCTGGCGCCCAAGCTCAAGGCGCTGGTCGACTTTCTCAAACGCGGAACCAGCCGGCGGCCGCCGACACGACGGCGTTAGCGGGGCAGCTTGCCGGAGCGGCTCTCGGAAGCACGCTCTCGATCATAGATGCCGCTCGTCCACGCCCTCGAGAAAGCTGCCGAGCCGGTAGCGGCCGCGCGCGCGGCCGGGCTGCGCTACGTCTCCGACCAGGCGCCCGGCATCCGTCGGACCGGCCCTCCAAAACGGTTTCGCTACCTGCGCCCCGACGGCCGTCCGCTGAAGGACGCGCTCGAGCTCGAACGCATTCGCGCGCTCGCGATACCGCCCGCGTGGAAGAACGTCTGGATCTGTCCGCTGCCGAACGGCCACATCCAAGCCACCGGACGGGACGCGCGGGGCCGCAAGCAATATCGATATCACCGTCGCTGGCGCGAGGTCCGCGACCAGACCAAGTATCACCGCATGATCGCGTTCGGCTGCGCGCTGCCCCGGATCCGCCGCGCGGTCGCGCGCGATCTCGGGCGGCCCGGCCTCTCCCGCGAGAAGGTGCTGGCCACCGTGGTGCGCCTCCTCGAGACCAGCCTGATTCGCGTCGGCAACGAACAGTACGCGCGCGAGAACGGATCGTTCGGGCTCACCACGCTGCGCGATCGCCACGTCGACGTCGACGGCGCCACGCTCCATTTCGAGTTTCGCGGGAAGTCGAACCAGCGCCGCGCCGTCGACGTCACCGACCGGCGGCTGGCGCGCATCGTCCGGCGATGCCAGGAGCTGCCGGGCCACGAGCTGTTTCAATACGTCGACGATTCGGGCGCGCGCCACGGCATCGACTCCGCCGACGTGAACGACTACCTGCATCGCATCTCGGGCGAAGAGCTCACCGCCAAAGATTTTCGAACGTGGCAGGGGACGGCGTGCGCCATCGAGGCGCTGCTCGAAGGTGGGCCGGCGCGAAATCGATCCGCCGCCAAACGCAAGGTCGCGCGCGCGATCGATCGGGTGGCGGCGCGGCTCGGCAACACGAGATCGGTCTGCCTCAAGTGCTACGTGCATCCGGCCGTGATCGACGCCTATCGCGCCGGCGCGCTCGACTTCGCGGCGCACCCCAGCGACGCGGCGATCGTCCGCTTCCTGCGCCGCCGCCGGCCGCCACCGTCGCGAGGGGCTCGCACGCCCGGCGGACGAGGCGCCGGCGGCTGAGCCGGCGCGCGCATGGAATGCAACTTGCGATGCTGAGCAGAGGAGGTCGGTCATGCTCTACTGGGCGTTGTGCTTCTTGGTGCTGGCGATCCTCGCCGGCGTGTTCGGCTTCACCGGAATCGCCGCGGCGTCGGCGGGAATCGCGAAGGTGCTCTTCGTCGTCTTCCTGATCGCGCTGGTCATCAGCGCCATCACCGGGTTCAGCAGGCGGCGCGTCGTCTGATCGCCGAGCGGCTGCGCGAGATCGGCGCGTGGCTGAGGTTCCACGGCGACCGATCGTTTCGTCCGCGCGCGTACGAGCGCGGCGCGCTGGCGAGCTGCTAGCGCCGCGGCGGATCGAACGCGCGCAGCCCGGCTTCGTACTGCTCGACGGTGTTGTGGTAGAGCAGCAGCTCCTTGCACCCCTGGTACTCGGTGCGCGTTATGAGCTCGGGGAGCAGCGCGCGGCCGGCGGGCGTGTCGATCAGGTGCTCGCAAAAACCGAGCGCGGCGCCGGTGCGCACGTCGCCGTCCTCGTGGCGCAGGCACCATGCGGCGTATTGCCAGATGCGGCGCAGCAGATCGAGCGGCGGCGGATCGCGTTCGCAGGCGCGCGCGAACTCGGACTGGAGATCGATCCACAACATCATCGGGCCGTCGACGTGGCGGGCGGCGATGATCGGCTGCAGTTCGGGCAGCCGGCGCGAGGCCTCGCGGCGCCAGGCGCTCATGCCGAGCCGCGCGCGCACGCGGCGGCGCGTTCGTGGAGGAGCGCGCGCTCGCGGGCGTTGCGCGTGAGCGAGGCGGCGCGCGTGAACTCGGCGCGCGCCTCGTCGAAGCGGCCGAGCTTCGCCAGCAGATCGCCGCGCACGCTCGGCAAGAGGTGATAGCCGGCGAGCGACGGCTCGGCGGCGAGCGCGTCGGCGAGGTCGAGCCCCGCCTGCGGGCCGTACGCCATCGCCACCGCCACCGCGCGGTTCAGCTCGACCACCGGCGACGGCGCGAGCTCGGCGAGCGATTGGTAGAGCGCGGCGATGCGCGGCCACTCGGTCTCCGCCGCGGTGCGCGCGCGCGCGTGACACGCGGCGATCGCCGCCTGGAGCGCGTACGGACCGCGCGCGCCGCCGAGCGACTCGGCCCGCTCGAGCGCCGCCAGCCCGCGTCGAATGAGCAGCTGATCCCAGCGCGCGCGATCCTGATCCAGCAGCAGGATCGGCTCGCCCGACGGGCCGGTGCGCGCGCCGAGCCGCGACGCCTGGATCTCCATCAGCGCCACCAGCCCGTGCACCTCCGGCTCGCCGGCGTCGAGCCCGGCGAGGATGCGGCCGAGGCGCAGCGCCTCCTCGCACAGCGCCGGCCGCATCCAGTCGTCGCCGGCGGTGGCCGAGTAGCCTTCGTTGAAGACGAGGTAGATGACCTCGAGCACCGACGACAAACGCGCCGCGCGCTCGGCGCCGCGCGGGACCTCGAACGGCACGCGCGCCTCGGCGAGCGTCCGCTTGGCGCGCACGATGCGCTGCGCGACCGTCGGCTCGGGCGTGAGGAACGCGCGCGCGATCTCGTCGGTGGTCAGCCCGCCGAGCAGCCGCAGCGTGAGCGCGACGCGCGCCTCGGTCGACAGCACCGGGTGGCAGGAGACGAACAGCAGGCGCAGCAGATCGTCGCCGATCGGGTCGTCGAGCGCGGCGTCGAGATCGGGCGCGGCGGCGTCGCGCTCGGCGTCGAGCTCGTGGCCGAGCTGCTGGTGCTTGCGTTCGAGCAGGCGCGCGCGGCGCAGCTCGTCGATGGCGCGGTGCTTGGCGGCGGCCATGAGCCAGGCGCCCGGATTGTCCGGCACGCCCGACTCCGGCCACTTCTCGAGCGCGGTGACCATCGCGTCCTGCGCCAGCTCCTCGGCGAGCCCGACGTCGCGCACGATGCGCGCCAGCCCCGCGATCAGCCGCGCCGACTCGATGCGAAAGACCGCGTGGATCGCGCGCTGCGCGTCGGAGCTCACGGCCCGCGATCACACCACACTCGCGCGCCGGCGCAAAGCCCGTCAGCGGCGGCGCGACTCGATGGTCTCGCGCAGCTTCTCCTCGTTCTTGCGCAGCTCGCCGGTCGGGTCGCTCGGCGCGAAGTCCGCCGCCTCGAACACCTGGCGAAGCTCCACCTCGGTGTTGTCGAACGGCGCGCGCTTGAGCCACTCGATCGCCTCCTCCTTCGACTTCACCTGCCACAGCCAGAAGCCGGCGATCAGCTCCTTGGTCTCGGTGAACGGCCCGTCGATGACCGTGCGCTTGCCTCCTGCGAACTTGACGCGCGCGCCCTTCGACGACGCGTGCAGCCCCTCGCCCGCCAGCATCACGCCGGCCTTGACCAGCTCCTCGTTGAACTTCCCCATCTCGGCCAGGATCTTCCCGTCCGGCAGCGCGCCCGACTCCGACTGCTGGTCCGCTTTGACAATCACCATGAATCGCATCGTCGTGCCTCCTTTATTGGGTCTCTACTGTGACGACGAACGAGGGTCGGCGGAATCGACATGCCGCTCGATCTTTTTTTGCAGGCTCTGGAGCACCGGCACCACGTCGTCGAGAATGCGGCGCGCCACCAGGGTGTTGCCGGCCTGGTTCAGGTGGGCGCGGTCGACGAACAGCGGCGCGTCGGCGGCGGCGAACGCGGCGTCGAGATCGTGGAAGTGCGGATTGGAGGCGAGCCGGCGATCGTCACACACCGCGTGGTGCGCGCGCTCGTGCAGCGCCTTGGTGAAGCCCTGCTCGAACGCCGCCATCTTCCGCTCCCACGGGCTCTCCAGCTTCTTCGGCGAGTGCAGCGTCGGCTGCCAGAAGAAGATCGGCGTGAAGCCGGCCGCGCGGCCCGCGTCCTCGACGAGCCGCACGTTGGCGGCGTAGACGTCGACCAATTGCGGGAGCAGCTTCTCCAGCCGGTCGGGATCGATCGCGCCGCCGGTCTGCGGCGGCGGCGCGTAGCGGAACAGGCGGTCGAGCCCGCTGTGCCGCTCGAGCGCGCGCGCGAGCCGCAGCGTGTGCCCGTCGAGCTCGAACGCGTTCGCGCGGCCGCTCTCGTCGAGCGAGAGCCCAGCGCGATCGTTGCGCAAGAGCGACAGCACGTCGTTGAAGCCGTCGTAGAAGATCACCACGCGCGGCGCGCGCGAGCCGAGGAGCGCGCGCTGGAGCGCGATCACCTCCTGCGTCGACACGTAGCCGATCTGCGCGCGGTTCTCGACGCGTACCGACCAACCGGCGTCGGCCAGCAACCGCGACAGCGCCGACGGGATCGTGCCGTCGTCGCGCTCGCCGAAGCCCCACGCCGTCGAGCCGCCGAACACCCAGACGTCGATCGCGCTCGGGTCGGCGGGCGCGCGGTTCCACGTGCGGCGGCGCCCCTCGTCGTCGACGTTGTGAAACCGCCCGGCGAACGGCGACGCGCGGTAGTAGGCGAACGGCTCCCACTGAAACGAGATGCGCGGAAACTCGAGCCACACCTCGCGCGCCCACGGCTCGTCGCGGTACGCCTCGGCTTGCAGCCGCCACAGCGAGTCGCGCCGCTCGCGCGCGTCGACCCACAGCATGGCCAGCCGATCGAGCGCGACCAGCGCCAGCAGGCAGATGCCGGCGAACAGCCACAGCGAGCGCGCGCCGCGGATCGCCAGCCGCGCCGCCCGGCCGACGCGCGTCACCGGCTCAAAATCCCGCGGCGCTCATGCGCACGTGAATGCGTCGCGCCGGGTCCTTGAACGGCAGGCGCCCGTGCATCAGCCGCGAGTTGTCGATCATCAGCACGTCGCCCGCGCGCCACTCGACGTCGGCGGAGCAGTCGGTGGCGAGCGCCGCCAATTCGAGGCGCAGCGCGCGATCGATCGGCGCGCCGTCCTCGAAGCACACCTCGCTCGACTCGAAGATGCCGATGCTGTTGACGAACGCCTCGGCGGCGCCGAAGCGGGTGCGGCGAATTGCCGCAGTGACGTACTCGAGATCGAAGGTGCCGTCGGCGCGCGGCGCGGCGGCGAGGCCGGGCACGCGCGCCAGCCGTTCGGCCGCGTGCGCGCGATCCACCGCTTCGCCGAGGTAGAGGTTCCACAGCTCCGCGCCGGCGCCGCGAAACACGTACTTGATGCGGCGCGCGCGAAACTGCGCGGCGAGCGCGGGATCCATGCGCGCGAGCATCGACACGCCGTCGGCGAGCACGGTCTCGCCGCCGGTCGCCGCGGGCGCGAGGCAGTGGAACCACAACAGGTCGGGGCTCGCCGGGCTGTAGCCCATCTCGCTGTGGAAGCCGACCGCGCCCGAGCCGAGATCGACGGTCATGGTGCGATCGTCGCCGGCCACGCGATCGCGGTTGAGGCCGGCGTGCAGCGCCGGCAGCGTGCGCGCGCTGAAGCGATCGGCGAACGCGGCGAACGCCTCGCTCGACGGCGCGAAGCCGCGAAACAGGATCGCCCCGCGCTCGGTGAAGCGCGCGATCACCTCGCCGCCGTCGAGCGACTCGAGGCCGCGCGCGCCTTCCGCCTCGACGACGTCGCCCCAGCGCTCGGTGAGCGGACGAATCACGGCACCATGCTAGCGCGAGAGCGGCTACCGCGGGGCGAGCTTGTGCAGGTAGAGCTTGCGGCCGACGGCGCCGTGGCGGTTGAGATCGGCCAGCACGCGGTAGTCGCGCCGCTCGGCGAGGAATTGATCGACCGCGGGCGTCACCTCGGGGAACTCGCGGTGGTGGTAGTCGTCGACGGCGATCACGCCGCGCGCGAGCAGCCAGCCGTCGACGCGGCGCAGATCGCCGAGCGCCTCGCCGCGCGTGTGGCCGCCGTCGACGTGCGCGAAGCGGATCGGCCGCGCGAGCGAGAGCGTCTGGCTCGGACCGTCGTGAATCTCGAGCTGCTCGTCGCGCAGCGCGGGGCACACCGCGCGCAGGTTCGAGCGCAGGAGCGCGGGCGTCGGCGGCGTCGGATAGTCCTCGCGCGGCGCGGCGCCGAACAGGTCGCACAGGACCAGCCGCTCGCCCTCGTCGAGGAACGGCGCCATCGCCGCCGCCGAGCGGCCGTGATAGGTGCCGATCTCCAGCACGTCGCCGCGCAGCCCGAACGCGCTCTGCATCCGCAGCACCAGCGCGAAGTGCGCGCAGTCGTCGATGGTGAACCAGCCGGGGATCGATCGGATCTTCTCGCCGATCTCGGCGGCGATCGGCCCCGGCTCGGCGCCGGGACAGAACGTGGTGTCGCCGCGCAGCGCTTCCCAATCCATGCGGCGATGCTACTCCAGACGGCGCGCTACTTCGACCAGGTGATCCAGACCGGGCTCGACCACACCGCTTCGTCGACGGAGGCGGTCGAGCCCATGACCGGCGTCGAGAGGAACGCGCGCACGTAGTAGAGGTACTCGCCGGTGCCGGGCGCGGCGAGCGGATTGTTGAGCGTAACGGTGGCGGTGAACGTCTCGGCGTCGGGCGTGGCGCTCGACGCCAGCGTGTAGCCCGACGAGGTGTCGCCGACGCGCGCCTGCCACAGCTCGACGGTCTTGATGGTCATGCCGGCGGCGAGCGTGATCGTCGCAGTCGAGGTCGCGCCGGCGTTGGCGATCGCCGAGCCCATCGGCATGCCGTCGACGGCGTAGTCGAGCCACACGCGCACGCCGCTCGTGCCGTAGCTGCGGCGGCTGCGCAGCGCATCGAAGATGCCGCCGCGATCGCGCGTCGCCGCCAGCGCGAACGCCGCGCCCGACGACTCGTTGGTGCGGAAGCTCGAGCCGTCGAGCGCCACGTCGTCGTTCACGCCCGGCTCCTGCTCGTGGTTGTCCGAGCTGCCGATGAGCCCGATGTGCGCGCTCGTCGAGGTCCAGCCGTAGCGATACGCCCATTTCCCCGGCGCGGCGTCGGTGCCCTCGAAGATCGTCAGCAGCGGTTTGCCGCCGCCGGTCACGCCTTGATCGAACGCGCGCGCCGAGAAGATCTCGCCGACGCGCTGGTAGTCCTCGACCTGCGCGACGGTGGCCACCGAGTTCGAGCCGGCGTAGGTGAGATCCCAATCGATGTTGGTGTCCTTGGACTGCATCATGTGCGGCACCACCAGCGCCTTGGTCGAGTCGTAGCCGGCGAGCCCGAGGAAGCGCACCACGCAGCGCGGCGGCCCGTTGGTCATGTCGGGCAGGAGCGGCAGCGCGTCGGCGGCGTCGAAGTCGCGGAACAGCACCACGCGGTGCAGCGGCGAGGTGTCGTTCGGCAAGCGGTGCCCGCCGTGCCACTCGAACGCGGGGAACGCGATCAGCGTCGTCGCCGGATAGTTGTGCGCGATGCCCTGCGCCTTGGTCCACCAGTCGCCGAGGAACGGGATCACCGGCGCGTTCGGCGCGCAGGCGGCGCCGGCCTGGAACTGCGCGTCGGCGGCGACGGCGGGCGGCAGCGCCCACGTCGCGTAGCGGAACGCGTGCTCGGAGATGGCGCCGAACTCGTGGCCGGCGACCAGCTCGCTGTAGCGGAGCGCGTCGATGGTGCGCGAGTACAGCGCGCGGTGATCGCCCGGCCCGGTGGTGCCGAGGAACTTGCGCTGCGCGCCGCCGTCGCCGGTGTGCGCGTGCACGTCGCCCTCCATGCGCGAGATCGCCGGCGCGCCGCTGGTGGCGTTGGTGTAGTGGTACACGGCGCGCGCGCCGGCGAGCGACGGCACGATGCGGTGCAGGCCCGCGGTCGCGTAGCTGCCGGCGATCGACTTGCGCCACTCGTTGTTGAACATCACCGTCGCGCTCATGCCGTCCGATAGCGCCACCGAGCCGGTGATGCTCGCCGGGTTGCCGTACTGATCGGTGACCACCACCGCCACGTCGAAGCTCTGCCCCACCGCCACGTCGAGCGGCGCGATCGCGTGCACGAACGTCGCCGCGCCGGGCAGGATGTTCACCGGGCGCACCTGGTCGTCGGCGAGCAGCGTCCACGCGCCCGGCGTGCCGCCCGCGTAGTCGCGGTAGCGCGCGTGCGTGAGGAACGGCGAGTCGGTCCAGTCGGTCGAGCGGCCGGGCACCGAGCCTTGAAAGATGAGGCGGATGCGATCGCCGCGGCCGACCACGTCGGTGGTATCGAGGAACGCGCCGATCACCATCGGGTACGGCGCGGCCGCTCCGCCCTCGCCCGGCTCGGCGTGCGCCACCTGGATCGCGCGCGTCATGCCGTCGTGCTCGAGCTCGCCGCGCCAGTAGCCGTCCATCGTCGACGCGGCGCACGCCGGATTCGCCAGCAGGCAGAACGACGGCGGATCGAACTGCGCCACGCCGCCCGAGCCGGTCACTTCGTCGACGGTGTCGGAGCCGTGCAGGAGCGGCAGCTCCAGCTCGACGGTGGCGGTGTTGCTGACGCCGGTGAGCGTGGTGGGCGGGCCGCCGCCGTGCAGCGTGGCCGGCACCTCGAGCTCGAACACCAGCGGCGCGCCGCCGGCGCCGCCGAAGTGCTGCCGCGCGTTCCACTGCGACGGCATGACCTCGAGCACGTAGCCCGAGCCGCCGTCGCCGCTCGCCAGGTCCGCGGCCAGATCGGCGCCGCCGTCGGCGACGCCCGGGCTCGCCGACTGGCAACCGGCGAGCAGCCACACGCACACGAAGAACGCCCGACGCGCTGGATTCACCATCGCAGGTGGGACGGCGCGCGCGCGGGCCGGGTTCCGAAATTTCCGATCAGCCCGGCGGAAGCGCGCGCAAGAAGCGGGTGAAGTAGCCGCGCAGCTCGGCCGCGAGCGGCGGCACCAGCCAGAGATCGTTGTGGCTCCCCGCGAGGACGATCAGCTCCGAGCGCGGCATGGCGGCGTGGATCGCGCGCGCGCCGGCGATCGGCGAGACGTTGTCGTGCTCGCCCCACACGAGCAGCACCGGGCGATCGTGCCGCCCGTTCTCGACGACGAGGCGCCGCGTGTCGGTCGGGAAGTCGCGCAGCGTCGACACAATCGCGCGCTCGAAGCCGCGGCGATCGCGCGCCACGATCGCGCGCTCGACCCGCAGCATCTCGTCGGCGTACGCCGGCGCCGCCGCGCGATCGGCGAACCCCTCGATGATCGCCCGCCGCGTCGACGACCACCAGAAGCGCATGAGCGCGCCGCCGAGCCCGAGCTTGCACGGGATGCGCGCCGCGGCGGGAAACGGATCCCAGGCGCCCCACGCGCCCGAGAGCACCAGCGCGCGCACGCGCTCCGGATGGCGCGCGGTGAAGTGCGTCGCCACCGCGCCGCCGAACGAGTAGCCGAGCACGACCACGCGGCGCGCGGCCAGGCCGACGGCGTCGAGCAGCGCGTCCACCTGCTCGAGATAGAGCGCGGCGTCGTACCTGGCGTCCGGCGCGCCCGAGTCGCCGCGTCCCCAGTAGTCGTAGCTGGCCAGCGCCCAGCCGGCGCCTAGCTCCGCCGCGAGCGCGTCGAAGAAGCGATCGCAGTTCCGCGCGAAATGGAACCCGCCGAAGATCAGCAGCAGGTTCGCCGCCGCGGGATCGCCGCGCAGCCGATACGCCGTCTTCGCCCGCCCGCTCTCGATCACCGCGCTCCCGCTCGTCATCGCGCGCCAGCGTAACAGGAGTCCGCCCGCCCCGCGCGCGTGATAAGCCCTTGCACTGAATCCCAATTGGGATACACTGTATCCCATGGAGCACCAACTCTCGATCCGCCTCCCGGCGCCGCTGCTCGCCGAGCTCGACCGCCGCGCGCGCCGCCGGCGACGCCCGCGCGCCGAGGTGATCCGCGCAGCGATCGCCGCCTTCCTCGAGCTGCCGGACGGCACCTTCGACGAGCGCCCCGCCGATCGCGTGCGCGCGCTGCTCGGCTCCGTCGAGGATCTGCCGCGCGACCTGGCCACGCACGCGGATCGCTACCTTGCCGACCTCGGCCGCCGCCGCTAGGCTGCTCGACACCGGGCCGCTGGTCGCCCTGCTGTCGAAGAACGACGCCGCCCACGAGCCGTGCGTGCGCGCGTTCGAAACGTTTCGCGGCCGCCTGCTCACCACCGAGGCGGTGCTCACCGAAGCCACGCACCTCCTCGGCAGGGCGCCGCGCGGCCGCACCGCGTGCCTCGACTTCTTTCTCCAGGCGGGCGCGCTGCTGGTGCCGATCGACGTCGCGCGCCTGCGCCGCTGCCGCGAGCTGATGGAGCGCTACCACGACGTGCCGATGGACTTCGCCGACGCCACGCTGGTCGCGCTCGCCGAGGAGCTGGGCGTCGGGCAGGTCTTCACGCTCGATCGCCGAGGCTTCTCCGCCTATCGCTGGCGCCGCACGCGCCGCTTCACGCTGTCGCCGTAGCGGCGAGGCCGCTATCATCGGCGGCCGTGGAGGGATCGATGGCGCGCGCGCGAGGAGTGGCGGTGGTGTTGGTGCTCGGCGTGCTCGGCGGGCGCGCATTCGGCGACGCCGACGGGGATCGGCTGCTCGCGCAGGTGGACCAGGCGCTCGATCGCGCGCAGACGCAGTCGATCGAATATCGCGTGGTGACCGGCAAACCGCCGGGCGGCGAGCGCGCGCTGGCGCTCGAGGCGCGACTCAAGTCGGGCAAGTGGCGCTTCGAGTTCACCGCGCCGGAAGACTTGAAGGGGACGCGGCTGCTGGTGCTCTCGACGGGGGAGCGTTACGTGGTGCTCCCGGCCTTCGGCAATCGGGTGCGGCGAATTGCCGCAAACGCCGATCGCTCGTTCATGGAGCTCGCGTACGGCGTCGCGGAGCTGCGGCTGCGCTGGGGCGACGACTACTCCGCGGCGATCGCGTCGCAGACGGCGAGCCAGCTCGAGCTCACGCTCACGCCCAAAGAGGGCCGGTCGCCGCTCTACGCCAAGGTCAAGCTCACCATCGACAAGAAGCTGATGCTGCCGACGCGGATCGAGAGCTTCGACGCCGCGGGCGCGCGCTCGAAGACCGAGACGCGCGCGGGCTACAGCTGCCAGGGCGAGGTGTGCACCGCCGCCGAGCACAAGCTGGTCGATCACGTCACGCAAGCCACTACCACGCTCACGCGCGGCAAGTGGACCGCCAACGCGCCGATCGATGACGAGGTCTTCACGGTGCGCGGGCTCGCGCAATAGCAGCGCGCCGCCGGCGGCATTCTAGTTGCACACGCGGCCTCGCAAGCTCTGGAGGTCGTCCATGCGTTCATTCATCTGCGCGCTCACGCTATGCGCCGCCGGCTGCGGCCCGAGCGGCTCGCACGGCTCGGTGGTTCATCACAACAGCGACGGCGGAAGCGCGCCGCTCGCGCGCGACGGCGGAGGTTTGCCGCCGCCGATTGAAGGCTGCATCGCCGCCAACGCGCCGCCCGACGGCGATCAAGACCAGGACGGCTATACGCCCGCGCAAGGCGATTGCGACGATTGCAATCCGTCGATCAATCCCGGCGCGATTCAAATCCCGGGCGATTCGACCGATTACGCGTGCAATGGAATGCCCGGCGTGATCGCCGCGTGCGACACCGGGCTCGCCGGAATGCGCGACGCCGCGTCGCTCGGCAAGGCGCTCGACGAGTGCGATCCGCGCTTCTTCAAGAGCGCAACGCTGATCGGCCCGAGCGACGCGCGCGGCCGCAAGGTGCTGGCGAAGTTCGGCGTGCTCACGCCGCGCGGCGGCCAGGCGATGACGCTGCTCTCGACGGGAATCGCCGCCGACAAGAGCGATCCCGACTTCGATTCGAGCGTCGAAGAAGATCCCGGCACCGACTTCGGCGCCGGCGACACCTACGCCAATCCGCTGCCCAACCTGCCGGGCGCGGCCGGCTGCTCGCAGACGCAGCCGGCGACCGTGAACGACTACACCGAGCTGGTGGTGCAGCTCAAAGCGCCCACCAACGCCAATTCGTTCTCATTCGATTTCCAATTTTTATCGGCCGAATACCCGGTCTGGGTTTGCACCGAGTTCAATGACGAGTTTTTGGTTCTACAAGAGTCGCACGCCGAGTTCTCGTCGCCGTCGAACATCGCGTTCGATATGCAAAAACACCCGATAACCGTCAATAACGGGTTCTTCACCGTTTGCACCAACGACAATACCAAGCCGCAAACGCAGCACTGCGCGCGCCCGGTCTCCGATATCGGCGGCACCGGTTTCGACGATCCGCCGATCCCCGATCCGTTCGATCCCGCGCCGCCGCCCGACGCCAACATCCCCGGCGGCTCGACCGGCTGGCTCACCACCACCTCGCCGGTCACGCCGGGCGAAGAGGTCACGCTGCACTTCATCGTCTTCGACGAGGGCGATCACGTGCTCGACTCCGCGGCGCTGATCGATCACTTCCGCTGGGGAACGTCGGTGGTGCCCACGCCGTCGACGACGCCGATCCAATGAGCGGGTGGGGAATGCGCGGGGGGATCGTGGCGCGCGCGCAACGGTCGGGCGCGCGCCGCTCGCCGAAACCGCGATCGACGTCAGTGGCGCGCGCGCTGCAATCGCCCGCGCCGAGGAGGTTCGCCATGAATGCTCATCGGCAGATTCTCATCGGCACCGCGATCGCGGCGCTCGCCGGCTGTGGGGTGGCGCCGAGCCCGGGCTCGCACCGTCCGCTGATCGTGATCGCGGCGTCGCCGCAGACGGTGAAGGAGACCGGCATCCGGCAGTGGCGGCTGCACGACTACCGCGCGGGCGACGTGCGCGGCATGACGCTGGTCGGGCTCGGCCCGACGAGAAACGTGCAGGCGGCGACGCGCATCTTCACGCTGCCCGCGGGCTCGAAGCGCGCGTACGCGGTGGCCAGCCTGTATCCCGCCGTCGGGCGCGTGCGCTTCAGCGGGCAGCAGATGGTGGAGATGACGCTCGGCGAGGCGCAGCGCGCGGCGTACACCAACTTCAAGCGCGACTTCGACGCGTTCAAGCAGGCCGGGCGCGTGCCGTACGACTGCGCGGGCGACTCGGTGGTCGCCGCCGGCTCGTGCGTCGGCGGATTGGCCGCGTGCTTGATCGGCGCGCCGACGCTGCTCGGCGACATCGCCATCTGCGGCGCGGGCGGCGCGGTGTGCGCCGGCAGCATCTGGAACGCGGTCGGCTCGTGCAGCCCGAGCGATCCCAATCAGCAGAATCAAAACCCGACCGATCCGAATCAAAACCCGTCCACCGATCCCAATATGATGATGGCCGGCGATCCGAGCGCGATGGATCCCAACGCCGGCGGCAGCGACCCGAACGCGACCGGCGGCGACCCGAACGCGGGCGGCGATCCGAACCAGATGGCGGGCGATCCCAACGGCACCGGCGATCCGAACGCGGGCGATCCCAACCAGACCGCGGGCGCCGATCCCGGCTACGATCCCAACGGCGACTTCGGCTCGGGCACCGACTACGGCTCGTGCAGCGACTGCGGCGGCGGGTTCGGCGACGGCTCCGCCGACGCGTGACTCGGACGCGCGGCGGAGCGACGTAGTAGAATTCGGCGATGCGCGGCGCGCTCGTG
>Ga0070741_10006981_pt1 | contig 23789 bp, 26 predicted proteins | sample Coa_R1_4_FD_66440 | JGI IMG/M metagenome (GOLD analysis project Ga0070741, IMG submission 66440) | Surface soil microbial communities from Centralia Pennsylvania, which are recovering from an underground coalmine fire - Coalmine... | ecosystem: Environmental > Terrestrial > Soil > Unclassified ...
CATCCGGAACTGGGGGCGCGGATCCTCTCGAGCCGCGAGCTCGACGACGTCCGGGAGTGGATCCTCGCCCATCACGAGCGGCCCGACGGAAGCGGCTATCCGCGCGGGCTGACCGCCGATCAGATCCCGATCGAGGCATCGATCCTGGCCGTCGGGGACGCCTACGAGGCGATGACCTCAGACCGGGTCTACCGCATGGCGATCGGCCCCGAGAGGGCGCGCGAGGAGCTGATCCGCTGGTCGGGCAAGCAGTTCTCCCGCGAGGTGGTCAAGGCGTTCCTGCGGGCGCTGGACCGCGAGCGGGTCGGCGTCAGCTGACCCGTCACCCCTCCGCGGTGACGGCCCGCCGCGCCAGCCAGCGCGGCGACCACCAGGCGTACTCCCCCAGCAGCACGAGGATCGCCGGCAGCAGGAAGCCGCGGATGACGGTTGCGTCGATCAGGACCGCGACGGCCGCCCCGACGGCGACCTCCTTGACGTAGATGAGCTGCGAGAAGGCGAAGGCACCCATCGCGACGGCGAAGAGCAGCGCAGCCGCCGTGATCACGCGGCCGCTGCTCACGAGACCGCCGGCGATCGCCGCGTCCTCGGTGTCCGCGTGCCGGCGCGCCTCGGAGATTCGCTGAAGCAGAAAGACGCCGTAGTCGGTCGAGAGGCCGAAGACGACGGCGAAGAGCAGGATCGGCATCGAGGTGTCGAGCGCTCCCTGGCTGGTGTAGCCGAGGAAGCCCTCGAGGCGGCCGTCCTGGAAGACGAGGACCAGGACCCCGAAGGCCACGGTCACGGTGAGGGTGTTCATGACCAGGGCGATCAGGGGCATCACCGCCGACCCCGTCATCACGAAGAGGATCAGGGCGGTGCTGAGGACGATGAAGATCAGCGCGACCGGCAGATGGGAGCCGAGGCTGTGGCGTTGGTCCACCAGCTCGGCCGGGGCCCCCCCGACCAGCGCCCGCGCGGCCCACGGCTCCGAGCGGACGGTCCGGACCGTCTGTGTCGCCGCGTCCGAGTAGGGCCCGACGCTGAGCTGCGCGTCAATGCGATAGAGCGCCCCGTTGAGACGCGTGGGCTTCGCCACCGTTCTCACCGCGACCTCCCGACGCAGCCCGCGAGCGGTGGCGACGGCGCCCGCTCGGGTGGGAAGGACGGCCACGATCGTGTCGGCCGGATCCGATGGGAAGCGCGCGGTGACCGCATCGTCGACCTGCCGGGCGCTGGCCGACTTGGGCAGGATCTTCGCGCTCGCCTGTGTGAGCTGCACCCGAACGAAAGGCAGCCCGGCGATGAACATGAGCGCGACAGTGCAGATGGCGACGCTGATCGGGTGGCCGAGGACGAAGCGAGCGAGGGCGAACCAGCGGCGATCGCTGGGCGGGCCCTGGAGCGCGGGAGGTGCGAGCGCATTCACCTTCGTGCCGAGCACGGCGAGCAGGGGCGGCAAGAACAGCAGGCAGACGGCGGCGGAGGAGATGGCGACCAGCGCCCCGCCGATGCCGATCGAGTAGAGGAAGCGCTGGGGGAACACGCAGAGCGCCGCCAGCGAGACGGCCACCGTCAGGCCGCTGAAGACGATCATCCGGCCCGTCGCCGCGGTGGTCGCCGCCAGGGTAGCCTCGATCCGGGTCGTCGTCGGCCTCTCGGCGAACGAGGTGCTGATCGGCGCCGATCCGGTCTGGAGCTCCTCCCTGAAGCGGGTCACCAGGAAGAGGCTGTAGTCGATCGCGAGCCCGAGACCTAGGCCCGTGACGATGTTGATGGCGAAGGCGTCGATGTCGACGACGGCGGTCAGCGCGTTGAGCAGGAGCAGCGTCGTCAGGATCGACAGCGCGCCGACCGCCACCGGGAGGAGCGCCGCCACCAGCCCGCGGAAGACGACGAATGAGAGCAGGAGGAGGATCGGCAGTGCGTAGAGCTCGATCCGCTGCAGGTCGTCCTGCGTGATCTGCGTCAGCTCGTCCACGGTTGCCGCGGCGCCTCCCACCTTGACCCCGGGCGTGCTCGAGAAGCGGTCGCGGACCCGCGAGCCCACCTCGGAGATGTCGCTGACCTTCGCGGAGATGAAGCCGAGGACCAGGGCCTCACGCTCGTCACCCGAGAGCAGCCGGGGATCCGCCGCGGGACCGACGACGCGGACGATGCCCTTGACGCCGCGAAGCTGCGCGGCCGCAGCGACGGCGACGGGGCCGGGCTGACCCGAGCGCGGCGCGATCAGCAGCTCGACCTCCGGCACGGGCCGCTCGCCCGTCGCGTCGCGGAGCGCCGCGTAGGCGCGTGCGCTCTCTGACCCCGGGTCCTGGAACCCGAAGGGCTTGACGTTCTTGTAGACGGTGCTGCCGCCGGCGGCGCTGATCACGGCGATCGCTCCCGCGATCAGCAAGAGCATCCTCCTCCTGCGCCAGGCGAACTCCCCCAGACGGGCCATTCCCACGGATCCTATGGGTGCTTCCGGGTAGCCAGCTATTGGCAATTTTCCGCAGCCCGCGCTGCGACGCGCCTTGCGGGTCAGTGGTCAGTAGGACGTAGCACTTCTCATTTGTCCCAACTTCCACTAGGGTCCCGAGCGCGATGGCCGAGGAGCTGCTCTACGAGGTGACCGACGGCGTGGCGAGGCTCACCCTGAACAGGCCGGAGCAGCGCAACGCGCTCAACGGCGAGCTGCTCGGGGCGCTGGTCGAAGGGGTGAAGCGGGCCCGCGACGACGACCAGGTCCGTGCCCTCGTCCTGACGGGAGCCGGCGACAAGGTCTTCTGCGCCGGGGCCGACCTGGGTGGGTTCGCCGCGGACGCCCCTCTGGTGCAGAAGCACTTCGCCTCCGACCTCTTCCTCGAGTTCTTCCGGCTGATGCCGCGGCTCGGCAAGCCGTCGCTGTGTGCAGCCAACGGCCACGTGCTCGCCGGAGGGATGGGGCTGGCGCTCTCCTGCGACCTGCTGATCGCGAGGGAGGGTGCGCGCTTCGGGACCCCCGAGATCAACGTGGGGGCCTTCCCCTACATGATCATGTCGATCATCTACCGCAACGTCCCGCGGAAGAAGGTCAACGAGATGATGCTGCTCGGCGAGCAGATCTCCGCCGAGCAGGCCGTCGAGTTCGGGATCGCCAACAAGGTCGTGCCGGCCGGCGAGTTCGAGGCCGCGGTGGACGAGTGGGCTCAGAAGCTCGCCTCGAAGAGCCCGGTGCTGATGCGGCTCGGGCACGACGCGATGTACCGGCAGCAGGACATGGCCCTCGACGACGCGCTCGAGTACCTGCGCTCGCAGCTCTCGCTCACCTTCTCCACCGAGGACATCCAGGAGGGGGTCAAGGCCTTCTTCGAAAAACGCGAGCCGGAATGGAAGGGGCGCTGATGGCCGCCACAGACGAGACCAAGCACACGGGTGAGGCGAAGGAGGCGCCGGACAAGGTCGAGGGCGGGGAGGGGACCGGGATGAAGGCCCTGACCGAGGATCTTCACGCCCGCCGGGATCGAGCGAAGCTCGGCGGCGGCGAGGAGAAGATCGCCCTCCAGCACGAGCGCGGCAAGCTGACGGCGCGCGAGCGGATCGACCTGCTCTGCGACCCCGGGACCTTCGTCGAGATGGGGATCCACGGCCGCCCGCACTTCTCTCAGCGCGCGATGGAGGGCAAGGAGGCCCCGGCCGACGGGGTGATCACCGGCTGGGGGGACGTCGACGGTCGCCGCTGCTGCATCGCCGCCTACGACTTCACCGTGATGGCGGGCTCGATGGGGGCGACCGGCGAGCTCAAGATGAGCCGCCTGCGCGAGATGGCGCTGACCAAGCGGATGCCTTTCATCTGGCTGCTCGACTCCGCGGGCGCGCGGATCCAGGAGGCGGCGGGGTCCCTGTTCGCCGGCTCCGGCCACCTGTTCCAGGAGGAGGTCGTGATGTCCGGGGTGGTGCCGATGGTCGCCGCGATGCTCGGCCCGTGCGCGGCCGGGACGGCGTACATACCCGCGCTCGCGGACTTCGTGCCGATGGTCGTCGGCCAGGGCGCCATGGCACTCGCCGGCCCCCACCTGGTCAAGGCGGTCACGGGAGAGGACATCTCGATGGAGGACCTGGGCGGGGCAAAGGTGCACTGCCGGGTTTCGGGCGTCGGCGACCTCGAGGTGTCCGACGACCACGAGTGCATCCAGGTGGTCAAGGACTACCTCTCCTACTTCCCGCCGAACTGCGAGGAGCGCCCGCCGATCCGCGAGACGGACGATCCGGAGGACCGCATGTCGGAGAAGCTGCTCGACATCGTCCCGGAGTCCCCGCGGCACCCGTACGACATGTACGACGTGATCCGCGAGATCACGGACGGCGGCGAGTTCTTCGACGTCAAGCCGAAGTTCGCGAAGACGATCATCACCTGCTTCGCCCGCTTCGGCGGCCAGCCGGTCGGGATCGTCGCCAATCAGCCCAAGCAGCTCGGAGGCATCCTCGAGAACGACTCGGCCGACAAGGCGGCCCGCTTCGTCAACCTCTGCGACGCCTTCAACATCCCGCTCGTCTTCCTCCAGGACGTGCCGGGCTTCATGGTCGGCTCGAAGGTCGAGCACGCGGGGATCATTCGACACGGCGCAAAGATGCTCTACGCGGTCTCACGGGCCACCGTGCCGAAGGTGACGGTCGTGATCCGGAAGGCCTACGGCGCCGGCTACTACGTGATGAACGGGAAGGCGTATGAGCCTGACCTGATCGTGGCCTGGCCCTCGGCGGAGATCTCGGTGATGGGCGCCGAGGGCGCGGTCAACATCATCGGCCGCTCCGCGATCGAGGCCTCCGACGACCCGGAGGCGACCCGGGAGCAGATGCTCGACGCGGTCCGCAAGCAGATCGATCCCTACATCGCCGCGGGCAACGCGATGATCGACGACATCATCGACCCGCGGGAGACGCGCCCGACGATCGTCCGCGGGCTGCGCATGGCGCAGAGCAAGCACGTCTCACGGCCCAAGAAGAAGCACGGGGTGATGCCGGTATGAGCCGCTTCGAGGACCCGGTGATCATCAGCTGCTCGATCTCCGGCGCGGTCGCCAACCGCGACCAATGCCCCGCGATCCCCTACACGCCCGAGGAGTACGCGGCGGAGGCGCGTCGGATCGTCGACGAGGGCGGCTCGCAGATCCACATCCACGCCCGCACGCCGGACGGCACCCCGAGCTACGAGATCGAGGACTTCCGGGCGATCACCGAGGCGATTCGCGCCGAGGTGGACGACGTGATCATCAACTACTCGACGGGCGCGATCGGCGTCCCGATCGAGAAGCGGATCGCCTACCTGCGCGAGCTGAGGCCCGAGGTCGCCGCGCTCAACATGAGCTCGATGAACTACGCGAAGTACTCGCGGCGGCGCAAGGACTTCGTCTTTGCGGCCGTCTTCGAGAACAGCTTCGACACGATCATCGAGTTCCTGAGCGCGATGCGGGAGCTCGGCATCAAGCCCGAGCACGAGTGCTTCGACGCCGGCCACGTCGCCAACCTCGACCCGCTGCTCGACATGGGGCTGCTGGAGGAGCCGCTGCAGATCTCCCTGGTGATGGGTGTCAACGGCGGGATCCGGCCGAACGCCCGCAACGTCGCGCTGATGTCCGAGCAGATCCCGGGTGGGCCCGAGGGGCCCAACCAGTGGCAGGTGATCGGGATCTCCCGCGACCAGTGGAAGCTGCTCGGCGCATCGCTGGTGATGGGCGGCAACGTCCGCGCCGGGCTCGAGGACAACTTCTATCTCCCGAACGGGCAGATGGCGAAGTCAAACGGCGAGCTGATCGCGAAGGCGCGCCAGATGGCGGAGGACGTGGGCCGCCGTGCCGCCACCGTCGCCGAGGCCCGCGAGCTGCTCGGGCTTGATGCGAGGGTGCTCCGAGGCGAAGCCGAGGAGCAGCCCGTTTCACGAGGAGAGGAGGCCAAGGCGTGAGCCTCCCGCTCGAGGACGTGAAGATCCTCGACCTCACCCGGCTGCTCCCTGGCGGCTTCTGCACGCTGCTGCTCGCCGACCTGGGCGCCGACGTGATCAAGGTCGAGGACACGGGCCAGGGCGACTACGTCCGCTGGGCCCCGCCCTATTACGGATCCGACGAGCACACGCCGCTCGGAACTCGCTCGGCGATCTACCTGGCGCTGAACCGCAACAAGCGCTCGATCCGCCTCGACCTGAAGCAGGACCGCGGCCGGCAGGCGCTGATCAAGCTGGCGGAGGGCGCGGACGTGCTGGTCGAGAGCTTTCGCCCGGGCGTCCTCGAGCGGCTCGGCGTCGGCTACGAGGTGCTCAGGCAGGCGAACCCGGCGCTCGTCTACTGCCCGATCACGGGCTACGGCCAGGACGGTCCCAACCGCGACCGGGCCGGACACGACATGAACTACCTCGGGCTCAACGGGATCCTCAGCCTGACCGGCGAGGCCGGCGGCCCGCCGATCCAATCCGGCGCGCAGATCGCCGATCTCGGCGGAGGCGGGCTGATGGCGGCGGTGGGGATCCTCGCGGCGCTGCAGGAGGTGCGCCGCAGCGGCGAGGGTCAGCTAGTCGACATCTCGATGACCGACGGCTCGCTCGCCTGGCTGGTGATGGAGGCGGGCCGCTACTTCGGCTCGGGCGAGGTGCCCAGGCGGGGCGAGGTCATGCTCTCGGGCGGGATCATCTGCTACCGGCCGTACGAGGCGAAGGACGGCTGGGTCACGTGCGGTGCGCTCGAGCCGAAGTTCTGGCAGGCGTTCTGCCGCGGCGTTGGGCGGGAGGACCTGATCGAGGCCCAGTTCGAGAGGCCCGGCTCGGACGCTCACCGTCAGGTGGAGGAGATCTTCAGATCGAGGACGCGCGACGAATGGCGCGCGTTCAACGATGAGCACGACGCGATGATCGAGCCGATCCTCGAGCTCGACGAGGCGCTTGAATCGGAGCTCGTCCGCGAGCGGGAGATGGTGCTCTCCTACGAGCAGCCCGAGCTCGGCGAGATCAGGCAGCTCGGCTTCCCGATCAAGCTCTCGCGGACGCCGGCGCGCGTGCATCGGCCCGCCCCGGCGCTGGGCGAGCACACCGCCGAGGTGCTGGGCGAGGCCGGCTACTCCGCCGAGCAGGTCGCGGCGATGGAGGAGGAGGGAGCGGCCAAGGGGCCCGACGCGGCGCAGGCGCAGGAGCAGTTCCTCGCATGAGCGCGGCGAAGGCACCCAGCGAGGAGATGCTGAGGATGGGCGAGCTGGCGCGCGCCTCGGGCGTCTCGGCGGCGACGATCAAGCACTACCTGCGCGAGGGCCTGCTGCCGGAGCCCGTCAAGACCTCCCGCAACATGGCGTACTACCCGGCCGAGTTCGTCGACCGCATCCGGCTTATCAAGCAGCTGCAGGAGGAGCGCTACATGCCGCTCCGGGTGATCAAGGACCTGCTCGACGAGGACCCGGACCGCGCGCGGGCCCTGATCGAGCTCGGCGACCGCCTGCTCGAGCACGCCCTCGCGGGCGAGAGCAAGCGGATCAGCGCCGCCGAGGTCCGTAAGCGCTACGAGGTGCCGCAGGACGTGCTCGACCGGCTCGCCGAGCTCGGGGTGCTGAGCCCGGACAAGAAGGGATACTCGCCGACCGACGTGCGGATCGTCGAGGCGATCAGCCGCTTCCGGGCCGGCGGCTACGAGGAGCGCATCGGCTTCACCGTCTACGACACCCTTCGCTACCGGGACGCGATGGCGGAGCTCGTCAAGGAGGAGGTCGACGTCCTGATGGAGCGGCTTGCGGGCGAGATGGACCCCGACGAGGCGATGGCCCTGATCGAGGCGGGCAACCAGCCGCTCAACGACCTGCTGGCGGCGATGCACACCAAGGCGCTGGTCGCCGAGCTCGAGCGCCGTCGCTAGCGGTGGCGACCCTCGCGATCTGGCTGCTGATCGCGTACGGGTTCCTCACCTTGTTTGTGCGCGTCGCGATTCAGCTGGTCCGCACCGGCCGGACGGGGTTCATCGGCATCGCTCGCGGCGCCGGCCCCCTGGGCCTGCTGGCGGGGGTTCTCTTCATCGGGGGGATGGCGATGGCGGTGCTGGCCATCAACGACGTCCGCCGGGGTTCGCTCGCCACGATCGACCTCCTGGATGTCAGCTGGTTGAACGTGGTCGGCATCGCTCTCGCCGCCGCGGGTGGAACGGCGGTCTTCCTGGCCCAGCTTGGGATGGGCGCTTCCTGGAGGATCGGTGTCGACCGCGAGGAGCGCACCGCCTTGATCACCTCCGGGTGGTTCTCGCTCGTCCGCAATCCGATCTACTCGGCGATGATCGTCGGCTGGCTCGGCTTCGGCCTGATCGTGCCGACCTGGCTCGGCTTCGCCGGGGCGGCGCTCGTCGCGCTCGGGCTGGAGCTGCAGGTCCGCACCGTCGAGGAGCCCTACCTGGTGCGAACCCATGGCGATTCCTACCTCGCCTACGCCGCGCGGGTTGGCCGCTTCCTGCCGGGGGTGGGCCGGCTGCACGCGGGCGGGGCCTAGGACGCCGCCAGTACGCGCTCCCGGTCGGCCTCGACCGCGTCGAGCTCGGTCTGGAAGCCGATCTGCCGCGCGACCTCGGCTGCCGCGTCGAGGGCCTCGCCGGCCCCGTCGGCGTCGCCTGAGGCGGCACGGGCTGCGGCAAGGGCACGCAGCGTGCGCGGTTGCGACCAGCGCATCTCCCGTTCCCGGGCGAGCTCGGCGGCCCGCTCCGCCTCCTCGAGGCCCTCCTCCGTTCGGCCGACCGCGACCAGCGCCTCGGCGTGCAGGGCGCGGCGCCAGGCCTCCGCCTCACCGCCGCCCTTCATCGCCTCTCGGTAAAGGGCCTCCGCCCGCTCGATCGCATCGAGCGCGCCCTCTCCGTCGCCGGCGTCGAGACGGACGAAGCAGAGGTAGGTCAGCGCCCAGGTCCGCGAGAAGACGTCGCCCAGCCTCTCGGTCAGCTCGTAGTTGCGCTCGGCGAGGGCTTGCGCAGCCTTCGTGTCGCCCCGCATCGATGCCAGGATGGCCATCTGCCCGCGGGTCCAGCACTCGGTCTCGGGATCGCCCTGCTCCCCTGCGATGCGCAGCCCCCGCTCGAGGAACTCCTCCGCCTCCTCGAACTGGCCCCGCTCCCTGCGAATGATCCCCTTGAAGTGGACGGCGAAGGCGTACGGGCACCCGATGATGATTCCCGCGCCCGCGCCGTGGTCGTCTCCGGCGAGCTCGAGCGCGTCATCGAGCATCCGCTCGCACTCTTCGAACTCGCCGCTCGCGAGCATGCAATAGGAGCTCGCCGCCCGGATCGCGACGCGGAGGGCGGGGTCCCCCGACTCGTCGGCGAGCGAGATCGCCTCCCGCACTGCCGTGGACCATTCCCGCCGGGTCAGCTCCATTCCCGGGCGGGCTGATTCCATGATCTTGAGCAGTGTCAGCGAGCGCAGGTCGCCCGTCCTGGTCGCCATCTCCCGGGTTTCGGCGACGAGGGCCTCGACCCGCTCAGTCTCCATCCCGAGTCGCCAGGCGTAGTCGAGCTGCAGCAGCCGCGAGAACATCCCGAGGGCGGCGGTCTCCTCGTCCTCGGGGAGCCGCCCGGCAAGCTCCGACACCTTGGTCCAGAGGCGCAGCGCGTCACGAGGATGCGCGTAGCCAGCCCAGTGGGCGGCGCGGGCGTTCCATCGCGCCGCCTCGCGCAGCTCGCCACCGAGCTCTAGATGCTGGGCGATCAGGGCGGCGAGCTCGTCATGTCGCTCGGGATTGAGCTCGATCACCGCCCGGGCGGTCACGGCATGCGCCTTGGCGCGCTGCTCGCCGAGCTGCGAGCCATACGCCACCTCCTGGGTCAGCGGGTGGCTGAAGGCCAGCACCCGCTCGGGATAGATCTCCGCCTCGTAGAGGAAGCCCGCGCCGATCAGCTCCTTCAGACCCTCGGCGAGGGCCTCCTCCTCGACGCCGGCCACCATCCGCAGCGCCGGCTCCGGCACCTCCTTGCCGATCACCGAAGCCGCCTGGAGCAATGCCTTGGCCGTCTCGAGACGGTCGATTCGCGCCGCCAGGATCGCCTGAACGGTCGCCGGCACCCTGGTGTCGCCGACCGGCCTCGTCAGGCGGTACGAGCCTCTCTCTCCCTCGAGGTAGCCCGACTCGACCAGCTCGCGCACGACCTCCTCGATGAAGAAGGGGTTTCCCCCCGTGCGCTCGTGGATGAGCTCGGCAAGCCCGTCGAGGGATGGGTCGTTCCCGACCAGGTCGGCGAGGAGCTCCTCCGTCGAGTCGGGCCCGAGGGGCAGCAGCGGCAGCCGCCGGTAGATCGGCGAGGCGGCCCATTCCGGCTGGTACTCAGGCCGGAAGTTGAGCAGTGCGAGGGTCGCCGTTCCCTCGATCGCGGAGACCGCCTCGGCCACGATCTGCTCGCTGCCCTCGTCCATCCAATGGAGGTCCTCGATCACGTTGACGACCACCTCCGTCCGGCCCGGGACCCGGTAGAGGCGCTGGATCACGCCGCGCAGGAGGCGCTGCCTGGCCTCGCCGCTCACCTGGGGGGCCGGGCGCTCGGGATCCGGGACGCCGAGGAAGTCGAAGACGAGCGGCAGGTCGTCCGTGAAGTCGGGGTCGAGGAGCAGCAGCCTGCCGGCGATCTTCTCCCTGGCGACGCGCTCCGAGTCGCGGTCCTCGATGCCGAAGTAGCCCCTCATCATCTGGAGGATCGGCAGGAACGGGATCGCCGTCCCGTGTGCCTGGGCCTGCGCCTCGTACACCTCGATTCCCTGCGCCCGGCAGCGTTCGGCGAACTCCTGGCAGAGCCTGCTCTTGCCGACGCCGGGCTCGGCCACCACCCCGATCACGCCGCCGCGCCCCTGCTTCGCCTGCTCGAGTGCTTCCTCGAGGAGCTTCATCTCCTCGGCCCGTCCGACGAACCTGGAAAGGCCACGTTCACGGGAGAGGTCGAGGCGGGTCCGCGCCGAGCCGGCCCCCACGAGCTCGTGCACGCGAATCGGCCGGCTCGCGCCCTTGACCTCGAACTCGCCGAGGTCCTTGAGCTCCAGATAGCCCTCGGCCAGCCTGGCTGTGTGCTCGGTCACGTAGGCCTTGCCCGGCTCGGCCAGCGCTTCCATTCGCTGCGCCAGGCCGACCGTGTGGCCGACGGCCGTGTACTCGAGCTCGTTGTCAGCGCCGATCGCGCCGGCCACGACCTCCCCTGAGTTGATGCCGACCCGGACGGAGAAGTTGAGGCCCCGGCCGCGGCGCAGCTCCGTCGCGTATCCCGCGACGAGCTCCTCGATGTGGAGCGCCGCGAAACAGGCGCGGGCGGCATGGTCCTCGTGGGCGATCGGGGCGCCGAACAGGGCCATGATCCCGTCGCCGGTGAACTTGTCCACCGTCCCCTCGAAGCGGTGGACTCCGTCCGAGAGCAGACCGAAGAAGCGCTGCATGATCTGCCTCCACTCGTCCGGATCGACCTGCTCCGACATGTCCATCGAGCCCATCACGTCGGCGAACAGGACCGTGACCTGCTTGCGCTCGCCGTCGAGCTCGGCGGCGGGCGTCTCCTGCCGGGGCTTGGCCGGCGCAACCTCGGTGAGTGCGGTGCCGCAGGCGTTGCAGAAGGCCTGGCCGGCGGGGTTTTCGGTGCCGCAGCCGGGGCACGGGGTGCTCTTGGCGAGGCTCGCGCCGCAGCTTCCACAGAAGCGCGAACCCGCGGGATTCGGGGCGCCGCAGGCGCTGCAGGATTCGGGCCCCCTCGCGGCTGGGATCGTCGCTTCCTCCACCGCGGCCAAGGCTAGGCGAGGCGTCCCGCCGTCGCAATGCGGGAAACCCGCAGCTCAGGACTCGGAGAGCAGGCCCGTCGCGTCGAGTGTCCTGCGGATGCCCTCCTCGAGCGGCGTCGGCCGCCAGCCGAGCTCGCGCTGGGCCTTGGACGAGTCGGGGCGGGCCCGCCAGAGGAAGTAGGTGAGCTGTCCCCTGGGCAGCAGCGGCGGCCGTCGAATCACCCGCGCCACGCCCTCTCCGATCGAGGCGGCCGCCTTCGCGACCGGGATGGGCATCACCGGCGGGACCCGTCCTCGTCCGGCGATCCGCCTCACTGCCTCGGCCATCTCCCTGAAGCTCATGTAGCCGTCGGCGAGGATGTAGCGCTCGCCGTCGCCGCCCCGATCGGCGGCGAGCAGGTGGCCGGCGGCGACGCCCTCCACGAACGCCATGCCGGTGCCCCCCGGCGGCAGAGCGGGCAGCCGCTTGCGTACGACCGGCTCGAAGATGCCGTTCTCGAACGAAGGGGTGGGGGCGGGGGTGGGTCCGTAGACGCCCGACGGATTGAGGATCACGACCTCCATGCCGTCCCGCTCCGCCAGCACCAGCTCCTCGGCGTGCTGCTTGGAGCGCTCGTACGCCGTGCCCTTCGGATAGTCGGCGAGCATCCTCTCGTCGAAGCTCTGGCCCGTCTCGGCGTGGAAGACGTCGTGGGTCGAGGTGTGCACGAAGCGGCGAACGCCGGCGCGCTTCGCCGCCCGCGCGAGCGCCTGGCTGCCGATCGCGTTGACGCGGTCGAAGATGCTCTCGTCCCGGACCCACTGCTCGGGCATCCCCATCGAGTTGAAGACCAGCTCGCAGCCCTCGACGGCTCTCGCCAGGCTCTCGGGGTCCGTGACGTCGCCGGCGACGGGCTCGATCCCTGCGGGCAGGATCGCGGCCGCCCGCCGCGGGTCCCGAACGAGCGCGCGCACCTGCTCCCCTCGCTCGAGCAGCGCGGTGGCGACCGCGCAGCCGACCTTCCCCGTCGCCCCGGTGACCAGCACCCGCATGGGGAGCATCCTATGCGCGGGCCGATCCCCCGTTTCCGTTCGCGTGCTCGCCGTCGCGCTCCGCCTGCGCTCCGTCGGTTTCGCGCACCCCGGCGAGCACCTCTCCCGCAAGCTTCGCGCCGTCGCGCGGGTCCGCCGGGGTGGTGACGACGCGGAGGACCACGTCGTCGCGGTCGAGCTCCTCGACCTTGATGTGGGGCGCGTAGCGCAGGGGCACCGTCGTGGCGCTCTCGATCATCTCCTGGACCTCGCTGGGGCTCGTCTCAGCCGAGAAGCGGGCCCGGAACTCGACGCGCTCCGGCTCACGCAGGGGCGTGACCGCGCATTGCAGCAGCACGCCGTTGGGGACCAGGACGCGATCGGCTCCGCTGACCAGGGTCGTGTAGAAGAGACCGAGCTGGCCGACCACGCCCTCGACCTGACCGGCCAGCGGCCCGGCTTGGAGCCGAACGCGCTCGCCGACGCGGAACGGCCGGTTGGTGATCAGGACCAGCCCGGCGAGCAGGTTGCCGAGCACCTGCTGCGCCGCGAGTCCCACGACCACGGCGGTGAAGCCGCCGCCCACGGCCAGAGCGCTCGCCTGGAGGCCGGCGATCCGCAGTGCGACGACGGTCGCCAGAAAGATGGTCAGCAGCCGCATCAGGAAGCCGATCGTTCCCGCGCTGCCGGGATCGAGGCGGCGATAGAGAGCGGGGGCAAAGCCGCGCGCCAGCGAGCGCGCCAGCGCCCAGCCGAGCAGGACGAGCAGCCCGACCGTCGCGACCCGGACCTCGAATCCGTAGCCGGGGAAGAACCTCTTGCGCTCGGAGAAGGCGACCAGCACGGTCGCGATCAGCACCAGGGAGATCAGAGCCCCGCCCTTGCCGCGCCTGGCTGCGGCGGGATCGATCTCGGAGCCGAGCCCGACCTCACGCCAGACCTGTGTGCGCGACTCGAACGCCGAGCGCGTGCGTGGGAGCAGCCTTCTGAGCATTCCCCGCCCGCTTACCCGCTAGATTGACTGGTCAGTCAACCCACCCCGGGAAGGCAATCCCGGGCGCCGCGGGACCGGAGATGCGCGCCTCCGCCGTACAGCTCAACTCGACCGACGACTACGACCGGAACCTCGAGGTCGCGGGGCGCCTGGTCCGGGGAGCCGCCGCCGACGGAGCCCAGCTGGTCGTCCTGCCCGAGAAGTGGACGGTCCTGGGGGCCCCCGAGGCGATCCGCGCTCGCGCGGAGCCTCTCGACGGGCCCGCCCTCACGGCCGCTGCCGGCTGGGCGCGCGACCATGACATCTTCCTGGTGGCGGGCAGCGTCCCCGAGCTGGTTGCGGGCCAGGAGAAGCTCGCCAACACCTCGGTGCTGTTCGGCCCGGACGGGGAGCGGCTCGCCGTCTACCGCAAGATCCACATGTTCGATGTGGACGTCGGCGACGTGTCCTACCGCGAGTCGAAGGATGAGGAGCCCGGTGATCAGATCGTGCTCGGCGAGGCCGGAGGCGTGTTGGTCGGACTGACCATCTGCTACGACCTTCGCTTTCCCGAGCTCTATCGGATCCTCGCGCTGCGCGGCGCGCGGCTGATTACCGTGCCGTCCGCCTTCACGGAGCGCACCGGCCGGGACCACTGGGAGGTGCTGCTTCGCGCTCGGGCGATCGAGAACCAGGTCTTCATGCTGGCGGCCGGGCAGATCGGCAAGGCGCCGCCGCATTACCGGAGCTACGGGCGCTCGATGATCGTCGATCCGTGGGGCGTCGTCCTCGTGCAGGCGCCGGACTCGGAGTGCTTCGTCTCCGCCGAGCTCGACTTCACGATCCAGAGCGAGATGCGGGACAGTCTGCCGTCGCTCCGCAACCGGCGGCCGGAGGCCTACCGCTGGCCGGAGGGCGGGGAGATCGCCTCGGCGGTGTCAGCCGAGGCGGCGCCCGCGGGGGGAGGGCCGTGATGGCGCAGGCCCCCGGACCCGACAAGCGCCGCGCGATCCTCGACGCGGCGATCACGGTCTTCGCGCGGCAGGGCTTCCACGCCGCCCGCGTCTCCGACGTCGCCGCCGAGGCCGGGGTTGCCTACGGCCTCGTCTACCACTACTTCGACTCCAAGGACCAGATGCTCAACGAGCTCTTCACCGAGCGCTGGGCGCTGCTGCTCGAGGCGAGCCGCGAGATGCGGCAGAGCCCGGCGTCGCCGCGCGACAAGCTCGGGGGCATCGCCTCCTTCATCATCGAGTCCTATCGCCACGAGCCGGAGCTGATGAAGGTGATCATCGTCGAGGTCACCAGGGCGGCGAACTCGTTCGGCCGGACGCACCTCCCGGAGATCCGGCAGGCCTATGACCTGATCGCGGAGATCGTCTCCGACGCCCAGGCGGCCGGTGACTTCCGCGACGACGTCGATCCGAGCTTCGCCGCGATGCTCTTCTACGGTGCGATCGAGCAGCTGCTCTCCGGCTGGATCTTCGATCTCGTCCCCGGCACCGACGAGGACTACGAGCGCGCCAAGCGGCTCGTCGTCGAGACGATCTGCGGCGGCCTCGAGCCGCGTCCGGTGGGCGACGCGGTGGCCGGCTGACGCCTGATGTGGGAGGGGCTCGCCCGAACCGAGCGGCAGGACCGTGTCCTGCACGGCGCCGCCAAGCTGGTGAACGTGGTGCTCGGCATCGTGCTGTTGCCGCTGTGGCTGTTCGGCCAGCTCCTGGGTGGTCGGCTGCGCGACCTCCTGGCGTCCCTGGAGCGGCGCTCGAGGCGCCCCCTGCCGGTGCCGCCGGAGCGCGAGCGCACGATGGAGGCGCTGATGCGCGACCTCGAGGCCATCCCGGAGAACCTGCGCCATTCCAACTTCGCCGAGCTGCGCCGCGGGTTCGCCGACATCTCGAACTTCGTGGTGGCCCAGCATCGCGAGGGCGCCGTGATCGGGTACCGCTACCCAGGCCAGTTCAAGGACCACATCGTCCCCGGCGCCGACGGCGAGCGGATCGCCGCCTCGATCGCGCTCCAGGAGGCCGCGCGGCCCGCGCTGATCGTGGTCCACGGGATCTTCACCTCGAGCCGATTCGACTACGTCCGGCAGATCGCGGTGCGGGCCTTCTACGAATGGGGCTTCAACGTCGCCGCGCTCGACCTGCGCAGCTTCGGCATGACCGAGCTGACCAGCCCGGCGCCCTCGACCGGCGGCTGGAAGGAGGGCCTCGACATCCTCGCCCTCGCTCGCTACATGAAGGAGCTCGGGTCAACCAGCGTCGGCGCTCTGGGCATCTCGCTCGGGGGCAACTCCGTTCTCAATGCCTGCCACTACGACGAGACCACGACTGAGCTCGACGGCGGCATCCTCGCCGTGTCCCCGCCGGCGGTTCCGAAGGAGGCGTGGGAGCGGCTCTCGGAGCCGGTGCCGCGCGGGCATCCGCGCTACCCACTGCACCGCGCCTTCGAGGCGGCGCTGATCTCCCGGGCGAGGTCGGGCCGGTGGCCGCCCGAAGCGGAGGACATGATGCGCGCGATGGAGGTCGTCTCGGCTCCGTATTACGGGCTCGAGGCCGACGAGATCTGGCAGAAGGCCCGCGGGCTCGACCACGTCGCCGAGGCGAAGGTGCCTTTGCTGATCCTCCACCCCCGCGACGACTACATCATCAAGGTCGAGCACGCCGAGCGGCTCGCCGAGGCCGCCAAGGACAACGATCTGGTCCGGGTCTGGATCCTGCCCGCCGGCTCCCATGGGCTGCTCGAGGCCGCGGACTCGAAGTGGACCCACGCGGTCTATCGCGCCTACTTCGAGCGCTGGGGGACTTATGCCGAGCGGACCGTCGGCCAGGGCAGCGGCCGGTCCGCCGAGTTGGTTTACTCCTCCGAGCAGCCCGGGTAGCGCGAACCGAGCGAGGAGATCTAGATGCAGAGCGACATCCTGAGGCGACTGATCTGGGCGGGGCTGCTGGCGGCGACCGGCGCCCTGGCCACCGTCACCGCGCACCGGGTCTCCGAGGTGATCTGGCGTCGGATGTTCAACGAGGACCCGCCCGAGTGACCGACGGCGAAACCACGGAGCAACGGACCGCCTCACCTTCCAACGGCGAGCGCCCGATCGAGGAGATGAGCGTGGGAGAGCTGGTCTTCGAGGTCTCCGACCGTGCCTCGGTCCTGATCCGCGAGGAGATCGAGCTCGCCAAGACGGAGGTGACCGAGAAGTTCAACCGCCTGCTGCGCGGCTCCGTCGTCGGCCTGGTCGCCGGCGTCTTCGTGCTGCTGGCACTGATGATGATCATGCACGGCATCGCCTGGCTGCTCAACGACCTCGTCTTCAACGACTTCTGGGCCGGCTTCTTCGTGGAGGCCGGTCTCTTCCTGCTGATCGCCGGGGGCGCGGGCTTCTACGCCTACCGCGCCTTCAAGCGGGGCGCCCCTCCGACGCCGGAGATGGCGATCGAGGAGGCGAAGGAGATCAAGGCGGCCTTCGACGGAGGGGAGGACCATGATTAGACGGATCGCGGCATCGCTCGTCGCCCTCGCGTCGACGCCGGCGGGCCGCACCCTGCCGACTCGCGGGAACGGCCGCTGGGCCCCGCCCCCGCCCGGTACCCGCTCGGCTGAGGAGATTCGCCGCGACATCGTCCAGCAGCGGGAGGAGCTTTCGCGCTCCGTTGACGCGCTTCGCACCCGCTGGATGCAGGTGACCGACGTCCGCCGTCAGATCCGCGAGCACCGCACCGAGCTCGCCGTCGGCGCGGCCGTCGTCGGCTTTCTGATCGGCGGCGCGATCGCGCTCAGCCGCCGTCGCGGCTAGAGCTCGCAGGCCGGGCCTCAGAACTCGAGCGCGGACTTCGGCACCCCGCCGACGCCGAGCAGGCCGGGCCCGACGTGGGCTCCGATCACCGGTCCGATCTCCGAGGTGAAGACGGGGTCGCAGCCGTAGATCGGCTTGCAGGCCTCGATCAGACGCTCGGCGTTCTCGGGGTCCTGGACGTGCTGCACCACCCAGGCGTCGGCCCCCGCCTCGTGCCGCTGACGGGCGTAGTCGAGCAGCCGCTCGAAGGCGCGGTTACGGGTGCGGACGCGCTCGACCGGTGTGATCTCCTCCTCGAGCGTCAGGATCGGCTTGATCTTCAAGGTGGTGCCGATCCAGGCTCTGGCCGCGCCGATGCGACCGCCTCGCCGCAGGTACTCGAGCGTGTCCACCGCGAACCAGATCTTGAGCTCGTTGCGGAGCGCCTGGGCGCGCTCGGCGGCCTCAGCCGCCGGGGCCCCCTGCTTCGCCGCGTGCGCCGCCGCCAGGATCATCAGGCCCATCCCGCCGCAGCCGGTCTGCGAGTCGCAGACCACGATCCGCTCGCCGCCCTTGCCGTCGGCCGTCAGCCGTTCCCGCGCCTGCATGGCGGACTCGTAGGTGCCTGAGATCCCCGAGGAGAGGTGGATCGAGACGATCTCCTTGCCCTCGGCGAGCAGCGGCTCATACGCGGCGATGAAGTCGCCGACCGAGGGCTGTGACGTGGTCACCATCTCGTCCGAGCTCCGCAGCCGCTCGTAGAAGGCCTGCAGGTCGGCGATCTCCGACTCGCGCTCCTGCTCGCCCTCGATGCCCACGTAGAGGCTGACCAGGTGGACGTCGTTGCTCGCCACGAGCTCCGGCGTCAGGTATGAGGTCGTGTCGGCGACGACCGCGGTCGAGGGCATCCGGGCGTTCTACCATGCCGCCGTGTCCCAGCGCCCACGGCCGCCAACCCGATTGCGCTGGCCGGCTGCGTATCGTCGCCGGGCTGAGGGCCGTGGGCGCTAAGACGCTGGTCACGGGCGGGACCGGCTTCGTCGGGCTCCACGTGGCCCGGGCGCTGGCCGAGCGGGGCGACGAGCTCCGGCTTCTGGTCCGCGAGACCAGCAACAGCGAGCCGCTCGAGGGCCTCGAGTGGGAGCCGGCGATCGGCGACGTCACGGACCGCGACTCCGTCCGGAGGGCGATGAAGGACGTCGTCAGGGTCTTCCACGTCGCGGGGACGACCTCGATGCGGACCCGCGACCGGATCCGCGTCTTCCAGGTGAACGTCGAGGGCACGAGGAACGTGCTCGAGGAGGCGCTGCGAGCCGGCGTCGAGCGCGCGGTGCTCACCTCGAGCTCGAGCGCGGTGGGGGCGGCGAAGCCCGGTGAGACGATCGACGAGGAGCATCCCTTCACCGTCGGCCGTCTCGGCATCGCGTACATCAACTCGAAGCACGACGCCGAGCTGGTCGCCCTCCGATTGGCGGCGAAGGGGCTGCCGGTCGTGATCGTGAATCCCTCGTTCGTTCTCGGCCCTCACGATCCCAACCCCAGCGGGACCTCGAACGCCCTGATTCGCCGCCTGCTGCTCCGCCGCATCCCCGGCTATGTCGACGGCGCGATCAACATCGTCGACGTCCGCGACGTCGCCAAGGGGCACCTGCTGGCAGAGGAGCGCGGCGAGCCGGCCGAGCGCTACCTGCTCACCGGCCGCAACTTCACGCTCCAGCGCCTCTTCGCCGACCTGAGCCGGATCGCCGGCGTCCCCACTCCGCCCGTGCGGATGCACGGCCGGCTCGTCGTCATGGGGGTCGAGGGGATGGAGCTGCTCGGCGTGCGCCTGCCCACCTCGGCCGACGAGGTCCGCTCCGGCACCCAGTGGTTCACCTACCGCAACGACAAGGCCCGGGAGAAGCTCGGCTGGGAGCCGCGCCCGCACGAGGAGACGCTCGAGGACGCGGTCCGCTGGCAGCTCGAGTCCCTCGGCGAGCGGGCCGAGGGCCACCGCTTCGCCGACTTCGCCCTGCGCACGACCGGCCGCGCCCTTCGCATGCTTCCCTTCTAGACGCATGCCCGAGTCCCGCCGAGTGCTCTACCGCTGCGGCACCCCAACCAACTTCCTCTGCCCGTGCGGCGCCGTCGCCAGGCGGATGAAGAAGCTCGGCCTCGAGCACGAGACGCGGCGGGTCAAGCGGCTGAGATCCAAGCGCCCTGAGATCGTCGAGCTCACCCAGCTCCCGTATGTGCCGGTGCTCGTGGACGGCGACGAGATCGTCAACGACTCGCGCCGGATCCTCCAGTACCTCGATTGGCGCTACGGGGAGGAGACGCCGGCGGCGGCCAGCGCCTCGTCCGGATCCCAGTAGGCGCGCAGGTAGCCGATCCTTCCCTCGTTCAACCGGCAGAGGTAGCCCCAGAGGTGATCCCACGGGACCTCGGAGCCGGGGGTCCTGCCGGCGACCCTGATCAGCGCGACGACCCCGCCCGGGCCCGCCAGCACGCGCTCCACCTTGAAGTCCGGGGTACCGAGAACGTCACGGTAGGACTCGAATGCGCCGCGGACCGCAGCGACGCCCGTGTAGGTCCCGGACCCGGGCCAGCGCGGATCCTCCTCGTAGACGATCCCGGTGTCCCACCACTGCGCGGCGAAGCCCTCGACCGCGGCGTCGCCCACGGCGCGCCTGATGAACTCCTCCCAGTGCCGCCTCACGAGCTCGGCGTCCTGCTCGGACACGCGGCCAGTATCGAGGATTGGGGGAAAACCCTGAGAAGTCGGGGAATAAGGGCCTCTACAATGGCTGCGATGAGCGATACGCCTCAGCCGATCACGCTGACCGACAAGGCGGCGAGCAAGATCAAGGAGCTGCTCTCGGAGCAGGAGAACGGGGCCGAGCAGGCCCTTCGCGTCGCGGTTCGCGGCGGGGGCTGCTCCGGCTTCCAGTACGCGCTCGCCTTCGACACCCCCAAGGAGGACGACCACCGCTTCGAGAACCAGGGAGTGGCGGTCGTCGTCGACAAGACCTCGATGCAGTTCGTCTTCGGCTCCGAGGTCGACTGGGTCGACGGTCTGCAGGGCGCCGGCTTCTCGGTCAACAACCCGAACGTGGTCGCGGCGTGCGGCTGCGGCTCGAGCTTCCAGGTCCGCGAGGACACGGCCGAGAAGGCCGCTGCGGTCTAGAGCCCCCGGCGAGCCTCAGCCCGGCCGAAGCTCGGCGGTCAGCGGACCGCTTCCTTCACCAGCGCGGCGATCTTCTTCTCTTCGGCCGCGGTCAGCTTCTTCAGCGCGAATGAGGTCGGCCACATCGCGCCTTGATCGAGCTTCGCCTCGTCGCTGAAGCCCAGCGTCGCGTACCTCGATTTGAACTTCGCGGCGCTTTGAAAGAAGCAGACGACCTTGCCGTCCTTGGCGTACGCCGGCATCCCGTACCAGGTCCTGGGCGAGAGGTCCGGCGCGCTGGCCTTGACGATTGCGTGGACCCGCTTGGCCATGGCGCGATCGGACTTCGGCATCTCGGCGATCTTCGCGAGCACGTCGCCCTCGCCATCCGCCTTGCCACTGCGCGCCGCCTTCAGCTCTCGGGAGCGCTCCCGCATGGCGGCCCGTTCCTCGTCCGTGAAACCCTTGGACACCCTGCCCGTCGTTCGCTTCGCGGGCTTCCGCCCGCCCTTCTTGGCGGCTTTTCCTTGGGGCACTACCGCTCGATCTGGATCGGCGAGCTCTGCTGCGGGTTCTCCGCCTCGAACTGCTGCCTGGCAGCGGAGGCGGGCTCGGTGCGCTCGGCGCCGAGCAGCTCGGCGAGCTCCCCCGACTCGTCCATCTCCTCGACGATGTCCGCTCCGCCGACCAGCTGACCGTCGACGTAGAGCTGCGGGAAGGTGCGCCAGTCGGCGATCTCGCCGGTGACCTCGCGCAGGGGCTCGAGGGCGGGCAGCACGTCCAAGGCCGCGTATTCGACGCCGTAGGGCTCGATCGCCGCGACCGCCCGCATCGAGTTGCCGCAGGCCGGAGCGTCCGGCGTGCCCTTCATGAGGAGGAGCACGCGATTCTCGGCGATCAGCTGCTCGACCCTGTCCTTGAGAGTCGGTTCAGTCATCCCGGCCCATGATACGCAGCTAGGCGATCGGCTCCTGGCCGAGCCGCTCGAGCAGCTTGTTCACCTCGCCTCGGCCCTGCCTTCGCGGTACGACTGCCTTGGCGCCGCCCGACTCGATCGTGATCTCGGCCGGCAGGATGAAGAGGCTGAAGATCCGGGCGGGCAGGTTGCCGATCACCCACGCCTCCAGATGAAGCTGCTTGCCCTGATTGCGGATCTCGACCGCCCGGGCCCCGGTGATGAACCCGGTGCCCTTCTTGTACAGACGCAGGTCGGAGGACTCTTCGACCGTCTTGTACGCCTGATCGGCCGCCCACTCGTCGGCGATCGCCAGGACGTCTCCGTTCGCGGCGAACTCGCGAATCGCTCGCTTCTCGGCCATGCACGACCTCCTTCTCCCGGGTTTGCCCCCGCGGAGGGAGCCTATTGCGGGACGGACGTCTTGATGGAGAGCGAGTGCAGCTCGCCCGAGTCGGAGCGCTCGCGGACCGCGTTCTTCACCAGGCGGTGCTGGTCGATGCGGCTCAGGCCCTCGAACTGCGAGGCCGTGACGTTGACGCGCAGGTGATCGCCGCCCCCCTCGTCGATCACCTCGACCGCCGCCCCCGGCAAAGCTCCTTCGATCAGCGCCTTGACGTCGTCGACGAGCGCCACGTCAGGCGGCGGTCTTCGCCTTCGAGGCCTCGACGAGCTCCTCGACGCGGCAGAACTTGACCCGCGGGCGGCCGTGGGGCTTGCCGGCCTCGACCTCGGCGGCGTCGATCGCTCGCCAGCCCTCGAAGGTGACGTGGTCGGGCTTGCGCTCGCTGAGCAGCGCCTCGATCGCCCCCCGGTCGCCGGTGAGCTCGGCCTCCGGGATCGCCTCGGCCTCCAGGTCCTCGAAGAGCTTGTCGACGGTCTCCTGGGCGTCCTTCTTGTTCGTCCCGATCACCCCGGAGGGCCCGCGCTTGATCCAGCCGACCGCGTAGAGGCCCGGCACCTGCTCCCCGGAGCCGTCGTGGACGCGCCCCCCGTCGTTGTGGATCAGGCCACGGCCCTCGTCGAAGGGCACGCCGTCGATCGGCACGCCCTTGTAGCCGATCGAGCGCAGCACCAGCCCGCACTCGATCGTCTCGCGCTCGCCGGTGTCCACGGCCCGGATCCGGCCGCGCTCGTCGCGCTGAAGCTCGTTCTTGCCGACCACGATGCGCTCGACCTTTCCGTCGCCCTGGATCTCGACCGGCGAGCGCAGGAAGCGCATCACGATCCTCTTGTTCTTGCCCTCAGGCCGGCGTAGGGAGAACTCGGTGAAGATCTCGACGTTGCGGCGGTTGGTCGGGTCGGCGTCGTCGGAGTCGAGCCACTCGCGGCTCAGCGCGTCGAGCTCCATCTCCGCCGGGTCGACGTCGATGTCAGCGTCCACCATCTCGCCCAGTTCGCGCACCTCCGGGTTGGTGAAGGCGGCCTGGGCCGGGCCTCGGCGCCCGAGCACGACGATCTCCCTGACGCTCGACCCGCCGAACGCCTCGATCGCGTGGTCGGCTGTGTCGGTGCTCTCCAGTTCCTCCCGGGTGAGGGCGAGCATGCGGGCGACGTCGGCGGCGACGTTGCCGTTGCCGATCACGACCACGCGCTCGCAGGAGAGGTCGAACTCGCGATCGGCGAAGTCGGGGTGGGCGTTGTACCAGTTGACGAACTCGGTGGCGGGATGGCTGCCGGGAAGGTCCTCGCCCGGGATTCCGAGATGCCGGTCGGTGGCGGTGCCGTAGGCGAAGACGACGGCGTGGTAGCGCTCGCGCAGCTCGTCCACGCTCACGTCCGTGCCGATCTCGACGTTGCCGAAGAAGCGGAACTCCGGCCGCGCGGCGGTCTTCTCGTAGACCCGGATCACCGACTTGATCTTGGGGTGGTCGGGCGCCACGCCGAAGCGAACCAGCCCGTACGGCGTGGGGAGCCTGTCGAACATATCGACCTCGGCGTGCGTTCCCTCGTGCTTGAGCACGTGTTCGGCCGTGTAGAAGCCGGCCGGGCCGGAGCCGACGATGGCCACGCGCAGGGGCTTTTCCTCGGTGCCGATCACGGCGAGCGGGAAAGGGTAGTGGCTTCACCGCCTCGACCCTTCGCATGCCGGGCGCTGAATCCGGCGATACTGGCGTCACTGTCACGCTCCGGCATCACGGACCGGTGGCGTCCGGCGGAGCCGGTTGGTTCTCGGACGACGGCGGGCTGACCCAGATACTGCCTGTCGGCCGAAGGCCTGACCTGCATCGCG
>Ga0070741_10006982_pt1 | contig 23789 bp, 22 predicted proteins | sample Coa_R1_4_FD_66440 | JGI IMG/M metagenome (GOLD analysis project Ga0070741, IMG submission 66440) | Surface soil microbial communities from Centralia Pennsylvania, which are recovering from an underground coalmine fire - Coalmine... | ecosystem: Environmental > Terrestrial > Soil > Unclassified ...
TCAGGGCATCGCCACGACCGCGACCGTAGCCGTCGCGTTGCCGGATACGGTAAGCGTCATCGATGCGGGCGGCGGAACCGTCAACAACACCGTGCCCCGCTCGATCGCATGGACGGTGAACCTCGCCGTCGCCGAAGAGAAGACGCTGACGTTCTACGTGCGGCTGCCGGACGCCGTCGGAACAGTGACGCTGAACGCCGCGGTGATCGCCGGACCGAATCAGAAGCTGATCACGCAAACCTCGCTTACGTTGACGGCCGCGGCGCCGCCGTCGCTCGATGCTTCGCTGGCACGGGCACAGGCGTTGAGCGCGGCGAACCCCGCCTACCGGCGCGCGCTCAACGATGCAGCGGACGACGTCAAAAAGGCCATCGCCGCGCGCACGCTCGACAAGGCGATCGCCTACGTTTTGAAGGCTACCGACGATCTGCTGGGCATCGCCGACGCGGACATCGCTGCGCTGCGACGCGACCTGGATGAGTGGCTGCGCTATAGCGAGATGCTGGTGAATTAGTGGCGTAGGGGGAAAATCAGATGACGGGCACGCGGCATTCCGTTCGAGAACAGTGCACTATTCAAGCGTACAAAGGGCGTACCTCGTCCTACGTGCCGCTTCTCGCCCGCATGCGACGCGGGTGTCGCGCAGTCGCGATAGCTGTCGCCCTGGCGTTTCTGAATCTCTACTTGCAGCCGCTGGCGCTGGCCGCGAATCTGCCTTCTACCGCCGCTCCCACTCCGCGGGCGAGCGAGGACACGTTCGATTCCACCCTGAGCGCGATCGAAAAGGACGTTGGTCGGCTGCAAACGAGGATCGCCAAGGGCGAGGACACCGGCAAAGAAAGGAGCGAGCTGAGCGGTTTGCGGCAAAAACTCGATGTGCTCGATGACGATACACGTCGTGCGTTCGACGAAATCGAGCGACAGATCAAAGACCGAAAATTGCCCCAGATTATCCTGGAGCGGCATTACCGGGCGGTCAGTGTCTATAAGCAGGAATTGCAGACATTAAAGGACGGCCTCGATGGTCTACAGCGCCCGGGCGACGAGGCTAGCCGCGCATTGAAAGTGAAGGCTGCCCTGGACCAGATCCGAAACAAGCATAAGCAGCGCGCGCACATTCCTCTCGATCCGAACAAGCTTCCGTTCCGCGTGCCGGAAAACAGAGGCAGAAAACCGCGGCAGACGACACACGAGCTGCAGGCTTCGTTTCCGCGCGAGCGTTTGCAGCTCGCGGCACTCGATCTTCTTCCGGGCATGCTCGTTCCCGTCGCTTTGAGCGGACCGACGTCAGCCGATCTCGCGCCCACGGAGGACGTGCAGATTACGGATGACATGCGCGCGGTGGCGGCGAGCCTGAACAACAACCCCGTGCGGATCTACAACTGGGTGCATGACAACGTCGACTTCGTGCCGACTTACGGCTCGATCCAGGGTTCGCAAATGTGCTTCGACACAAGACAATGCAACGCCATCGATACCGCGAGCCTTCTTATCGCGCTGTTACGTGCAGCCAATGTACCCGCGCATTACGTATATGGAACGGTGCAGGTACCGATCGAGCGCGCGCGGAACTGGGTAGGCGGTATGAACGACCCGCAAGCAGTGCTGCAACTCTTGGGGCAGGGCGGCATACCCGCTCGCGGGCTGGCGCAGGGCGGAAGAGTCGTCGCCGTGCAGCTCGAGCACACATGGGTCGAAGCGTGGGTCGATTCCTATCCTTCGCGCGGGAACATTAACAAACGACCCGAGAGCTGGGTGCCGATGGACCCGAGCTTCAAGCAATATCGCTATACGCCGGGAATGAACATCAAGGCGAACGTGCCTTTCGATGCCACGGCTTTTGCCGCCCAGATCAAAGCGTCGGCGCAAAGCAACGACCAGGAAGGGTGGGTTACGGGAATAGATCGCAACGCCGTGAACGCGGTGGCAGACGACTATCGGGCGCGGGTTTACGACTACATCAACGGCATAAAATCGAACGCCAGTGTCGGGGATGTTATCGGTACAAAAGAAATCATAGAGGCCGGGTCCTCGGTTCTCGGCGCTGCGCTCCCGTATCAGGTCGTTGCTACCGGATCACGATTTGCCTCCGTTCCCGATAGTCTTCGCCATAAAATCACCTTTACGTTGTACGGAAGCGAGCTCGACCGTGCGCTCGATTCTCCGGCTATCGCCGTAACCCGGTCGTTGCCAAGCATTGCGGGCAAGAAAATCGTCCTCGCGTATCCCCCCGCCAGTGCTGCGGATCAGTCGGTAATCGACAACGCGGTCGCGAGCGGGGCGACGACATTTCCGGCGTATCTCGTGAATGTACGGCCCGAGCTCCGTATCGAGGGGACGACGGTAGGGGGTGGCGACGCGGTGGGTATGACGACCCCGCAGATCTTCAGCGTCAACGTTACTACGCCCTGGTACGCGGAGAATCAGGACTACTCACTATTGGCGGGCGATGTGAGCACGCTTGGGATCAATCCCGGTTCAATTACTTCGCACGTCTATAGCAAGCGCATTAAGCGTTTCGATCTGTCACAACCGGGCGCCACGGCCGACGAAATGTTTTTCCAGGTAGCGCTCGCGTATTGGGCACAGGTGCAGGCGTTTACCGGCTTGCACGCCGGATTCTTTGGGACCCGGTCGTACCATCTTCCGTCCCATGGGCTGGTATCCGCGCCGTTGTCGGTAGTGTACCGATTCGGCGTCCCAATCAACGGCACTTACAAGGGCCGCAACATTGACGTTAAGGAAAACCTGATTACGGCGGTACATAGCAATAATGATCCCGAGATCACCCGGCAATTTGTCCGCCATACCGGGTATATGTCTTCACTGCTCGAGTCTTCGATATTCGATCAGCTGTTCCAGCTGACGCCGGGCACTTCTATCTCGGCTGTACAAGCGCTCGCCGTGGCGAATGCTCAGGGGACGCGTATCTACAGGGTTACTCCGGATAATCTGGATCAAGTCCTGCCGATGCTCAACATATCGGATACCGCGAAGAGCACGATCATAGCGGGCGTGCAGGCGGGGCGCGTTGCATACGTTCCGCAAAACACACTCTCCTACAACGGATTCGTCGGCTCCGGTTACATTATCGAGGACCCGGTTACCGGGGCAGGCTCGTACAAGATCGCCGGAGGACGGGACGGAGGCGATTCTCCCGCTCCTCAAGAGGTGCAGCCGTTGCCCAAAGTACCGGCGTCTTCCGCCGTATTGTTCGTGCTCGGCGCTGTCGCGCCGCAGGCCGGGGCCAGCGTGATCGTCGAGGGTGGCGTATTGACCGGAGTTGCCATTCCCGGGGTAGGCGAGGCGTTGGTCGTGATCGGTATCATCATTCTTCTGTACCTGTTGATTAAAGCCGTGCTGCAGACAATGGCGGATACGATCGAACGTTTGTATCCGCGCATTCGCGAGCACTATCGTCATTTCACGGACGGCGTCGTCGCGGTACTCATTACGGTTAGCGGCGTGATTCTCGCCTCGAAGTCCGGTACCTTTGGACCGGGCGTCTATATGACTAAAGAGTCTTTCCCGGAGTGTCCGCCGACACCGCAACAGAGCCTGGACATTGCCACGCGCTACGAAATTCCGAGCCCGACTGCTCCGGATCCGACTCGCGTGACCGGCTACGTCGATGTAATAATCACGCGGGCGAATTTCTGGGTTATTGACGTCCAGACGAACGGTTCCGGCGGCGTGGAGCACATTATCCGTGCGCCGGCGCTTCCGCTGGATGGTTTTGGCGTCGAGCATGAGGGGTCTTGCACGGCACTGGGCGCGCTTTGAGTGAAAATCGATCTTCCCGGTGACATTGATCAGCTTCTGAAACAGGGTTTGGCTCCGCGAAAGGCTGGCGAATCTTACGGGCCTATCTCTCGTAGCGCCTGCCTTAACACGCTACAGGCGTGCCCGCATCTCGCAAGGCATCCACACGTCCACCGCTTGGTGGTCGAGGTGCTATCCGACCGGGATGCACTTGGCTACCGTCGCACCGCCGCCGACGTGCTTCACAGAATTGGCGATCCGCTTGGGATAATTCATCTCACCTACAACGCACTGACGACGCACCCGACGCTCAGCGTGCGTCAGGACGACATCAGCGGCTGGAGCCAGGTTCCACTGCTTCGCCAAGTGGCCGCGCTCACCCCGGAATGCATCGAGCTCTTGATTCGCGACCTCCCAAAACCGGCCGGCTGTCTGCACGTCGATGTCCTCGCGGCACTGCCCGCGGAAGTGATCGTCCCGCGCATGCTGCCGCTGCTCGCTGCGCCCGGCACGCAAATGGCGGCGGCCTATGTGCTTGCGCTTCATCGGCGCCACGAAGGGCGCGCCATACTCGAAAGGTTGGTGGAGTCCGAGACCCACCTCGAGTTGGCCTTGACCGGGCTCAGTCATATTCCCGACGGCAATGCACGCGAATATCTCCGTCGCTACGCCGACCCCGATCATCCTTTTTACAAAAGGAACGTCAACGGCGCGTCGGTCAAAGTGCGGCGTCAAGCGGAGCTTCGGCTGTTCCTGGTCCAGAACGCCGGTGCCGACGTGCGCGTACGCGATGCAATACGACGGTTCTATTTGCACTCGCTTGAAGAGCTGACGGCCTACGCGCGGGAGGCGGTGTTACGCGATCTCGCCGAGCTGCGGTACCACGGCAGTCCGTTGCGCGAGGAGTGGGAGCGGGTGACGTCGCATTGGCTAAATCCTCCAGCGGATTTCCATGCAAACTACGTCGTGCTCGACGCGCACCTGACGTTCGGGCGCTTGGGCACAGGTCTCTCGGGTGCCGACTTTTTGTGGGAGTTTTCCGACTCCGCGGATCGCGTGTATTACGCCGAGGCACAACGCGCGAGCATTCGTGCGTTGCTGGCGGTGACAAAGCCGACCGGCAACGGCAGGGGCTGGGGAATCGAGCCGAGCTTTCTTTCGGATCTACCGCCGAGCGGGGAGGAGTACGGATTGAGCAATTACTACCTACCGGGTGTCAAGATCTTGTACGAGCCCGAGGACTACGAGCGCGCCGCGGTGCAATGGATACTGGAGCCCGAGAAGCACCGCTTTGGTTCGTGCACGCGGCGTAATATTCAATGCACCGACGGTCGCCAGGAATAATTGAGAATTGACATGAAAGAAATAACCTACATCGCCCCGTTGCAAGCAGCCTTAGTTGCGTCGATCATCGCCGCCATTGCAAGCTTCGTCGGCACCATCGTTTGGACGGTAATTCCCGGTGCACTTGGCGGCACAGGCTTGGCGCCTTCGCAGATCTTGGTGGCGTTCCTGTCGCCGCTGTGGGCGTCGCGCTCACGGCGTGGGTCGTCTTCGACAAGACTGGATCGGTTGCGGCAGCCATCGCGGCCGGCCTGCTCGCCATTCTCGCCGCGATTTACATCCATTTCGTCGTTGACGCGCTGGTCTTTTCGATCTTGGCCGGCACGGGGATTTTCGCTGCCATCGCGTTCCTTTACGTGGTTACCGTGATCGTAACGGCGCTGGTGCTGCTCCTTACTTGGCTGTTAACAATAACCGCGGAGCTAAGGGCCCCTCTGCGGCGACGCATGTATGCCTACATCCACTCGAAATCGGCGCTTGCTGGCTGGGTTCTTCTAAATAGGTCCGGCTACCGAGCTATTATGGAGACATGAATAGTAAGTCGGAGCCGTCGCGTCCGGATGGACACCTATGCGAGCTTGCGCACGCGGCCTTGTGGTGGGCAGCTCTGGTGCTTGCCGTTACCATACTGACGATATCGATCGCTTTTCTTCACGATTTGCCGCGTTCTGGTGGTCGGCTTGACCAGCTCGCCGCGGCTTTCGGCTTGGCGCTGGCCGGTCTCGCGAGTCTCGTCGTTTATTGGCGGCGGTACTGGTTTCGGCCGGCTGACTTGAGACGCGTTGTCTTGATGCACGGGGGAACCGAGTTTCACGAGCGAAGCTCGCTGTACGGCATTCAAATCAAGGCCAGAGTCGGTACGTGCTGGTTGCTCGCAACTCTGAACCGCCCGGTTCTTGATTTCCTGCCCGCGTCCGCGTGGCCCGCTTACGAGTTCTCGCGCAAACTAACGCTCGGGGTCATGGACTTCATGCGTGAGGGAGCGAGGGTGGGGCTCGTACAGCTCGGCGACTTCTCGCGGTTCCCGCAGGTCAATGTCGTTGTTCGGAGTGGCGCGAGTACAGCCGTCGGCCCGAGTGGCGACGCGACGCTTGACCGCGCGATTGAAGTCGCAGCGCGAGCGCTGGCCGACAGTGACTTCGCGCTGCGGGTCGAAGTTCGCCCGCAGTGGATGCAGGTAGAGGTGGACGGCGGCGCATGGCTGGGCGGCCGGTTCAGTCGGAGAATCGAGCTGCTTTTCGATTTCTCACGGTGACTCCTCAAGCAGCTCGGCGGGTCATTCGCGGCCGTATCTCCGGACGATGCCACGGTGGAGCAGGAGTACCGGCGCAAGCGCCCCGTCCGGGCGATAGCGCTATTGGAACGAGAATTGCGCGTCGTGCCTCTGCGCAGATAAATCCCGCCTCTTGTTTAACGCCTGGTTCTCAAGCAGAGGATCGGGACCATTCAAGTACAGACTCTGTTGCATGTCATGATCCCTCTGCAACTTCGCATTCTTCAAAATTAGCAGGTACGACGGGCATTACCATGCACGCTGGCGACGCCAACCCGCAAATGGAGGACGAGAGTTAAATCGACGCTTCAGTGCACATGACTCGCGCAGCTTTGCTGGCGCCCCTATGCGATGTCGCCGCGATCTATACATCTTGGTAAGACGCGAGTCTCAGCATGCAAATAAAAAATATTCGTAATTCGAATCTGCCTTCTGTACGTGAAAGTGTTGTACGAGCGCCGTACAAATGCGCCCGTGCAGTGTATTTTCGAGCCCCAGAAGCGCAGTTGCCGTTCATACGTTTCCTTAGCGTTTTGATTCAGTAGATCAATTCGCAGAACAGCTAGGGAGTTGGTATGAAAGGAGGTACGTTCGTCACTACAAGCGCTGTTGCCGTACCACTGCCCGAGCTCCCGGAGTGGGAAGCCGCCGTGGCGCAGGCACGAAGCCTGCCGCCTCCGTAAAGGGAACTGTGCCATAATCCAGAAACATGCGGCAAGCGTTTCTCGAAAGATCGCCACGGTGGAAGAGGGTTCAGTCCCGCGCCCTGCCTGCTCCGTTGGTGCAACGCGACGACTTTCAGCGATTGTCGCAGGAGCGACGACACTACCTCGAAACCAGTCTCCGGCGTGTCGAAGAGCTAGTTTCGGCGCAAATCGAGGCGTGGTTCCTGTGTTCCAAAGCAGAGCGGGAAAACTGGCGCCTGGGCGTTTTTCTAAGCACGTTGGAGGCGGATATCGAAATCGCCAGAGAGCACATACCACCCGCGGGTGCAAACGGGGAAAACTTTTCGTGGTGGATCTTCCGGGATGACTGGTATCCGGAGGATTTGCGCCACAAACCCTTCGATCGACTGTTGCCGAAGCAGCTGAAAATGCGCCTAAGCAAAGACGTTCCGCGAGTGGGTGATGGATTAACAGATTACCTAGCGTGGTTGAAACGCCAGAACGTTTATTTGGGCGAGTCTCTCGACGAGTTTTATGCGGCCAAGAATTACCGAACGGTCTATGTTCACGCTTGCGCCATATTCACTTATCTTGCTGCCATTTATCTTGGCCTGATGCGGGCAAAGCTAAGCGGCCACTACGGAACACCCGACGAGCGTGCCGAAAACAACCGGTGAATGTATGTGATGTGTCGTCCGACGATAATGCATCGACGGAGTAGCAAACTGCCACAGCCTCCCTTAGGCGATCACGCGCACTTGGCACTGTGGTCGGTCGCAAATATCCTCGTTGTCGTCGTACCGGCGCTGTCGATCGCTTTACTGCATGACGCGCGTTCCCACCGTGTCTTCGTAAGTGCCACTGCTTTACTCTTGCTCTCGATCGCGGCGCTCGCGGCCGTCATTATCTATTGGCGGCGATATTGGTTTCGCCCAGCAGATTTGAAACGACTCGTGTCCGCGCATGGCGGCACGGATTTGCATGTGTCGCGCTCCCTGAGCGGCGTTCAGGCCAAAGCCAGGATGGGGGCTCAGTGGCTGCTCGCGACGCTGAACCGCCCCATTCTCGACGTACTGCCCACGTGGCCCGCCTTCGAGTTCTCGCGCAAGCTGGCGCTCGGCCCTGTGGCGTTCATGCGCCAGGGTGCGCGCGTGGGACTGGTGCAGATCGGTGACTTCTCGCGGTTTCCCGAGGTCGATATACGCGTATCCGGCGAGCCGGGGTCGAAAACGGCGCCGAGCGGGGATAAAGCGTTGGATCGTGCGATTCAAACCGTGCTCCGTGTGTTGAAAGATAGCGGCGTCGCCCTGCGTCTGGAGGTGCGGCCAGAGTGGTTGCAGATAGAAGTGGAGGGCGGCGCCTGGCTCGGAGATTGTTTTACGCGGAGGATTGAGCTTCTTTTCGCGTTCTCGCGACGGCTCTTCGAACAACTGCGCGGCCTGTTCGTGCCAACGTCTCCCGACGATGCCACCGTCGACCAGCAGTACGTACGCCCGCGTTCCGGCCGTGCAGGCGCTCTGTTCGAGCGACGGCTGCGCGTCGTACCTTATCGGAACAACAACAGCTATCGCGCGTCCGGTTAGCTGGTTCGAATCGACGTGCGCTTCGGCGCTGAGCCATGCCTTTCGCGCCTTGTCATCGAAGGAGGTCGACGTCGTGTTTTCCGCGGTTCAATGGATTCTCGCCGGGACAACCGCATGTTCGTTCTTCGCGCTGCTGTTCTATTCGAGTTATCGATTTTTCCCGTCGACACAAATAACAACTCGCAGCGTCTCCTTGTCGGAAAAAAGGTCGGGCACCGGGGTGCTCCTCGCCTTGACCGTACAGTATGAAGCCGTTGGCAAGCCGCGCTGTTGCCGGCTTGTATTTTCGGGGAGCGTTCGACAGTACGAAAAGCTGCATACGGAAGCGTCGCGGCTCAAGAAGCAATACGAAGAAGGGCGCGCGAAGTATCACCATTTGCCCGGGTTGACCGGCGTGGGGGTACTCGAAGGATCGGTGACGTTCGCGCAGTTGGCGGCGGGTGCGATTCTGACGGGAATGCTGGCGGCGCTATTCGTTGTAACGACGTTCAGCGGCTAGAATTTCAAAAAAGGGCGAAAGAAGCGCGCGGGGAAGGGGACAAGAGGCTCATCGCGCGCCTGGCCTTCGCGCTCCTATCGTCGCCCGTCGAAACTGCAGCATGGGGGAAGTTAGTATGAAAGAAATTACTTACGTCGGTCCATTGCAAGCGGCCTTCGTCGCTTCGATCATCGCCGCCATTGCGAGCTTCGTCGGCACCATCGTTTGGACGGTGATTCCCGGCGCACTTGGCGGCACAGGCTTGGCGCCTTCGCAGATCTTGGTGGCGTTCCTGTCGCCGCTGTGGGCCGGCGCCATCACCTTCGTAACGACGGCGCTCAGTTGCGCTGCGTACAATTGGGCCGCGGCGCGATTCGGCGGGATCAAAGTACGCTTGGTGTAAATACCTCCATTCCGAATCGAGTCCGAAGCCGACGGCCGGGGCCGAATTTCCGCCGCGAGCTCGGCCGCGCTACTCCGAAAATCGGATTCTCGGGTAAATCCGCGGACGTGCCGGTAAGAATCGGTCGCCCGGGTCTCCTATTCTCTTTCCAATTCGCGCAACGGTGCGCCGTACCCGGCAAGGCGCGCCAATTAAAACGAAGAATTACGAGGATAAGAGGATAGCTATGCGAATCTCCCAATTCCGGTTTTGTCGCAACGTGTGCAAGGCGCTCGCTGTCGCTGCCCTCGGGCTGATCGCGGCCGACATTTCGACCGCCGCCGATACGGTGGAAGTCCGCATCGGCACCAACGGTGTGGTCAGCGACGGGCCGTTCTTCATCGCGAACCGCAAAGGTTATTTCAAGGAGCAGGGCATCACCGTCAAACTGGTGCCGTTCGATTCCGGGCCGAAAATGATCGCGCCGCTCGGCGCCGGACAGCTCGACGTCGCGGCCGGCGCGTCTTCCGCCGGGCTTTACAACGCGGCCGCGCGCGGCATTCAAATCATGATCGTCGCCGACAAGGGCTCGACGCCCCCGGGTTACAACTACATGCCGCTCCTGGTGCGCAAGGCGCTGGTCGATAGCGGCAAGGTCAAGAGCTATAAGGATCTCAAGGGCCTGAAGGTGGCGGAGGCAGGTCAGGGCGGATCGCCCGGGTCGACGCTGAACGAGGCGCTGAAGCTCGGCGGGCTTACTTATAAGGATGTGGAGCACGTCTACATGGGCTATCCGCAGCATGTGCCGGCGCTCGCCAACGGCGCGGTGGATGCGAGTATCACCACCGAACCTTCGACCACGCAGGCGGTCGAGAGCGGCGCGGCCGTGCGTTTCTCCGATGACAAGGTTTACCCGAACCAGCAAGTCGCGGTGCTGCTTTATGGCGGCGATTTCATCAAGCGGCAGCCCGAGGTGGCGCGGAAGTTCATGATCGCGTACATCAAGGCCGCGCGCTTTTATAATGATGCGCTGAAGGACGGGCGTTTTGCCGGTCCCAATGCGGCCGAGGTGATCTCGATCCTGGCGGAGGACAGCAACGTCAAGGACAAGGCGCTGTACCAGAAAATGGTCCCGAACGGCATCAATCCGAACGGCAGGGTCAACGAAGCGAGCCTGACGAAGGATCTCCAGTTCTACAAGGATCAGGGCTACCTCGAGCACCCGATCGGTCTCGAGCGGGTGCTCGACAATTCCTTCGTGGAGCATGCCCTGAAGGTTCTCGGTCCGTATAAGCCGAAGCGGTAACAGACGCCCGGTTCCGCCCGGAGACGAGTGACATGAGCACCGCGAAACCCAGACCCGCGAATAAATCCACGCTGACGCTGCGTGGCTGGCTGCAGCACTTGGCGGAGACCGACCGGCTGGCCGTCATCGGCGAGCACGTGCCCCTGGAGCATCGCCTGGCGGCGATCGCCAAGAACCTTGACGGCGTGAAGGCCGCGCTTTTCCCTCGCCCCGGCGGACACGCGGTTCCCGTCGTCTCGGGTCTGGTGTCGCGCCGCGCGTGGATCGCGGAAGCGATGGGCGTGGACGAAGCCGAGCTTCTCGGCGCCTATCGGCGCGCGGCCGAGAGTCCGATCCCGTGGCAGGAAGTGAAGTCCGCCCAAGCGCCGTGCCAGCAGGTCGTTCACAAGAACGTGGACATGCGCACGCTCTTGCCGGTCCCGACGCACAGCGAGCACGACAGCGGGCCCTACATCACCGCAGGGCTCGTCATCGCGCGCAATCCGAAGACCGGAGTTCAGAACGTCGCGATCAATCGCATACAAGTGAACGCCAAGGACCACATGGCGCTGCTGATCCTGCCGCGCCACCTGCACGCATTTCATAAGGCGGCGGAAGAGAAGGGCGAGGCGCTGCCGGTGGCCGTGGTGATCGGCGTCGATCCGCTCACGCTGCTTGCTTCGCAGGCGATCATGCCGATCGACCATGACGAGCTCGAAATCGCCGGCGCGCTGCGCGGCGGGGCGCTCAACGTCGTGAAGTGCCTCACCAACGACGTGCGCGTGCCGGCCGACGCCGAGATCGTCATCGAGGGACGCGTGCTCCCCAAGGTGCGGGAACCCGAAGGGCCGTTCGGCGAGTTCCCCAAGTACTACAGCGCGCAAGAGGATCGCGAAGTCATCGCCGTCGATGCGGTGACGCACCGGCGCAATCCCATTTACCACACGATCGTGCCGGCCGAGATGGAGCATCTCCTGCTCGGCGCCATCCCGCGCGAGGCGACGATGCTCGCGCACCTGCAACGCAGCTTCCCGAGCGTCATCGACGTGCATCTCTCCGTCGGCGGCGTTTGCCGATACCATTTGTACGTCAAGATGAAGAAACAACGCGAGGGCGAACCGAAGAACGTCATCCTCGGCGCCTTCGGCGGACATTACGACATCAAGCAGGTGATCGTGGTGGACGAGGACGTGGACGTGCACAATCCGGCCGAGGTCGAATGGGCGGTGGCGACGCGTTTCCAGGCCGATCGCGATCTGATCGTCGTCTCGGGGGCGCTCGGCTCGATTCTGGACCCCTCGACCACGGTGCAAAGCACCCGCCACGGCGCCGTTACGCCGGTCGGAAGCATGCAAGGCATCAGCGCCAAGATGGGTTTGGATGCGACCCGGCCGCTGGCGTACGAGGAGCACGTGTTCACGCGCGTGCGCATTCCGGGCGAGAAGGAAGTGAGTCTCGAGCACGAGATCGACGCTTCCCCGAAAACCGACTGGCGCAAGCTGTTCGCCGAATGAAAACCGCGGCGCGTCGGAGCCCAGCGATCCACTAACGCCATCACGGGGCGAGCGGCGGCGCATTCGATGAGCATCGAAACCGCGCGAGAACCGCGGCGGTTATCCCTAAAACGAGCCGCTGTTCCCCCCACGCGTTCCCGTCTTCCACGATCATCCACCTATTTTCGAGGACACGCTAATCGCACGGGCGGATGCGTGCCCGCCGTGTTCGGCATCATAAAGACCTTGTTTCACCGCGGCAGGTGCACGCGGCTCGAAACTCTTTTCCTGCGAATGTTCCCCGGCGCCGCCCGCCCACCCATTCGAATTACCCAGACGGAAAGGTAAATAGCGCGACTCTCCGATAACGGGCGCGATTGCGCCGCGCCCTATTCTTCCCGCACTAGGACGGTACTCGACCATGAGCAGGGGGCGGAGAACTTCCGTTGGTCGTTTCGCGCCGGTAGGGCAAGCGTTGTTCCGGCATGGCGGCGACTGAAACCGCAGCGAGCGACTTACATCACTTGTATAAAGGGGGCTACATGAGGATGTTGCGCAAAATACTAACGATAGCCGCGGCCGGGTCATGCCTCGCCGCCTTCGCCGGCGACGCCGCGGCGAAACTCGGCTCCTGCAACGAGCCGATCGTGTTTGGCACCACCATTTCCGAGACCGGGCCGTTCTCGACGCTGGCGGACCGCTGGCGCGGCATGACGGAAATTTTCGCCGAGGAAGTCAACCGCTCGGGCGGTGTTCAGGTAAAGGCCTGCAACAAGAAAGTGCCGATCAAGTTCGTCATTTACGACGATCAGAGCGTGCCGGCGGCCGCCGTATCGCTCTACGAAAAAATGGCGACGGTCGACAACGTCGACTTCTTCGTCGGTCCCGACTGGTCCTCGCTCGGCGGGCCGGTGCCGCCGATCGCCGAGAAGCACAAGATTCCGATCGTCATGGGCAACGTCGCGACCCCGTCGATCTACGACCGCGGGTTCAAATACGTCTGGGGCACGCCGTATCCCGTGGTGCCGCGTTGGTCCGAGCGCTACTTCGACATGCTGTCGAAGATGAATCCGAAACCCACATCGATCTTCTTCATCACCCACGATAACCCGGTGACCAAGGGCATTACCGGGGTATGGTCGAAGAAGGCCGAGGCGCAGGGGCTCAAGATCGTCGGTTCCGAAACGTTCTCACAGGAACTGAAAGACTTCACCGCGCTCATCGCCAAAGTGCGCGCCGCCAAACCCGACGTCGTATACATCAGCTCCTTCGACGGCCCATCCGTTCCGCTGGTGCAGCAGATGCGCAGCCTCAAGGTGCGCGCGATGGACGTGCATCACGTGATGCTGACCGGCTCGCTTTACCGGCAAGTCGGCAAAGACATCGAGGGCATGACCGGCGAGCTGTCGTGGTATCCCGGCATCAAGGGACCGTACAGCGACCTCGTCGAGACGGTGATGCAACGTTCGAACATCAGCATGTTCGACTACATCTGGACGCTCGGCCGGCTCTCGTCGTACCTGGTCATGGTGCAGGCGATCGAGAAGGCCGGCGCCGTCGATCGCGAGAAAGTCCGCGAGGCGCTTTACAAAGGCACGTTCAAGGCGCCGGCGGGCGACATCGTCTTCGACGAGCGCGGCTTCCCCAACAACGGCGCGTTCACCGTTCAGATGGTCGGCGGCAAGGTGTCGGTGGTATGGCCGCCGGAGGTCGCGACCGGCAAGGTGGTGTGGCCCTCGCCGAGCTGGAAATAACGTTTCTTCTCCCGCGGCGCGGCGTGTCGCGCGCGAGCCCCCGCGTCGGGTGACCGACCCGGGGGCCGGTTTCCGGAGAACGCGATGAACGTGGAAGTTTTCGTCCAAGTTCTGATTGGCGGTTTACTGCTGGGCGGCCTGTACGCGCTCGTCGCCTTCGGCTTGTCGCTGATCTACGGCGTCGTGCGCATTCTCAATTTCGCGCACGGCACGCTGCTCGCCGTGACAGGCGTCGCGGCGAGCCTCATCTTCGCGAGTTGGCAGCTGCATCCGGTGCTGATCGCGCTCCTGCTGATGCCGCCGGTGTTCGCGGGCGGCTACGTCTTCTACATGGCGCTGCTGCATCCCCTGAATCGCCGCAACCACTTCGAGTCGACGGTCGGCACGGTGCTGGTTACGGTGGGGGCGCTGCTCATTCTGAGCGACCTCACCGCGAAGCTCGCGGGCGCGACGCCGAAGAACATTCCGCTGCGTTTCGCGGCGATCGAGATCGGCGAGATCGTCGTGTCTACCACGCAGCTCGGCATCCTGTGCGGCATCGCGGTTCTTACCGTCGCGATGCATCTTTTTCTCAAACGTTCCTGGTTCGGACGGGCGATTCGCGCCGTCACGCAGGACGAGGTCGGCGCGCAGCTCTGCGGCGTGCAGAGCACCCGGCTCAAGGCGCTCACCTGCGCCTTCGGCTCGGCGACGGTCACCATCGCCGCCGTGCTCTATGTGCTGTCGTTTCCGGTCGATCCGTACATGGGGTTCGGCCTCACCGTGAAAGCGTTCACCATCATTATTCTCGGCGGCATCGGCAACCTCCCCGGGGCGCTGCTCGCCGGCGCGTTCCTCGGCGTGGCCGAGGGAATGACCGGACTTCTGTGGAAACCGGAATGGGCGCCGGCCCTGAGCGTGATCCTGATGCTGCTGATTCTGGTCGCGCTGCCGCAGGGCTTCGCGAGAAAAAGCGCATGACGCGAACCGAGCTGCCGTTCCGGCTCGCCGGTGTCATCGCGGTGGTCGCGCTCGCGGCGCTGCCCCTGCTCGGCAACGCCTATCTGGTGACGTTCGCCTTCACCGTGCTGATCGCTTACATCCTCGCGCAAAGCTGGGACTGGGTCGCGGGCGAGATGGGCTACGTGAATCTCGGGCACTACGTCTTCTACGGCGTCGGCGCCTACGCCTTCTCCATCGCGCTGGTGGCGCAATATCCGACCGCGTTCGCGCTGCTCGCCGCCGTCGGCGTCACCGCCGTGGTCGCGGTGCTGATCGGCTTTCCGATGTTCCGGCTGCGCGGCGATTACTTCGCTTTCGGCACGCTCGCGCTTCTGCCGCTCGCGGAAGTGCTGGCGTACAACTTGACCCCGATCACGAACGGCGCGGACGGCATCGTGTTGCCGGTGCAAAACGTGCAGACGATTTCCTACCTGCTTGCGCTCGGCGTCTGCGTCGTCGCGTTTCTGATGACGGTGTGGATCAACCGCATCCGCTTCGGCTACGCGCTAAAGAGCGTGCGCAACGACGAAGAGGTCGCCGAAGTCATCGGCGTGCGCATCCTGCCGGTGAAAATCAAGGTGCTTACGCTCTCGGCGGCGTTCGCGGCGCTCGCCGGCGCGATTCAGTCGTGGCAGATGAGCTACATCGATCCCGCGACCGTGTTCGGCCTGAACGTCGCGCTGGTGCCCGTCGCGATGGTGCTGTTCGGCGGATCGGGACTGCGCTGGGGGCCGTTCGTGGGTGTGCTCGCGCTCGCCGGCATGCAGCAATGGCTGCTGGTGAACGTGAAAGTGCTGCAAACGACCATCTACGGCGCCATCATTTTGCTGATCGGCCGCTTCATGCCGGGCGGCATCCTGCGCTCGTCCTGGGTGCGCGGCTCGCGCTGGCTCGGGGCGCTCGGGCGCGATCATCACGAATACATCGTCGACAAGCGCGGCGCCGACCCGCGCGTCGCCGCGACCCTGCCGCTGCCGAGACTCACGGTGGACCGCCGCCAGCCGCTGCTCGAATGCCGCAGCGTGCGCATGGCGTTCGGCGGAAACGTCGCGGTCAACAACGTGAATCTGAAAATCATGCAAGGCGAGATCGTCGGCCTCATCGGCCCGAACGGCTGCGGCAAGACCACGCTCTTCAATTGCATTTCCAAGGTTTTCGAGCCGACCGCGGGCGAGATTCACTTTGCCGGACGAAATCTCCGCGAGTTGCGCCGCGACGAGATCGCGCAGCTCGGGGTCGGGCGCACCTACCAGATTCCGCGGCCGTTCAGCGACCTGACGGTGCAGGAGAACATCGCCGTCCCGCTGATGTACCACGACGCCTCGCTCACGCCGCGGCAGGCGCTGGAGCAGGCGCGCGACTTCGTCGCGTACGCGCAGTTGACGCCGCGCCTCACGGCGCGCGCCGATTCGCTCTCGCTGCAGGAGAAAAAGGCGCTGGAATTCGCCCGCGCGCTCGCCTGCAAGCCGAAGCTGCTGCTGGTCGATGAGGTCGCCTCGGGGCTCACGCCGGCCGAGGTGACGCGCTTCGTGGATCACATCCGCCACGTGCGCGATGACTACGGCGTCACGGTCATCTGGGTCGAGCACATCTTCTCGGCGCTCGCGCAGGTGGTCGATCGCGTGGTCGTGCTCGAGCAGGGCGCGCTGATCGCCGACGGCGCGCTGCACGACGTCGTCAAGGACGAACGCGTGCTTCGGACCTATCTCGGCAGCGCGGCGGCGGGGGTGGTCTGATGCTGGAGCTGAAAAATGTCGCGGTCGATCACGGCAAGCTGCGCGCGCTCTGGGACGTGAGCCTGCGCGTCGGCGAGGGCGAGCGCGTCGGCCTCCTCGGCGCGAACGGCGCCGGCAAATCGACCACCATGGGCGCGATCGTCGGCCTGTATCCGCTCGCGGCCGGCGCCGTCATTCACGGGGGCGAAACGCTGCGTGCGCACACCACCGCGGTCACCGTCGCGCGCGGTGTGACGTTGGTGCCGGAAGGCCGCCGGCTCTTTCCCGCTATGACCGTCTTCGAGAACCTGGCGATGGGCGCGTACTCGCGCGGCGCCCGCGATACGCTGGATCAGTCGCTCGCCAACGTGTTCGCGCTGTTTCCGATTTTGAAGCAGAAGCACAAGCAGAACGCCGGCGAGTTGAGCGGCGGGCAGCAGCAAATGGTGGCGATCGGCCGCGCGCTCATGTCGAATCCGCGGCTGCTCCTGCTCGATGAGCCCTTCATCGGCGTCGCGCCGCGCCTGGTCGAGGAAATCATCGAAGCCCTGAACCGGATCGCCCGCACCGGCGTGACCATGCTGCTGGTCGAGCAAAACATTCATCGCGCGCTCGATTTCGTCGAGCGCGCCTACGTGCTGGAGAACGGCCGGACCGTGCTCGCGGGCGACCGCGACGCGCTCCTCAACGATCCGACGTTCAGCAACAAATTTCTTGGCCTCGAATAGGAGAGAGCACATGACTCGGGAAACAGACATCGCTGCACGTTCCAACGCCTTTCGGCAGGAATACCGCGACGCGACGCCGAGCTGGTATCGCGGCGAGTACCACCTGGCGTTCACGTTGACCTTCGCCGGCGGCATACTGTTGTATTCGCTGATGCACGTCAGGAACGCCACCTGGGCCGAGTGGCTGCTGGTGATTCCGATGTTCCTGTTCGGCAACTGGGCGGAATGGGCGGGCCATCGTTACCTGCTGCACCGCCCGACCAAGTATCTGAAAATGGCGTACAAGCGTCACGTCTCCGTGCATCACCAGTTCTTCACGCACCAGACGCTGTCTTACAAGGGGCAGCGCGATTGGCGCGCGCTGCTGTTTCCGCCGTTCGCCCCGATCCTGTTCGTGCTGTCCGCCCTGCCGTTTGCGCTGTTGCTCGGGCTGCTGTGGTCGGCCAACGCGGGTTACATCGTCATGGTGACGATGGCGGGGTATTATTTAATGTACGAAGGGCTGCACACGCTGTCGCACGTCACGGACAACCGCTTCCTCGACGCGTTGCCGCTGGTGAATACGGTCAGGCGCATGCATGTGCTGCATCACCATCCGGACTTCATGCACACGCGTAATTTCAATCTCACCTTCCCGATCTGCGACGCGCTGTTCGGCACCAGCGACTTGAACAAGGGCTTGTGGGGCACGCTCTTCAACGGCATGTCGAACGACGCCATGCGCGAGGAAGACCGCGTCAAGCTGGAGCAGGGGAAAATGGAGAAGCGCTCGGCCCCGACGGTGACGGCGTAACACGGAGAAACGCATGAAACAGGAAGGAAGACTGCAAGGGCGCGTCGCCATCGTGACCGGCGCCGCGCAAGGCATCGGCGCGCACTATGCCCAAGCGCTGGCGGCGCAGGGTGCGGCGGTGTGCGTGTCCGATCTGCTCGACGCCGCTGCGACGGCCGCGGCCATCACCGGCGCGGGCGGACAAGCGCTGGCCTTGCGCACCGACGTGACCGACGCCGCCGCGGTGCGCGACATGGTGGCGGCGACGGTCGAGCGCTTCGGAGCCGTCGATATATTGATCAACAACGCCGCGCTATTCGGCAATCTTGCCCTCAAGCGTTTCGAGGACATCGACAGCGCCGAGTGGGATAAAGTGATGGCGGTCAACGTGCGCGGCGTGTTCGAATGCGTCAAGGCGGTCGCGCCGGCGATGCGCCGGCGCAAGTACGGCAAGATCATCAACATCGCCTCCGGCACCGTGTTCAAAGGCACACCGATGATGCTGCACTACGTCACGTCGAAAGGCGCGATCGTCGCGATGACGCGTTGCCTCGCGCGCGAGCTCGGCGACGACGGCATTCGCGTCAACACCCTGGCCCCGGGGCTGACGATGAGCGACAACGTGCTCGCCAATCCCGCCTGGAAAGGCGCGGTGGTGCAGAACAACATCGCGAGCCGCGCCATCAAGCGCGAAGCGACGCCGGACGATCTGCTCGGCACGCTGATCTACCTGTGCTCAGCCGACAGCGACTTCGTCACCGGACAGGTGATCGTCGTCGACGGCGGTTCGGTCATGCACTGATCTACTCCCTCTTCATCGCGAATCACATGACGACTTTCAACGCACTCAATCTCATCGATGGCGAATGGCGGCCGGCGCTGAGCGGCCGCATCGCAAACAGCGTCAACCCGGCGAATCAGGAAATCATCGGCACGTTCGCCGCCGCCGACGCCGCCGACGCCGACATGGCGATCGCCGCCGCGCGGCGCGCATTCGAGCAGCCGAGCTGGGCGCAGAATCCGCGCTTGCGCCAGAACGTGATGCTCGCGTGGGCCGACCGGCTGGAACGCCGAACCGAGGAGCTGGCGCAGCTGCTCACGCGCGAAAACGGCAAGGTCATCGGGCAATCGCGCGGCGAGATCGCCGGCAGCGTGTCCGAGATCCGTTACTACGCCGGGCTCACGCGCTATATTCCCGGGCATGTGTTCGAGGTCGAGCCGGGCGTCTACTCGACGTTGCTCAAAGAGCCGGCGGGCGTGGCCGGTCTCATCATCCCCTGGAACGCCCCCGCGATCCTCCTCATCCGATCGCTCACCCCGGCGCTCGCCGCCGGCTGCACCGTCGTCATCAAGCCGGCGCCGCAGACGGCGTTGATCACGGCGGAAATCATCCGCGAGCTGCACGGCGTGAGCGGCCTGCCCAAAGGGGTGGTGAATCTGGTCGCGGAAACCGGGCACGAAATCGCCCAGACGCTGGTGGCTTCGCCCGAGGTGGACGTGATCAGCTTCACAGGATCGAGCGACACCGGCAAGAAGATCATGGCCGCCGCCGCGCCGACCATGAAGAAGCTGTCGCTCGAGCTCGGTGGCAAATCCTGCTGTGTCGTTTTTCCCGATGTCGATATCGCGCGCGTCGCGCCGCAACTCGCGGCCGCGGCCACTATTATTTCCGGCCAACAATGCACGGCCGCGCGGCGCGTGCTGGTACACGCGTCGCGCTACGACGAAATGAAAGCCGCGTTGAGAATGGCGTTCGAGAAGATCGTCATCGGTCCCGGCACGCAAGCGGGCGCGCAGATGGGCCCGCTCATCGACGCGGCGGCGCTGAAGCGCGTCGGCAGCCGCATCGAGGAAACGCTCGATACCTGCGATGAAGTCATCGTGCGCGGCCGCCGCCTCGACGGCGATCTTGCCGACGGCTTCTTTCTGTCGCCGACGCTCGTCGCCCATGGCGACACCTCGGCCTTCTTCTGCCAGGAAGAAATTTTCGGCCCGCTGGTGGTGTTGGAAAAATTCGAGAGCGAAAAGGAAGCGGTGGCCAGGGCGAACCATACCGAGTACGGGCTCTCGGCGAGCGTGTGGACGCAGGACGGCGCGCGTGCGCTGCGCGTCGCGCGAGCGCTGCGTAACGGCACCGTGTGGATCAACGATCACAACAAGCTCTTCGCCGAAGCCGAGACCGGCGGCTATCGCCGCAGCGGCCTCGGCCGTCTGCACGGCTACGATGCGCTGATCGACTTCGTCGAGATCAAGCATATCTATCAGAACGCTGGCGTGGTTTAGGGGCGGCGGAGGCGCGCGCGCCGACTTCGTGGCCGCACGCTATGGAAGTGGCCCATGCAATTTGGTTATCTCCGGACAGTCAAGAAGAGGGAAGACGTTCGGTCCCGGCGCTTGCCAAGCCCGCAAAGCTAGAGTAGGTTTTGAGCGCACCACCCAAGGGAGGGGGTCCATGCAAGTCCGCACGGTGCGCAAACCCGGAGAACGCGGCACGCAGCGGCTCGTTGATCAGTACGGCGAGCGTCTGGTCCGCGTGCGCTACCGATACGATCCGCAAAAGCTCAAGCGTTACAAAACCGTCGAGCTAATCATCGCCGAGGAATCCTGGATTCCCGAACCGGCCGCCCGCGTCGATGATGCGCCATCCGCCGTTAAACACCGTTACACCCCGCGCGTTCCCGTGCGCATCCGCTATCACGAAAAAGAACTGCGGCGTCAGATCAAAGCGATCGGTGGCACGTGGGAGCCGGCAAAGAAACTCTGGTACGCACCGGAAGAGTACGTGCGAAAGATCGGACTCGATAAGCGGATCGTTCGCTGAGAGGTCGCATGAAACTGGTACTAGGTATAGGAATGGTACTAGGTACTATGCGGCATAATCAAAGTTAGGTGCAGAAGATGACAATAGCTAACCGAAAACTTGTTGCGCTGCATAGTCGCGTCTCGAAAGAGAAACGCATAGTTCTCCGTTACAAGGAAGGCCGTTGGGAAACCTTCGAGTCCCTTAGACCTTGGGATATTCGTGAAGCCCTAAAGATCAGTCTCGAAAAAATCGAGAAGGCAGTCCCGGGGGCCATTGCAAAAGCTGCAAAACTCGACGACAAGAATTTCATGTCAAAGACACTCCGTACCAGAAGGTACATCGCGGAGAGTCCGGACCTCCTGTACATCGAAAGCCCGCACCTTCGGAAACATGCTGAGAAAGTGGCTGGTCATTACGTCGTTACAAACATACCCTGGCGTGATGTTCCGCATATTCTGAAGCTAGCGTGTACCGCGGCTGGTATTGAATATGGATCGCTCTCAAGCATTTCGTTCTAAACATACAGCACCTAACTCGTTGGTCGTGCCGACGCCGGGGACAGCGCACCGTGTTCCCTGTTGCGTCCACGGCCGGCGCGGCACACCAACACGTTATGCCAGAGACCAAAATTTACACACATGCGCAGACAATTTCCTTTAACTACTTTATTAACCTTTTTCGTACTGCTCACGTTCCCTGGGACCTCCCATCCAGAAGGTCCACCAGCGAACGCTGAGTTGGGTAGGTTGCTGAATCAATATGCCACGATAGCTGGTGCGTGGCACCTGGATTCGCGATGCCAAATACTGAACACACCTGAAAGGAAAGAGTTCAATTGGTACGTAGAGAAAATTAATGTGTCGATGATGAAGGAAGTGGATTTTGCCTTTTTGAGAAATCTGCAACTTTCCAGCGGCAAAGTAGCGTCTTCAGAACCCTATGCGGCATGTGGAGACAAAGCCAAAGAAGTGGTTTTAGGCTCCTTTAAGTTGGCCAAGACTGTTAGTTATGAACTGACGGGCGAAGCTTATTCACCGGACAAACAATCCGGCGATACGGCGGAGAGACGATATGAATTTGTTTATATCGCCATGCAAATCGAACAGAAGTGCTCACATCTTCCAGCCGATATACGGCCTGATGTGCTTTCCGTCTTTGAGAAAATCAGAAAGAACATGAAACAAAAGAACGGCGAAGAATTTATAACACAGATTGAAAGAAGAATAGAAAGCCAAAAACAGGCGGTCTTTGAGAAAGCGGGTGTCTGTAGCACCCGGAGTCATGCGCTTGTAAACGCTTCATTAGAAGCAATTCGGAATCTGGAAAAGGAATATTGAACGTCTGGCATAACACGTCGCTCAACTCGGACGCGCGCAACTACGGCGCGCGCCGGTTAACTCTGTGTTGGGCCACTTAACAACGAGAGACCTGCCACAATGAAAATGAAATTCTTATTGATCGTAACCATGTTTTGCCTGTCAGTGCCGGCTGTTGCCGATGTATCTGATAAAGGCACTGTCGTTACCGCCTTCAGTCCGGAAGCCACGTGGGAATTGCAGTTTCCAAAAGATGGTTGGGAACTAAAGAAAAATAATGAAAAGGGAGGAACCTATATATACGTTTGATTCTTCCCGCAAAAGCGTTACGCAGCTTTCCCTTGAGTTTGAGCCGGCCAAATCGTGCAAGACCTCAGAGCAATGTCGAACCGAACATTGGAAAATGGCAAGTTTCGTAATGAAGATGTCTGGTTCAGCGCCAACCGATGTAAGCATGTTGGAGGTAAATGGCTTTTCGGTTGTTAAATATTTCCAGACGCGGAAGATTGAAGACAAGACGATCAATATCCGTAACTACGATGCCCTTTTTACGAAAGACAACGCCAAGGTATGGATAAACATCATGGGGCTAATTCGTGCGCCCGAAGACGAACAAGCGCTCGAATAAATTCTGAAAGGATTTCAAATCAAAGACAAAAAGTAGCCCAACAATCCCTTCAACCGGACGGGCCAGACAGCGGCCCGCCGGTTAAGAGAGCGTTAGAATGCACAAAATGCCCGTGACGGTTCCGCCGAACACATTCATGCCGCGGCCTCTGGCTGGCCGTGATTCACTCAAGTCGTTCACAAGCCTTGCACCGAACTACTTCCGAGTAGCGAATGAACTGCGCGATACCGCTCACCGTGGGGCGAAGTGGCCCGACCACTACTACGTATTTCCTGCGGTAGTGATTTACATGGCCTCCTTCGAAGCGTTTCTGCAAGAGATGCTCACATTCACCAGGGCGCGCATCGGGGAGTCAACTGACCCGAATACCGTGGCTGTTCTAGCCACCATCGACGCTCTGAAGGCACAGCGCGCGGCGTATCAAGACTTTAAGGACTGGATCAAGGAAATCTACCGCCTCTTCGATCCGAAGGGAGTCGGCATCGACACAAACTCGCCTGAGTTTCAGAATCTTCTTGCACTGAAGGAACTCAGAAACTCTGCGATTCACTACAACCCAGCGTTCATTGAACACATCTTCTGGCCCGCTCGACTAGAGCATGCGCTTCAGCGAACGAAGCTTGAAGTTCTGAATGCCGGCTGGGTCACGAATTTTACAAGAACCGAAATTGTGGACTGGGCGCGTGAAACCGTGAAAGCGGCGATCGAGTCGTTCTGTACATTGAGTGGCGCAGAGAACCCGTTCACCACAACCGCGCACAATGGCGCATTGAGGTGGGAGTAGTGCGTTCTAACCGGCCCATCGAGGCGGACCTTCGCAAGCGGGC
>Ga0070741_10006983_pt1 | contig 23788 bp, 17 predicted proteins | sample Coa_R1_4_FD_66440 | JGI IMG/M metagenome (GOLD analysis project Ga0070741, IMG submission 66440) | Surface soil microbial communities from Centralia Pennsylvania, which are recovering from an underground coalmine fire - Coalmine... | ecosystem: Environmental > Terrestrial > Soil > Unclassified ...
CCCAGGAAAGATCCTTACCACGGCTCCAACGGCTCTGTGCGCCCGGCACGCGGCGTCCCGTTTCTCCGTCTGCGGTGATGTTGCCCACCCACTCCTTCCACGGGTGATCGGCTAGCGCGTTGGTGCGATACGGCGCCAGGAACTGCAGCAGCTCCCTTCGCTTTTCCGCCGTGAAGCTCGCGCACACACCGACGTGCTGCAGCATACCCGCTTTGTCATAAAGCCCAAGCAGCAGCGACCCGATCGCCTGGTTCTCCGCGCCCTTGAACCAGCGGAATCCGGCCACCACGCAATCGCACTCGCGCTCGTGCTTCACTTTGAGCATCACGCGCTTGTCGGGTTCGTAGGTCCCCGAAGCCGGCTTGGCCATGACGCCGTCGAGGCCTGCTCCTTCGAACCGCCGGAACCAGTCGGAAGCCGTGGCCCGTTCGTGTGTGGCCGGCGTGATGTGAAGCGGCGGTGCCGCCTTCCGGAGGATTTTCTCAAGCATGCTCCGTCGTGATTCGAAGGGCTCATTCCGCAAATCGCGCTCACCGTCGGAAAGCAGGTCGAAGAACACAATCGAAGCCGGCGTCTGCTCAGCCAGCAGCTTGACCCGCGATGCCGCCGGATGCAGCCGCAGTTGAAGCGCTTCGAAATCGAGGACGCTGCCGCGCGCAATCACGATTTCCCCATCGAGCACGGCGCGGGGCGGCAATTGGGACTGGAGGGCCTCGACGAGCTCGGGAAAATAGCGGTTCAGGGGCTTTTCATCGCGGCTTTGGATTTCCAGTTCGTCGCCGTCCCGGAAAACCAGGGCACGAAAGCCGTCCCATTTCGGTTCGAAGATCCACTTGCCCTCGGCCGGCAGCTCCTCCACTCGCTTTGCGAGCATCGGCAAGACGGGCGGGTTCACGGGAAGGTTCACGCCCTCATCTTATATCGGCTCCCGACGGGAACGGCGCTCTGGCGCTCCGTGGCGGCGGGTGGGCGTGTCACGGAGGGGAGGGGGAGACCTCAGCATGGGGTGGACTGTTTAGAAAAGCGGGGTACTCCTGGACGCGACGGCACGTGCTGGTACGAGCGCGCGGGACGAGGCCGTCCCGCGCGGACCAGGCGGTCCGCCCTACTAGCATTCTGCGGGGGCAAGGGTTTGGAATGGCGAAGGGTTTGGAATGGCGAAGGGTTTGCGTCTAGGAGAGGATCATTCGTGCTTCGTTCAGGATCTCGGGCACTTCTTCTATCCCTTCAAGAAGCCGAACGCGGCATTCGGGACAATTGATTTCTCCGTAGACCCAGTGCGTTCCGCTGACCATCTGATGAGGGGCGGAAACCGCAGCATGGTTGAGACCGCATAGGGTCTTGGAAGGCGGCATCGGATATCCGACGCCGACATGAGTTATGGGTTCGTACACACTCCCAGTATCGAGGTTTTAACGTTCGATGCGGTAGTTGCCGTTGGTTAGTTGCCCCGGCGGCCCGCACGTCGCCGGCGCTACGGCTATGGCGCGGGCTTAATGGAATCGACTTTGATGGAACCGGCTTTGGCGTCCATCGTGCCCGTGACTGTCACTTTCTTGCCGGCGTATTGCTCGGGGGTTTTCTGGTCGCTTAGTACGTAGGCTTGCTTGCCATCCCACAGCACGTATTGCGAGCCGTGCGCCTTGACGCAGGCGACGGTGCACTGGGCGTCGTTGCCCATGTTCATGGCGCGGTGGTCGCCTTTGCAGCCATCATCGGAAATGACGCCAGTGAACGTCGCGCCGAACATCATGCCTGCCGCGAGAAGTGTCAGTGTGAGTGTTTTCATTTAGAGGCCCCTCTCTGATGCTGGTTACCAGGATACCCGATTACATCGCTGCCCTGATGGAAAGGACGAGCCGAACATCAGGCTCGCCGCGACAAACGTCAGTGTGAGTGCTTTCTTCATTTTTGAATTCTCCCGTTTTTCCTTTCGATTTGAAGCCAGAGGTCGTTGTATCGCGCTTCGGTGATTGGTTCTCTTAACTCGAAGTTGAATCCCTTGCGGTCTCCGTAATGAGACCGGGCTCGTTCAAAGGTGGTGATGGTGAGCTGGAAGGGGCCGGAACTGCTGATGCTCTCGATATCGGAGTAGCGCCAGGTGCGTGAGTCGCCGGCTGAGGCGGAATAGACGATCGAGTCCGGGCCGAAGTTCAGCGAGCCCTCGGAGCCGCTGATCTGTTTCAGGTGCTTCACCGGGACGGAAAACCCGGAGATCGATGGCTGCGAGAGCGCAGCCACGAACCGCTGGTCCATGCGCCGGCTCCACAGTTGGTATAACTCGCTTGCCGGCACGCTTCCGGTGAAATCATATTCGTGATCGGCTCCGAGCCGAAGGCGGCGGTCCGCATAGGTCAGGAGATGAATTTTGTGGGGTTCGAGCCGCAGCTCCTGGATATCGTCGTACGTCCAGCTCCAGGAATGGTTCTTCGGGCCTGCGAAGCGGACGCCGTTTTCGTCGGCGGTCATGGTGCCGTCGCAACCATGGTGAAGGTGCTCGTGCCGGACCGGGAACTGCGCGGCGGATGCCGCGATCCAGCCCGCGAGAATTAAGCCACTTGCCGCTTTAACGATTGCCATTTCCAAACCTCATAAATTGCCGGATAGACCACAAGTTCGAGAAGGAACGATGTGAAGATGCCGCCGATCATGGGGGCAGCGATGCGCTTCATGACGTCGGCGCCCGCGCCGGTGGACCACATGATGGGGGCGAGGCCGACGAACATGGTGGCCACGGTCATGAATTTCGGGCGGATGCGTTTGACCGCACCGTGAGTGATGGCCTGCTGGAGGTCGGCGAGCGTACGCAGGGTGCCGGCGCGGCGGCGCTCCTCGCAGGCGAGATCGAGATAAAGCAGCATAAAGACGGCGGTTTCGGCATCGACGCCCATCAGCGCGATCAAGCCGACCCAAACGCCGATGCTCATGTTGTAGCCGAGCAGGTAGAGCAGCCAGATGGCGCCGACGGCCGAGAATGGCACGGCGAGCAGGATGAGCAGCGTTTTGGCCGTGGATTTGGTGTTGAGGTACAGGAGCAGGAAGATCAGGAAGAGAGTCAGCGGGAGCACGATCTTGAGGCGCTCACGGACGCGCTCCATGGCTTCGTACTGGCCGCTCCAGGCGAGCGTGTAGCCGGGGGGCAAATGGATCTGGCTTTGAACGACGCGCTTGGCGTCAGCGACGTAGCCGCCGACATCGCGGCCGGCGACATCGATGTAGACGTACCCGTTGAGCATGCCGTTTTCGTTGCGCAGCATGCCGGGGCCGGTGGTCATTTTCAAGGTGGCGATCTCGGCCAGGGGGATTTGGAGCTTGCCATCCATGGCGGGCACGAGGGCGCGTTCGAGACTAGGGATATCGCTGCGGTAATCGCGGTAGTAGCGGACATTGATGGGATAGCGCTCGCGGCCTTCGACGGTGGAACTGATGTTGTCGCCGCCGATGGCATTGGTGACGACGGCCTGGGCGTCGTCTACAGTGAGGCCGTAGCGGGCGAGGCGATCGCGCTTGAGGTCGAAATCGAGGAAGTAGCCGCTGCCGACGCGTTCGGCGAAGACGCTGCGTGTGCCGGCGACGCCTGGCAGGGCTTGCTCGATTTGGGTGCCGATGTGCTCGATGACGGCGAGGTCCGGGCCATACACTTTGATGCCGACCGGCGTGCGGATGCCGGTGGTGAGCATGTCGATGCGGTTTTTGATCGGCATGGTCCAGGCGTTGGTGACGCCGGGGATGCGGAGGGCCTGATCCATTTCGGCGATGAGTTGATCGGTGGAGATGTGGCTGGGCGTGATGCGTTCGCAGAAGCGCCACGTCCAACGCGGCCATTGGTCATACCAGGTGGCGACGCGCCGCCATTCGGATTTGGGCTTGAGAAGGACGATGGTTTCCATCATGGAGAGCGGGGCGGGGTCGGTGGAGGTTTCGGCGCGGCCGGATTTGCCGAGCACGCTTGCGACTTCGGGGAAACGCATGAGGATGCGGTCTTCGACCTGCATGAGCTTTTGCGCCTGATCGACGGAGATGCCGGGCAGGGTAGTGGGCATGAACAGCAGCGCGCCTTCGTCGAGCGGCGGCATGAATTCGGAGCCTAACTTTTGATACGTCGGAATGGTGACGGCGACCAGCGCCACGGCGCCGAGGATGATCGCCCATTTCCAGCGGAGGCTCCAGGCGACGACCGGTTCGTAGAGACGCATGAGCACGCGGCTGATGGGGTGCTTTTCTTCGGAATGGATCTTGCCGACGAGGACGCCATTGACGAGAGCGGCGAGCCAGCGCGGGCGCAGGCGGAAATTTTCTTTGCGGAAGAACAGAAGGCGCAGGGCGGGATCGAGCGTGATCGCCAGGACGGCGGCGACGATCATCGCGAAGGTCTTGGTATAGGCGAGCGGCTTGAAGAGGCGGCCTTCCTGGGCTTCGAGTGTGAGCACCGGTAGAAAGGAAGCGGCGATCACGAGCAGCGCGAAGAAACTGGGGCCGCCGACTTCTTTGACAGCGTTGACGATGGCGCGGGTGTAATCGGCGGCGGTCCAGTTGGCATCGGCGGATTCGAGCTTCTTGTGAGTCTGCTCGACAACGACAATGGCGGCGTCGACCATCGCACCGATGGCAATGGCGATGCCGCCGAGCGACATGATATTCGAGCTCATGCCCATGAGGTGCATCGGTCCGAAGGAGATCAGGACCGCGAGCGGGATGGTCAAGATCGGGATGATCGCGCTCGGGATGTGCCAGAGGAAGATGAGGATGACGAGCGCGACCACGATCATTTCTTCGGTGAGGGTGTGCTTCAGGTTATCGATGGAGGCGAGGATGAGGTCGGAGCGATCGTAGGCGGTGACGACTTTGACTCCGGGCGGAAGGCCAGGCTCGATTTCCTTGAGCTTTGTTTTTACGCGATCGATCACGCGCAGGGCGTTCTCGCCCTGACGGATGACGACTATGCCGGAGACCACCTCGCCCTGGCCGTTGAGGTCGGCGATGCCGCGGCGGATGTCGGGACCGAGCGTGACGTTGCCGATATCGCGGATGAGGACCGGGACGCCCGACGGGCTGGCCGCGAGCGCGATGTTTTCGAGGTCGGCGGTGGAGCGCGCATAACCGCGGCCGCGCACCATGTACTCGCGGCCGGTGAATTCCACCAAGCGCCCACCGACGTCGTTATTGCCGCCACGCACGGCAGCAACGACTTTCGAAATGGGAATGCCGTAGGCGGCGAGGCGGTTGGGGTCGACGTTGACCTGATACTGGCGCACGAAACCGCCAAGGGGCGCCACCTCTGCGACTCCCGGCACCGCCTGAAGGTGATAGCGGAGGTACCAATCCTGGACGGAGCGCAGGTCGGCCAGGTTGTGGCGGCCGTCATCGACCAGGGCGTATTGAAAGACCCAGCCGACGCCGGTGGCATCGGGGCCGAGCTCGGTTTTCACATCCTGCGGCAGACGGCCTTGAATCTTGGAGAGGTATTCGAGGGTTCGCGAGCGGGCCCAATAGATGTCGGTGCCTTCGTCGAAAATGATGTAGACGTAGGAGTAACCGAAGTCGGAGAAGCCGCGGACGTCTTTGACCTTGGGCGCACCGAGCATGGCGCTGACGATGGGGTACGTGACCTGGTCTTCGATGATGTCGGGGCTGCGGTCCCAGCGGGAATAGATGATGACCTGGGTGTCGCTGAGGTCGGGGATGGCATCGAGCGGAATGTTCTGGAGCGCCCACCAGCCGGCGAGCGCGGCGGCCGCGACGAACAAGAAAACCAGGAAGCGGTTGCGCGCGGAGAACTCAATGATGGCGTTGATCATGAGCGGGCTCCAAGGGGCGGGCCTTTCGGCCGGCTGGACCCGCTGGAAAGCGGGTCCGCAGGCTCAAAGCCTGCCGCGCAAAGCTGCGGAGCCGCCACCAAAATAGAAGGCTCAGTGGGCTGCATGGTCATGAGAGGGGCCCTCCTGCATGGCGGCTTTTAACTGGGTCTCGGAATCGATGAGGAAGTTGCCGGAAGTGACGATGCGGTCACCGGGCTGGAGGCCGCTCAGGATTTCGATTCGACCGCCGGTTTGGGCGCCGATCTTGACTGGACGCGGCTCGAAATAACCGTTGCCGCGGTCGACGAAGATCGTCTGCTTGTCGCCCGAGTTCAGGACGGCGGATTGCGGCACCATCAGGCGGCGCGCGCCTCCGGTCTGTAGTTCGACCTGGCCGTACATATCCGGTTTCAGCGCGAAGCCCGGATTCTCAAACCGAATCCGCACCTTGAGGGTGCGAGTAGCGGGATCGACCTGCGGCAAAATGTAGCTGACCCGGCCATGAAAGACGCGGCCGGGCAGGTAGTCGAGCGTCAACGTGGCGGGTTGGCCGAGGCGGACGTTCGCTGCCTCGTATTCGAAGACATCGGCGATCACCCAGACCGTGGAGAGGTCGGCCACGGTGTAGAGCACGGTGTCGGCGTTGACGCGCTGCTTGGCGAATGCATTGCGCTCCATGACGAAGCCGGAAATGGGCGCATCGAGCGTGAGGTTTTTGAGGGTCTCGCCAGTGCGGCCGATTTGATCGATCTGGGCGTCGCTGATGTCCCACAACTCGAGGCGCTTTTTCGCGGCGGCCACCAGGTTTTCGGTGCTGCCGAGCATCTCGTGGACGGGATTGTCGTGCATCTGATGCTGCGCTTTGATGGCGAGCAGATATTCCTGCTGGGTGGCGAGCGCTTCGGGGCTATAGAGGGTGAGCAGCGGATCGCCCTTCTTCACCAGCTTTCCGGTGAAATCGACGAAGACCTGATCGATCCAACCTTCCAGCTTGGCCTGCACTTTGGCGATGCGGGTTTCGTCCAGTGTGACGCGAGCCGCGGCGCGAACGGAATCCCTGGTGGTTTCGTACGCCGCGGTTCCGTACTCGACGCCGATGAGCTGCTGTTTTTCGGGCGTGATCTGCACGGTGCCCGGCGGCAGTGACCGATTCTCGTATTGGCTCTGCTCGCCTTGGTAAACGGGCACCAGTTTCATGCCGCAATCGGGGGCGATCCCGGGCTTGTCGGATTTGTACCAGGGATGCATGGCATCCACGTAATACAGAGGCTTTTGTTCGCCGGGCCCGGCTGCGTTGGCGGGCTTTCCATACCAGCGGCCGTAGCCGTATCCGCCGGCGAACGCGGCGCCAATCAATAAGGTGATAACAAGATTTTTCATCGGTCCAACTCCATGCCAGTTATCTCTTCCAGCCGCGCCAGCGCGACGTGGAACTGCATGATTTCCTCGTGGTACATCAACTCGTAATCCACCACGCTCATAAAATTCGAAAACACGGAAAGAAAATCGACGGCGCCGGTCTGATAGCCGGCGAGCGACGATTCGAGCGCCAGTTGCGCCTCCGGGGTGACCGATCTTTGATAAAGGTCGATCAGCCGACGCGCGGTTTCGGCTTCCGTGTATTGCTCGCGGATCTGCGCTTGAATTGCCACGTCGGCCGCTTCGTAGGTGTGGCGAGCGTCGCTCAAGGCGAACGCCTGCTCTGCGACCCCGGCACGCTGCTTGCGCCAGAAGTAAGCGGGAATCTGGAAGTCGACGCGAGCCTGCCACATAGGCGGCATCGTGCCCTGATTGAAGTAGCCCGCGGACACGGTGTAATCGGGGTAGTAATCCTTGCGTGCGAGATTGGAAGAGAGTTGGCGGCGCTCGACCATTTTCTGCTCGCGCGCCAAAGCGGGCGCCTGTGTACGGGCGTGGGCGATGAGATCGTCCAGGGAGGCTGTCAACTCGCCAGGAAGCATCTCCTCGGGGACTTCGATGTGTCCGCCCGGAGGCCGGTTGAGCAGGGCGTTGATTTCAATTTCCTTGCTGACGCGCTGCTGTTCGTAGCGCAACAACTGCGTCTCGAAAATCGAGTACTGCGTTTGCGCCTTGAACACGTCCTGCTGGGTGGCCTTGCCTACGGAATAGCGCGCCTCGGAGATCTGCAAGATATTGCGCAGAAGTTCCTGGGAGCGCTTCACGGAGGCGGTGCTAACGGTGGCGTGGTGCAGTTCGTGGTAGGCCTGCTTCAGCCGCGCAGTGATGCTGAGCCGCACCGAAAGATAGGTCTCGAATTCGGCGTCGGCATCCTTTTGAGCGATCTCGCCGCGCAGTTTACGCTTCCCGGGATAGGGCATTTGCTGGGCGATTGAGACTCCGATATTGCTGGTCGGATTGCTGCCCAGGCCGGCGCCGGGCCACGGCGGGCCGTTGGAAGCATAGCCGAGAGAAAGCGTGGGATCCGGGAGGCTGCTCTCCTGGCTGGGGCGCTGGCGGGCCGCCTCATATTTCTTCTGTGCAGCCAGAATCTCGCGATTATTGCGCAGGGCTTCATCGACCAGCGAAGCCAAGGGCTGCGCGCTCGCCGGAATGAACGACACTGCAAGGCAAAACCAATATCGACAGCTCATTACCTTTCACCGTTTCGAAATACGCTACGGGGGTGAAAGGAGAAACTAGACGCGGAGGATGGATTGTAAGGAGAGAAAATCCGGCGGCGAAGACTCCACCACGGTGGGCGCAATGGTATCGGCTAAAACCGGGGGAACCGTCACTGAGACCAATGCCACGACCGGCAGGGCCGGCGCGTGCGCGCTCGCATCGGCTTTGACAAACTGCTGGAGATTTTGCGTTTCGCAGCCCGGCGCCGCCGATTTTGTCTTATGGCAGCACTGATGGGCCGGCTGGTGCGAGGTGAGAGCCAACAGTGCCTGCGGGCAGGAGAAGCAGTTTCCCCAGAACAAGGCCACGACGACTAAGGCGGCCATGATCGAACTGGAGATTGCCCGCATCGAAATTCGATTATAGCTCGTGTGTTGCGAAAGTCAACAGATAATAAGACTTAAAACTCCTCAAATGAGGGGAGTACCCGGTTGCCGTTGGATAACAGAGCGATTCGACTGCTTAAAAAGCCGACATCCGGAGCGGGTGGGGCTTTGTAAGCCACTGACGTAAAAGGGAAAACTTAATGGCCGATTGGGTGCATTACAAATCGTCGGCACCACGTCAGAATCCGACCAGGAGGAAAGATATGAACAGGAGTTCGATCTGTACCTTCACTTTGGCGGTAGCCGGCAGTATCGGTTCGGCAATGGCGGCGCCGCGTCCGGGCGATGATCTGGCGGACCGGTTGATTGGGAATCCGATTCTGTCCGCGCGCATTCAGGCGCTGTTGCCTCCGGGCACCAGCTTGCAAGCGGCGGCGGCGGGGTTCCGAGACGAAACCGAATTCGTTACCGCGCTGCACGTTTCGCGTAACCTGAATATCCCGTTTAAGGAACTGCGAGCGGACATGACGCGCTCGAAGCATCACACGCTCACCGGCGCTCTTCAGGACTTGCGACCGGAGCTACGCGCCGCCGGCATCACCCGCCAGATGAAGCGGGCCGAGCAGCAAGCCAAAGCCGACCTTCAGCAGGCCGGAGAACTGGCGGAGAACACGGGCAAGTAAAGCTAATTTGCGGCGGGGTGCGGGGCAGAAAGCGAGGGAGGAAGGTCTCGATTCAGAGGCACGGAGCTGTAGGCTTCGACACGATTGCGGCCATTGCGTTTGGCGAGGTAGAGCGCCGCGTCGGCTTCGCGCACGAGCCGGTGCGCATCGATCGCGCCGGAGACATTGGTCGCTGCAGCGACACCCACGCTGCAGCTGACAGACGGAGCGCCTTCGGGTAGCACGAACTCCGCCGCCGCGAGGGCCGCGCGCATTCGCTCGGCCTGCGCCATGCCGCCGCGGAGATCACATCCGGGCAATACGATCAGGAATTCTTCGCCGCCGTAGCGTCCGATCGAATCATACTGGCGCACATTGGCGTGCATGCGCTGGGCGGCCTGGCGCAGAACGGCATCGCCCGCAATGTGTCCGCACATATCGTTGATCTGCTTGAAATAGTCGAGATCGGCCATAACCACGCTCACCGAACCGCGCTCGCGGCAGGCACGCGAGAGTTCTCTGTCGAGGATCTCCAGGATGGTCATGCGGTTCCACAACCCTGTGAGGCCGTCGCGCGTGGCTTGTTCGCGCAGCGCTTCGCGCGCCTGGACCAGTTGTTCTTGTAACTGGAGGATGCGCCGGCCGGCCCAGAGGCGGGCGCGCAGTTCGGCGGGATTGAACGGCTTGGTGATGTAGTCGTCGGCGCCTGCCTCCATGCCCATGACAATGTCCTGACTCTGGGTGCGCGACGTAAGCAGCAGGATGTAAATGTATTGGGAGCGGGTGCCGGCGCGAATCTGGCGGCAGATGTCGACGCCATCGATTCCGGCGGATGTCCAGTCGAGGATCGCCAGGCGCGGGCATTGATCGGATTGCAGCAGGGTTGTGGCCTGGCCGCCATCCTCGGCAATTTCGGCTTCATATCCCCACTCGGCCAGCAGGCCGCGCAAGCTTTCCCGGACGGCAGGGTCCCCATCGGCGATCAGCACTCGCATAGGCGTCACGGGTAGTATGCACGGGGCGTGCCGGAGTCTGAAAGTTTCTTTTCAGTGAATTACAACGTTAACTTTTGGGTTCAGAGTGACAGAGTGGCATCTAACCGAGGGTTCGGGTGACAAAGCGTGCGGCGGGCCGGCTGGACCGGCGCGCTACACTAAAATCGTTGGGACGCCTCTACAGCCGGACCGAACTCCTGGAACAGCGAACGCGTTGGAAAGACAAGGGCCAGAAGGTGGCCTTTACGAACGGTTGTTACGACGTGCTGCATCCGGGACACATCAGGCTGATCGAATATGCGCGGTCGTGCGGGGACGTGCTCATTGTTGCGTTGAATACCGATGAGGGGGTGAAGCGGTTAAAGGGGCCGAGCCGTCCGCTGATTCCCGAAAACGAGCGCGCCGAACTGATGGCGGCCCTGGAAGCCGTGGACGCGGTGATCCTGTTCGATGAGGAGACGCCGCGCGAATTGATTGCCGAGCTGCTACCCGACGTTCTGATGAAAGGGGCGGACTGGTCGCACTTCATCGCCGGCCGGGAAGAGGTGGAAGCGGCGGGCGGCAAAGTGATCGCAGCACCGCTCCGGAGCGGCTATTCGACCACCTCGATTTTGGAAAAGCTTCTCACACTGCAGCCTTGATCCATCCTGCTGTTCGCGATTTATTTCAGGACCTGGGAAAGCATAGCGGCTTTCAGGAGGCGGTGCGCCGCATTCAGAAGGGCGGGCGCACGAGTCTTTCGGGTCTTACGACGACGGCTAAAGCCGTGTATTCGGTCTTGCTGTGGCAGCTGACCGGGCGGTCGTTGGTGATCGTGGTGGACGGCAATAAGCAGGCCGAAGCACTGTCGGAAGCGTTGCAGACGTTCTTCTCGATGATTGCGGGCGAGGAGCGCAACGGCCCGCTTCTGCTGCCGGCTCTGGACGTGATGCCACTGCAGAACCAGTCGCCGCACGCGGAGATTTGCGAGGAGCGCGCGATCGGGTTGTGGCGGCTCGCGTCGCAACGGGTTCCAATCACGATTCTGCCAGTGGCGGCGGCTTTGCTGCGAATCGCTCCGGGTGAGCATTACCGGCAACTGGCGCTGAAGCTGCGGGTGGGCGACGAGTTGCCGCTCGATGACGTGCTGGCGCACCTGGAGAGCATCGGGTATGAAAAGCGCGAGCCGGTCGAGATGGTCGGCGAATACTCGGTGCGGGGCGGCATTCTCGATGTGTTTTCGCCGGAAGGCTCGAAGCCGGTGCGCATCGACATGTTCGGCGACCAGGTGGATTCAATCCGCCGGTTCGAAGTGGAATCCCAGCGGTCGGTGCTCAAGATCGAGGACTGCACGCTGCTACCGCTGACCGAGTTCCAGAGATCGCGCGCGCTGCTGGCCGAATTGAACGAACTGGTGCAACAGGCCGATCTGCCGGGGCGCGACTTGCCTCCCCCGGGAGCGCCGTTCGCCGGATGGGAGCTGTTATCGGCGATGGTGCAGCCGCGCAACAGCTCGATTTTCGGCCTGATGGAGAAGCCGGTGATTGTTTGGGACGAACCGGAGCAAGTGCGGGCGGCGGCGGAGCGGTACTGGAAACGGCTGGAACAGATCGAGCGTTCGCCGGCTTACGATCCGGACAAAATTTTCTTTCGCTGGGAAGAACTGAGCCGGCAGGCGAAAGCGGCGCCGCAAGCCGAGCTGAAAGAATTGGAGTTCGGGGTTGGGGACGAGGCCAATGTGCACCTGGCGACGCGGCCGTCGTTGACATTCCACGGCAATATGCAGGTGGCGATCGCGGAAGCGCGCAACCTGGTGGAATCGGGCAACCGGGTGGCGTTCTTCGCATCGTCGGCGGGCGAAGTGGAGCGGATGGCGGACATCCTCAATGAATACGGGATTGCGTTCCAGCTGGGTCTGGATCGGAGCGATACCACTCCGGCGTACCTGGCCGAGCGCGCGTACCTCGCCGGCGAAGTAGCCAGCGTATACGTAATCAAAGGGTTGATCCGGCGGGGCACGGCTTTTCAGGACGCGAAGCTGGTGGTGTTCGGCGCCGAAGACCTGTTCGATACCTCGGAGCTGGTGGCGCGCGCGCCCTCTTCGAAATCGGCCATGGCCGCATTCTCGGCCGATTTGATCGATCTCAAGCCGGGCGATTACGTGGTGCATGCCGAGCACGGTGTGGCGCAATATCTCGGGTTGCGGGAGATCGCGCAAGGCGAGGCGCAGGGCGATTACATGCTGCTCGAATACGCGGGCGAATCCAAGTTGTACGTGCCGCTGGCGCGTATCGACCTGGTGCAGCGGTTCCGTGGAGCGGGCGAAGCCAAGCCGGTACTCGATCGCATGGGCGGCGCGACGTGGACGCGCACCAAGACCAAGATCAAGGCCAAGATGCGCGATATGGCGGACGAGCTGCTGAAGCTCTACGCCTCGCGCAAGATGACGGATGGCTTCTCTTATTCGAGCGACAGCAACTGGCAGCGCGAATTTGAAGATGGGTTTGAATTCACCGAGACCAAGGACCAGCTCACCGCCATCAAGGACATCAAGAAAGACATGGAAGGACCGCAGCCGATGGACCGGCTGCTGTGCGGGGACGTCGGGTTCGGCAAGACCGAGGTGGTGATGCGGGCGGCGTTCAAAGCGCTCGGCGATGGAAAGCAAGTGGCGGTGCTGGCGCCGACCACGGTCCTCGCGTTTCAGCATTTCGAGACGTTCAAGCGGCGGTTCCAGCCGTTTCCGGTGCGGATCGAGATGTTGAGCCGGTTCCGGACGCCCAAGGAACTCAAAGCGGCGCTGGCCGATCTGGCGGAAGGCAAGGCCGATGTCGCGATCGGCACGCATCGGCTGCTTTCCCAGGACGTGACGTTCCGCGACCTCGGGCTGGTGATTGTCGATGAAGAGCAGCGCTTCGGGGTCAAGCACAAGGAACGGCTGAAGCAGATGAAGAAGGTGGTGGACGTGATCAGCATGAGCGCCACGCCGATCCCGCGGACGCTCCATATGTCGCTGCTTGGATTGCGAGACATGTCGGTGATTGAAACGCCGCCGAAAGACCGGTTGTCGATCAACACGGTGGTGGCGCCGTTCCAGCCGGCATTGATCCAATCGGCGTTGGAACTGGAATTAGGCCGCGGCGGGCAGGTCTACTTTCTACATAACCGGGTGGATTCAATCTGGCAGCGGGCGGCGATGCTCCAGGAATTGGCGCCGCAGGCGCGGATCGGCGTGGGACACGGGCAAATGGGAGAAGCCGAGCTCGAGAAAACCATGCTGAAGTTCATGCGTCACGAGTACGACATCCTGGTGTGTACGACGATCATAGAAAACGGGCTGGACATCCCGCTCGCAAATACTATGATTATCGAAAATGCGGAGCGTTATGGACTTTCCGAGCTGTACCAATTGCGTGGCAGGGTCGGCCGGTCGAATCGGCGCGCCTACGCGTACCTGCTCGTTCCGCCGGATACGGAGCTGACCGAAGTGGCGCGGAAGCGGCTGGCGGCATTAAAAGAGTTCAGCGATCTGGGGGCGGGGTTCAAGATCGCGGCGCTTGACCTCGAGCTACGTGGCGCGGGGAACCTGCTCGGCGGCGAGCAGCACGGACACATCAACACAGTAGGCTTTGACACCTACGTGCGGCTGCTCGACGAGACCGTGCGCGAGCTGAAGGGTGAGGTGGTGGCGCCGGAGATTCACTCGGCGCTCAACCTGGGACTCGATATCCGCATTCCGTCGGATTACATCACCGATGAAAATCAGCGGCTCCGCGCATACCGGCAGATCGCGAATGCCAGCGATCCGGCGGCACGGGAGCGGGTGGAGAAAGAATTGGAAGACCGGTATGGAAAGGTCCCGGAAGAAGTACGGAACCTGATCGAGTACTCGGCGTTGAAAACGGCAGCGGAAAAGACCGGCATCGAGGCCGTCGATCGGCGGCATAGCCTCTTGAACGTGAAGTTCCACAAGGAAACTCGGGTGGATCCGGCGCGGTTGATGAATATGGTGAGTGGAACGCGGGGTGCGCAATTTACGCCGGCCGGCGTGCTGATGCTGCCGCTGGATGGCCGCACGAGCGCGGGCGAGATCCTTCAATTCCTGCGCGAACGGCTGGAGCAGCTGCAGGGGCCGGAGATTCAGCCTCCCCGGTAAGCGCGGCGGCGTACGGTATTCTGATCCGTATGGCCACCCAACATCGCGACGAGCCGGCAAACCCCGGAGTTGTCTTTTCCGAAATGCAGTTGTTCCAGCGCTCGATGGCATTCAAAGGCGCTATCGAGCTGGACATTTTCACTCACATCGATGGGGGCTCGGCGACAGCGGCCGACATCGCGGGGCGCTGTGGGGCTTCCGAACGCGGCACCCGGATTCTGTGTGACTTTCTCACAATTTGCGGCCACCTGAGCAAGCAGGACGGGGCGTATCGGTTGACACCCACGTCGCGCGCGTTTCTCAGCAAGCATTCGCCTGCGTACCTGGGTTCAATGGCGGGGTTTCTTTTGAGCGGGTCTCAGATGGCTGCATTTCGGGACGTCGCCGGCGCGGTGCGCAACGGGGGCGCGGTGAAGTCTGAATCACTCGACCCGGAGAGTCCGATCTGGGTAGAGTTTGCGCGTTCGATGGCGCCGTTAGCGGCCATGATCGGAGGCGCCGTGGCTCCTCTGCTGGTATCGCCCGAAGACGGACCCACTCAGATCCTGGATATCGCTGCCGGACATGGGATGTACGGAATCGCGATGGCACGGCAGAATCCACAAGCCGAAATTACGGGGCTGGATTGGGCGAACGTGTTGGAGGTCGCGCGCGAACACGCCGAGCAGGCCGGCATCGGGAAGCGCTACCGGACGCTGCCTGGGAGCGCGTTCGAGGTTGAGTTCGGCGGCCCGTATGATCTGGTGCTGGTGCCCAACTTCGCGCATCATTTTGATGTCGCGGCCACGACGGCGTTCTTCAAGAAGTGCCGGGCGGCGCTCAAACCGGGAGGCCGGATCGCGCTGATCGAGTTCGTGCCCGACGAAGACCGCGTTTCACCGCCGGTACAAGCTTCGTTTGCGCTCACGATGCTGGTGGGCACGCCGGCCGGAGACGCGTACACATTCTCGGAATACGAAGGCATGCTTCGGGAGGCAGGATTCCGGAATTGGGAGATGCTCGCGGCGGAGAACATCCCGCAGCGCGTAATCGTGGCGGTGGCATAGATCCAGAGAAGGACGATGAATCGCTATCACAGGTCACGTGGTTCCGAGTTGGCGGGCTAAAGCCCGCGCAGGCTGAAGCCTTCCCCACCGCTGTCACTCGCGGGTGACCAGGGCCAAAGCGAAACCGTCGTAGCCCTTGCTGCCCACGGTCTGGACGGCAGTCGCTTCCACGCGCGTTTCGGCCGAGAGGGTTTCGAAAAACCGGCGAGTTCCTGGAATCCTCGGATCGGGATTGGCGGGATCGACGACTGCGCCGCGCCGAACGACGTTATCGGTAATGATGACTGTGCCGACACGCGAGAACCGCAGAGCCCATTCGAAATATGCCGAATTGTTCGGCTTATCGGCGTCAATGAAAATCAGATCAAATTGCGGCACGGCTTCAGCATGTAATTGCGCTAGGGACTGCAAGGCGGCTCCAACCCGGAGTTCCACGATGCCCGCGAGCCCGGCGCGAGTAATATTGGCGGAAGCCACCTCGGCATGCGACGGATCGATCTCCAGAGTAATGAGCTTGCCATCCACCGGCAGAGCCCGGGCCAGCCAGATGGTGCTGTATCCGCCAAGCGTGCCGATCTCGAGAATTCGTTTGGCGTTCCGGATGCGCGCCAGCAAGTACAGGAACTTGCCTTGATTGGGAGCAACCCCGATTTCGGGGAGACCTGCGAGCGCGCTGGCGCGAAGCGCCTCGTCCAACACGGGGTCGGGGGCGAGAAGATGGCCGGTAATATAGCGATCGACGGAGGTCCAGAGCTCAGCATTCATAATGCGAGGATAACCCGTCGTTTGACATAGTCTCTCCAGCCGCGATAATATACCGCCAACGCTCAACGCGTGCGCTAACTACCCTGCTGGAGGCCAACAATATGAAATTGAAGTTCTTGGCGAGTTTGATCGCGGGATTTGGAATTGTCGGCACGGCTCCGTTGTGGGCCCATCATTCCTTCGCCGCTGAGTACGATTCGGCTCAGTTGATCACGCTGAAGGGAACCGTCAGTAAGGTGGAGTGGACCAACCCGCACATCTATGTTTACCTCGACGTAAAGGATGCGAACGGAAAGATCACCACGTGGGCACTCGAAGGATACCCGCCGAACACGTTGAAGCGCACCGGCTTTGGCCGGGACCTGCTGAAGATCGGCGACCCAATCACGGCTACCGCTTATAAATCAAAGGACGGGAGCAATACCGGCGCGGGCCGCGAATTCACGTTTGCGGACGGTTCGAAGAAATTCGCGGGGCCGGTTGGCAACTGATCAGGGGAGGGTGGTGTGAGAATCCCATTTGTTTTGTCGATGACGGCAATGTTGTGGGCGTTCTGTGCCAGCGGCCAGAGTGCGCCCAACAAGCCTATTCCGCGTACCGCTGACGGGAAGCCGGACCTCACGGGGACCTGGCAGGCCGGCGGAGTGAGCATCAATGGGGAACCCGGCGCTCCTCCGTTGCATCCGCTGCCGCCAACCAAATATCGCCCTCCGGCCCGGCAGCCGATTCCGTATCAAGAGTGGGCCGCGGCGAAGCAGAAGACTTTCACAGTACTGGATGATCCGACGTCGAAATGCCTGCTACCCGGTGTGCCGCGAATTGTCGGGATGCCGATGCCGCTCGAGATCGTGCAGACACCGAAAGAAGTGGTAATTCTCTATGAATCGTTTCGCGCGTATCGCCGAATTCCGATCAACGAGAAGCTGGAACATCCGGATGATCTGACGCCGACGTGGATGGGCGATTCGATCGGCCGATGGGAAGGCGACACCTTCGTCGTCGACGTCACCGGTTTCAACGATAAGACCTGGCTAAGCGGCTTGGGCAGCATTCATACGGAAAAGCTGCACGTGATCGAGCGATACCACCTGAACGATGACGACACGCTTTCCTACACGGCCACCGTGGAAGATCCCGGCGCGCTCACAAAGCCGTGGATGACCGGCTCGGTGCTGCGGCGGCCGGTGGATGTGCGCGTCGAGGAGTACGAGTGCATTGAAAACAATCCAGACAACCAGCATATCCAGAAGGCCATGGAACTGCAGAAAGACAAGAAACAATAGGCTGTATGTCGTGCCGGATTGCGATCGCCGCAGCCGCGGCAGCGATTCTATCGGGGGTGCCCGGGCCTGCCCAGGAAGCGCCGGAAGCGCCTACGCTCTTGCAGGGCGGCGGGGTCCTGAATAATCGCGCAGTTCCCAAAGGCCCTGCTCCGCGAACGCGCGATGGCAAGCCGGATCTATCGGGCATCTGGAATCCCGATCGCACTTTCATTTACGACATCAGCTCCGCTCTGAAGCCGGGGGAGGCGCTGCCGCTTCAGCCTTGGGCCGCCGAGCTGGCGAAGAAACGGATGTCGAAGGACGATCCGGAAGCCAACTGTCTGCCGACCGGCGTACCGCGAATGGCGCCCTACCCGTGGAAAATCGTGCAGACTCCGACGCTGATCGTGTTCCTGTTCGAAGGAAACATTCACAGCTATCGGCAGATTTTTCTGGACGGCCGCCCTCACCCCAAGGACCCGGACCCCACCTGGTACGGCGATTCGATCGGCCACTGGGAACGGGACACGCTCGTCGTCGATACCGTCGGGTTCAACGACAAATTCTGGTTCGATTTCGCGGCCCACCCGCATACGGAAAAACTTCATATTACCGAGCGGTACTATCGTCCCGAGATCGGTCGACTGGAAAGCGAAGTGACCATTGACGATCCGGGCGCGTACACGAAGCCGTTCACGATGTACGGCCATTTTCCGTTGCAAACAAACACGGAAATCATGGAGTATGTGTGCAACGAAAATAACCAGGACGTACCCCACATCGTCGGCAAAGATACCCGAAAGTAGCCCTCCAACAGTCCCGCCCATCGCGAATTTTTTTCACGTTTGTAAGTATAATTAGTGCGAAACCGCCCGGTTCGCGTTGTAGAATAGTGTTGGTTTGTACTACAGGAACACCCGTAGAGATTTCTTCAGGACCCTGGCTTTAGGCGGTTTGGCCATGACAGGCGTGAAACTGGCAAGGGCCGCGGAAACGCCCAAAGCTTCGCTGGGCGAGGATTTGCTCGACGAAGTCGAGCGGCGCGGCTGCCTCTATTTCTATGAAATGGCTGACCCTTTGACGGGGCTGGTGCGGGATCGCGCCGTGCCGGGCCAGCCGTACGCGGCCGGGCCATCCAGTATTGCCGCCACCGGTTTTGGGCTCAGCGCACTCGCGGTTGCCGACCAGCGGGGATATCTCAATCATGAGATCGCGCGCGATCGAGTACGCCGTACTCTGGAATTTTTATGGGAGGGAGCGGAGCAGGAAAACGGCTTCTTCTATCACTTCCTCGATTCGGCAACCGGCAAGCGCATCTGGAAGTCGGAAGTATCATCGGTCGATACGGCATGGCTGCTCTGCGGTGTTCTGCACGCGAAAGGCTACTGGGACGAACCTGAGATCGAAGAGCTTGCGTCGGCCCTGCTCGACCGCGCCGACTGGCGCTGGATGCTGAATGGCGGCAAGCTCCTGTCGCACGGCTGGGTACCGGAGAGCGGGTTCCTCCCCTACCGCTGGGATGAATATTGCGAGTTGCTCGCGATGTATCTGCTGGCGCTCTCTTCGGAAAATCACGCCATCCCGGCGGCGAGCTGGAATGCATTCAAACGGCCGATGCGCGATTTTCAGGGCATTTTTTACATCGATGCGTCCGCGCCGCTGTTTGTTCATCAGTATTCGCATGCATGGTTTGATTTTCGGAACCGTCGCGATGCGTACGCCGACTACTTCCATAATTCGCAGCGCGCCACGCAAGCACACCGGCTGTTCTGCATGACGCTGTCGAAGGAATATCCCTGGTATGGTCCGGACATGTGGGGTGTCACGGCGTCGGATTCACCGCAGGGATATCGCGTGTGGGGATCGTTCAGCCATCCGCCAGACGGGACACTGGTGCCCTGCGCGGCCGGCGGCTCCATTGCGTTTCTACCGCAGACGTGCGGCACGGTCCTGCAGAAAATGAAGGACCAGTATGGCGATCATGTCTGGTGCCGCTACGGGTTTCGCGATGCGTTCAATCCGAAGACCGGCTGGTATAGTCCCGATGTGATCGGGATCGACCTCGGCATCATGGTCCTGATGGCTGAGAATCTGCGGGGCGCCTCGGTGTGGGATGCTGTAATGTCAACTACCGAAGCCCGGCGCGGAATGAGAATAGCCGGCCTGCGAACCTTCGCTGCTTAGACCCTGAAAGTACCCGGCGCCCCTGGCGAATGGGCCCGTTTGATCTCATCCGGCACCCTCCCTTTCTCCGCCGCATCGCGCGCCAGACCAATGAACTCCTCGTCTGCGGCAAAACGGACCGTGCAAATCCCTTTGGGTGTCGGCCGGAATTCGGAAGTTTCCTGGTAAGGACATCGCACTCCGGGCAGGACCCATGCGCTCGAAATACCAAGAATTGAGGATATTAAGAACTTTATCTTACGATAGAATTGTTGACAAACCTCGATTAAGCGACCTATTCTTAGGTTACTTGCCATCAATTCTTGTCCGGTTTTGCGTGGCGACACACACGAAACCGCAATGTGGAAGCCTCCTCGATGGCGCGACGCTTCCGTAACTGCTTCTAGCTACTTCCCGCTCTTCGGGAAGAATTTTCCAAGGGAGCTGCTCCATGAAGAAGCCGCCCGCAACTGCGGCTCACAGCGCGAGAACCGTCGCTGTCTTGTATGTTGATCCCTGCAAGGAGGATCATGTTGCGCTCGAAGATATTTTCAACAATTCGCCGTGGAATATCTTCCCCGATTCTCTGTGGAGGCTCCAGGTCAGCGCGAGCCTGAAATCTGCCTGGAGCCTTCTGCGCACGGAGCGTTTTCCACTAGTACTATGCGAATGCGATCTGCACCCGGGTTCGTGGCGTGAACTGCTTGATCTGCTGGCGCTGCTTCCGGACCCTCCCTTCCTGATTGTCACGTCGCGGGTGGCTGACGAACGGTTATGGGCCGAAGCCCTCAATCTCGGGGCCTACGACGTGTTGGCGAAACCTTTCGATTGTACTGAAGTGATGCGCGTGGTCAGCATGGCCTGGATGCATTGGACCGAACGGCATGACGGCGCGGCGAGAGGCCAGCTGGTGGCGGCCGGGGGTGGAGCGTGAAACGCCGGATCCGAAGCCGCGCCGAAAAGGAGTCACAGCCTGTTTTAAGGATTTTTTTATTGATTCTAAAGGCATTTTGACGATATCTTTCACAGGTTCCGCTCATTCCTCTGCTAGAACAATGGGCAGAAGGAGTCCGCTGGAGCCAAGCGGCTGAACGGCGGAAGCGACGGGCGATGCAGATGATCACCCGTTGAGGTAAAAGACATGCAGTTCACCGACGATCTGAAAAAACAGATCCTCATCGTGGAAGATGAAGGACTAATTGCCGCGGATATTCAACGAAGGCTGCAGAGGCTCGGATATGCCGCCCCATCCATCGCGCGCACCGGCGAAGAGGCGCTGCAAATCGTAAAATCCGGACCCTTTGATCTGATCCTGATGGATATTCGATTAAAGGGCGAAATGGATGGCATCACCACAGCGGAGGCGCTGCGGACCCGATGCGAAGCACCGGTCGTCTACATCACGGCACACGCGGACCAGGAGACGATCCACCGGGCCAAGCTGACCGAGCCGTTCGGCTATGTCCTCAAACCGATCGGCGATGGGGATCTGCGCAGCGCGGTGGAGATCGCGCTATATAAGCATGAAATGGAACGGCGTCTGCGCAACAGCGAAGCGTGGCTTTCCACGACGCTGCGCAGCATTGGCGACGGCGTGGTCGCCACCAACACCATTGGTGAAATCGTTTTCATCAATCCGGTTGCCGAACGGATGACGGGCTGGGCAGCTTGCGAAGCGCATGGAATGCTACTGATGGATGTGGTGGGCCTCCACGAAGAGAGCGCGAGCCGACCCGCCAGGAATCCAACTTTCGACCTTCTGCCGGGCGAAACCCGAATGTATACGCTGATCGCACGGACCGGAATCAAAGCTGCCGTAGAGGTTGGGTGCTTTGAAAATCATGCTGCGGATGACGTGCTGGGCACGATCATCGTGATGCGGGACATCAGCGCCCGCAGGGAGCTCGAGCAGCGCCTGGTGCAATCGCAGAGAATGGAGGCCGTAGCCAACCTCGCAGGCGGCCTGGCGCACGATTTCAACAATCAGCTCACGATCATTCTGGGATATGCCCAGGAGCTTGCCGACCACCTGGCCAGTCCCGAGAAGGAACAAGCCTGCCAGATCAAGAATTCGGCATTCCTGGCCAGCGCCATTACACAGCAATTGTTGACGCTGAGCCGCCGTGACATGGTGCACCCGGAAGTGCTGAACGTCAACGAGATCATCTGCGAGCTGCAGCCGATGATCTCGCATAGTCTCGGCAAGACGAGAACTCTGGCCACCGACCTGGGGTCGCCGGTCGGGTTTGTCCGCGCCGATCGCAACCAGCTCAAACAAGTGATTCTCAACCTGGCGCTGAACGCACGAGACGCCATGCCGGCCGGCGGCGAATTGCGGATTGAAAGCGCCAGCACGGAAATCGAACTGGGGGAGGCGTCGGCGCGGTTCTGCCCGCCCGGACCTTACGTGCGTCTTCGGATCATCGATTCGGGCGAGGGCATGGACGCCGGTACGTTGTCCCATATCTTCGAGCCGTTCTTCACAACGAAAAGGCCGGGATTCGGTACTGGCCTCGGCCTATCCGTTGTGCACGGAATCGTGGTTCAGAGCGGGGGACAGATTAACGCCCGCAGCGAGTTGGGAAAGGGCACCACGTTTGAGATTCTGCTGCCCTGCCTGGGAACCTTCCAGGCGGTACGAGACGTGGCTGGGATGGAAGCCGCCGACGGAGAAGCGGTTCCGACGATCTTACTGGTGGAAGACGAGGACGGCGTCCGCCACCTGATGCACAATTATCTGGAAGGGGAAGGGTACCAGTTGCTGGAGGCGAGAAACGCCGAGGAAGCCGAGTCCATTGCAGAGGTCTATGACGAGCCCATTCACATTCTGGTAACCGACATCGTCATGCCGGGGATCAGCGGGCCGGAACTGGCGGAGCGGGTCAAACGGCTGCGCCCCGATTTGAAACTCCTCTTCGTTTCCGGGTACCGCCACGATGCGTTGGAGCTGGAGGGGCTGAAGCCGGACCTCTCGGTGCTTCCCAAGCCGTTCGTGGCCGCGGAACTTCTACGCCGGGTCCGGTTGCTGCTCAGCCGGGAAGTGCACGCGGCGCGCTGAGGCGCGGTACCCGTCAAATCTTATCCCGCTGCTCGCGGAGAAATGTCAGCGTGAATTCAGCGCCCGGTCGACCGGAATAGTCGAGGGTCCCGTTCAACTGGTGGGTGAGGATATGGACGATGCGGAGACCGAGCGATCCCGATCGCCTCCACTCAAATCCGGGTGCGAGGCCGATTCCGTTGTCGGCGACGCGCAGAGTGACGCGACCCTCGCTGCTGCAATGGAGCGCGACGACGATCTCGCCGGAATGACCTTGCGGAAACGCGTACTTCAGCGAGTTGGTCACCAGTTCGTTGAGGATGAGGCCGCACGGAATAGCCTGATTGATATCGAGCAGGACAGGCTCGACATCAAGCCGCCAGTGAATCCGGGCGGAATGGCTGTAAGCGGCAAATAATTCGCTGGTCAGGCTGGCCACATATTCCTCAAAATCCAGCTGGTCGGGACGATCGCGATTGTACAACTGCTCGTGAACCAGAGCCATTGAGCGTACCCGGCGCTGGCTTTCGTCAAGCGCCTTCTGTGCTTCTTCCGGAAGCCCGTCGGATTGCATATTGAGGAGGCTGGAAATGATCTGGAGATTGTTCTTGACGCGGTGATGCACCTCCTGAAGAAGGATCTCGGCCGCCTTCAACGCGGTGGCCAAGGCCCGCTCGTGGGCGTCGCGCTGCAAGCGGACGTGGAGAATCGGGGCCAGGTAGGCGGCTGCCCTCTCAAGGAGGTCGCGGTCGGCGGCGTCGTAATCGGAGGCCTTATTGGCGACCTCGAAAAGGCCGACGAGTTCGCCGCGATCGAGCAGGGGCACGGCCAGCACGCGCCGGACGGCTGTGTCCATTTCCTGCGCGGGTTCATTGAACAACAGCGGCCGCTTCTCAGCCAAAGCCCGCCCCCAGATGCCCCTCCAGGAGTCCCGCGGGAAAGGCCCCTTGTTCCTC
>Ga0070741_10006984_pt1 | contig 23782 bp, 20 predicted proteins | sample Coa_R1_4_FD_66440 | JGI IMG/M metagenome (GOLD analysis project Ga0070741, IMG submission 66440) | Surface soil microbial communities from Centralia Pennsylvania, which are recovering from an underground coalmine fire - Coalmine... | ecosystem: Environmental > Terrestrial > Soil > Unclassified ...
GTTGCCCCCATTGTCCAAAATTCCCCACTGCTGCCTCCCGTAGGAGTCTGGGCCGTGTCTCAGTCCCAGTGTGGCTGGTCGTCCTCTCAGACCAGCTACGGATCGTCGCCTTGGTAGGCCGTTACCCCACCAACTAGCTAATCCGGCATCGGCCGCTCCTCTCGCGCGAGGCCCTTGCGGGTCCCCCGCTTTCCTCTCGCGAGCTCATGCGGTATTAGCCAATCTTTCGACTGGTTATCCCCCACAAGAGGACACGTTCCGATGCATTACTCACCCGTTCGCCGCTCGCCGCCAGGGTTGCCCCCGCGCTGCCGCTCGACTTGCATGTGTAAGGCATGCCGCCAGCGTTCAATCTGAGCCAGGATCAAACTCTTCAATTAATTTGATTCCTGATGCCGACTGGTTAGGTCGGCGAATTGCTGATGCTTCACTCAAAGTAAACGAGGTTTACTTCTTCGTGAGCACTTGATTCCTGAAGCTTTGGCCGTTCCAGGCCCGTCTCATTTGACTGAGGCGAGACCGGTCCGGCGCCTTCGATCAAGCGCCCACACTTATCGGCTGCGAATTTTTAAAGAGCTTTGCGCGGGCTTCCGTTGCGGAAGCGGAGTGCCGTCCGGTGTTCCGGACGCGCCGCAGCAAGTGAGACCGCGATTATGGCCTGTTTCTACAAGCCATGCAAGGTCCGGCGACGTCCTTTTCGGCGATTTGCCTACAAAAACGGACGCGCCCGGCAGGCTTCTCCGGGCGCATCGCTCATGTTGGTTGCGGGGATAGGATTTGAACCTATGACCTTCGGGTTATGAGCCCGACGAGCTGCCAGACTGCTCCACCCCGCGTCAGAGGCGCAATTCTAGTGCAAGGCGCCGTCGGGCGCCAGCCTCTAGATTTTTTCGGTTTCCCCGGCGCGCGGCTGCCACACGAGCAGGCGCCGTTCCGCGAGGGTGACCGCCCAGTCGAGCAGCAGGGCGAACGCGGTGAGAACCACGATGCCGGCGAACACCGCGTTGATGTCGAAGGTCCCTTCGGCCTGCTGGATCAGGTAGCCGACCCCGCGCGAGGAGCCGAGATACTCGCCCACCACCGCGCCGACGAAGGCGAGCCCCACGGAATTGTGCAGGCTCGCGAAGACCCAGCTCATGGCGCTCGGCACGTAGACGTGACGCAGCAGCTGGCGATCGCTTGCGCCGAGGATGCGCGCGTTGGAAAGAACCGTGTGGCTCACCTCGCGCACGCCCTGGTACACGTTGAAGAACACGATGAAGAAAACGAGCGTCACGCCCAGCGCGACCTTGGAGGCGATGTCGAGGCCGAACCACACGCCGAAGATCGGCGCGAGGATGACGCGGGGCATGGAGTTGAGGCCCTTGATGTACGGCTCGAGCAGCGCCGAGGCGGTCGGGCTCAGGGCGAGCCACAGGCCGGCCGCCAGCCCGAACGCGGTCCCCACGACAAACGCCAGCACCGTCTCGACCAGCGTGACCCAGAGGTGCTCGTAGATCGTGCCCGCGGAAAACCACTCCCAGATGCGCAGCGCCACCTTCTGCGGCTCGCCGAAGAAGAACGCGGCCTTGTCCGGCTCGTCGAAGTAGAGCGGCGGGAGCAGCGTCGGGCTGGTGCCCACGTACCACACGGCCAGCACCGCTGCGAGCAGCGCGAGCTGCCAGAGACGCAGGCGCCTACTGCTGCTGCCGGGCATAGCTTTTCAGCACCTCTTCCTTCATCGCGTGCCAGATCAGCGTGTGGAGCTCGATGAAGCGGGGCGTCAGCCGGATTTCGGCGACGTCGCGGGGCCGCGTCAGGTCGATCGGGAAGTCGCCGATGGGATGCGACTCCGGCCCTGCGGACATGACCACCACCCGGTCCGACAGCGAGATCGCCTCCTCGAGGTCATGGGTGATGAACACAACGGACTTGCGGTTGGCGGACCAGAGCTCGAGAAGCTGGTTCTCCATGAGCTGGCGGGTCTGGATGTCGAGCGCGGAGAACGGCTCGTCCATCAGGATGAGCTCCGGGTCGAGGATGAGCGTCTGCGCGAGCGCGACGCGCTTTCGCATCCCGCCCGAGAGCTGATGCGGATAGCGGTTGCCGAAACCGCCGAGGCCCACGCGCTGCAGCCAATCCTCCGCCCTCTGGAGCGCTTGCTTCCTTTCGACGCCGCGGAACTCGAGGCCGGCGGCCACGTTGGCGAGAGCGGTGCGCCACGGCATGAGCGCCTCGGACTGGAAGAGGTATCCCGCCTTGCGATTCAGTCCCTCGAGCGGCTTGCCGAAAACGCGCGCGCTCCCGGCCGAGGGCTGCAGAAGGCCCACGGCCACGTTCAGAAGGGTCGACTTGCCGCATCCGGTCGGCCCCACCACCGAAACGAACTCGCCGGGCGCCACGCGCAGCGTGGCATCGCGCACGGCGGTGTAGCGCCCCCCGTCCTGCGACACGAACGTGACGCTGACCCCTTCGAGCGCGAGCGCCGGCTCGGCCGCCGCCATCGGCGCTATTTCTTCGCGGGGTACTTGGCGTTCGCCTTCCGGACGAACTCGTTCGTGTAGGTCTGCGCCAGATTGATGGCCTGCGGCTTGATGTTCGGATTGAACGACGCGAGCGCCTTCAGCGTCGTCCGGGCGCCGGCCTCGCTGAAATAGCCGTCCTTCGAGTAGGCCGTCTTCACGTTGTTGTAGGCGAAGAGATACATCGCCTTGTTGCCGAGCAGGTATTCCTCCGGCACCGTGTCGAGGATCTGCTGCGGCGACGCATCCTGCATCCACTTCAGCGCCCGCACGGTGGCATTGGTGAGCGCCTGGACGGTGTTCGGGTTCTTCTGGACGAAGCTCACCGGCGCATACAGGCTCGCCGCGGGCATCGGGCCGCCGAAGATCTTCTCGGTCCCCTCGGGCGTGCGGGTCTCTGCGATGACCTTCACCTTTCCCGCCTTCTCGAGCATGGTCACGGCGGGATCGGTCTGCGAGATGACGTCGACCCTGCCCTGGTCGACGGCGGCGATGACGCTCGCCCCGGCGCCCACGCCGATCACGGAGAAATCCGCGGGCTTCAGGCCGCCCTTGGATGCGAGGTAGTTGATCACCATGTTCGTGCTCGAGCCCGGCGCACTGATGCCCACCTTGAGCCCCTTGAGGTCCTTCGGCGACTTGTAGCTCGGCGCGAGCCTGCTCGCGATGGCGACGGTGATCTGGGGCGCGGAGCCGGTCAGGACGAATGCCTGGAAGTTCTGCTTGCGCGACTGCATGTTGATCGTGTGCTCGTAGGCGCCCGCGACGACGTCCGCGCTGCCGCCCACGACCGCCTCCAGCGAGCGCGTGCCGCCGGGGAAGTCGCTGATGCGCACGTTGAGGCCTTCGTCCTTGAAGTAGCCGAGCCGCTCGGTGATCGTGAGCGGCAGGTAATACAGGGCGGTCTTGCCGCCGACGGCGATGTGGACGTCTTTCTTCTCGAGCTGCTGCGCGTGGGCGGAAAACGCGGCCAGGAATGCCGCAATGGCGACGGCGAGCTTTGTCATGGGGCCTCTCCTCGAAGCGCGCAATGTACCGTTTTTCTACAGGCCTCGCCTGTCCAGCAGCGCTTGCGAAATCGTTCCGGCATCGACGTATTCCAGCTCGCCGCCGAGCGGCACGCCGCGCGCGATACGGCTCACCTTGATGTCCCGGGCGCGCAGCATCTCGGCGATGTAGTGCGCGGTCGCCTCGCCCTCGTTGGTGAAGTTCGTGGCGAGGATCACTTCGCGCACCTCGCCGCCGGCGACGCGCTCCAGCAGCCGGTCGAGCCCGATGTCGCGCGGGCCGACGCCGTCGAGCGGGGACAGCCGCCCCATCAGCACGAAGTACATTCCCGAGTAGCTGAGCGTCTGCTCGACCATCGCGAGATCCGCAGGCGTCTCCACGACGCACAGGAGCGAGGCATCCCTGCGCGGCGAGCCGCACAGGGCGCACACCTCTTCCTCGGTGAAGGTGTTGCATTTGGCGCAGCGGCGCACGGCGCCCAGCGCGGCGGCGATGGCGCTCGAGAGCTCCTGCGCGCCGGCGCGCTCGTGCTGCAGCAGGTGGTACGCCATGCGCTGCGCGGAGCGCGGCCCGACCCCCGGCAGCGCGCGCAGCGCTTCCACCAGGCGCTCCAGGCCCTTGGCGGTGGGCGGCGTGTCGCGGCTCTTCAAAACGGCAGCTTGAAGCCCGCCGGCAGGCCGAGCCCGGCGGTCATGCCGCTCATCTTCTCCGAGACGGTGCTCTCGACGCGGTGCGCGGCGTCATTGAACGCGGCGACGAGCAGGTCCTCGAGCATCTCGCGGTCCTCGCCGACGAGCGAGGGGTCGATGCTCACGCGCTTCACCTCGTACTTGCAGGTCATCTGCACCTTCACCATGCCCGCCCCGGACTGCCCCTCGACCTCGAGCGTGGCGAGCTGCTCCTGCATGCGGCGCATGTTCTCCTGCATCATCTGCGCCTGCTTCATCAGCTGTCCGATGTTGCCTTTCATGAGAGGCTCATTTCTCCGTCTGGCGGATGGTCGAATCGATGACTTTGCCGTCGAACAGGCTGACGAGGTCGCGCACGAAGCCGTCGGACTGCACGGCGCGCGCGGCTTCGGCCTGGCGCGCGGTGCGCTCGCCCGCCTCGAGCGCCGCGGCGCTCGCGCCCGCGGTTTCCCCGACGAAAACCTTGATGCTGACTCCAGCGCCGAGGTGCTGCTCGAGCGCGGCCTTGAGCTTCTCCTGGTAGGTCCGCTCGGCGAGATACGCCTTCGCCTTCGGCACCACGAGCTCGAAGGCGTTGTTCTCGCGCGCGCGGAGCTCGGCGTTGCGCGCGAGCTCGCGCGCGGCTCCCGTGACGGCGAGCTGCTGCACGAGCGCCGGCCAGTCGGCCGCGCCGGCGGCGGCCGGTGCTTTGCCGGTCGCGGCCGCGCGCGCCGGCCCGGGCACCGGCAGCGGCGTTCCGGCCGCGCCCGGCCGGAACGCGAGCATGCGCAGCAGCGTCATGACGAACCCCGCGTGCTCGTCGGGCGCGAGCGGCAAATCCTGCCTCCCCTGCAGCGCGATCTGGTAGTAGAGCTGCACGCTTTCCGCGTCGATGGCGCCCGCAAGCGCGACGATCCGGGCGCGCTCGGGCAAGTCCTCCTCGAGCGCATCCGGAACCGTTTGCGCGAGCGCCATGCGAAGGAGCAGGCTCGCCAGGTCGCCGAGCGCGGTGTCGAAGGACAGGCTGCGCTCCTGCATCTCGTCGGCGAGTCCGAGGAGCGCCGCGCCGTCACCCGCGGCGAGGCTTTCGAGCAGGCGCAGCAGGTAGCTCTGGTCCAGCGCGCCCAGCATGTCGCTCACGCTCGCCGCGCTCACTTTCCCCGCGCCGTGCGCGATCGCCTGGTCGAGGAGCGAGAGCGCATCGCGCATGCTGCCCGCCGCGCCGCGCGCCACGAGGGGCAGCGCGTCCGCCTCGAACGGGATCTTCTCCTGCTCCAGCACCCGCCGCAGGTACGTCGCGATCGCGCCCGCCGGCATCTGCTTCAAGTTGAACTGCAGGCAACGGCTGAGCACCGTGACCGGGATCTTCTGCGGATCGGTCGTCGCGAGGATGAACTTGAGGTGCTCGGGAGGCTCCTCCAGCGTCTTCAGCATGGCGTTGAACGCCGAGCTCGAGAGCATGTGGACCTCGTCGATGACATACACCTTGAAGCGCCCGCGCGTCGGCGCGTATTGCGCCGTCTCGAGGAGCTGGCGCATCTCGTCGACCTTCGTATTGGTCGCGGCGTCCACTTCGAGCAGGTCCACGAAGCGCCCGCCGTCGATCTCGACGCAGGCCGAGCACTTGCCGCAGGGCTCGGGCGTGATCCCGGTCTCGCAATTCAGGCACTTGGCCACGATCCGGGCGAGCGTGGTCTTGCCCACGCCCCGCGTGCCGGTGAAGAGATACGCATGGTGCAGGCGCTTCTGCTCGAGGGCGTGGCGCAGGGCTCGCACGACGTGCTCCTGGCCGACGACCCCGGCAAAATCCCGGGGTCGCCATTTTCGCGCAAGTACTTGATAGCTCATGCGTAATGAATTGAGAGGCGAGCCAGACCCCCGGCACTTGCAGCGACCGGCTGTGGCTGCTTCCTTCCGGACCTGACCAGGTTCACCAGACTGCAATGCGGGGAGGCCCGCCGGTTCCCATTATGCCGCAGTGAAACGGCCCGCGGCCGCAAGGTTAGAGAAAGCTGCCTCGACTAGGCTTGTTCCATCCTCCTCCATCGCGTGCTTTCCGGCGCGATGGTTCAACGCCCTGCCGTGAAAGCGGCCGGGCGTTTTCTTTTCAGGCGTCCTGAGCCTCGGGCACCCGCACGACGTGCACGCTGCAGTGCGCGTTTGCCGTCACGCCCGAAGCGACCGAGCGCCACCAGGCGAGCATCTGCGGCCCGGGTCCGGGCGCGCCCAGCACGATCAGGTCGACGTTGTTGTTGCGCGCGAATTCGAGCAGCGCTCCGGCCGGATTGAGCGCCTGGATGACGTGCTCGGAGCGCCGCCGGTCCGGCACGCCCAGGCCTTCCGACCAATGCCGCAGCCGCACCAGGTGCTCGAGGTGCGATCCCGGCTCGCTTCCCACTGCGGAAACCGGGTCCGCCGGAATGACGGACACGCAAATCAGGCGGAATTCCGCGCTTGCGGAAAGCAGGCGTGCGGTCGCCTGCCTGAGCGCCGGATGGCGCACATCATCGGGGTGCATGGTGTCCACCGCCACCATGATCACCGGCGCATGCGACGCGGGCGGGCGCGCAGCGCCCAGCCGCTCGTGCCGTGCCCGCCACCAGCGGCCGGCCTGCGCGAGCAGTCCGCCCCGCGCCGTCCGTGCCGCGCGGGCCGTGAGGGGCACTTGCGCCGGATGGCGCAGATCGAACGCGACGTGCGCGGCGCTCTGGTAGCGCGCCTCGGGTTCGATTTCCAGGCAGCGCAGGATCACCTCCTGCAGCCAGGGCGGGACCGCCGGCGCGCGGTGCCTCGGCGGCAACGGCTCCAGCCAGATGCGGTCCCGCAGCCCGGCGAGCGTGCGCGGCTCGCCGAAGGGAAGCGCGCCGGTCGCCATCTCGTAGAGCATGACGCCGAGCGAAAACAGGTCGCTGCGCGGATCGTCGCGCCGGCCGAGCACTTGCTCGGGGGAGATGTAGGGTGCCGAACCGGATGCGAAGCGGCGCTCCTCGGCGAGAAGGTCGGGATAGCGCGCGTGGCGCGCCATGCCGAAATCGATGAGCGCCGCCTCGCCCCCGGGCCGCACGATCACGTTCTCCGGCTTGAGATCGAGGTGGATCACCTCGTGGGCATGGATCGTGTGCAGCGCATCGGCGACCGCAGCTCCGAAGCGCGCGACCTCTTCCGGGGGGAGCATGCGCCCCCCGGCAAGCTCCTCGAGGCTTCGACCTTCGATGAACTCGAGCACGAGATACGGCGTGGTGGTGAGATCGCCTTTCGCCAGGACGCGCGGCACGCAAGAGGCGCCCAGCGCCGAGAGCACCCGCGTCTCCGTCTCGAAGCCGAGGATCCCCTCGCCGCCCTGCCCCGCCTGGGTCCTGGGAATCTTGATGAGCGCCGGACCGGGGAGGGCCTGGCGGCCGCTCACCCCCGCGACGCGGTAGAGCTGTGCCACCGTGCTTGCGTGAACCAGCGGCCCGAGGACGAACCCGTCGACGCTCTGCGCCATCGCTTAGATGCCCCGCTCGACGCGAAAGGCGAGCGACTCCGCGAGCCCGGCCCGGCGGATGGCGCGCGCCGCCTGCGCGTAATCGTACGGAATGCGGAAATACGTGAGGCGCGCGGCGCTTTCATCGAAAAGCGCGTAGGCCGCGGCGGTCGAGCCATCGCGCGGCTGCCCCACCGACCCGACGAGCGCGAGCCAGGCTCGATGCGTTCCGAGCGGAATCGCGGTGCCGGGATGCGGTGTGAACGAGGTGGCGCGCGCCGCCGCCACGCGTGCATAGAGGCGCTGCTCGTGCACGTGCCCGGAAAAGGTGTACGGAGCCTTCGCCGCCTCCATGCTGCGCAGCGCGGCGCCTTGTCCATCGATGTAGACCCAGCGCGCCGGCTCGCTCGCCGAGGCGTGCACGAAGCACGCGTTCCCGGAGCGCGCGCAAAGAGGAAGCCCCGCAAGGAACGCCTTCTCCTCCTTCGCAAGCGCCTGGCGCGCCCACTCGATCGCCTCGCGCGCGGCCTCGTTCATGTATCCGGCGTTGCGCTCGACCGCATCATCGTGGTTGCCCTTCACCACCAAGGCGCCCCGTGCGGCGTAGTCCATCACCATGCGCACGACGGCGCTCGCGTCCGCGCCGTAGCCGACGAGGTCCCCCAGGAATGCATAGCGTGTCGCGCCGCGCTCGCGCGCGTGGCGCAGGCAGGCCTCGAGCGCCTGCAGGTTGGCGTGGATGTCGGAGAGCAGTGCGAGGGTCATCGACGCTCCATGATCGGCCCCGGCCGCCGGCCCGCGGTTGAGCGCGATCAAACCGGGATGGCGGAGAGAGTGGGATTCGAACCCACGAAGCGCTATTAACGCTTACACGCTTTCCAAGCGTGCGCCTTAAGCCGCTCGGCCATCTCTCCTTTGGGAGGAAGCGCGACTGCAGGGCGCCGATTCTAGCGCGCGGCCGAAAAAAAAGCCCGCTCGCGGCGGGCTTTCTCCGGAGCGCAAGCCCCTCAGGGCATCATGTGGCGATAAGTGCGGATGTCGCGATCCTTGGTCTCCGAGAGGAACAGCGTCCCGATGATGAGGGACATCACGGCGACGACGATCGGATACCACAGGCCGTAGTAGATGTCCCCGGTCGCCGCGACCATTGCGGTGGCGGTGAGCGGCAGCATGCCCCCGAACCAGCCGTTCCCGATGTGATACGGCAGCGACATCGACGAGTAGCGGATCTCGGTGGGAAAGAGCTCGACGAGGAACGCGGCGATCGGCCCGTAGACCATCGTCACGTAGATCACCATGATGACGAGCAGCAGCTCGGTCATCGCCCAGTCCACCTTCGACTTGTCGGCGCTCGCCGGCGCGCCCGCCGTCTTGAGCGTTTCCGTGAGCGCCTTCTGGTCCCAGCCCTCGACCTTCGCGCCGCCGATGTCGGTCACGACCTTGCCCGTGCCCGGAATGGCGGTGAACGACAGCCCCTGCTTCGTGAGGAAGTCCTGGACCCGATCGCAGTCCGAGAACTTGCTCCACGGGCCGACGAAGAGGTGGAAATTGCACTCGCTCGGGTTCGCGGTGACCGTGATCTTTGTCTTGTCCGAGAACTGCTCGAGCGCCGGGTTGACGAAGTGCGTGAGGCCGTGGAACAGCGGGAAGTACGTCACCGCGGCGATGAGGCAACCCGCCATGATGATCTTCAGGCGGCCGATCCGGTCCGAGAGCCAGCCGAAGAAGATGAAGAACGGCGTGCCGATGATGAGCGACAGCCCGATCAGCGCGTAGGTCGACACGTAGTCGAGCTTGAGGGTGATGGTGAGGAAGAAGAGCGCGTAGAACTGCCCCGTGTACCAGACGACGCCTTGCCCGGCGGTGGCGCCGAGGAGCGCGAGCAGCACGTACTTGTTGTTCGGGTACTTGAAGAAGCTGTCCGTAAGCGGCGACTTCGAGCCCTTGCCCTCGGCTTTCATCTGCTGGAACACCGGCGACTCTTGGAGCTTGAGGCGGATGTAAACCGAAAACGCGAGCAGGATCACCGACACCCAGAACGGGATGCGCCAGCCCCACTCCGAGAACGCCTTCGCATCCATGTTGGAGCGGCACAGGTAGATGAGGACCAGCGCCAGGAACAGGCCGACCGTCGCCGTCGTCTGGATCCACGCCGTGTCGTACCCGCGGCGCCCGGGCGCGGCGTGCTCCGCCACGTACGTGGCCGCGCCGCCGTACTCGCCGCCGAGCGCGAGACCCTGCACGAGGCGCAGCGTCACCATCAGGATGGGCGCGAGCCAGCCGACGGACGCATAGGTGGGCAGCAGGCCCACGAGGAACGTGGACGAGCCCATGAAGATGATCGTGATCAGGAAGGTGTACTTCCTGCCGACGAGGTCGCCGATGCGCCCGAAGACGAGCGCGCCGAAGGGCCGCACGAGGAAGCCCGCGGCATAGGCGGCGAACGCCGAGAGCAGCGCGGCGGTCTGGTTGCCCGGCGGAAAGAACAGCGCCGCGAAGAACGGCGCGAGGACCGCGTAAAGGTAGAAGTCGTACCACTCGAAGACAGTCCCGAGGGACGACGCGAATATGACCCGTTTCTCTTCGCCGCTGAACCCCGCGGATTGTGCCGTCGCAGCCATGCCTTCCTCCTCTCCTAAGGTGAAAGCTGGTTCTTTCGAATTGTCGTTCTGAGGCTAATCCATTATAGCCAATGGGTCATTTTGCACAAATCGGCTAGCGGGACTCCTTCAGCTGCTCCAGGATGGCCGGATTCTCGAGCGTCGAGACGTCCTGGGTGATCTCCTCGCCCTTCGCGATGGCCCGCAGCAGCCGGCGCATGATCTTGCCCGAGCGCGTCTTGGGCAGGTTTTCGCCGAAGCGGATGTCCTTCGGGCGCGCGATCGGCCCGATCTCCTTGGCGACCCAGTCGCGCAGTTCCTTCGCTATCTTCTGCGCTTCGTCGCCCGTGGGACGCGGCCGCTTGAGCACGACGAAAGCGCACACCGCCTCGCCGGTGAGCTCGTCCGGGCGCCCGACCACGGCCGCTTCGGCCACGAGCGCGGTATGCGCGACCAGCGCGGACTCGATCTCCATCGTTCCGAGGCGATGCCCGGAGACGTTCAGCACGTCGTCGATGCGCCCGACGATGCGGAAGTAGCCGTCCTCGTCCGTGCTCGCGCCGTCGCCGGCGAGATAGAGCTTGTTCTTGAACTCGTCGGGCCAGTAGGTCTTCTTGTAGCGCTCCGGGTCGCCCCAGATCGTGCGCAGCATCGAGGGCCAGGGACGCTTGATCACGAGGATCCCGCCCTTCCCTTTCCCGACCGGATGCCCGGTTTCGTCGACGATCTCGGCGAAGATCCCGGGAAGGGGCAGCGTCGCCGAGCCCGGCTTGGTCGGCGTCGCGCCGGGGAGCGGCGTAATCATGTGGCCGCCCGTCTCGGTCTGCCACCACGTGTCCACGATGGGGCAGCGGCCGCGCCCCACCGTCTCGTGATACCACATCCACGCCTCGGGATTGATCGGCTCGCCGACGGTTCCGAGGATGCGAAGCGACGAGAGGTCGTACTTCTTCGGCAAGTCGCCGCCCGCCTTGATGAGCGATCGGATCGCAGTCGGTGCCGTGTAGAACACGTTCACCTTGTGGTCCTGGATCACTTTCCAGAAGCGCCCGGCGTCCGGGTACGTCGGCACGCCCTCGAACACGACCTCGGTCGCGCCGCAGGCGAGCGGCCCGTAAGTGATGTAAGAGTGGCCGGTGACCCAGCCGACGTCCGCGGTGCACCAGAAGATGTCGCTCGCCTTGTTGTCGAACACCCATTTCATCGTGAGCGCGCACCAGAGGAGGTAGCCGCCCGTGGAATGCTGAATGCCTTTCGGCTTGCCGGTGGAGCCCGAGGTGTAGAGGATGAACAGCGGATGCTCGGCGTTGACGTTGACGGGCTCGCATTTATCGGCCTGGCCCTTCACCGCATCGTCCCACCAGACATCGCGGCCCGCCTGCATCCCCACCGGACTTCCGGACCTCTTGTAGACGAAGACCGTCTTCAGGGCGTCGCATCCGCCCATGCCGAGCGCCTCGTCGACGATCGGCTTCAGCGGGATCTCGCGCCCGCCGCGGAACTGGCCATCCGCGGTGATGACGGCGACCGCGCCGGCGTCGATCACCCGCTCATGCACGCTCTTCGCCGAGAAGCCGCCGAAGACGACCGAATGCGTCGCGGCAATGCGCGCGCACGCCTGCATCGCGACCACGGCCTGGATCGACATCGGCATGTAGATCAGCACGCGATCGCCCTGCCTGATTCCCTTGGCCTTCAGCGCGTTCGCGAAGCGGCACACCTCGTGATAGAGCTGCTTGTAGGTGATCCTGGTGACCTTGCCGTCGTCCGCCTCGAAAATGATCGCGACCTTGTCCGGCTGGCTCTTCAGGTGCCGGTCGAGGCAGTTGTACGAGGCGTTCAGCTCGCCGTCGTGGAACCATCTGAAGAACGGCGCCTTCGACTCGTCCAGCACCTTGGTGAAAGGCTTGGACCAGGCGAGGGTCTCGCGCGCGAGGCGCGCCCAGAAGCCCTCGAAGTCGCGCTCCGCCTCGGCGACGAGCTTCCGGTAGGCCTCCATCCCGGAAATGTTCGCCCCGTTGACGGCATCCGCAGGCGGCGGGAATACCCGCTTCTCCTGCAGCACCGATTCGATGGTGGATGCCATGGCTCCTCCTTGTGGATGGGATAATAGAAGCACCAAATCAAGGCCCTGTAAAGATGACAGTCCTCCGCGCGGAACACCTGGTGCAGAGCGTCGCGGACGCGCTGCAGTTTATTTCGTATTACCACCCCGCCGATTACATCCGCGCGCTCGGCCGCGCCTACGAGCGCGAGCAGTCGCCTGCGGCGAAGGACGCGATCGCGCAGATCCTCACCAATTCGCGGATGTGCGCGGAAGGCCATCGCCCGATCTGCCAGGACACCGGCATCGTCAACGTGTTCCTGAAGATCGGCACCCGGGTGCGCCTCGACTTCGACGATCTCGAGAAGACGGTCAACGAGGGCGTGCGCCGCGCCTACCTCGATCCGGAAAACAAGCTGCGCGCCTCGGTGCTGGACGAGTCGGATTTCGGCCGCAGGAACACGAAGGACAACACCCCCGCCGTGATCAGCGTGCAGCTCGTTCCCGGGGACAAGGTCGAGGTCGAGGTTGCCGCGAAGGGCGGGGGCTCGGAGGCGAAGTCGAAGTTCGCCATGCTCAACCCCTCCGATTCCATCGTCGAATGGGTGCTGAAGACCGTGCCCACGATGGGCGCGGGCTGGTGCCCGCCCGGCATGCTCGGCATCGGCGTCGGCGGCACCGCGGAAAAGGCGATGCTCATGGCCAAGGAGGCGCTGATGGAGCCGATCGACATGGCGGAGCTGAAGGCGCGCGGACCGAAAAGCAAGGCCGAGGAAATGCGCATCGAGCTCTACGACAAGGTGAATGCGCTCGGCATCGGCGCGCAGGGCCTGGGCGGGCTCTCCACGGTGCTCGACGTGAAGATCCGCACCTACCCTGCGCACGCGGCGAACCGGCCGATCGCCATGATCCCGAACTGCGCGGCGACACGGCACGCCCACTTCGTGCTCGACGGCTCCGGTCCGGCGGAATTCGAGGCGCCGAAGCTTTCCGACTGGCCGGCGGTCACCTGGACGCCGGATGCCAAGGCGCGCCGCGTCAATCTCGACACCCTGACGAAAGCCGAGGTCGCTTCCTGGAAGCCGGGCGAACGCCTGCTTCTCAGCGGCAGGATGCTCACGGGGCGGGATGCCGCCCACAAGCGCATCCAGGACCTGCTGGAGAAAGGGCAGAAGCTTCCGGTGGACTTCACGAACCGCGTCATCTACTACGTCGGCCCGGTGGACCCTGTGCGCGACGAGGTGGTCGGGCCCGCGGGGCCGACCACCTCCACGCGCATGGACAAGTTCACCGAGATGATGCTCGCCCGCACGGGGCTCATCGGCATGATCGGCAAGGCCGAGCGCGGCCCGGTCGCGATCGAGGCGATCCGCAAGCACAAGGCCGCCTATCTCATGGCGGTCGGCGGCGCAGCCTATCTCGTCGCCAAGGCGATCCGCAAGTCGCGCGTGCTCGCGTTCGAGGACCTCGGCATGGAGGCGATCTACGAGTTCGAGGTGAGCGAGATGCCGGTCACCGTGGCCGTGGACGCGAACGGCAGCTCGGTGCACGCCTCGGGCCCCGCGGAATGGTCGAGGAAGATCGTCGAGCTCAAGCTGCCGGTCACCGCGGCATGAGCGAGATCCACATTTGCGAGGTCGGCCCGCGCGACGGCCTGCAGAACGCGAAGCACCTCATGCCCACCGAGGCGAAGAAAGCCTGGATCGCCGCGCTCGCCGCCGCCGGGCTGCGCGAGATCGAGGTCGGCTCGTTCGTGCCGCCGAAGCTCATTCCGGCGATGGCCGACACGGCAGAAGTCGTTTCTTTCTCCCGGGAAATACCCGGCCTGAAAGTCGTCGCCCTCGCCCCCAACCTGAAGGGCTTCCAGCGCGCGCTCGAGGCCGGCGCGCACAAGGTGACCTTTCCCGTGTCCGCGAGCCGCGCGCACAGCGAGTCGAACGTCCGCATGACGCCGCAGCAGATGGTCGAGGAGGTGCGCCGCTGCGCCGCCCTGCCGCACCCCGGCGTGGAGATCGAGGGCGCGGTCTCGACGGCCTTCGGCTGCACCATGCAGGGCGCGGTTCCGGAGGACGACGTCGTGCGCATCGCCGCCGCGCTCGCCGAGTTCTGCGATGCCGTCGCGCTCGCAGATACCGTGGGGTATGCGAATCCGGCCCAGGTCAGGCGGGTCTTCAAGAAAGTCTCTTCGGCCATCGGTAAAAAGCTCGAGGGCGCGCACTTCCACGACACGCGCGGCCTCGGTCTTGCCAACGCGCTCGCGGCGTACGAGGCCGGCGTGCGGCACTTCGACAGCTCGATGGGCGGCCTCGGCGGCTGCCCGTTCGCCCCGGGCGCGAGCGGCAACGTCATCACCGAGGACCTGGTGTTCATGTTCGAGAGCATGGGAATAGGCACCGGGATCGACCTCGACGCGCTCTTCGAGGCGCGCGGCATCCTTGCCCGTGCGATTCCCGGGGAGCCGATCTACGGGCACACGCCCGTAGCCGGCCTGCCGAAGGGTTTCGTCCCGGCGTGAGCGAAGCCCTGGTCCTCGCCGGCGACGAGGCCGGCGTGCGCACGCTGACGCTGAACCGGCCCAAGGCGCTGAACGCGCTCGACCAGGGGCTCACCGAGGCGTTGCGTGACGCGGTGCTCGCCGCGGAAGCCGACCCCCGGGTGCGCGTCGTCGTGCTGCAGGGCGGCGAGCATTTCATGGCGGGCGGCGACCTGAAATGGTTCCGCGGACTGGTCGAGGGGCATTCCGCCGACGAGAACCGCGTGCGCTTCGAGCGCTTCATCAACGAGGTGCACCCCGTGATCGTCAGCCTGCGGCGCATGCCGAAGCCCGTGGTGGCGAGCATAAGCGGCGCCGCGGCCGGATTCGGCCTGAGCCTCGCGCTCGCCTGCGACCTCGCCGTCGCCGCGGACACCGCGTACTTCACCCTCGCCTACAGCCTGATCGGCGTGAGCCCGGACGGCGGCTCGACGTTCGCGCTTCCGCGCATCGTCGGGCTGAAGAAAGCGATGGAGATCGCGCTGCTCGGCGAGCGCTTCAGCGCGGCGACGGCGCTCGGGCTCGGCATCGTCAACCAGGTCGTGCCGGCCGCCGAGCTCGCGGCGGCGACGCGCAAGCTCGCCGCGCGCCTCGCGGCCGGGCCGGCGGCGGCCTACGCGCGGACCAAGGCGCTGCTCAACACGTCGTCGTCGCACTCGCTCGAGACGCAGCTGCAGCGCGAGGCCGAGGCGTTCGCGCTCTGCGCTTCCGAGCCCGATTTCATCGAGGGGCTCGACGCCTTCGCCGCCAAGCGCAAGGCGCGCTTCTCCGGCACTTGAGCTCGCTGCCCCTCCGCGGCGTGCGCGTGGTGGAGTTCGCGCACATGGTGATGGGGCCCTCGTGCGGACTCGTGCTCGCCGACCTCGGCGCCGAGGTGATCAAGGTGGAGCCGCCCGGCGGCGACAACACGCGCCGCCTGGAGGCCGCCGGCGCCGGGTTCTTCCCCGTCTTCAACCGCAACAAGAAGAGCCTGGCGGTGGACCTCGCGAAGGAAGAAGGCCGCGGCGCAGTGCTGAAGCTCCTGAAGAGCGCAGACGTGCTGACCGAGAACTTCCGTCCGGGGGCGCTCGACCGGATGGGCTTCTCGTACGACGCGCTGTCCGTGGAGAACCCGCGCCTCGTCTACTGCTCGCTGAAGGGCTTCCTGAAGGGTCCGTACGAGCACCGGCCGGCGCTCGACGAGGTGACGCAAATGATGGGCGGGCTCGCCTACATGACCGGGCTTCCGGACCGGCCGCTGCGCGCGGGCGCTTCGGTGGTGGACATCATGGGCGGCACGTTCGCCGCGGTCGGCATCCTGGCGGCGCTGCGCGAGCGCGAGTCCACCGGGCGCGGCCAGCGCGTGACGAGCGCGCTCTTCGAGAGCACCGCCTACCTCGTCGCGCAGCACATCGCGCAGTACGAGCTCACCGGCGAGGCGCCGCCGCCGATGTCGGTGAAGCGCCCGGCCTGGGGCGTGTACGACATCTTCGGCACGGCGGACGGCCGGCTCTTCGTCGGGGTCGTCACCGACACGCAATGGGAAGTCTTCTGCCGCGAGTTCGGCCAGGAGGAGCTGCGCGCCGACGAGCGCCTCAGGACGAACGGCGGGCGCGTCAAGCAGCGCGAGTGGCTCGTCCCGAGGCTGGCTTCGTTGTTTGAAAAAGAACAGACAAGCAAGCTTGCCGGGAAGCTCGAGCGCATCGGCCTGCCGTTCGCGCCGATCGCCAAGCCCTGGGACCTGCTCGGCGACCCCCACCTCAAAGCCTCCGGCGGGCTTCTCGAGATGAGCGCGGGCGGCAAGACGATCCACGTTCCGGCGCTCCCGCTCGAGCTCGGCGGCGGGCGCCTCGCGAAGCGCCTCGATCCGCCGCGCGTCGGCGAGCACGCGCGCGAGATCCTTTCCGGCCTGGGCTATTCCGCCGAGGAGATCGAGCGGCTGGCGGGCGCCGGCGCGGTCGCGCTCGGCTAGCTCACTTCATCTTGCAGTCCTGCACGTAGGCGTCGCCGCGGTCCTTGAGGACCGTGCCGATCGTCTTGTGTACGAGACGCCCTTCCGGGCCCTTCGTCACCACCTGCAGGTAGTAGCTCTGGACCGGGAACTGGTTGCGGTTGAACCTGAACTCGCCGCGCACGCTCTTGAAGTCGGCCGCCCTGAGCGCCGCACGCAGCGCGTCCTTGTCCTCGAGCCGTCCCTTTACCTTGCGCACGGCGGAGTCGATGAGCTGCGCGGTGTCGTAGCCGGTGGCGGCGTAGCCGGTCGGCAGGCGCTTGTACTCCTTCTCGAACTCCGCGACGAATTTCCGGTTCGCCGCGTTGTCGAGGTCGATCGTCCAGTGCCCGACGCTGAAGAGCCCGAGCATCGGGTCGCCCACGGCGCGGATGATGTCCTGGTCCGCGCCCCAGAGCGGCACAATAAGCTGGATGTCCCTGGAAAGGCCCGCGGCGACGAACTGCTTGATGAAGTTCACGCCCATGCCGCCGGGCAGGAAGACGTAGAGCGCCTCGGGCTTCAGGGCGCGGATCTGCGAGAGCTCCGCCGCGTAGTCGAGCTGGCCGAGCTTGGTGTACATCTCATCGACGAGCTTGCCCTTGTAGTAGCGCTTGAAGCCGGTGGCCGCGTCCTTGCCTCCGACATAGTTCGGCGCGAGGAAGACGACGTTCCTGATGCCCTTGGAGGTGACGTACTGGCCGGCGGCCTCGCTGTAGGCCTCGCTCGGCCACGAGGAGGCGAAGAAGAACGGGCTGCACTGCGCGCCGGTGTATTGCGCCGGGCCGGCGTTCGGGCTGATGTAGAAAACCTTCGCGGCGATCGCGTCGGGCGCCATCGCGAGCACGATGTTCGAGAACACGCCGCCCGTGAGGAAGTCCACCTTGTCGAGCCGGAGGTAGCGCTCGGCCAGCTGCTTCGCCGTCTCCGGCTTGAACTGGTCGTCGCCGACCAGCACTTCCGCCGGCAGGCCGCCGAGCTTGCCGCCGTTCAGCTTGATGCCGAGGCTGAAGCCGTCGCGGATGTCGGCGCCGATGGAAGCGTTCGGCCCCGACAGCGTGCTGATGAAGCCGATCTTGACCTTGTCAGCCGCGTTCGCGGCGAGCGCGGCGGCGGCGAGGCATGCGAAAAGTACGATTCTCATCGGGTCACCCTTTCTACGGTCATTTTCGGATCGACGATCCTGCCCTCGCGCACGACGGCGCGGCCGTCGAGCTCGATCGTGCAATCGCGCATCGGCACGTCATAGTGGCCGCGCGTCGTGCGCTTGCCGCCGCCCTGCGTGTTCGGCCCGGTGGAAAAGAGGAAATTCCCGGGGAATGTCCGCGCCGCGGCCCGATGCCGCTCGGGATCGTCGCCCTGCAGCGCGATGCCGTACCAGCGCGCCTGCGGATTCAGGCCCCAGCCCAGGTGCGATACCGCGTACGGGTCGCGGTCCGCGGCGGTGCTCTTGCCGTCCTCGAGCCAGTCGCGCATGAGCTTGGCGTCGAGCCCGCCTTCGATGGCGACGATGTGGCCGTCGCGGATCTCCAGCGTGACCGGATCGGCGACGTAGCGGCAGTACGGCAGGATCACGATGTCCCCCGCCTGCATCACGACGCGGCCCTGCGCGCTGCCCTCGTTGGGGAACGTGTGGATGTGCCCGCCGCCCCAATGGTCGAAGTGGCCGCGCTCGTCGGCATAGCCCCATTGCGTCATCACGGGGTACTCGCCGCATTCGTAGCGCAGGTCCGTCCCCGCAGCGCTCTTGACTGTGACCACGCTGGCTCGCTTGTAAATCTCTTCTGCGTGCTTGCACGCCTCCTTGAGCCCGGGCGGCGACATGAGCTGCTCCAGGTCGTCTGGCGCATCGATGATCATGAGGACCCGCGTGCCGCCGTCCAGGACCTGCTTCAGCCACTGGGTGAAGAGCGGCACGTGGAAGATCACCAGCAGGTCGGCCGCGCGCACCGCCTCGAGCGTGCCCTTGCAGCGGCCGATGGTCGGGACACCCACCTTGGTCCACGAGGGAAGCGAGTTCACGCACAGCTCGTAGGCATCGGCGCCCAGATCCTCCGCGGCGGCGAAGCCCGCCTGGATGTATTCGCGCCGCGTGGCGAGGTCGCTGACGAACGCGAGCGTCTCGCCCTTCTGCACCCTGCAGAGCTCGAGCTGGCGGCGATAGAGCTGCGCGAGCTTCGCCGGATTGACCTCCTGCGCGCGGAACGCGGCCTGCATCACCCGGGGCTGCCTCCTCTCGCGCGCATTATCGCCTGCCAGACGCGGTGTGGCGTGGCGGGCATCTCGAGCTCCCGGACGCCCAGCGGCGCCAGCGCGTCGAGCAGCGCCCCGACCACCGCCGCCGGCGCGCCGATGGTGCCGGATTCGCCGCATCCCTTCGCGCCGAGCGGGTTGTGGGTGCAGGGCTGGCCTTCATCGAGCTCGGTGACGAACTGCGGCAGGTCCGCGGCGCGCAGCAGCGCGTAGTCCATGAACGAGCCCGAGAGCAGCTGGCCCTCGTCGTAGACCGTGCGCTCGCACAGCGCCTGCCCGATCCCCTGCGCGAGCCCGCCGTGCACCTGCCCGTGCACGATCATCGGATTGATGACCGTGCCGACGTCGTCCACCGCGTGGTAGGACAGGAGGCTCGCTTCGCCCGTTTCGGGGTCGAGCTCCAGCTCGCAGACGTGCGCGCCGTTGGAGAAGGCGAAGTTCGGCGGGTCGTAGAACGCGTTCTCGTCGAGCCCCGGCTCGAGCACGTCGAGCGGATAGCGGTGCGGCACATAGGCGGCGTGCGCCACGTCGGCGAAGCTCACGCGCCGGTCGGTGCCGCCGACCGAGAAGGCGCCGTCCCGGAATTCGATGTCCTGCTCCGCCGCCTCGAGAAGATGCGCCGCGATTTTCCTTCCCTTGGCGACGATCTTCGCCGAAGCGGTTGCGAGCGCGGAGCCGCCGACCGCGATGGAGCGCGAGCCGAATGTCCCCGTGCCCACCGGCGCGGCGGCGGTGTCGCCTTCCACGATCGTGATCTTCTCCAGCGGAACGCCGAGGCGCGCCGAGAGGATCTGCGCGAAGCTCGTGGCATGGCCCTGCCCGTGGTTGTGCGTGCCGAGATACGCCGTAACGCTCGCGTCGGGTGCGACGCGCACCTGCGCCGACTCGTAGAAGCCGACGCGCGCGCCCATCATGCCGGCGAGCCGCGAGGGCGCGACGCCGGAAGATTCGACGTAGATGGCGAGGCCCAGCCCGCGCAGCTTGCCGCGCCGCGCGGATTCGGCCTTGCGGGCCGCGAACTGCGCGTAGCCGCCCGCCTGCAGGGCGCGCTCGAAAATCTTCGGGAAATCGCCGCAGTCGTAGGTCGGGCCGACCGGCGTGCGGTACGGCATCGCGCTCGCCGGGATCAGGTTGCGCCGGCGGATCTCCGCGCGGTCGAGCCCCGCGGTGCGCGCCGCCTCGTCCGCGAGGCGCTCCAGCACGAAGCACGCCTCCGGGCGCCCGGCGCCGCGATAGGCGTCGGTCGGCACTTTGTTCGACAGAAAGCCCGTCACCTCGACGTGCACCGCGGGCGTTCGATAGACCCCGGCCAGCAGCGCGCTGTAGATCGGGCCGGCGATCGCCGCGCCAAAGGTCGAGACGTAGGCACCGAGATCGGCCCGCGTCCTCACGCGCACGCCGAGGAAGCGCGCGTCGGCGTCGAGCGCAAGCTCCGCGCGCGTGGCGTGGTCCCTGCCCTGCGTGTCGGAGAGAAACGACTCCGAGCGCCCGGCGATCCACTTCACCGGCCGGCGCAGCCGGCGCGCCGCCCAGGCGACGAGCGTCTCCTCGGGGTAGTGCTTGCCCTTGAAGCCGAAGCCCCCGCCGACGTCGGGCGAGACGACGCGCAGGCGTGCCTCGTCGAGACCGAGCTCCTCGCACACGTACTGGCGGATGTGGTGCGGCGCCTGGGTGCCGCAATAGAGCGTGCCGCCGGCCGGGTCCCAGAGCGCAATGGCGCCTCGCCCCTCGAGCGCCGCGCCGCACAGGCGATTGTTCACGAGATCGACGCTGACCACGCGCGCAGCCTTGGCGAACGCGGCGTCGGTCGCCGCCCGGTCGCCGCGCTCCCATTTGAAGCAGATTTCGCTCACGGGCGGGAGCGGCTCGTAGCGCACGGCAACCGCTTGCGCCAGGTCTTCGGCCGCTGCGTGCGTCTCGGCGAGGACGGCTGCCACCGGCTCGCCGACGTGGCGCACGACGCCGCGCGCAAGCGCATGGCGTTCAGGCTCGCGCATGTCGGCTCCAACCCGCCATCCCGCGCGCATCGGCAGCACGCCGTCGCGCTCCATGTCCTTGCCCGTCAGGAGAAGGATCCCCGGCAAGGGTTCCACCGTGACTCGGGCATGCGCGTGCGTGGAGCGCACGACGGCGCAATGCAGCTCGCCCGGAAAGGAAAGATCGGCGATGAAGCAGCCGCTCCCGGCGAGGAAGCGCGCGTCCTCGACGCGGCGGACCGCCGCGCCGATCACTCGAGCTCTTCGCGCAGCAGCTCGAGGCGCTCGTAGATCGCGCGGTCGGTGACGAGGAGGAGATCGGCCTTGCCGCCGCGCGCCTCGTGGCTCGCCCAGGTCCAGTGCGGGATGGTGAAGACGTCGTGGCGCGACCAGTCGAAGGTGCGCTCGCCGACGCTCGAGCGGCCCTCGCCTTCCACCACCAGGCACACCGCGCTCCACGTGGCGCGCCGCCGGCGCGTGCGGCCGGCGAGCTGCATCCGGTAGAGGTCGAGCGTCGGCATCACCGAGGCGCCGTCCTTCTCGTAGCGCACCGTGCGCGCGCCGTCGGACCCGGGCGCCGCCGCGTCGAGGCGCCGGCGCATCTCCTCGCCGGGGAAGCGATAGGCCTCGGAGCCCGCGTCGCCGACCTCCCAGAAGCGCTCGTCGGCGCGCGCCCCCGGCTCGAAGAAGCTCGCGTCGAGCGCGCACACCGCCGGCATGTTGGCCGCGTCGAACCATACCGTGCGCCGGCCGCTTTCGTTGATATGGCCGTGCCAGCACATCGGCGGCGTCAGCACCAGGTCGCCCGGCTTCATCGCGCAGCGCCGCCCGTTCACGATGGTCACCGCCCCTTCCGCGCTGGTGGAAAAGCGGATCGCGGCCGCGGTGTGGCGGTGCGGCACCGCCTTGTCGCCCGGCTCGAGCACCGTGAATGCGCCGATCAGGTTCTGCGTCGTGACGGTCGCGCCGCCGAACGCGGGATTGGCGAGGATGAGCGCGCGCCGCTCGACGTCCTCGATGCCGACTTCCGCCGCGGCGCGCGCGGCGAGAGGCTCGATATCCCGCCAGCGCCAGTGCATCGGCGCGTCCTGCGCGCTCGGCGCGACCGGCGTGATGCGCTTGTACCGGTCCCAGAGCGGATGGATGCGCGCCTGCTCCAGCGCCGCGATGAGCGCCGCGTCGGCGCGCGCCGGAACGGGCTGCGGTGCGCTCAACTCTTGTCGACCGACGCCGATCCCGGGCCGAAGTTCGCCAGCAGCACGAAACCGCCGATGATGGCGAGGTTCTTGAAGAAGTTCGCCATTTGCGCGCCGCGCTGGGCCGCCTCGTAGTCCCAGAAGCGATGGCCGATGAGCGTGGCGACGACGACGTACAGCACCATGAACCAGGCCACCTTGCGCGTCTGCCAGCCGATGACGAGGAGCGCCCCGCCTACCAACTCGATCAGCGCCGCCGCCCAGGCGAAAAGCTCGGGCGCCGGCAGCCCCATCTTCGTCATGTACCCCGTGGTGCCGGGGATCGAGGTGATCTTGATCACCCCGTAGACCACCATTATCAGCGCCAGCAGCACGCGGCCGATGAGCGGCACTACGGGATTCGCGGAAGTCGTGTTCATTGTCCCCCTCCTGTGATTGAAGGCCGGGGGAATTATGCACCGGGCCGTGGAGGACGGGCATCCGGAATTGCCGGAGCCCATCCTGCCCGGGTGGAGCCCTGCGGTCGAACCGCGCTACTGCGCGGCCTTGGCGCCGGTCTGCGAGATCACGTCGTCCTGCGACCCGGTGCCGCCGGAGACGCCGATTGCGCCGATGATCTTGCCGCCGACCACGATCGGGTTGCCGCCGCGCGACGCGATGACGTCGTCGAGGGTCGGCAGGTAGTTGAAGAACGCTCCCTTGCCGATCAGCCGCTCGAACACCAGCGTCGGACGGCGGTAGATGGCCGCCGTGCGCGCCTTGTGCTGCGCGATCTTGATCGAGGCGTACTGGCAATCGTCCATCTTCTCGAAGTAGACCAGGTCGCCCGTCGGTCCGACCACGGCGATGCACATCGCCCAGCCGCGCTTCATGGACTCCGCGAGCGCCGCGTCGGCCACCTTCTTCGCCTCCTCGAGCTTGATGGGATCGCCGTAGGGGGTATACGTGTGCTTCTCGGGGAGCGCCTCGTTCGGGTTGTTCGGATCGGCCGGCACCTGCGCGAAAGCCGCCGATGCGGCGAGCAGGGCGATGCCGGTAACTGCGCTGAAGCGGACCATGCTGATCTCCTCTCCTGTGTCGTTGCGGTTGTAAAGCGGTACTTGCGGCTAACGGAGCGCCTGCCGGATTTGTTCCAGAGCGCTCGGGTCCTCGATGGTGGTGAGGTCTCCGGGATCGCGCCCCTCCGCGAGCGCCTGGATCGAGCGCCGCAGCGTCTTGCCCGAGCGGGTCTTCGGCAGCAAGGACACGAAGTGTACCGCTTTGGGCCGCGCGATCGCCCCGAGCTGGCGGTCGACGGTCTGCATCACCTCTTCCGCGGCCGTGCCCTTTGCCGCGTCCTTCAGCACGACGAAAGCGAGCGGCATCTGGCCCTTGAGGGCATCCGCGACGCCGACCACGGCGCATTCCGCGACGTTGGGATGCATGCTGACCGCCTCCTCGATCTCGCGCGTGCCGAGGCGGTGGCCGGCGACGTTGATGACGTCGTCGGTGCGCCCGAGGATGAAGTAGTAGCCGTCCTTGTCGCGGATGCCCCAGTCGAAGGTCGAGTACACCTGCCTGCTCTTGAA
>Ga0070741_10006985_pt1 | contig 23781 bp, 22 predicted proteins | sample Coa_R1_4_FD_66440 | JGI IMG/M metagenome (GOLD analysis project Ga0070741, IMG submission 66440) | Surface soil microbial communities from Centralia Pennsylvania, which are recovering from an underground coalmine fire - Coalmine... | ecosystem: Environmental > Terrestrial > Soil > Unclassified ...
GGGCGTCGCGATCCATCGCGTCCGCGAGCCGAAGCGGCCGACGGACCTGGGCGAGTTCGTCGCCTGGGTCGAGCGCATGAACGCGGACATGCTCGCCGCCGGCGTCGAGCTGGGGGACAGGCTCGACTTCGACCTCGTCCACGGGCACGACTGGCTGGTCGCGATGGCCGGCGATCACCTGGCGCGGCGCTTCGGCGCGCCGCTCGTCACGACGATCCACGCCACGGAGCACGGCCGCCACCAGGGCTGGGTGGACAAGCACCCGCAGTCCTACATCCACGGCGTCGAGCGCTGGATCGCCAACCGGGCCGACCGCGTGATCGTCTGCTCGTTCTACATGCGTGAGCAGGTGGCCGAGATCTTCGGCGTGCCGCGCGAGCGCGTGGAGGTGATCTGGAACGGGATCGACCCGGAGGACCTGCAGCCGCACGAGGAGCCCGAGCTGCGGCGCTTGCGGGCGCAGTTCGCCGCGCCGGACGAGAAGCTCGTGCTGCTGATCGGGCGCCTCGTCTACGAGAAGGGCTTCCAGCTCGCGCTGGCGGCGATGCCCAGGCTGATCGAGCGCCATCCCGAGACGCGGTTCCTCGTCGCCGGCTCCGGCACCCACGAGCGCGAGCTGCGCCGCCAGGCGGAGGAGCTGGTGCTAATGGGGCACGGCCACTTCCTCGGCTGGATGGGCGACGACGTCCTGCACTCGCTCTACCGGATCGCGGACGTCTGCGTCGTGCCCTCGATCTACGAGCCGTTCGGCCTCGTGGCGCTCGAGGCGATGGCGTCGGGGTGCCCCTGCATCGTGGCCGACACGGGCGGCCTGCGCGAGGTGGTCCCGCACGAGGAGGCCGGGCTTCGCTTCACCGCCCGCGATCCCGATTCCCTGGTCGAGATGGTCGAGCGCGTGTTCCGCGATCACGACCTGCGCGAGCGCCTGGTCGCCGAGGCCGCCGAGCACGTGCTGCGCTTCGACTGGGGCGACGTCGCCGCGCGCACGGCCGAGATCTACGCCGAGCTCGTGCCGGACGCGGCCCCCGCCTGAGCCCGTCGGCGCCCCGGCCCGCGCCAGCGACGGACCGCCCGATGGCCGAGTTGGCGCGAAATGGCCGGATCGAGTCGGCCATCGCTCGCGGCGGCCGGCGATCCCGCCGGCGAGCTCGGGCCTACTCGTCCCGGGCCGCCTCCGGCACCGGTTCGGGCGCCGCCTGGCGCTCCGGCTCGACCGGATCGGGCCAGCGCAGCTCGCGCGGCGCCTCCCGCATGCGGATGACGCGCGCCGGCACCCCGCCCACCACGGCGTTGGCGGGCACGTCGGCCGTGACCACCGCGTAGGTGCCGAGCACAGAGTTGTCGCCGACGCGGCAGCCGCGCAGGACGCAGGCCCCGTACCCGATCCACACGTTCGACCCCACCACGACGTCGCGCGTGTAGATGCCCTGGAGGCGGATCGGGCGGTCGACCTCGACCATGCCGTGGTCGAAGTCGATGAACATCGCGCGGTCCGCGATCACGCACTGCTCGCCGATCCGCACCCGGCGGTAGGCCGAGATCGTGCACTCCTGGCCCAGCACCGTCTTCGGCCCGATCACCACCTCGCCCTCGTGGCAGCGGATCTTGGTGCCGTCGCCGATCCACACGAAGCGGCCGAAGCGAACCTTCCCCCGCCTGCCGATCTGGATCTGGAGGTGGCGGCCGAAGAAGACGGGACCGTCCGTCTGCCAGCGCCAGCCGGCGGGGGTGAGGAAGCGCCGCCACAGGTAGCGCCACAGAAGCAGCGCGTACTTGGGCGTGAGCATCCGGTTGCGCGCCAGGAACCCGAGGGTGCGGATCAATTCCGGGCGGACTCTAGACTCAGCCACCTGCCGATGCCCGACGCGACGCAGCAAGCCCAGCGGTCCCTCGCCGAGCGCGTGCGAGCGGGCGAGGGGAGGGCGCTGGCCCGGGCGATCAGCCTGGTCGAGAACCGCGATCCCGAGGGAGACCGCCTGGTGGCCGAGCTCTTCCCCCACACCGGCCGGGCGCGCGTCGTCGGGCTCACGGGCCCTCCCGGCGTCGGCAAGAGCACGCTCATCGGCGCGCTCACCAGGGAGCTGCGCGCCGCCGACCGCCAGGTGGGGGTGCTCTCGGTCGATCCCTCCAGCCCCTTCACCCAGGGCGCGGTCCTTGGCGATCGCATCCGGCTCGCGGACCACTTCCTCGACCCCGGGGTCTTCATCCGCTCGATGGCCAGCCGCGGGGCCCTGGGCGGCCTCGCCGAGGCGGCGCTGCAGGCGGCGCTGCTCATGGACGCCGCGGGCAAGGACGACATCCTGCTCGAGACCGTCGGCGTCGGCCAGGGCGAGATCGACATCGTCGACCACGCCGACACGATCGTCCTCGCGCTGATGCCGGGCTCGGGCGACTCGATCCAGGCGCTCAAGGCCGGGGTCATGGAGATCCCCGACGTGATCGTGGTGAACAAGTGCGATCACCCGCTGGCCGACACGATGGTCCGCGAGGTCCGGGCCGTGCTGGCGCTCGGCCCCGAGCGGTCCTGGCGCGTCCCGGTCGTCAAGACCGAGGCGGCCCGGGGCGAGGGGATCGCCGAGCTCGCCGGCGTGATCGACGCCCACCGCCGCCACATCGAGGAGGAGGGAACCCTGGCCGAGCGCCGGGCGCGGAACCTGCGAGCCGAGGTGATCGGTATCGCCTCGGCGCGCCTGCGGCGCCGGCTCGAGGAGAACGCCGCCCGCGACCCCGGGTGGGAGGCGCTGCTCGACAGCGTCGTGCGCCGCCGGACCGATCCGGCGAGCGCCGCCCGCAAGCTGCTAGAAAGCTTCGGCTTCGATGCCTGAGCAGGCGGCGGATCCGAGCAAGCCCGAGCGGCTGTCCGAGCCCCTCGATCCCCAGGAGGCGCTCTCCTGGCGCGGCTTCCGGCTGGACGGCATGGATGGCGAGGGCATCGGCCGCGTGGATGGCGTCTACGTGGACGCGGCGAGCGGCAAGGCCGAGTGGCTGCAGGTGCGGATCGGGCGCTTCGGCCACCGCGCGCTGGTGCCGGCGCGCGACGCCGTCGCGGCCGTCGAGCGGGTCTGGGTCCCCTACTCGCGCGACGCGATCCGCAGCTCGCCGCGCGTCAAGCCGGGTCGCGAGATCACCGCCGGGCAGGAGCGCGAGCTCCTCGCGCACTACGGCATCACCGCCGCGGGCGGCCGCGCGGGGGAGCTCGACGGGCGCGAGGAAGGCGCCGCCAGCGCCGTCCCCGCCGCCTAGCCCCGGCTCAGGCGGCCTCGGCCCAGTCGTAGGGCGCGGCCACGGGCCCGGGCTGGGCCCGGCGCGGCTCGCTCACCCGTCGCTCGCGGCGGCCGAACTCGTCGCGCACGATCCGCACCTCCGACCAGTCCCCGCACGGCGCGAAAGCGTCCGAGAGCTTCTGGGCGAGCGCGGACGGCCGGCCCCGGCGCGGCGGCTCCTCGGCGATCCTGTACTTCACCATCGGTACCCCCAAGAGTCTGATGGGCTCTACGGAGGCCAACCGTACGCCCCCGCCCGGTCGGAAATGACGTCCGCCACGAGCAATCCGCGGAAACTGGGCGAAGATTCGCGCTCAGCGCGCCCGGCCCCGCCGCGCGGACCGGACCCGTTGGCGGCCCGCCGCGCGGCTCAGCAGCCGAGCTGGCGCGCGATCACCATCTGCATCACCTCGTCGGTCCCCTCGCCGATGGTCAGGACCTTGGCGTCGCGGTAGAAGCGGGCGACGGGGTACTCCTCGATGTAGCCGTAGCCGCCGTGGATCTGCACGGCCTCCTCGCTCGCGCGCACCGCGAGCCGGCCCGTGATGAGCTTCGCCTGCGCGGCGACGAGCGTGAAGGGCTCGCCCCGGTCCTTGAGGAGCGCGGCGCGGTAGGTGAGGAGCCGCGCCGCCTCGATCTGCGCGGAGAGGTCCGCGAGCTTCACCTGGATCGCCTGGAACCTCGAGATCGGCTGGCCGAACGCGCGCCGCTCCCTCGCGTAGGCGAGCGCCTGGTCGAACGCCCCCTGGGCGAGCCCGAGGCCGAGGGCGGCGACGCCGATCCGGCCGCCGTCGAGGACGGTCAGGAACTGGCGCAGGCCGGCCCCCCGGGGGCCGAGCAGGTTCGCCTCTGGCACCCGGCAGCCGTCGAAGCTGAGCGGCCGCGTGTCGGAGGCGTTCCAGCCCATCTTCCGGTACGCCTCGCCTACCTCGTAGCCGGGGGCGTCGGCGGGGACGATGATGTTCGAGATCTCGCCGTCGCCCGTGAGCGCGGTGATCGTCACGCAGCCGGAGATCTCCGTGCCCGCGTTGGTGATGAACTGCTTGGCGCCGTCGATGACCCACTCCCCGCCCTCGAGCCGGGCGCGGGTGCGGGTCGCGCCCGCGTCCGACCCGGCCTCGGGCTCGGTCAGGCCGAATGCCGCCAGCCGCTCGCCGCTCGCCAGCTTCGGCATCCACTCCGCGCGCTGCTCGTCGCTTCCGAACATGAAGATCGGCGCCGTCCCCAGCGAGGTGTGCGCCGCGACCGTGATCGCGACCGACGCGTCGACGCGCGCGAGCTCCTCGATCACGAGCGCGTAGGAGAGCGTGTCGGCCCCGCCCCCGCCGTACTCGGCCGGGTACGGCACGCCCATCAGGCCGAGCTGGCCCAGCTTGGCGACGAGCTCGTAGGGGAACCGCTTCTCGCGGTCGAGCTCGGCGGCGACGGGCGCGACCTCGCCCTCGGCGAAGTCGCGCACGGTCTGGCGCAGCAGCCGCTGCTCGTCTGTGAGCTCGAAGTCCATGCCCGCCGGGCCGGATCTTATGGAGGTGAAGCCGCCGGGCCCCCGGCCCGCCTACCGCGCCAGGTCCCGCGCCAGCTCCACGAGCAGGCGCGTGCCCATCCCGTTGGGCCCCTTGCCGACGTACTCGCGGCCCGTGTCCCAGGCCGTGCCGGCGATGTCCAGGTGCGCCCAGGGGACGCCCTCGACGAACTCGGCCAGAAAGGCGGCGGCCGTGAGCGGCGAGGCCTTCCGCTGGGGGGAGCTGTTCACCAGGTCGGCGTCGGTGCCGCGCATGAGCTCCGCGTACTCGGGATGGAGGGGCATCCGCCAGGCCAGCTCGCCCGTCCGCTCCGCCGCCGCGAGCACGCGCTCGGCCCAGGCGTCGTCGTTTGCCACGAGGGCGGCGTAGGTCGAGCCGAGCGCCACGGTCACGCCGCCCGTGAGCGTGGCCAGGTCCACGAGGCGCTTGGCGCCCAGCTCGCGGACCGACCAGGTGATCGCGTCGGCCAGGATCAGCCGCCCCTCGGCGTCGGTGTTCGTGATCTCCACGGTCTTGCCGCTGAGGTGGGTGATGATGTCCCCGGGCCGGGTGGCGGCGCCGCTCGGCATGTTCTCGACCGCGGGCACCACCCCCACGATGTCGAGCGGCAGGCCCAGCTCGGCGATCGCGCCCAGCGCCTCGATCACGGCCGCGCCGCCGGACATGTCCATCTTCATCTCGTGCATCTTCGACGCGGGCTTGATCGAGATGCCGCCGGTGTCGAAGGTGACCGCCTTGCCGACGAAGCCGATCGTCTCCGTGCCGCCGCCCGCGTAGCGAAGCGCGATCAGCCGCGGTTCCTGGGCGCTCCCGGCCGAGACCGCCAGGATCCCGCCCATCCCGCGCTCCGCGATCTCGTCGCGCCCCAGCACCTGCGCGCTCAGGGCCTCGTGCCCGCCCGCGACCTCGCGGGCGCGCTCGGCGAGGAAGGAGGGCGTCGCCACGTTCGCGGGCAGCGCCTGCAGCTCGCGCGCGCGGTTGGCCGCTTGCGAGGCGGCGCGAGCCGCGCGGATCGCCTCGGCCGCGTCGCCGCCCTCGGCACCGGCCAGCGTGAGCCGCTCGAGGCGGGGCGGGGGCTTGTCGGCGCGCTCGCGCGAGCGGAAGCGGTCGAAGCGGTGCGAGGCGAGGATGGTCCCCTCGACGAGCGCCGCCGCGGCCGCGGGAGCGCCGAGCGACTCGCTGGCCGGGACCTGCCAGGCGATCGCCCGGGCCTCGTAGCGGCGGCCCTCGCGCTCGGCCAGCGCCGCCGCGACCCGCAGGCGCTCCGCGTCCAGCTCCTCCCGCCGCCCCAGGCCGACGACCAGGAGCCGGCGCCGCGGATCGGGCCGCAGGAGCGTGAGCTGCTTGAAGGCGGCGCGGACGTCCTCGCGGCCCGCGACTCCGGCGGCCGGCGGCTCGTCCCCCTCGCAGATCCCGAGGACGTGGAGATCCGCCTCCAGGCTCAAGAGCGGCTCGGTGGCGGCCTCGACGTCCAAGGGCCCTGTTCTACCATTCGTCTCCCGGCCCGCGAGCGCCGCACGCCCGCCGCAGGAAAGGAGACGCCACGAGATGCCACACGCCGTGATCCTCGCCACCGCCCGCACCCCGTTCGGCAAGATGGGCGGGGGGCTGGCGCCGAAGAGCGCCGTGGAGCTGGGCGGGATCGCCATATCCGCGGCGCTCGAGCGCGCGGAGGTGGCGCCCGAGCAGGTCGAGCAGGTGGTCTTCGGCCAGGTGCTGCAGGCGGGGCAGGGGCAGATCCCCTCCCGCCAGGCGCAGATCGAGGCGGGGATCCCGCGCGAGGTGCCCTCGGAGACGGTGAACAAGGTCTGCGCCTCGGGGATGCGCACGATCGGGCTCGCGGACCAGGCGATCCGCGCCGGCGACCTCGGGATCGCGGTCACGGGCGGGATGGAGTCGATGTCGAACGCCCCCTACCTGCTGCCGGGAGCGCGGTTCGGCTTTCGCATGGGCGACGTCGCCGCCGTGGACGCGATGACCCACGACGGGCTGACGAACCCCTTCACCGGCAAGCAGATGATCAACGAGGCGAGCGAGGTGGCGGCGGAGCTCGAGATCACGCGGGCCGACATGGACCGCTTCGCGGAGCGCTCGCACCGGCTCGCCGCCAGGGCCACCGACGAGGGACGCCTGGCGGAGGAGATCGTGCCCGTGACCGTGAAGTCCCGCAAGGCCGAGGCGACCGTCGAGGCGGACGAGGCGATCCGCCCCGACACGACCCTCGAGGCGCTGGCGAAGCTGCCCGCGATCGGCGGCGACGGCGCGACCCACACGGCTGGGAACTCGCCCGGCGTCAACGACGGCGCCGCGGCGGTGATCGTGGCCTCCGACGAGTGGGCGAAGTCGAACGGGCGCACCCCGCTCGCGCGCATCCTCTCCTACGGCACGGTGGCCGACGACTTCCCCTACCTGGCGCGTACGCCGGCCGCCGCCGCGAAGCAGGCGCTCGAGAGGATCGGGAAGTCGCCCGAGGACGTCGACCTCTGGGAGATCAACGAGGCGTTCGCCTCGGTGGCCCTCAACTCGCTGCGGATGCTGGGCGTGGACGAGGAGCGGGTGAACGTGAACGGCGGCGCCATCGCCCTCGGGCACCCGATCGGCGCCTCCGGCGCGCGCATCGTCGGCGCCCTGGTCCACGAGCTCCGCCGCCGGGGCGGCGGCCTCGGCTGCGCCGCGATCTGCTCCGGGGGCGGGCAGGGGGACGCGATCGTGCTCGAGGTTGACGGCGGGTAGCGCCGAGGGCGGCTCGGCGGCGAGGGCCGCCGCCTTCTTCGACCTCGACAAGACGCTGATCGCCGGCTCGAGCGCGCTCGATTTCGCCCGGGCCGCCCGCTCGGCGGGATGGATCCGGCGCCGGGACATGCTCCGCTTCGGCGCCGAGCACGTCCGTTACCGGCTTCGGGGAACGAGCGACGAGGCCACGGAGGCCCTGCTCGCGGAGGTCACGGCCCTCTTGCGCGGGCGGAGCGAGCGGGAGCTGATCCGGATGGGCCCGCAGGTCCTGGCGGGGATCCTGCCCCGGGTCTACCCGCGCATGCTCGAGGAGGTGAACGCTCACCAGGACGCGGGCCGGCTCACCTTCATCGTCAGCGCCGCGTCCGATCGCGCCGTGCGGATCGTCGCCGACGTGCTCGGCATGGACGACGGGATCGGCACGCGCTACGAGGTCGACGCCGCCGGCCGCTACACCGGCCGCCTCGACGGCCCGTTCATGTACGGGCCCGGCAAGCGCGAGGCGATCGAGCGCTACGCGCGCGAGCATGGAATCGACCTCGCCGCCTCCTACGCCTACTCGGACTCGGCCTCCGACCTGCCGATGCTGCGCGCCGTTGGCCATCCGGTCGCCGTGAACCCGGACCCGGCCCTCGCCAGGGTCGCCGCCGAGGAGGGCTGGGAGGTCCTCCGCTTCGAGAAGCTGGGCACGCGCCTCAAGATCGCCGCGGCGACGCTCACGGCCGCCGCCGTGGGAGGCTTGGCGGGCCTGGCGGCGACCCGCCGCCCGCCGCGTCGCCAGGTCCCGCTGGCCGGATCGCTGCGGCGCTAGCGCCGGCAGCCGCCCGCGGCCGGGCCGGAGCCCAGCCCGGTGCCCCGGGCCGGAGCGCCGCTCCGGTCCCGAACGCGGGCGCCGGAGCGCCCGTAGACTTGGGCCGATGGCCGTGGAGCCCGAGTCCCGCCGGCGCGCCCACCAGTGGCGAGAGGAGGTATACGCGCGCCAGCCCGAGCGCGAGGCCCTCTTCGAGACGATCTCCGGGCAGCCGATCGAGCCGCTCTACACGCCCGACGACCTGGCGGGGTGGGATCCCGACCGCGACCTGGGCTACCCGGGCGAGCACCCCTATACGCGCGGCGTCTACCCCTCCATGTACCGCGGGCGGCTCTGGACGATGCGGCAGTTCGCCGGCTACGGCACGGTCGAGGAGACCAACCGCCGCTTCCACTACCTGCTCGACCACGGCCAGACCGGGCTCTCGACCGCCTTCGACATGCCCACGCTGATGGGGCTCGACTCCGACCACGCGCGCTCGCTCGGCGAGGTCGGAGTGGAGGGGGTGGCGGTGGACACCCTCGACGACATGATCGACCTCTTCCGCGGCATCCCGATGGGAGAGGTGACGACCTCGATGACGATCAACGCGCCGGCCGCGATCCTGCTCGCCTTCTACGTATGCGCGGCCGAGGAGCAGGGGGTGGCGCCGGAGCGGCTCGGGGGCACGATCCAGACCGACATCCTCAAGGAGTACATCGCCCAGAAGGAGTGGTGCTTCCCGATCGAGCCGGCGATGCGCCTGGTCACCGACATGATCGAGTGGTGCAGCGAGCACATGCCGCGCTGGCACCCGATCTCGATCTCGGGCTACCACATCCGCGAGGCTGGCTCGACGGCGCAGCAGGAGCTGGCGTTCACGCTCAAGGACGGCTTCACGTACGTGGAGCATGCGATCGAGCGCGGGCTCGACGTGGACGACTTCGCGCCCCGGCTCTCGTTCTTCTTCAACGCCCACATCGATTTCTTCGAGGAGATCGCCAAGTACCGCGCCGCCCGCCGCATCTGGGCCCGGGAGATGCGCGACACCTACGGGGCCAAGCGCGAGGAGTCGTGGCGCCTGCGCTTCCACACCCAGACGGCCGGCGTCTCGCTCACCGCCCAGCAGCCGCTCGTGAACGTGGTCCGGACGGCGATCGAGGCGCTCGCCGCCGTGCTCGGCGGCACCCAGTCGCTCCACACCAACTCCTACGACGAGGCGCTGGCGCTGCCCACCGAGGAGGCTGTCCGCATCGCGCTCCGCACCCAGCAGGTGATCGCGCACGAGTCCGGGGTCACCAACACCATCGACCCGCTCGGCGGCTCCTACTTCGTCGAGAAGCTGACCGACGAGATGGAGCGCGCGGCCTATTCGTACTTCGCCCGCATCGACGAGCTGGGCGGGATGGTGGAGGCGATCAAGCGCGGCTTCCCCCAGCGCGAGATCGCCGACGCCGCCTTCCGCTACCAACGCGAGGTGGACGAGGGGAAGCGGATCGTCGTCGGCGTCAACCGCTACCAGGTCGACGACGAGGACGAGATCCCGATCCTGCGCATCGATCCCGAGCTCGAGCGCAAGCAGAGGGCGCGCCTCGAGGCGACCAAGGCGCGCCGCGACAGCGCCGGCGTCGAGCGCTCGCTCGCCGCCCTCAAGCGCGCGGCCGAGGCGGGCGAGAACCTGATGCCGCGGCTGCTCGACTGCGCGCGCGCCCGCGCCTCCGAGGGCGAGATGGTCGCCGCCCTGCAGGAGGTCTTCGGCACCTACACGGAGCAGCCGGTCTTCTGAGCCCGGGCCGGCCGCCTGGCGGCGCGACGTCCCCGCGCGGCGGGGGCGCATCCGCGGCGCCATCCCGGTTTTCCGCGGTCCCGCGGCGGGGTAACTTTGTCGCGTGGCCAACCTCATCGTGATGCCAGACGAGGTCGGCGGCTGGGACGTCCTGCGCGAGGGCGACTCGCAGGCGCTCGTCAACCTGCCCGACAAGGAGTCGGCGATCGAGGCCGCGCGCCTGCGCCTGGCCGAGGAGGGGGGAGGGGAGGTCGTCGTGGACGAGAGCCACGTCCACCGCCTCGACGAGACCGAGCGCGGCGCCAAGCTCTACTTCGTGGTGCTGCTCGCGCTCCTGGCGGCGGCTCTGATCATCATCGCGGTCACTGGCTGGCTCGCCTCGCTCACGCTGCACTAGCCGATTGATTCCACCCGCTCACGCCGTGAAGGCGACGAGCGAGCGGCTCGGAGGCCCGAGCCAGGAGTTGACGCAGACGCAGGCAGCGAGGGTGAGCAGGCGCCGGGCGATCCGCACCAGCAGGCTCTCCAGCGTGCGGGCGCCGTGGCGCTCGAGCGTGAGGATGTCCTTGAGCGTCTGAAAGACGGACTCCAGGCGCTGGCGGATCGCCGAGATCCAGGGGCCGGCCCGGGCTCGTCGCGCCGCGCGGGGCGCACGACGCTGGCCTCGAGCTCGGCGCCCGCGTAGCCCTTGTCGCAGACGACCGCCTCGCCGCCGCGAAGGACGCGCGGCAGGAGCTCCAGGGCGACCTCGCGCTCGGGCCGCTCGGCGACCAGAGGATCGCGCCCCGCGGCGTGCCGTCGAGCCCGAAGCGGGCATGCAGGCGCATGCCCGAGAAGTAGCGCGAGTGCGAGCGGCACCACCCGTAGCCGCAGGCGTCGGCGAGCGCCGAGCGCTCGACCGTCGCGCGCGAGCGCCCGCACTCGACGGGTGTCGAGTCGAGCAGCTTCCAGTGGCCGGGCTGCGCGGGCAGCCCGGGGAACCACTCGCGAAGCCGCTTGCGGGCGACGGCGAGGAAGCGGCGATCGGAGGGGATGGCCACGATCGCCTGGGCGACGCAGAGCGTGACGATCCCGGCGTCGCTGAACCGGCGGCGGGCGTTATCGGGCTTGCGAGGCAGGAGATCGTCCGCCATGCGATAAAACGGCGACGAGAAGCGTGTCGAGGTCGGCGTGCATCGTGGCCTCCGTGTCGACGGTGAGCTCTTGGACAGCGCCGACTTCGGCCTCTTCTCGTTGAATCCCCCGCGGCGCGGCTCGAGGCTCCGCGCAAGCGCGGCCGTGGAATCAATCATCCAGCTCGTGCCGCCTGGCTGGCGCGGGCGCGGCGGCCCGAAGCGTCGTGCGCTTCACTACGCTCCGACGCGTGAACGAGCGGAAGATCAGGGTCGTCGTCGCCAAACCCGGCCTCGACGGCCACGACCGGGGCGCGAAGATCATCGCCCGCGCGCTTCGCGACGCGGGGATGGAGGTGATCTACACGGGCCTTCACCAGACGCCGGAGCAGATCGCGGCCACCGCGATCCAGGAGGACGCAGACGCCGTCGGCCTCTCGATCCTCTCGGGCGCCCACATGACGCTGGTGCCCAAGGTCGTGCGGCTGCTCCGCGAGCAGGGCGCGGACGACGTGGTGGTGACGGTCGGCGGGACGATCCCCGCCGACGACATCCCGGAGCTGAAGAAGCTCGGCGTCGCCGAGGTGTTCACGCCGGGCGCCTCGACCGACGACATCGTCGAGTTCATCCGGACGGCGGTCGCCGAGGAGCGCACGCTCGCGGCCAGTGCGGGCTGAGCCTGGGCGCTCGCTCCCCCGCCGAAACCGATCTGACCCACCCATGCGGTGGGTGATGTCGGTTTCGAGCGGAGGGGCGGGGCGCCCCCAGGGATGAGCGGGCGGCCGGAGTCGTGCGAGCCAAGCCGATTGACTAGTCAGTCAAGGGCGGGGAAGGTTCGCTAGGATGCCGCCGCTCACGCGATGACCCGGGCGCCGCCGGCCGGCGGGCAGGTGGCGCAGGGGTCCGCAGCCACCCCCCAAGGAGGCTCGAAACTTGAAGATTTGCTGCCTGGTCAAGGAAGTGCCGGACGCGGCCGTCCAGAAGCGCATCGATCCGCAGACGAAGCGCCTCGACCGCTCCGGCGAGAAGAACCTGAACCCGTTCGACACGCACGGGATCGAGGCGGCGATGCAGATCCGCGAGGGCGGGAAGGTCCAGGTGGACGAGATCGTGGCGGTCACGATGGGCCCTCCGTCGGCCGTGCGCGCGCTCCAGAAGGCGGTCGCGCTCGGTGCGGACCGCTCGGTGCACCTCACGGACGATGCGCTCGCCGGCTCCGACGTCTGCGCCACCGGCTACGCCCTCGCGAAGGTGCTCGAGGCCGAGCAGCCCGACCTCGTGCTCCTGGGCCAGCAGTCCGACGACGGGGAGTGCTACACGGTCGGGGCGGTCGTGGCCGATCACCTCCGGATGCCGTCGCTGACGCAGGTGATCAAGATCGACGTCGCCGACGGCAAGCTGGTCTGCGAGCGCCAGGCCGAGTACGGCTACGACACGGTCGAGGTGGACCTGCCGGCGGTGATCTCGGTGGGCGACGCCATCAACGAGCCTCGCTACCCGAGCCTGAAGGCGATCATGGGGGCGAAGAAGAAGCCCCTCGACACCAAGTCCGTCGCCGACGCGGGAATCGAGCCCGAGCGGGTCGGCGAGGCGGGCTCGCGGACGGAGGTCCTGGCGATCAACCCGCCGCCGCAGAAGGCCCCCGGGGAGATCATCGAGGACGAGGACACGAACGAGACGGTCGAGCGGATCGTCGCCTGGCTCGAGGAAAGGAAGCTGATCCAGTGAGGGACGCGAAGCGCGGAGGCCTGCGAGGCGGGCCCGGAACGGAGGCGATCTAGATGGCCGGAATCCTCGTGTACGCCCTTCACGACGACGAGGGCAACTTCAACAAGAACTCCCTGGGCGCGATCTCCGAGGCGGCCAAGCTCGCCGGCGAGCTCGGCACCGAGGCGGCGGCGCTCGTCGTCGGCGACGTCAGCGACGAGGGCGCTGCCGGGCTCGGCAAGTACGGCGCCCGCCGCGTGTTCCGGGCCCGGACGGTTCCCGAGGGCCTCGCCCAGCCGATCGTCGACGCGATGGCGAAGGTGATATCGGAGCAGGGCTTCTCCTATGCCCTCTTCGGCGGCGGCCTGCTCGGCTTCGAGATCGGCGCGGGCCTCACCGCGCGGCTGAACGCCGGCGTGACGATGGAGGTCACCGAGGTCCGGGTCGAGGACGGCAAGCTCGTCGCCGTCCGCCCCGTGCTCCAGGACTCGGCCGTGGTGGACGTCGGCTACGTGGGCGAGCCCGGGATCATCATCGGCCGCCTCAACGCCTTCGACGCCAGCGAGCGCGGCGACGGCGCGGCCGAGGTGGTGGACGTGGACGTGGAGCTGTCAGAGTGGTCCACGAAGGCGCGCATGGTCAAGCGCGGCGAGCAGCGCGGCGCGGACGTGAACATCGAGGACGCCGAGATCCTGGTCGGCGGCGGCCGCGGCCTGGGCGAGGCGGCGAACTTCAAGCTCGCCGAGGAGCTGGCCGAGGCGCTGGGCGGCGCCGTCGCGGCGACGCGCGCCGTGGTCGACGCCGGCTGGTACCCGTACTCCGCCCAGATCGGGCAGACGGGCAAGACCGTCGCCCCGAAGCTCTACCTGGCGGTGGGGATCTCGGGCGCGATCCAGCACAAGGTCGGCATGCAGAACTCGGAGAACATCCTCGCGATCAACAAGGACCCGAACGCGCCGATCTTCGAGTTCAGCGACCTCGGGGTCGTCGGCGACCTCCACAAGATCGTCCCCAAGCTGACCGAGGCGATCAAGGCCAAGAAGGGCGGCTGATGGGCGTCGCTCCGGCGCAGTTTCCGCCGCCGGTCGCCCCGGCGGAGGAATTCGTCACCGGGATCACCGACTCCGAGGACGAGCGGATCGAGGTCGGGGTCGCGATCGTCGGCGCCGGCCCGGCCGGCCTCGCCTGCGCGATCCGGATCATGCAGCTCCTCGAGGGGGAGCCGGAGCTGAGCGAGCGGCTGGGCGAGGTGCCGGTGGCGGTGATCGAGAAGGGCAAGGTCGCGGGCGCGCACCTGCTCTCGGGCGCGACCATGCGCCCGTCGGGCATGCGCGCGCTCTTCCCCGACCTCGATCCCTCCGAGTGGCCCGTCTACCAGCGGGTCGAGAAGGACGCCGTGTACCTGCTGACGCCGCGGCTCGCGCTGCCGCTGAAGCCGCCGCCTCCGAGCTTCCGCAACCACGGCAACTACGTGACCTCGATCGCCCGGCTGGGCCGGTTCCTGGGCGAGCGCGCGGAGGAGGCGGGCGTCTACCTGCTCACCGAGACCGCGGCCGCGAAGCTGCTCGTGGAGGACCGGATCGTCCGCGGGGTCCGCTCCGGGGACAAGGGCCGCGGCCGCGACGGCGAGGAGCTCGCCAACTTCGAGCCCGGCTCCGACGTGGTCGCCAAGGCGACCGTGCTCGCCGAGGGGACGCAAGGCCACCTGACCGGCGCCGCGATCGAGTACTTCGGGCTCGAGGGGCTGCAGCCCCAGCGCTGGGAGCTCGGCGTCAAGGAGGTGTGGGAGGTCCCGAAGCCGCTCGACCGCGTCATCCACACGATGGGCTGGCCGCTTCGGAAGCGCGCCCGCTACAACGAGTTCGGCGGCAGCTTCATCTACCCGATGGGCGAGGACAAGGTCTCGATCGGCTTCGTCGCCGGGCTCGATTACACGGACGCCACCTTCTCGGTCCACGACACGCTGCAGCTCTTCAAGGAGCACCCGTTCGTGCGCCGGATCCTCGACGGCGGGACCCGGGTCGCCTGGGGCGCGAAGACGATCCCGTCGGGCGGCTTCTGGGCGCTCCCGCGCAAGCTGGCAGTGCCCGGCATGGTGATCTGCGGCGACGCGGCCGGCATGTGCAACGTGGCCGAGCTCAAGGGGATCCACTACGCGATGCACGCCGGGATCTACGCCGCCGAGGCGATCGTCGCGGCGCTCAAGCAGGACTCAGTCAACTTCGACGCCTACGACGCCCGCGTGCGCGACAGCCTGATCTGCGAGGACCTCTACCGCTGGCGCAACGTGCGCCAGGCGTTCTCCCGCGGCTTCTTCTTCGGGGGCGCGATCGCGAGCCTCGCCACGATCACCCGCGGCCACCTGCCGCCGGGGCGCTGGAAGCAGCACGAGGACGCGCTGGAGGAGATGGAGATCGGCAAGGCCGGCAGCCGCTACCCGAAGCCCGACGGCAAGTACACCTTCGACAAGCTCTCCTCGGTCTTCGCCTCGGGCAACGCGACGCGCGACGACGCCCCCAACCACATCCGGATCCAGCGCCACGTCCCGCGCGAGGTCGCCCAGACGTGGGTCTCGATGTGCCCGGCCCAGGTCTACGAGATCCCCGAGGAGCAAGCGGCCTCGGGCGCCCCGGAGGTGGACGTCCACGTCACCCCCTCGAACTGCGTGCAGTGCGGCGCGATCACCGCGAAGGGCGGGCGCCTGACGCCGCCCGAGGGCGGGGACGGGCCGCTCTACCAGGAGGTCTGACCGCGCCGCGCTGGCGCCGGGCGCCGGGCGCGCGGCGCGCCCGCCCAGCCCGGGTGCGCGGCGAGCCAGGCTGGCCGGGCGAGCGGGCGCCGGTACAATCGTCCCCGTGAAGGGCGGGATCCACCCGGAGTACGGGCTTGCGCACGTGCGTTGCTCCTGCGGCAACGAGTTCTACACGCGCTCGACGAAGCCGGAGCTGCACGTGGAGATCTGCTCCGCCTGCCATCCCTTCTACACGGGCAAGCAGAAGCTCGTCGACACCGGCGGCCGGGTCGAGCGGTTCAGGCGGCGGGCGGCGCGCAGCCGCCGCTAGAGGGCACAAGCGCCGGTGAGCACGGAGGTCGCCGCGGCGCGCATGCCGGACGGGCTGCCGGTCGCGGCGCGGGACGCGCCCGTGGGCGGCCAGGCCGTCCTCGAGGGCGTGATGATGCGCGGCGTCTCCACCTGGTCGGTGGCCTGCCGCAAGCCCGACGGGACGATCGAGGTCACGACCGAGCCGCTGATCTCCTGGGCCGCGCGCCACCGCGCGCTCCGCTGGCCGGTCATCCGCGGCGTCGTCGCCCTGGCCGAGTCGCTCAAGGTCGGGTTCCGGGCGCTCGCGATATCCGCGAACGCGCAGATCGAGCCCGAGGAGGGCGGGGAGGAGCGGCCGATCGGCGGCCTGGTCTGGGGGCTCACGATCGCGCTCTCGCTCGCGCTCGCGATCGGGCTCTTCTTCGTCGTGCCCGTGGGGGCCACGAGCCTGATCAAGGACGAGCTCGGCTCGGCGCTGCTCTTCTGGCTCATCGAGGGCACGGTCCGGACCGCGATCTTCATCGGCTACCTGGTCGCGATCAGCCGGCTCCGCGACCTCAGGCGCGTGTTCGAGTACCACGGTGCCGAGCACAAGACGATCTCCTGCTACGAGGCGGGCGACCGGCTCACGCCGGCGCGGGCGGAGCTCTACTCGCGGCTCCACCCGCGCTGCGGGACCAGCTTCCTGCTCGTCGTGATGGTGCTCGCGATCTTCGTCTTCGCCCCGATCGGGCTCCCGGCCTGGTACTGGCTGCTCGCCTCGCGCGTGCTCGGGATCCCCCTGATCGCGGGCCTGTCCTACGAGCTGATCAAGCTCGCCGGCCGCCACCGCCGCCGCCGCTGGGTGCGCTGGCTCATGTGGCCGGGGCTCATGCTCCAGAACCTGACGACGCGCGAGCCCGACCGCGAGCAGCTCGCCGTCGCGATCGCCGCCCTCGAGGCCGTGCTCGAGGTGGAGACGCCCGGCGCCGCCGAGGCCGAGCCGATCGAGATCGTCGCCTAGGCGGCCAGCCGCCGCAAGAGCCAGGCGCGGGCGCGGAGGCGGGCCAGGGGCCCGGCGCCCCCGGCGAGGGCGAGGTGGAAGGCGCGCCGCGCGCGGGGCTCGAGCGGCGGCGCCGGGGAGGGACCGTAGCGCCGCCGCCTCAGGAGCTCCACGTGGCGGGCGGCTGCCGCCGCGCCCCGGGCGCGGAGCTCGGCCTCGAGCCGCGCGAGCGTGAGCGCCGGCTCCGGCGGGCGGCCCGCGGCGGCGAGCGCCAGCTCCAGGTCGGCCAGCTCGCCGCGGGGGGCCAGGCGGCGCGCGACGGCGCGGGCGCCGAGCGCCGTGGCCGCGATGACGAGCGCGGCGAGCGCCGCGAGCAGGGGCGTCGCGGGCGGGGCGCCGCCGGTGGCGGCGACGGTCGCGGCGCCGCCCGGGCCGCCGTGGAGCTTGCGCGCGTCCGACGCGTTCGCGGGCGGCGTCGCCGCGGGCGGGCGCTTGAGGAAGCCGCCGACGCGCCCCAGGTCCCCGAGCCCCGGCAGCGGCGCCACCGGCGTCTCGTTGCCCCGCGCCGCGCTCACCGCGACGCCGCTCGTGACCGAGCGCGCGGGGCCGCCCGGCGGCGTCGGGTCGAAGGGCACCCAGCCGATGCCGGCGAAGTAGACCTCGGTCCAGGAGTGGGCGTCCTGGTCGGTCACGGTCCACGTCGTCCCGCTCCCCTCCCCGGGCGCGAACCCGGCCGCGACCCGCGCCGGGATGCCGTCCAGGCGCAGCATGAGGGCGAGCGCGCCCGAGAACTGCTGGCAGTAGCCCGCGCGGTCCCGGAAGAGGAACGCCGGGAGGGGGTATCGGTGCGCGGGAGGGGTCTCGCTGTAGACGTAGTTGGAGCGCAGGTACTGCTCCATTCGCAGGACGACGTCGTAGGCGCTGGGCGCCCCCGACGCGAGCCGTCGCGCGAGCCTGTAGGTCCGGGCGTAGGGCGAGCGCGACACGAGCCGGCGGCCGCGCGATCCGGCGTCGGGCCGGTCGAAGCGCGGCATCCGCACGCTGACGGAGTCCGGGGCCGGCCCCGCGGGCGGCGCCGGGGGCCGCGGGCGCGGGAGCTCGACGCGCCGGTAGCGGCGGATCGGCGCGGGCAGCGCCGCCGGGGCGTGGCGCATCGCGGCGGCGGACGGGTCGGGCGCGTAGGAGCGGACCGTGTAGCTGTCCCCCGGCTTCAGGTCCTCGGGGAGCCACTCCGTGCCGTCGGCGCCGAGCGTGCCGCCGCTGATGCCCTGGGCGGAGATGATCGGCCCGGGGGCGACGACGTCGGCGGTGTCGAAGTCGCCGATCGTCACGTGGACCACCGCCTGCCAGCGGCTCGAGGCGCCGGGCGGAAGCTCGGCCAGCGGGCTCTGGCCGACGTCGCGGGCGGAGCGGATCCAGCGCCGCCCGTCGAACTCGTCCAGCGTCTCGGCCTTCCAGTAGTGCGGGTCGGCAGACTGCACCTGCAGCATCACGCGCCCGTCCCGGGGCCAGGTGATCGGGCCGTAGGTGTGGTCCCAGTTGAAGCGAACCCCGCGCTGGAAGGCCAGCGCCTCGTAGTTCACGATCGGCGCCGAGGCGGGGAGCGCGGCGCTGACCGGGATCGCGGCGATCGCGAGCCCGCTGGCCGCCATCAGCGCGCCGGCGGTGCGGCCGGGCCTGAGCGCCGGCCCGAATAGCCACAGGCACAGAAGCCAGGCGAGCAGGGCCCCGGTGAGCAGGGGCGTGGCGGGCGCCTGCTGGACGGCGGCGATGCCGAAGAGGGCCACGAGCACCGCGGCGGCGGCGACCCTCGCGACCGCTCGCCGCCGCAGGGGCCAGAAGGCGAGCGCCGTGGCGGCGGTGAGGGCGACCGGGACGACCAGCAGGATGCTGAGCCGCACCCATCCGCCCCCGCGGTAGGGCCAGTCGGTGGTCTGGATCGCGACCGTCCCGCCCTGGGCGATCCCGTGCGCGAGCTCGTCCCAGTGCGCGGGCAGCAGCATGCGCGCGGGAAGGCCCACGGCGAGCGCCGCCGCCGCGGCGGCGCAAACCAGCACCAAGGGTCGCGCGGCCGCCCATCCTCTTGCGCGGAAGCGAGGCGGGCCGGTGCGAGCCACGAGCGCGCCCACGGCGGTCAGGCCGATCACGATCGCGAAGACCGCGAGGCCCGGCGGGTCCGCGACCAGCGCCGCCCAGCGCCCGGCGACGTAGAGCGCGAGGATGGCGAAGGCGAGCGCCTCGAGCCGGGGGCGCCCGCTGGCGGCGCTCGGCGTCACGCGGCTGCCTCCACGAGCCCGGCGGCCGGGACCGCGAAGCAGCCGGCAACCTCGAACGCGGCTGGCTCAGCCGGCCGCGCCGCGGCGCTCACGAGGTAGCGGCGCTGGGAGCGCCCGAGCGCGGGCGGGCGAAGCGAGGCCGTCACCCAGTACAGGTCGCCCTCGATCCGGCTGGGCCGAAGCGCGTGCGGCCGCGCCGAGGGTCGGACCAGCGCGAGCCGGAGGTGTAGCGCCGGCCAGCCGCGCAGCTCCGGTCCCAGAAGCGACGGCTGCGGATCCCCCGGGAGCAGCACGCGGCAGCCGCCGGAGCGGGCCAGGGCGTGGGCGAGCGAGGCGGCCGCGCGGACCGCGCGGTCGAGCGCCTCCTCGCTCGCCGGCTCGTGCGCGTCGAGGACGACGAGCGGCCACGACTCCGCTTCGCCCACCAGGCGGCGCTCCATCAGCTCCCCGAGGCGCGCCAGCGCCTGCCAGTGGATGCGCGAGGCGGGCGTCCCGGGCCGGTAGGGTCCGATGCCGTCGACGTCGGTCTCCTCGGCGGCGCCGCGTCGCGCGCGGGCGATGCCCGTCAGGCCGGCGCCGCCGGCGCCGCGCACGGGCTCGACCCGGGGCAGCACGGTCACCTCGACCGGCGCGGCCTCGAGGCGCCGGGCGGCGAGGCCGAACGCGTCGCCGAGCCAGAGCTCGATCGGGCCGAGGACGTGGCGGCCGCGGCGCTCGAGCGTCAGCTCGCGCCGGGCCGAGACGTGGCCGCGCGCGCCGGCGCCGAGGCGCCTCCTGACGCCCGGCCCCGCGAGCTCGCCGCCGGGCCCGGGCATGCGCCCCAGCTCGGCGACGAGCACGAGCTCCGCGCGCTGGCCCTCGACCAGCGTGCGCTTCGAGACCCGCCCGGCCACGCTCGAGCGGCGAGCGGCGAGCGACGTCCAGGGGGCGGCGACGGCCGGCAGGGCGGCCAGCACGACGGCCGGAACGTAGAGCGACGGCAGCGCGAACAGGAGGGCGCTCAGCGCTAGCGCGGCGGCGACGCAGGCGCTGCCGGCGGCGCGGATCACAGCGCGGAGACGCGCTCCACGATCTCGCGCACCAGCTCGCGGGCGTCGAGCGGGCCGGCGTCGGGCGCCAGCATCAGCCGGTGAGCGAGGACGGGCTCGGCCAGCGCCTGCACGTCGTCGGGCAGCGCGTGGTCGCGCTCGTGCAGGGCCGCGCGCGCCTTGGCTGCCTTGAGCAGCATCAGGCCTGCGCGGGGGCTGGCGCCGAGCTCCACCCGGGGGTCCGAGCGGGTCGCGTTGGCGAGCGCGACCACGTAGTCGCGGAGCGCCTGGCTCGCGTGGATCTGCGCCGCGACGGCCTGCGCCGCGAGCACGTCGGCGACCGACGCCACCGGCGAGAGCTCGTCCACGAGCGGCCGCTCGGCCTGCTCGGCGATCATCTCGGCCTCGGCGGCTGGCGCGGGATAGCCCAGCGAGATGCGCATCATGAAGCGGTCGAGCTGCGCCTCCGGCAGCGGGTAGGTGCCCTGGTACTCGACCGGGTTCTGGGTGGCGATGACGAGGAAGGGCCCGGCGAGCTCGTGCGTGCGCCCGTCGATCGTGATGCGGCGCTCCTGCATGCACTCGAGCAGCCCCGACTGCGTCTTGGGCGAGGCGCGGTTGATCTCGTCGACCAGGACGATGTTGGCGAATACCGGACCGGGGCGGAACTCGAAGCGGCCGAGGCGCTGATCGAAGACGTTGGTGCCGAGCACGTCCGCCGGGAGCAGGTCCGACGTGCACTGGATGCGCGCGAACTCGGCCCCGATCGAGAGCGTGAGCGCGCGCGCCAGCGATGTCTTGCCGACGCCGGGGTAATCCTCGACGAGGAGGTGGCCGTCGGCGAACAGCGCCACCAGCATCTGCTGGACGACGGCATCCGGGACCTTGACGGCGCTGGTCACGTTTGCCTCCAGCGCCGCCCCGAGCGCGGCCACGTCCTCGACCCTTGGGGCAGCCCCGGCCGTCACCCGGTCCATGTTACGGGGACGCGGAGGCCGCGCTGACAAGGAGTCGTGAACGGCTCCCACGCCCTCTATACGGGCCGCAGGGCGCCCGCGGTTCGCGTCACACTTAGACGGGATGATCGAGGACCTCGTCGAGCAGATCGAGCGGCGCTTCGCCGAGCTCGAGCGCCAGATGGCCGACCCGGCGGTGATCGCCGACCGCGAGCGCTACGCCGAGGTCGGCCGCGAATACCGGGAGCTCGAGCCCGCGCACGCCCTGGCGGAGGAGTACCTGCGCCTGCGCGACGACCTGGAGGGGGCGCGCGAGCTCCTGGCCGAGGACGGCGACGACCCCGAGCTCCGCCGCCTCGTGGCGGAGGCGCCGGAGCGCATCAAGCACCTGGAGGAGCAGATCCGGCTCGCGATGGTGGAGCGCGATCCCAACGACGCCAAGAACGTGATCGTGGAGATCCGGGCCGGCGCCGGAGGCGACGAGGCGGCCCTCTTCGCGGGCGACCTCTACAAGATGCTGACCCGCTACGCGGAGGCGCGCGGCTTCGAGACCGAGCTGCTCTCCTCGTCCCCGGCCGAGGTCGGCGGCTTCAAGGAGGTCGTCTTCGAGATCCGCGGCGAGGGCGCGTACTCGGTGTTCAAGTACGAGGGCGGGACGCACCGCGTGCAGCGGGTACCGAAGACGGAGTCGCAGGGGCGGATCCACACCTCGACCGCCACCGTCGCCGTCTTGCCGGAGGCGGAGGAGGTCGAGGTCGAGGTCGATCCGGCGGACCTCCAGATCGACGTCTACCGCTCCTCGGGGCCGGGCGGCCAGTCGGTCAACACGACCGACTCGGCGGTCCGGATCACGCACAAGCCGACCGGCATCGTGGTCGCCATGCAGGACGAGAAATCGCAGCTCCAGAACCGCGAGAAGGCCATGCGCGTGCTGCGCGCGCGCCTCTACGAGCGCGAGCTCGCCGCCCGCCAGGCGGAGATCGCGGCCGACCGGCGGGCGCAGGTGGGCACCGGCGAGCGCTCGGAGAAGGTCCGCACCTACAACTTCCCCCAGGGCCGGGTCACCGACCACCGCGTGAAGCTCACGAGCCACAACCTCGAGCAGGTGCTGGCCGGCGACCTGCGGGAGTTCACGGAAGCGCTCGCGGCCGAGGAGCGCCGCCAGCGGCTGGCGCTGGAGGCGCCGCCCGCGTCGTGATGGCGGCCACGGCGGCCGCCTCCGGGTCGGTCCGCGACGCGCTGCGCGCGGCGGCCGCGAGGCTCCGGGCGGCGGGAGCGGAGAGCCCGCGCCTCGATGCCGAGCTCCTGCTGGCCGAGGCGGCGGGGGCCGGCCGGGCCTGGCTTCACGCCCACCCGGAAGCCGCCGTCGCCCCCGGTGCCGCGCGCCGCTTCGCGGCGATGATCGAGCGGCGGGCGCGCCGCGAGCCGATCGCCTACATCCTCGGGCGCAAGGCCTTCCGGCGCATCGAGCTCGCCGTGGACCGGCGGGTCCTGATCCCGCGACCGGAGACCGAGCTCCTGGTGGAGGCGGCGCTCGAGCTGCGCCCGCTGAGCGTCCTCGACGTGGGCACCGGCTCGGGCGCGATCGCGCTCGCGATCGCCGACGAGCTGCCCGAAGCGCGGGTCCTGGGCCTGGACAGCTCCGCCGGGGCGATCGAGGTGGCTCGCGCCAACGCCCGCCGGCTCGGCTTGGCCGATCGCGCGGAGTTCCGCGTCGTCCCGGCGGATGGCCTAGGGCTCTTGAGCGCGGTCGCGCCGCCCGCGGCCGGCGGCTACGACCTCGTGGTCGCCAACCTCCCCTACGTCGCCGGCGCCGAGTGGGCGGGGCTCCCGCCCGAGATCCGCGACTGGGAGCCGCGCGAGGCGGTGGTCGCCGGGCCCGACGGCCTCGGCGCGATCCGGGCCCTGCTCGCCGCCCCGCCGCCGTGCCGGGCGATCGCGCTCGAGGTCGGCATCGGCCAGGCGGAAGCGGTCGCGGAGCTCGTGCGCGGCGCCGGCTTCCCGCTCGCCGAGCGCCGCCGCGACCTGGCGGGGATCGAGCGCGCGGTCGTCGGCTACCGCGAGCGGCGGACGAGGCGGGTTTCGCCGCGCGAGCCGGCGCTGGCTTCGGGTGCCGATGGATGAGCTGATCTCGGTCGAGCGCGACGGGCCCGCGGCGGCGCGCGCCGCGCTCGAGCGCTGCGTGGCCGCGGGCGGCGTGGCTCTGTTTCCCGCCGACACGGTCTACGGCCTCGCCTGCGACCCGCTCTCGGCGAGCGCCGTCGCTCGCATCCACGAGATCAAGGGCCGCGACGAGGGCAAGCCCTCGGCGGTCATGTACTTCGCGCCGCTCGCCATGCGCGAGCTCCTCGCCGGCCTGGGGCCGCGCACGCGCGGGGCCGTGGCCGCGCTCCTGCCCGGGCCGTTCACACTCGTCCTGCCGAATCCCGAGCGCCGCTACCCGCTCGCCTGCCGCGAGGATCCGGAGCGCCTCGGCGTGCGCCTCATCTCCGGCCCGCTGGCCGGGGCCCGCTGCGCCGTCTTCCAGACGAGCGCGAACCGAAGCGGCGAGCCGGCGGCGCGGAGCTTCGAGGAGGTCGATC
>Ga0070741_10006986_pt1 | contig 23781 bp, 18 predicted proteins | sample Coa_R1_4_FD_66440 | JGI IMG/M metagenome (GOLD analysis project Ga0070741, IMG submission 66440) | Surface soil microbial communities from Centralia Pennsylvania, which are recovering from an underground coalmine fire - Coalmine... | ecosystem: Environmental > Terrestrial > Soil > Unclassified ...
CCGCTGGCGTCCGCAGGTCATCTCGATCAGCACGCCAGCGCTCGCCGACCAGCTTCGCGCGCGCCTGAAGTCCACGGGAGTCACCACCGAGGTCGTCTACGGCACCGCCGGAACCGTTCGCGTTGCCACGCTCCCGGAAGCTGAGTTCGTGGTCTCCGCGATCGTGGGCGTAGCCGGGCTTGAGGCTACTTACGCTGCGGTCCTTGCCGGCAAAACTGTCGGCCTTGCGAATAAGGAGTGCCTCGTCGCGGCCGGCGACCTGATCCTCGCGGCTGCCCGTGAGCGCGGCGTGAACCTTCTGCCGATCGACAGCGAGCACAACGCCATCCACCAGTGCCTGCGCGGAGGCGAGCCGAACGAAGTCAAACAGATCTGGCTCACCGCGTCGGGCGGCCCGTTCCGCAACACCCCACTCGCTGACTTCGAGCACATCACCCCGGCGCAAGCGCTCAAGCACCCCACCTGGGTCATGGGCCAGCGCATCACCATCGATTCCGCGACGATGCTCAACAAAGGATTGGAGATCATCGAGGCCTGCCGCCTCTTCAACCTGCTGCCGTCGCAGGTGAAGGTTACCGTCCATCCGCAGTCCACCATTCACTCGCTGGTCGAGTATGTCGACGGCTCGATCCTCGCGCAGATCTCTGTGACGGATATGCGTCTGCCGATTCTCTATGCTCTGTCGTGGCCCGAGCGCATCGCCAGCGACCTGACGTTCGGCATGACCACGTTGAAACAGCTCGACTTCCAGACGCCGGATCTCGAGCGTTTCCCTTGTGTACGTCTCGCGTACGAAGCGGCGGGCGCTTCACAGGCGCACTGCATTGCTCTCAACGCAGCCGACGAAATCGCTGTAGCTGCCTTCCTCGAAGGTCGACTGTCATTCCTCGGCATTCCACGTACAATCGAGTCTGTGCTTTCGCTCACCCGAGCTACCTCGCCGGCGTCCATCCGCGAGGTCCTCGAGCTGGATCAGTCCGCAAGAGCGCTCGCTGAGCAGGTGATCGAGCAGCATCACCCGCATCTCATCACGCACTGAGGTTTTCGCAAGCCCCCTATGCATCTTCTATCCGTCCTCGTTGAGTTCGGCATCGTGCTCGGCATCATGGTGCTCGTGCACGAGTTCGGGCACTTTGCCGTGGCCAAGCTCTGCGGTGTGCGCGTCGAAACCTTCTCGATCGGTTTCGGCCCACGACTCTTCGGCTGGCGCCGCGGCGACACCGACTATCGACTCTCACTGCTTCCACTAGGCGGCTACGTCAAGATGTCCGGCGACGTGCCCGGCGAGCAGCCGACCGGGGATCCGGGCGAGTTCAACGCGCATTCGCGGTGGCAGCGCGTGCTCATCGCACTCGCAGGACCGGTCGCCAACTTCCTGCTCTCGTTCGTTCTGCTGGTGTTTGTCGGTCTGTTCCATCATGAGGTGGCCCAGTACCTCGATGGTCCGGCGGTCGTCGATTACGTCTCGCAAGGCTCGCAGGCCGCAACGCTCGGGCTCGCTCCCGGCGATGTGATTACGCAATTCGGACAGGACAAGAACCCTACATGGGAACGCATCCTGATCGACTGCAACCTGCACATCAACGGCACGGTGCCGATCGCTTTCTCGCATAACGGACAGGAGACGCAAACGGCACTGCACCTTGCCTACAGTGGAAGCGATGGCGAGTTCGGAATGGATGATCTGCAGTCGCTCGGGATCAATCCTGCGATGCAGCCATCTCTTGGCGTGCTCAGCGTCTCGGCGGGTGATCCGGCAGCTCGCGCCGGACTGCAAGCGGGTGATCAGGTAACGCAGATTGACAACCTGAAGCTGCACTCGGTCTACACGCTGCTGGCGTATCTAAAAGACAGCAATGGCCATCCCTCGACCGTCTATGTGTTGCGCAACGGCAAGCCGCTGACGTTGCACATCACGCCGGTGAAGCTGGACAACGGCGCGGGGGATGTACAGTACCGGCTCGGTTTCCAGAACGAAAATCCGCCGGTGAAGGTGGTAAAGTTGCCGCTCGGCGACGCGATTGTTCAGTCATTCAAGGACAACAAGGACGACTCGACCCTTATCATTCGGGTGCTGAAGGGCATGTTCACGCGGCAGGTGTCGGTGCGCTCGCTGTCCGGCCCGATTGGCATTGCGCAGCAGATTGATATCGCCACGAAGCTCGGCTTCTGGACGCTGGTCCAGTTCATGGCGACGATTTCACTCAACCTCGGCATCTTCAACCTGCTGCCGATTCCGATCCTTGACGGCGGAATGATTCTGTTCCTCGCGATTGAGTCGATCATGCGCCGCGACCTCAACCAGGAGATCAAAGAGCGCGTGTACCAGGTCGCGTTTGTCTGCCTGATTGTGTTCGCGGTATTCGTGATCTTCAACGACATCACGAAGCTGCACCATCCGTAACTCGCGAGAACTGCGGCTACGAGGGTTTACGCCTCGCGCTGCCGCAGTTCTTCCGCAATCTCGTTGGCCGCAGCGCGTGCGGCATCTTCCTTTTCGACCGGGAAGCTGATGGCGCCGACGCGTGCGTGCCCGCCACCGCCATAACGCTCACAGATCTCTGCGAGATTCGCAAGCTGGGTTGCCGGCTTTTTCGTCCATGGATTCGTGCCGACCGAGACCTTGGTGCGAAAGCTCGACTTCGACAACCCGACGTTATACGTACCCTCAGGATGCAGGTAGTAGGGAATGAATTTGTTGTAGCCCTCAGTCGGCTGATCAGTGATGTCGAACGTAATCACGCCGCGGTCGCAGGTGGAGCGCGCGCGAATGAGCTCGATGTCACGGCGGTGCTTGGCGAGCAGTGGATCGAGCAGCTCCTGCACGAATGGTTGCGCTAATACCTGCTCGAGGGGCATCGCCGTGAGCAGCGGAATGATGCGCTGCACCAGGGCGGAATCCTGCGCGCTCTCGATCACCATCGTCAGCTTCATCGCCGGTGCGGCCATCTCGACGGCCGACTCTGCGCTCTCGTACTTCGCGCCGTCAACAATGTCTGCCCAGTAGATGAGCTCCTTCAGGGGCGCAACATCCATGCTGAACCTGGTGCTCGCGATGTGCGCGATCCAGCTGGTGCAGCTGGTGTATTCCGGATCGAAGAACTGCCGGTTTGCGAGTGGGCCCGGTGTGCCGTCTGCATTCTTCTGTCCGCGGCGGAAGTGCTCCTCGTCTGCGGGCGTCAAGAATGCAGACAGGTGATGATCGAACCACCACGTCACGCGCGGCGAGGCAGAGTACTTGAAGTCGACGATTGCATTTTCGTGTGCCTTCTCAAACCAGCTCTCGTCATAGAGCGATCCGGCCCGGTGCACGAGCCCCTGGTACTCGAATGAGTCAGCCGTGCCGATGCACTCGCGATGAAAGCGGGTAAAGAGCGAAGCCGAGCATGCGCCATCGAAGCACTTGTCGTGGTAAAAGACGCGGCAGTTCAAGTAGTGAGGACCTCCGGATGAGGGAACAAGCCTTCAGCATAGCGGAAGCCGTGGAGGAACTGGGATACGCGGCGGAACGTATCATCGGATGAGCATCGTTGAAAGGGAGTTTGATGTCGTACCCGCTCAGAGAGCCGCCGCCGGAAGAACCGGCAAGCACACCCGAATCTGTCTTCGCGAATGATGCCGGTCTGCGTCCGTGGTGGCGTCTGCTGCTTTATTTGGCGATTGTGTTGACGCCGTGGTTGCTGATGAAGCTGGCGGAGCACCTCGCCGGTGCAGGCGCGCAGACGCAATCTTTCCAGCAACTCTCCCCGGTGGTGGAGGGCATCGACGAATGGATGCAGTTCGGATTCGTCTTCTTCGCGACGTGGATTATGTCGCGCATTGAAGACCGCAGTGTTCTCAGTTATGGACTGCAGCCTTCCCGCTCGAGTGCGCGGAGGGTGTTCGTTGGCGCTGCATGGGGTCTGCTATGCATATCGCTGCTCATCGCGGCACTGTGGAGCACACATCATCTTGTCTTCACCGGATTGCTGCAGCATGGAGCCGGCGCTGTACTCAGCGGTGCGGCGTGGGCGTTTGTGATGCTCGGAGTCGCGTTTTTCGAAGAGTTCTTCTTTCGCGGCTACATGTTGTTCATCGTTACGTTATGCTTCGCTGATATGCTGCGCAGGCGATTCAGGCGAACGCGGGGTGTCGACGCTGCTGCCTTCTGGTGCGCCGCTGTCTTTATCTCGTTTGCGTTTGGGTGCGTGCACTCCGTGAATCCGGGCGAGTCTCCGATCGGGCTCGTCTGTGCGGGGCTGGCGGGGCTGGTTTTCGCGTTCACGCTGTGGCGCACAGGCTCGCTGTGGTGGGCCATCGGATTTCATACGGCGTGGGACTGGGCGCAGTCGTTCCTGTTTGGCGTGGCGGACAGCGGTGGCGTCAGCGCAGGCCGGCTGCTCTCATCGCATCCGCGAGGCTCGGTGCTGATGAGCGGCGGCTCGACCGGTCCTGAGGGCAGTCTGTTCGTTCTGCCGATCATGCTGCTGATCACGCTGATCGTGATCACAACTCTTCGGCGGTCCGATACATCCGTATTGCCGTGGCCGCACATGGAGAAGGACCTCGCGCCAGAGGTACACTGAGCCGGAGAATGAGTTTCACAGACGATGCGGCTGGATCGCGGGAGCGGGAACAGGATCGGCTTGCCGCATTGCGGCCGGAGACGGACGATGAGCCGCGGCTGCTAACGCGCGAGGATATCGATCATTCCTATGGAGCGGCGAGTTCACGGGCGCCGCGTCGCAGAAGAGTGTTTCGCGGGTTCTTAATTGCCCTCACAGTCCTTGTGATTCTTGCGGTGGGCCTTACGATTGCGGGGACGATCTGGGCTCGGCACATGATGCACGCGTCACTGCCTGTCATCGATGGCACGATCCCGGTCGCGGGGCTGCGCGCGCCCGTTACTGTTGCGCGCAATGCACAGGGAGTGCCGTCGATTCGCGCAGGCAGCGAAGATGATTTGCTCTTCGCGCAGGGGTATGTGACTGCACAGGATCGGCTGTGGCAGATGGATACACTGCGGCGTCACGCTGCGGGCGAGCTTGCAGAGATACTTGGGCCGGGACTTGTGCAGCACGACAAGCTGCAGCGGTATCTGCGGCTTCGGGCCGCGGCAGATCGCGCTGCGGCATCGCTTCCTGCAGATCAGCGGCGTGAGCTCGAGGCGTATGCGCGCGGCGTAAACGCGTTCATCGACAGCCACAGGAATAATCTTCCGCTGGAGTTTCATCTGCTCCACTATGCGCCGCGTCCGTGGACGCCGCGCGATTCGCTGCTTGTGTCACTGGTGATGTGGCAGAATTTGTCGACGAGCTTCACGACGAAGCTCGACCGCGAGGCACTGTCGCGGCATCTTCCGCGGTCCCTGCTGCCGGATCTTTATCCGGTGGGATCATGGCGCGACCATCCGCCGACGCAGCCTGCGACGGACCTCACGACACCGCATGAGATCGAAGAGATTCCGCTGGACAAGACGCAGTCGCGAGTTGAGCGGCCGTCAATGCTGGCGAATCCGCGGGATCTCCTTGCGCTCACGTCGGCACTCGATCCACCAGCGTGCAATGACTGCCGCGCAGGATCAAACAACTGGGCTGTATCCGGTGCGCACTCCGCCTCAGGGAAGCCGCTCGTCTCGAACGATATGCACCTGGATCTGCGGGTTCCGGATATCTGGTACGAAGCGGCGCTGCACCTGTCGGCGAACGGCACTGAGCCGCCGCTGGATGTGGCCGGGTTCACGCTGCCTGGGTTTCCGTGGGTAATCGTCGGGCGCAATGCGCATGTGGCGTGGAGCTTCACGAATCTCGGCGGCGATGTGCAGGATGTGCGCATCGAGCACTTCCGCGGCTCCGGCGCAGACATGCAGTTTGAGCAGGCCGACGGGACGTGGGCGCCCGTGCAGCATCACACCGAGCAGATCGTTGTGCGTGGTGGACGCAATGTGTCGCTGGATGTGCTTACGGTCCAGCACGCTTCGGGCGCCGGAATGATGGAGAGCCCCATTATCTCTCCCGTGATTCCGACGGAGCATCGCATGCTGTCACTGGATTGGGAGATCTATGATCCTGCGTGCGTGGACAGTTCGATGTTGGCGGCGAACAGCGCGGCCGATGGCGCCTCGCTCGTCGCCAGCTTCGCGAACTTTGGCGGACCGTCGCTCAATCTCATCTACGGCGACGATGAGGGCCACATCGGCTATCACGCGATCGGGCGCATTCCGATCCGCGGGCCCGCGGTCCAACATCCACGCGCTCAGCAACAGTTCGTGCTGCCTTCGCCGGAGCCGGAGTCGGATGAGGAAGAGGGCAGCGAGCCTCCCTCGCCATCCGTGAGCCAGCCGGAGCAGGAGCCACAGCCGCATTCACAGCCTAAGGCCGGCGGTTCGCAACCGCAGATTGCGCTCGAACCAACACAGAGCTACACCATTGGCTCGCCTATTTCCATGGCGCCGGTGGATGCACTCGACACCTCGCAGATATGGTCCGGATTCGTGCCGTATAACGAGCTGCCGTCGATTCAGGACCCGAGCTCGGGCATTCTGGCCACAGCGAATGCGAGCGTGACGCCGGATGATTATCCGTATGCGCTTGCGGATGACTGGATCGATCCGTACCGCGTCGAGCGGATCTATCGGCTGCTCGGCGAGCGATCTGCATGGAAGCCGGAGCAGATGCTCCACCTGGAGCTTGACCAGCACTCCGAGTTTGATCTTGTGCTCGCACACAGGCTGGCCTACGCCATCGATCACTCATCGACGAAAGCGCGAAGCGGTGACGCACAGAGGCTCCAGCGGGCTGCCGATCTTCTTCGCACATGGAACGGCGAGATGAGTGCCGGATCTCCGGCGGCAGCGATCGTCGCCGCAACGCGTGGCGATCTCTGGACTGCACTGCTCGTTCCGCAGATCATCGCGCATGACGGTGGGTCGCGTAATGCCGCCGTCCGCATATCGCGTCTCAACACCTGGCACGAAGACAACACCGCGCTCGAAGATCTCCTGGAGCACATGCCTGCCCGCTGGCTGCCTCGCGGAGTCGCGAACTGGAGCGACTTCCTCACCTCTGTGGTCGAGCAGGGGCTTCATGATGCGAGCGCACCGCGCAATCTCGCTGAATGGCGGTACGGCTCAATGCATCCGATCGTTATCGAGCATCCGCTCTTCGCAGGGCGCTCATACCTCAATTGGCTGCTCGGCACGCCGACCGGAAGCGGCGCGCAACCTGCAGGCGGCGACATGACCACCGTTGACGCGATCGGCCCAAGCTTTGGCCCGAGTGAGCGCTATACGGCGGACCTCTCCGACCCGTCGGCAACGCTCGCCAACATTGTTACCGGCGAGTCGGGCAACGTCAGCTCGCCATGGTACCTCGACCAGCTTCAGCCGTGGCTTCACGGCACAACGTTCACTCTGCCGCTGCAAGGCGACAACGCGGAGCACTCACTGACACTCGTTCCGGCACACTGAATGGCTCTTCCGGTTGAGGCAGTCGGTTAAGCTGGACAGCATGCACCGTTCTTCAGCGGCCTTTGCGCGAGCATGGCCTGCGATGCTGCTTCCGTTGCTCGCGCTGATTGTTGTTGCGCCGCTGATTGCGCACGGCGTCTCGTGCGGGCACGATTTCGAGTTCCACCTGCAAAGCTGGCTGGATGCCGCCGCACAGATGCGACATGGCACGGTGGATCCGGCCTGGACCATCTCGGCCGCATGGAACGCCGGGGAGCCGCGCTTCCTGTTCTATCCGCCAGTTTCGTGGATCTTCGGTGCGCTGCTTTCGCTCGCGATGCCGCTTTCTGCAGTGCCGATCGTCTTCACGGCCGCCGCGCTGCTCGGCGCCGGCATCACAATGTATCTGCTCGCACGCGACTATGCGCCCAGGGCCGCCGCGCTCCTGGCGATGGCTGTCTACATGGGCAGTCCCTACATGCTCTTCACTGCGTTCGAGCGCACGGCTTACGGGGAACTCTTAGCTGCCGCGTGGATTCCATTGCTGATCCGTGCCGCACTGCGCGTGAAGCCCAGCATTCCCGGAATCGCGATTCCGACCGCTCTGCTCTGGCTGACGAATGCGCCCGCTGCCGTAATCGGCATCTATACGCTGCTGCTGATTGGACTGGTGCGAATTGCGTTGGCGCTGTTTCCCGAGGCACGGCGATCGAAGGCGATGGTGCAGATGCTGGTGGTGCGCTTCAGTGCGGGAGGTGTGCTTGGGCTCGCGCTGGCTGCGTTCTATCTGCTGCCCGCTGCTTATGAACGACGCTACGTCCAGGTTGCGATGGCGATCATCGCGAACATGAGGGTCGAGGACAATTTCCTGTTCGGCCACACGGGTGACGGACCGCACGATGCCGTCCTGCACACGGCCAGCCTGATCGCGGTTGCGATGCTCATTGCTGCAGTCATTGCAATCGCAATTGCGTTCCTGGTGCGCAGGCGAGATCGCAACTACGATGAATCGGCAGACGATCGCTCTGATGATCGCTCCGCGCCGCTTCTGATAGTCGCCGCCCTGACGATCTGCATCGCCTTTCTGCTCACGCCTGTCTCGCTGCCGATCTGGCATCATGTTCCCGAGCTTGCGTTCCTTCAATTTCCATGGCGGCTTCTGTGCGTGATCGGAGCCACGCTGGCGCTCACGATTGCGCTGGCGCTCCGCTCCATTCCGAACCTCAAGACAACGATTCTGTTGTTGTCGCTCGTTGGCGTTGCGTTCGTTGGCACGATGACGGCGCGCGAGATCGTCGCCTTTCGTCAGCCGTGCGAGGCGCTTGATGTTCCCTCTGCGCGCGCGCAACTCTTCGCCACCCATCACGGCGTCGAGCCCACTGATGAGTACACGCCAATTGACGCCGATAACGACGTGCTGCGCTGGGACGACCCGGGCTACTGGCTGGCGACGAACCCCGCCGCCTTTGCGCCGGGCACCGTGCCGAATCCAGCTGCGATGATCGTCAACTACGATGTGCCTCCACCTGTGAGCGAGACGATCAGCGGAGTGGCGCCGCGGCATCTTCAACTCTCGCTTTTGCAACCTGAGATACTTGTGCTCAATCTGCGCGACTTTCCTGAGTGGCAGGTCTTCCGGAACGGCACATTGTTGGCGAACCATCTGGAACGCGATGACGGACTGCTCGCCATCGCGGTGCCTGCCGGCGGTTCCACGATTGACGTTCGCTGGCATCGCACATGGGATGAGTGGCTGGGTGACGCGATCAGCCTGCTGGCGTTGGGGATGCTTGCAGTGGTCATCGTGCGCTCGCGTACAATCAAGCCTGACGCATGACCGCCGATGTGCACTCGCTTTTGAAGACAGGCGCCGCGCTGGCTGACGACGCTCTTGAGCGTCTGCTGCCGGCGCCTACTTTTGAACCCCATTCCATTCATCGCGCGATGCGGCACTCCACCTTCGCCGGTGGCAAGCGCCTTCGACCAATTCTCTGCATGGAGGCTGCGTGCTGCGTCGCGCATGAGTTGCCGCGGGCCACGCCGAACCTCGGTGCCGCAATCGAAATGGTGCACACCTATTCGCTGATTCACGACGATTTGCCGGCACTCGACAATGATGATTTGCGGCGAGGCAAAGCCACCTGCCATGTGGCGTATGGCGAGGCGATCGCGATTCTCGCCGGCGATGCGCTTCAGACGCTGGCGTTTCAGACGATTGCGCAACTCGACGCGGGCGCGGCGACGGTGGTGGAAATCCTGCGCGAATTCTCAATCGCGATCGGCACGGGAGTTGGCGCTCCAACGCCGCTTCCCCCCGGCATGATCGGCGGCCAGGTGATGGATATTGAGAGCGAAGGCCGCAAGCCGACGGCAGAGCTGGTGGAACGAATTCATCGGTCGAAGACCGGCGCGCTCATCACGACCTCGATCGTCTGCGGTGGCCTGCTCGGGCTTGATCATTGCTTGTCCACGAACCAGGGCGCAGCACGCCTCGCGTGCTCGGCGCAGGATACCATTTCACGTCTGCGCACCTTCGGCGAAAACGCGGGTCTCGCATTCCAGATCATCGACGACGTGCTGGATATGACGCAGACGTCGGCGGAACTCGGCAAGACCGCAGGAAAAGATACTGCGTCGGACAAGGCGACCTGGCCCGCTGTTTTTGGGATCGATCGCTCGCGGCAAGATGCAAGCGCGCTGATCCAGGACGCCTTCGCCGCGCTGGAACCATTCGGGGCGGCAGCCGATCCGCTCAAATCACTCGCACTTTATCTCGTCGAGCGCACGCACTAGCATCGGAGTTCATCATGCGCTTTCGCCCACGCCACTACGTTCTCATCGCCATCATTCTCGCGCTCGGCGTGTACAACTTCGTGCGTATGCATCGGGCGTCGCAGCGCGTGATCGCGCCGACAGCCGTTCCGGTCAACGTGGGGCCAGTGCCGCAGTCGACCGCGTGGCAGGCGTTCGATAAAGCCGCATCGCTCCGAGATGCAGCCGACGATCAGTTCCAGCCAGCGCTAGCCGCGCTGAAGCAGCAGATCGGCACGGCTTCGGAAAAGGAGAGAACAGACTTGGATGGCTGCCAGACATGGCTGCTCTTTTACCGGCAGAACGCGCACGCCTCCGCGAAGGATGCATGGCGACAGCGCAGCACGGAGCACCTCGACAACTGCGCGCGTTACCACCGCGACATCAGCAGCTAACATCAGATGTAACGATGACGGATGCCGATCTCCTCAACATGCTTCGCGACTGCTACGACTCGCTGCAGCAGCGCAACATTGTCGATCTTGGCCTGGTGCAGTCCGCCTCACTGACGCGCGATACGGAAGCTCCCGGTGCGACGGTCCGCGGCGTCGAACCGCGCCATATCGCAAGAGTCACGCTGCGTGCACCCAGCTCTGACGATACCCGCAACGCGCAACTCCGCGCGCAGATTGAAAATCGGCTTGCAGGTTTGCCAGCGATCTCGCGCACTGAAATCAAGATGCTTCCCGCGCTCTTTCCCATCCTGGGCGAACGGCGCTCCTGATGCCGGCACGCAAAGCAGCCGTTCACCCTTTCGATGTCGCCCATGGCACTGAAACGTCGGGGCTGCTCAGCGGCAAGATCATCGCGCGCGGCACCACGGCGGAGCCAGCAGACCTCACTGCGTACTACGGGATAGCGCCGAGCATCCTGCGCGCACTGCTCGATCTATGGCTGCGGGAGTTGCATCCGCTTGCACCGATCGAGCGCACGGTCTTCCTCGATGTGGGCGCAGGTAAAGGCCGGGCAATGCTGGTCGCCTCGGAGTATCCCTTCCTGCGGGTTGAAGGCATCGAGCTCAATCCGATGCTCGCTGACATCGCACGCCAGAATATTTCTCTATGGTTGAGTGCTCCACAGTCAGCGATGCTCGCGCCGCTGAATCTGCAGGAAGCGGACGCAACCCGCGCAGCGTTGCCGAGAGAGCCGATCCTCGCGCATCTCTTTCACCCGTTCGAAGACCGCCTGCTTCGCCGGTTTCTTCGGCACGTTGAAAAGGAACTCACCGCGAAGCCAAGGCCGTTCGATCTTCTCTACGTGAACGCGGAGCACGACTCGCTGCTCGATCGACATCCCGCTTTTGAACGGAAGTGGATGGGTCGCGTGCCGATGTCCGCAGAAGATCACATCGCGGATCTCGCGGCGATCGCACAGCAGAAAGAGTATGGCTCAACCGGCGATGAACTTTGCGCGGTTTACAGATTTAGAAAACCGGGAACAAATCGGCGGCGCCATCCGTATTAATAAAATTCCCTAACAATTCAACGCGATAACCAAACGATTACCGCGCTGTTTGTGCGAAATTTACGAATCCGCGGGAACCGTCTGCCGATCTTATCCGTATCGGTATGTGTAAACGGCGTCTGGATGCAACAACCGCAATATCAGCATCAGCGCCCGGCCCCGCAGTATATGCCAGTGAATGTGACGGCTGAGTCAGGACCTCACCACCGCCCGCACTGATGAACACCACTACAACCCCAAATCGGGTTCAGCGCCGCAGCATTCGCGAGCGCCATGAGGAGACACGTATGTACGAACTTTTGATCGCAACCTTCGCCGCTCTCACCGTCTTTGTTCCGACCTTCATCGGCATCCGTGCAAGTACGAATGCCGACTGGAGACACAGCGCTTAGACCCAACCGAATAAGCCTAACGTTGCATCAGGAGCGCCGCCGGCGATGAACCTCTCGCCTCCGGCGCTCGGCGCGTTTAATCGCGCCATCGAACCACCAGCAGACGCTCTGTTTCGCTCTCACCGATCTCGATCGTCACGTCGGCGTCGGCACGGGCCACGAGCGAGGGAAAGCGTTCTCCCCACTCCGCGAGCACCAGCGCGTCCTGCCGGTCCAGCATCTCCGAGATTCCCAGCGCTTCGAGTTGGGAGTCATTCTCCAAGCGGTAAAGATCCAGGTGGTACACGGCAAGGTTGCGGCCGTTGTACTCGTGCACCAGCGTGAATGTGGGACTGGCGACATCGTCCGGCTCTGCGGCGCCGAGCGATGAGACGATCCCCTTCACCAGCGTCGTCTTGCCTGCGCCGAGATCGCCGCGCAGCAACACGAGCTTGGGTGGTCGCAACAACTCAGTCATCAATTCGCCCAACGCTATCGTGCCGTTTACGCTGCGCGTGCGCAGGCGTTTCTCGCGCGTGAACTCAGGCATGCTGACGATTCCCAAATCCCGAAAGCCCTGCAAGTCCGCTGATCCAGGTTAATCCGTCCTCGTCTTCGGCGCGCGCGCGAAAGGCCTGCCATAGATGATCGACCGTATCCGTCGCAAGGACGGTGTGCTCATCCTGCGCCAGGGTTGCGAAGTCCGCCGCGAGACCATGCAGAAAGACCGCGGCTTCCACTGCCTTGGCCACGCGCTCTGGATATTGAGCGATCATCGCCGCGACAATTCCAGTAAGGACGTCGCCGCTTCCGCCCTTCGACATCGCCGGATTTCCGGTTGTATTCACCGCCACTCGCCCATCCGGATGCGCCACCAGCGTGCGCCATCCTTTCAGCACAAGCGTGACGCGATTCTCTGTCGCGAAGCGGCGAGCAAGCCCGACGCGATCCGCCTCGACCTCCTTCACGCTCGAACCGACCAGTCGCGCCATTTCGCCCGGATGCGGCGTCAGCACAATCGTGCGTCGCTTCCCTCGTTCATCGGGAGCGGTCGCGCGCTTCAGAAGCTCGGCACGATCCGCGAGCGCATTCAGCGCATCAGCATCCAGCACCATCGGCAAAGAAACCTTCTCTATGAATCTGCGCACGAACTCCGGCGTCGTTCCCTCCTGCCCGAGCCCAGGACCGACTGCCACAACTGTCATTCCCTTCAGCAGCTTTTGCAGCGATTGCTCCTCAAGCTGAACAAGAAGCAACCCATCCTTCTCGTCCAACGGCGTGCACATCAACTCCGGCGCAACTCGGGCTACCGTCGGCAAAATGGAGCGCGGCACTGCAGCCGTCGTTAGCCCTGCGCCCGTGCGCATCGCGGCAAAGCTCGCCATTGACGGCGCGCCCGCCTTGCCAAGGCTTCCGCCGAGGATCAGCACGTGCCCGAAGCGGCCCTTGTTGCCGTTCACGTCGCGCGGACGCTCCGCAATGCGCTTCGAGGAGCCGGTCCAGCAGAGATTCGTGTGTGCCGGCATCGACTCGATCGGTGTCCCAATCGGCGCAACAACAACTGGACCGAACGTTTTGGCTGGAGTCAGTTGCCCAAATACATGTGCCATCTTGGGCGCGACGAACGTAACGACTGCATCCGCGCGAAACGCAAGTGCCTTTCCGTTTTCATCGGCTGACGTCTGGTGGGTCGAATCCGCATCCCATCCGCTGGGAAGGTCTATTGCGATCACCGGAATACGGGTGTTCGCAATCAGATCGCGCGCTGCAGCGGCCAATCCGCGAAGCGGTGGCTTGAAACCGGTGCCCACGATTGCGTCCAAAATCACGTGTGCGCCTTTGAGCGCTTCCCGCACCGCTGTTTCGTCTTTTGCTTCGACGAACTCAAGCCCCAGCGTTTCCTTGGCGCGGGCCAATGCGGCGGCTGCTTCGTCTCGCGTCTCTTCGAGCGAGCCAAGCAGTACCAGCCGAACGGGCGTTTGTATCTCGGCGAGAATTCGTGCCGCTACAGCTCCATCGCCACCGTTGTTTCCTTTTCCACAGAGCGCGACGACCGAGAAGCCCCGATAGTACTCATGGCAGAAGGCCGCCACCGCCGCGCCCGCGTTTTCCATCAACACGCGCACCGGCACGCCGCGCTCGTTCGAGTCGCGATCAACAGCACCCATCTGCGCTGCGGTCAAAATCTCCATGCTCGTCATTGTCCCTCAGATGCAGACGATAACGGAACGAAGCAGATTCCCTGAGTTGGAGACTAATTCCCGGTCGCGGTCGTCATCGCGGACTGCGTCGGCTGGGCCGGCTTCGGCGCGAAGTAGTTGCGCTCGTACATCGCGCGGTAGAACTCGCCTGTCAGCTCCGCGGCTTTTGGTCCGAAGGTCGGGCGTCCGCCCTCCAGGAAGATCACGGTGACGATCGGCCCGGTCGGAGCCTGGCCGTAGGAAACGAACCATCCGAACCTTGTGCCGTTGTTCGAGCACGTGCCCGTTTTTCCGAAGACCGGGAACTGCACGAAATTCTCCTGCAGCGATCGCGCTGTTCCGTTCCGAAACTCCACAGCTCCACGCATGCCGGGCAGAATCTCCGGGATGACATCCTGGATATCGAGCTCGCGCTTGACCTTGGGCTCAAATGCGGCGACCTCTTCCGGTGTTGTGGGGTGCTGCAGGTAGTACAGCGTGCCGCCGTTCGCAATGGCCGAAACCAGCGCGCCGAGTTGCAGCGGGGTCATCGAGATGCTCTCGCCGAACGAGCACATCCTTCCAACGCCGCCTTCCGACTGCGGCAGCTCCACATCGGGATATACGCCCAACTGCTCGCCGGGAATGTCGTATCCAGCCAGCTCACCCAGCCCGAATTCGTTCGCGTAGTGCTTCACACGCTCAAAGCCCATGGCGCGACCCAGCACTTCGAAGTAAAGATTGACCGATTTAGCGAGGGCATGCGTCAGGTCGAGCGAATAATGGCCACCCAGGTTCACCGGGGTGTCAGCCTTGATGAGACCTTCCTTCAGCGCGGCGAGTGCGACAGCGACCTTGATGGTCGAGCACGGCTCCGCGCCCGCACTCAGCGCCAGCTTCTGGTTCACCATTGCAAGGATGCGACCGTTCGAGGGATCGATCGCCAGCACGGTGCCGTTCATGTTGCCCAGCGCCTCGACGGCTGCGGCGCGCACCGTCGGGTCCTCGCCGGCGGTCACATCGCCCATGGTCAGGTTGTCAGCGAAGCTGCTGGTTGTGAACCGCTCCGTGGGGCGATACACCAGTGTGCGCCGGTAATAGTGCACGTGCCCGTGGATCACGACACGCTGCACCACAGTCCGCGAGCCGCGCGTGTGGACCGCTGTCCTGACCGTCGCACGTGTTCTCGTGGTGTGGTGAACGATGCGGTGCTGCGTGGACGCCAGCGCCACTCCCGCGCCCGCCAGCAGACTAAGAGTTAGCCCTGTGATTCTCTGATTCATGTACTCTCGCCCGCTCCCTCATCCTTCTTGACTGCTGAAAATCTGCTTACCGGCTGCGCCGAAGGAATGCCGGGATGTCCAGCTCGTCTTCATCAGATGAGGAAGAGCTTCCTCCAGCATACCCGGCAAAGCTGGGAATTCTCGCTTCCGGCCAGTGCGTCTCGGTCTTCTTCTGCTCTGCCCCAGCGGCCTCAAATTCGCGAGAATTCTCGGCTTCGCGGCTTTCATGCGTCTCTCGGGCCTCGCGAGGCATCTCTCTCGTCGTCTCCCACGATCGCGGCTCGGGCGCGGGCCTCAGTTCGTCATTCGACTTGCGGAAGAAGTCGTCGTCGAACACCGACGCCGGCACCGGCACCAACTCTGGCTTCGGCTCGGCGGAGGCGGCGGGCACGTAGGCCCCATGCACGCGCTCGGGTGCCGGCTCACGCGGCGGCGTAATCCGCAGCGGCTCCCTGGATTTCAAACGGGCCGGCTCTGGCAGTGGCTCGGCAGGCGGAGTGATCCGCAACGGCTCTTCCGAACGAGGCGTAATCCGCAGCGGCTCATCGTCGTCGATCGGCGTGATGCGCAATGGTTCATCGCGCGGAGCTACACGAAGCGGCTCCTCCGCACGCGTCACTGGAGCAGGCGGCGGAGGTGGGGGCGGCGGCTGAACCGCAACCGGCTCCGGCGGTGGCACGACCGACATCACAGACTCGCGCTTCTCTTCACGCCCCTTCTTGCGCGCAGCCTTTTCCTGCACTTCGGCGGGACGCTCCTGCTCGGCGGCGGACGCATAAATCTCGCTCGCAAACGGTGCCGGCGCCGGCGCCGGACGTTGCGCGATCCGCGGCGGAGGAGGAGGTGCGACCGGCTCCACGCGCGATGCCGGCAGCGCCGCGCCTTGCAGCATGCGCTCACGCCGCTGCGGCATCTCCTCGCGGAACCCGGTTGCGATCACCGTAATCTTCACGTCATCGCCCATCGACTCATCCTGCACCGCGCCGAAGATGATGTTTGCGTCCTCGTGGGCGGCGTTCTGGATGATCGTCGATGCTTCAAACACCTCGTTGAGCTTCAAGTTGCTCGAGCCTGTGATGTTGATCAGGATGCCCTTGGCGCCGTCGATCGCGCCGGACTCCAGCAGCGGGCTGGCCATGGCAGCAGCGGCCGCTTCCTTGGCGCGCTCCGGCCCGCTGCGGACTGCGGTTCCCATCACCGAGTAGCCCATCCCTGCCATCGTCGTGCGCACGTCCGCGAAGTCGCGGTTGATCACGCCTGGAATCGTGATGATGTCCGAGATCCCCTGCACGCCCTGGCGCAGCACGTCGTCCGCGATGCGGAAGCTCTCAAAGAAACCCGCGTCACGCGCCACAGCCAGCAGCTTCTCGTTGGGGATGACGATCAGCGTGTCGACCGACTCCAGCAGCTCCTGCATGCCGCGCTCGGCCTGCTTCATGCGGCGCTTGCCTTCGAAGCTGAATGGCTGCGTCACGACCGCAACGGTCAGCGCGCCCATCTCGCTCGCCAGCGAGGCAATTACCGGCGCCGCGCCCGTTCCCGTTCCGCCGCCCAGGCCTGCGGTCACAAACACCATGTCCGCGCCTTCGAGCGCCTCAATAATCTTGTCCGAATCCTCCAGCGCCGCGCGCCGGCCGACATCCGGGTTCGCGCCCGCTCCCAGGCCGCTCGTCAGCTTCACGCCAAGCTGCAGTTTCACAGGGGCCTGCGAGCTCTCCAGGGCCTGAACGTCCGTGTTGGCCGCGATGAACTCCACGCCCTCCACGTTCGCTGCAATCATTCGGTTCACGGCGTTGCCGCCGCCGCCGCCCACGCCGATCACCTTGATGCGCGCATTCCGCTGCGCTTCATCGTGGTAGTGGATGCGAATGGCATCCTCAGGCTGGTTGGACATACGCGGGCCTCCTCAGGCGATGGGGGTCGCCTGTTGTGATTCTGCATGAGGGAAAGGAAAACGCCTGAACAAAGCGCGTTGCCTCGTATCTTGCTGGATTCGTACCTGCCGGTTCGCTGCCTCTTTTACCGGCTGGCACGCGGCGTGTGGAACACGACGCCAATTCCAATACTTTGGATGCTGTGGCTGGACGGGCCGAACGCTTCCCCGGCACCGAGCTCAATCGCACGCAGGTCCATAACCGGAAGCAGGGTGATGTCTGCTCCCACAAACCCCTCCAGCTGTGTGTAGTTCTGGTAGCTCGTGGGTATCGTGCTCGCGGCGTTTGAGTGCATGTAGCCACCCGAGATCTGCGCATACGGATGCAGCCAGTGGAATGGCGTCTTGAACTCGCCACGCACACCGCCCAGCGCCGAATACTGGCGCACTGAATCCACACTCGCAGCGTAGGTCGTCGCACTCTTGTTAGAGTTGAGGACACTACCTCGAACGTCAACACCCAGCCGGACGGGACCGATCGAACGAAAGTCGTAGTAGCCCCCAAAGATGCTTCCGTACGGCTTCGCGACGCCACCGGGCGAGGCGCACTGCCCCTGCGGGTCCGTGCACGTAAAGCCACTGATCCGCTCTCCGGTCACGGTGCCATACACACCGAACTGGCCGCGGGCTGCAACAGAGCTGAGCAGAAAAAGAACGAGAGCAATGCCAAAGGCAGTCCTGCAACGAAACATGAGCTTTATTCTACCTGCCGGGCTGCGGAAACCCGCCTAGGTCCCCTCAGAAGCTGCCCGCAAAGATCGACCGCAGCTTCTGTCTGAGGCCCTGCTCCTCGCTCGCCTTCCTCACCTGCGTGCGATGCGTGTACAGCAGCATCCCGATCGCCGTCGAGAACTCCGGCCGCGCCAGCTCCGCCGGCATCCTGCTCAGCGGCACCGGATATCCAATCCGCGCGGGAACGCGCAGCAGGCTCTCCGCATGATCAAGCAGCCCGACCATGTGCGCTCCGCCACCGGTGAAGACGCAGCCCGCGCCCATGGCCTCCAGCACGCCGCCCGCGCGCAGATTGTCGCGCATCATCATCAGTAACTCGCGCGCGCGAGGCTCCAGAATCTCCGCCAGGAATCGCTGCCGAACCACACGCGCCGCTGCTCCTCCGGTCGCCAGGTCTCCGCCAACTTCTATCTCGTTTAACTGCGGCACCGCCGTCACCACGCAGTTGCCGAAGGTCCGCTTCAGGTGCTCGGCCTCTTCCACGCTCACGTGCAGGCCAACGGCAAGATCATTCGTAAAGTGATCCCCGCCGATCGGCAGCACCGCCGTGTGCGCCACCGAGCCCTCAAAGAACACCACCAGCTCCGTCGAGCTCGCGCCGATATCCGCGAGGCACACACCCAGCTCGCGCTCATCGGCGCTCAGCACCGCCTCGGCCGAGGCCAACCCCTCAAACACGGTATCGACCACCTCAAGCCCGGCCCGGTTCGCGCACGTAATCACGCTCTGTGCCGCGCTCCCGGAGCACGTCGACATGTGCAGGCAAACCTCCAGCCGGTTGCCGACCATGCCTACCGGGTCGTGAATCCCCGCCTGATCGTCCAGGATGAACTGCTGCGGCAGCAGGTGCAGCACCTCGCGGTCCGGCGCTAGGCCAATCGATCTTGCGCGGTCAATCGCGGAGCGCACATCCTCGCGCGTAATCTCCTTCATCCGCGAGCCCATCGTGATCCCGCCCTGCGAGTTCATCCCGCGGATATGCGGCCCGCCAACCCCCACCACTGCTGTCTCAATCGGCGCCTTCGTCGCTCGCTCTGCAGTCAGTGCGGCGTCATTGATCGCCGCCGCGGCCGGCCCCAGGTCCGAGATCACGCCCTTCCGCATCCCGCGCGAGGGCTCAATCCCGTGCCCGCGATAGCGCAGCACCCCATCCGCCAACTCAGCCACCATCACGCAGCTCTTGGAGCTGCCGGCGTCCAGCACCGTGATGATGCTCTCGTTCTTCGGATTCATTGGGCCGTAACTCCCGACGACGCGGCCGGTTTCACTCGAGCCGCTTTAGCCCGTCGCGCCGCAGCCAGATCAGCAAATATCTTGCCATTGCCCGTCTTCGCTTTTCCAGCGGAAGTTGTAGGCTTCGCTCTCACCGCTGCGGCAGAAGTATGAGACGCCTGTTTAGGTATCGGTTTCACTGCCGCCTTGGTGGGATTGACAGCGGCCTTCGGAGCTGCCGCCGGTGCTGGAGCGGCCGCCGATCCGCTCGATGCACTCGCCGACGCACCGCTGGCCGCCGGCGCACCGGAATCTCCATTCAGCGGAACGCCCGTCCCCGGCTGCATCTCCAGCACAACCTGCCGCTCATACCGCATGTCCGCCGCCGCTAACTTGGGATACTGCTGTTTCCATTCCGGCAGATGCTGCTCAAACTCCTGATACCGATGCAAAAACGCCTCATCGCCGAAGTGCACCAGGATGTCGCTCCCGCCGCCCGAGACGACGGCTTTCACATCCTCCGGGTTTGAGACATCCACCTCGCTGATCGAGCTCGAGTTCTTCTGCCCCGCACTGTCGAGCTCCTGCATGAAGCGCCGATAGATGGCCATCCGCGCCGCGCGGGTCGACAGCGGATCGCTTACCGAGAGCCCGGTTAACACCGGGAACGAGTAGTGCGGGTCGCCCGCAGCATCCTGCGGCATATCGAGCAGCACACCGGTCGCGTCCACCAGCCCAATCTGGGTTCCATGCCGAACAAACGCCACCGGTGTGCGCTCCGTCACCGCAACCCGGATCCGATTCGGCAGCAGCCGCATGACCGTCGCATGCGCCACCCACGGCAGGCGCTCGAGGTCTGCCCTGCGCTCATCCAGCGGCACACGGAAGATGTTCCGCTCGAGGTCGGCACCGAACACGCTCAGAATCTCCTCCCGTGTAACGTTGTGATTGCCGGCAACCTGGATATCCTCTGAAGTCGTCATCACGAATCGGCTGTCGTGCAGCAGCGCACTGCGGGCCGCCGCAAACGCGCCCACAAACGCACCCATCACGATAAGCAGCCCAAGCACGAACAGCCCCCGCCCGATCCAGCTCCTGGGCAGCCCCTTGCGGACCTTTAGCTTGAACCCACCTTGCCGTTTGAACGCCGGCTCCTCATACTCATCGGCGTAGTCGTCCGGAACCGGGTCCTCTTGCCGCGCATAGCTTGCCTTGCGCGCCACCCGCGCAGCCCGACGACGCGGCGTTTCCACCTCGTAGGTGGAATCATCCTCGGGCGCATCCAGCACCCCCCCACCCGGTCCTGCGCCGCGCTTTGAACGCATCTTCTTCATCTCCGCCCGGCCCGAGCTCGAGCAGTTTTCCTGAAGATACCGGTAGAGCGAAGATGCTGATGCCGTTTTCTATCAAGGAAAACGGCCTTCTCTTCCCTCTGCCAACGCCACGTATCAGGAAAACTGGTCAAGGCCGCGGACAAATCGCCTTCCCAACTATAACGGGCCAACCTGCTCGGAAAACGCGTCCTTCGCACCGGGTATCCCCGCAGGAACTGCAACCCTCGGGTCAGAGCACTGAAATGCGTCCGTTGATTGTTTGGTCATATGAAAATCCGGGCAGCCGACGCCTCCCCTCACGGCACCACGCCCGGCGCGACCACCTGATTCATATAGCTCACCAGGAAAGCACGGTGATTTGCCCGGTACGCTGGATACCCATGCCGCAGCCCAGCGTCATGGAAGTTGAGCAGCACAAACGGCTCCAGATATTGCATCTTCTGCAACACCAGCATCGCCCTGATCCCCGGGTCCAGCTTCTCCTGCGTAACTGTCCCCGCCGCCAGCTTCTTCTGCACATCCGCCAGCATCGCAGTCAGCGCGTCCATCTCCTCGCTGAGCGTGTGCACGTATCCAGTTGGCGTAAACGCACCGTTCGCGCCCGATGCCCCGGCCATGATCAACTGTCCTGCCGCTGGCGCCCCATGCGACACCCTCACCCGCTCATACACCAGCCATGACGAACGCCCGTCGCCGGTCTCGGTCTCCAACGCCGTATCCACCTTCAGCTTGCCGTTCGGCGTCGTGAACTCCGGCCGCTGCACGCGTGGAATGATAAACGGCGTCCGCGTCACCCGAGCCCACTCCGCCAACTTGGACCACGTCACTCCCGTGAACGGCTCTGCAATCACCGCGGCAACGTACTTCGACTTCGCTGCCATCCTGTCGCCTGCAGCAAACAGCTCGTCGCCCCAGTAGCGATATGCCGTCTCCCGGTCCGGGTCGATCGCGACCGCCTTCCCAAACCACACGTCCGCATTCTTGAAGTCCTTCAAGTGGAAGTACGCATCACCGGCATTCAGCGCCGGCATGTACCACTGCGGGTCTGCCTGGCTCGCCTTCACGTACAGCGGGGCCGCCGTTGCATAGTTGTGTTGGGCAAAGGCCTGCTCCGCCTGGTCATAAATTGCCTGCGCCCTTGCGGACGCCACATGCGTATATCCCACCGTCAACGGCGGCATGCCCAGCGGCGCATTGGTTGCCGCACCAACCGGTGTCTTGGAAGCGGCGTTCAGAATAGCGACGACGTATGGACTGTTGTCTCCGAGCGATTGAGCCCGGCTGATCTCTGCCAATCCCGCATCCGTCAACTCGCTCTTTACTTTCGGATCAGCCGTCGCATCCGCTTTTGCCAGCAGCCCGGAACCGTGCCGCTCCGCAAACACCGCAACCGTCTGATCCTGCTTGCACAGATCCTCATACAACGGCAGAGCCTCGAGCGGTTTGCCGGCCAGGAACAACTGATTCGCCTGATCCCGCTCCGCCTCAAAGTTCGCCTGATGCTGCGGGGCAGGCAGCGCCTGCTGCGAACTGAGCGCCTGCGGCGAACTGAGCGCCTGCGGCGAACTGGTAGCCTGCGGCGAAGCCGGGGCCGCCTGCTGGCCCATTGCACTCATACTCAACGAAAGCAGAAACACCACACTCCAGCGCATACAGCACGCTCCTGTAATCACCTGCTTTTTAGTTGCGGCAAGAGTCTAGCACCATAACGTCATTTCTGAGCTCCGGAAGACAGTGGCGGCTTAGAATGCTTCCGCAAGGCCGGAATTGAGACGCTATGGATGGATAAATTGTCCTTTCTACTTACATACCCCTTTGTCTACTTGCTGCTTGCGATTCTGATATGGTGCCTGGCGTTGATTGAGACGTTCACAGGAGGCGCCGTCACGCGATGGCGCGTGGTCAGCCGCGACCAGGAACCGCAATCGTTTCGCGCGGCAGTCCTGATGCATATCCTCGGTGGCGTTTTCTTCGTCGGATATTTCTTGTTCAGGTTCTACAGGCGTTAACGATGGGCAGATCTATGACTTGGGCAGCAGCCTCTCCAGCACCACTGGACCGGCATGCGACACGCTGCCCGCGCCCATCGTCATGATCAAATCCCCCTCTCGCGCCTGAGACACCAATCGCCCCACCGCCTCATCCACGCTCGCCGCATACTCCACTCTCGGACCACGAATCGCCTTCGCCAACGCCTCGCCCGTTACGCCGGGGATCGGCTGCTCACTCGCTGCGTAGATATCCAGCACCTCCACGGCATCCGCATCGCGAAACGCGCCCGCAAACTCCTCCATCAGGTCCCGCGTCCTTGTATAACGGTGCGGCTGAAACAGCACCAGCACCCGCTTGTAGCCGCATTCGCTCGCCGCCTGCAGCGTCGCCCGAATCTCCGTCGGATGATGCCCGTAGTCGTCCACCACGGTCACGCCGCGCACCTTGCCTTTCACCTGGAAGCGGCGGTCCACGCCTCTGAAGCCGCGCAGCGACTCGGCAATCAACTTCGGCGGAATCCCCAACTGCACTCCAATCGCCACCGCCGCCGTGGCGTTCAGCAGGTTATGCCTGCCCGGCACATTCAGATCGAACGGCCCCAGCAGCAGCCCCTGCGCATCCACCTCAAACGTCGCATGACATCCCGGCTGCGCCTCTCGCACACGCAAGCCGAAGTCGACACCCTCGCTCACACCGTACGTGTACACCTTCCTTGTCACTCGCGGCAGAATCGCCTTCAACCGCGCATCATCCGCGCACGCTGTCACTGCGCCGTAGAACGGCAGCTTGTCGATGAACTCCACAAATGACTCTTCAACGTCCTCCATATCGCGATACGCATCCATGTGCTCGCGGTCGAGATTCGTCACCACCGCGCGCACCGGGCTGAGCTTCAAAAAACTGCGATCGCTCTCATCCGCCTCTGCCACCAAATATTGCGAACGCCCCAGCCGCGCATTCGATCCCATCGCGTCCACGCGTCCGCCCACCACCACGGTCGGGTCCAGCCCTCCGCCCGCCAGCACCGCCGCGATCATGCTCGT
>Ga0070741_10006988_pt1 | contig 23772 bp, 22 predicted proteins | sample Coa_R1_4_FD_66440 | JGI IMG/M metagenome (GOLD analysis project Ga0070741, IMG submission 66440) | Surface soil microbial communities from Centralia Pennsylvania, which are recovering from an underground coalmine fire - Coalmine... | ecosystem: Environmental > Terrestrial > Soil > Unclassified ...
GTCGGTCGATCGAAATAAATGATGACGTTGCGACAGAAAATAACGTCGAACAGCCCGCGCATCGGCCATGGATCGTCCATGAAATTCAATCGCCGGAAGCGGATGAGGTCCTTGAGCACTTGTTTGGCCTGCACGCGCCCGGCGTTCTCCCCTTCGCCCTGATAGAAATAGCGGCGCAGCAAACCGTCGGGAATGCGGGACGCTTGCTCAATCGTGTACTCCCCGCTCTCCGCGTAAGCCAATACCCGCGTGTCGATGTCCGTCGCGAGAATCCGGATGTCCCATGTCTCACTCAACGGGAATGCTTCACGGACCACCATGGCGAGCGTGTAAGCTTCCTCGCCCGACGCGGTGCCCGCGCTCCAGAAGCGCAGGCGGCGCGAGGCGCCCGCCCTGGCGCGGAATTGCGGAAATACGTGCTCCGCCAGAAAACGAAAATGGTGGGGTTCGCGGAAAAAATCGGTTTTGTTCGTCGTGATGCAATTAATCATCTCGACGAGCTCGTCTCCCTCCGGATCGTTTTGCGTCAGTAGCCTGTAGTAGTCCTCAAAGCAGTCGAGCTTGTGATGACGCAGCCGCTTGGCGAGTCGCGAATAAACCAGCGCGCGCTTGTGCTCGGAAAGGGCAATACCGGTGTGCGCGTAAATGAACTCGCGCAGTTGCCGAAACTCGGCGTCGGTCAGCTTGATAGCGGCAAGCTGAATCGAATGTGACGACGGTGATGCGAGCATGCCCGTGCTCCCCGCGGAAACTCCGGCCGGCACTGTTAAAATTCAGTCCAGTCGTCGTTTGCTCCGGCGGCCCGCCGTGGACGCAGCACCTGAACTTTGGCGTCGCCGGTGGCGGCCGCCTTCGGCGCCTCGGTCGGTTCGACCGGCGGTCGCGCAGCGGCGGGCGGCGGCCTGGTTCTGTCGTGCGCTCCCGGAGCAGAAACCGAGCCGCCGGCAAATTTAAACTGCGACACCAGCCGGCGTAAGTGCTCGGCTTGCGTGGCGAGTCCTTGACTCGTGCCGGTGAGTTCCTCCGCCTGCGCGGCCGTCGCCTGGGTCGCACCGTCCATGTGCACGATCGCGCGGTTCACCTGCTCGATACCCGACGCCTGTTCCTGACTGGAAGCATTGATCTCCGAGACAAGCTCCGCGACGCTTTTGACCTTTGCGACGATACCCTCGAGCTTGGAACCGGTAATGCCGACGAGGTGAGCGCCGTCGCCCACTTTCTCGACGCTGTCGGAAATGAGGTCCTTGATCTCTTTCGCCGCCTGCGCGCTGCGCTGCGCGAGGCTGCGCACCTCGGCGGCGACGACCGCGAAGCCGCGGCCATGCTCCCCGGCGCGCGCCGCTTCGACCGCGGCGTTGAGCGCCAGCAAATTCGTCTGAAACGCGAGCTCGTCGATCACGCCGATAATGTCCGCGATCTTGCTGCTGCTGCCGTTGATCAGATCCATGGAACGCTGCAATGAGGTCGCCATCGTGGCGCTTTCGCTCGCGGCCTCGGCGGATTCCGCGGCGAGCTTGTCCACTTGCACGGCGTTATCGGCGTTGTGCTTAACCGTGCTCGTCATTTCCTCCATGGAAGCGGCGGTTTCCTCGAGCGAGCTCGCCTGCTCCTGGGCGGAGGCCGAGAGCTGCTCGCTCGCGGAGCTCAATTCCTGGGAGCCTTGGTAGACGCTTTCGGCCGCACCGGCGACTTGTCTCAGGCTCTCGTGTAACCGCTGAACCGCGGTATTGAGCACCGAGGCCAACTCCGCGATTTCATCCTGCCGATGCGCAACCGCCTTGATCGAAATCGTCAGGTCGCCCTGACTGAGGCGCACCAAGTCTTCCCGCAAGCGCCGTAACGGTCCGCCTACCGTGCGGTTAACGTAGTAGGCGATGCCGATCATGCCCAGGAACGCGCCCAATGCGAGGATCGCGTTGAGGACGCGCGCGTTGTGAGCCGCTCGCCGAATCTTCTCTTGTTCCTTTTCGTAACCGGAGAGCGCCTGTTCAAGCGTCAATTCTTCTCCGACTCCAAGCAGCCGGCTGTGCCCGCTTTCGGCGTATTTGACCACCTGGTCCGTCATGTAAAAACCGACGCCGACGCCAATCATCAGGGTCAGATAGACGGCGCCAATGGCGACGAGAAGTTTGGTCCGCAGACGCATGCCTTTTGCGCGGGATGTTTCCATCGGTTTGCTCCGTTGCATCAGGCAGCCGCGTCGGTCGCCTGCGCCAATGTTTCGTGGTTAACCAGCTTGTCGACATCGACGAGCACCAGAAGCTTTTCGTCAACTTGCGCCAGTCCTTGGATAAACTGCCGGTTCGCGTGACCCTCGAACTCCGGCGCGTTCCGTTTCTGACCGGGGGCCAAGCTGATCACGTCGCTCACCGCGTCCACCACGATACCGGCCAGTCGACGACCGACGTTCACCACCACGATCACGGTGCAGGCGTCATACGTGCTCTCGTTCAAGTTGAAGCGCAGCCGCAAGTCGATGATCGGCACGATCGTGCCGCGCAGATTGAGCACGCCCTTGATGTAACGCGGCGAATTCGGCAGCGGCGTCACCCGCGTCCATCCGCGGATTTCCTGCACCTGCGTAATCGGAATACCGTAATCCAACCCATCGAGCCGGAACGTCAGAAATTGCTCCGCATCCGCCGCGAGCGGCGCGCCTGTAATGGTCGACGTTTCTTGCATATCGCTCTCCTCAATGTAACGCGGGCGCCCCGGCACCCTGTGATAGATCCGACGACGGCGGATTGGCCATGGCAAACATCGGATTGTGCGCGTGACGCACGAGACTGCCGGCGTCGAGGATCAGCGCTACCGTACCATCGCCCAAAATCGTGGCCGCCGAAATTCCTTCGAGCCGATCGCAGTGGGGCTCGAGGCTCTTCAACACGACCTGCTGTTGATCGAGCAGCTCATCAACGAACAATCCCGCGCGCCTGCCGTCCGCCTCGACGATGACGACGATGCCTTCCGACAGCGACGCGGCGCGCGCGCGCACGTTGAACAGCCGGTCGAGCCGGAGCAGCGGCAGGTAATCACCGCGCACGGCGATGATTTCCGGGCTTCCCGCGGGCTGGCTCACGCATTCCGCACGAACGCGCAGCGTCTCGGCGATCCACGCGAGCGGCAGAATATAAGTTTCGCTTCCGACCCTGAGGCTCATGCCGTCGACGATCGCAAGCGTTAACGGCAGTCGGATAGTGAAACGGGTACCACGCCCGCTTACCGAACTCACTTCCACGCCACCGCCCAGCGAGCGGATGTTACTGCGCACGACGTCAAGCCCGACGCCGCGACCCGAGACGTCGTTCACCGTCTCCGCCGTGGAGAACCCGGGCAGAAAAATCAGGTCGTCAATTTGCGCCGACTCGATTTGCGTGTCGGGGGGCACCAACCCGCGTTCACGCGCTTTCTGCAAGATGCGCGGGCGATTCAGCCCACGACCGTCGTCTTCCGCCTCGATCACGACGTTGCCGGATTTGTGGTAGGCCGTCAGACGCAGCGTGCCGTGCGGCGCCTTGCCCGCCTTCACGCGCTCTTCCGGCGGCTCGATACCGTGATCAATGCTGTTGCGAACCAAATGAATCAAGGGGTCGCTCACCCGCTCGATGATCGTCTTATCAAGCTCGGTGCGCTCGCCGTTGATTTCAAGCTCGACTTGCTTGCCGAGCGCGCCTGCGATATCGCGCGCGAGCCGCGGCAGGCGGCTGAAGACGAAACCGATCGGCAACATGCGAATCCCGAGTACCGCGTCTTGAAGATCGCGCGTATGCCGCTCGAGTTGCGCGATACCGGCGCGGAGTCGCGCCAAGCGCTCGGGAGTGAAGCCTTCGGCTAATTGGCTGAGCATGGTTTGCGTAATCACCAGCTCCCCGACGATATCGACGAGGCTGTCGACCTTCGCGGTCGCCACCCGAATGGACGAAGCGGCTCTGTCTTCCGCCTTCGGCGAATCCGCGGGGGCGTGCGCCAACAATTGAATCTCGAGATCGCACTCGCCCGCTACCCACGCGAAGACTTCGTCGACGGCGTGACGCGCGACCGGTTTGGCGAGACTCATTTCCCATGCCAGGTAACATCGTTCCGCATCGAGCTCGCTCCAATCGGGAAGGCGCGAGAGATCAGCGCGTATGCTGACGGGACCGAGCTCGGCCAGCGCGCGCAATAGGCGCAGCGGATCGTTTCCGGTATGGAAAAAGCGCTCACGCGGCCGGAAGCTGATTTGCCAGCCCCCGTCGGTGCCGCGCACCGGCTCGGCGCGGCTCGGAAGGTGCGTGGCCGCGGCTCCCACCTGCATCCGCTCGAGCTCGGCGCGCACGCTGTCGGCACACGCGGGTATCGGTTCGCCACGGCGGGCGGCATCGATCAGCCCGCGCAGGCAATCCACGGCCCGCAGTAGCACGCCGACGGTCGCCGCGTCGATCGTACGGCGTCCGGAGCGGCTATCGTCAAGCAGCGATTCGAGCGCGTGAGAAAATTCGGCGATCTGATTGAAACCAAATGTGCCGCTGCCGCCTTTGATCGAATGGGCCGAGCGGAAGATGCGATTGAGCCGTTCGGGATCGAACTCCGCGGCGACTCCCTCGTTGGAGCGCAGCAGAATCCGCTCGATCTCGAGCAGCTCTGTTTCCATGACCGCCACCCCTTCGAGGCTCTCCTCGAAGAATGTCGGGTGGAAGCGTCGCAAATCGATGGCCACGGACTACCCCAGCACTTTCTTTACGACGTTGACAAGCTGTTCGGGATTGAACGGTTTGACGATCCAGCCGGTGGCGCCGGCCGTTTTACCTTGGTCGCGCTTGTCGGCCTGTGATTCGGTCGTCAGCATGAGAATCGGCGTGAACTTGTACGTGTCGAGCGCTCGCAGTGACTTGACCAACGTGATGCCGTCCATGTTCGGCATGTTGAGGTCGCAGATAACGAGATCGACCTTGCGATCTCGCGCGAGCTTGAGGGCCTCGGAACCGTCGCCCGCCTGTATCACGTCGTAGCCCACGCTGTTCAGCGTGAAGCTGATCATTTGCCGCATCGACGCGGTATCGTCCACTGTCATGATTGTCGCCATTACTCTCCTCCTTCCGCCGTCAGAACAATTCCACGGACGGACCGTTAGTTGGTGCACCGACCGCGCGCAGCTTCTTCAGCGCCGCATCGCCGGAACCGGTTTGCGCATCGCTCGCCTCCGCGGCTTTCGCGGGAACCGCTGGCTCCTTCTGAGGCAGCAGGTTCTTTCCGGCCGCCATCGTCTCCTGCATCAGGTGAAACAGCGTGCGGCGCAGATCGTCCATCGGTTCGAGCATGCCTCTCAATTTCTGGCTGGTAATGTCGTGAAATTGCAGCGACACCACCACGTTGTGCACGTCTTGCGCGATTTCGCGGCTGATCGTATTGATGCGCCCGACCGTTTCCGCAACCTCGCGGTTCTTGTCTTCAAGCGAGCGCGTCAGCAAGATGACGTCGTCTTTGATCTTGAGCGCGTGCTCCATGTCCGCCGCCGACAGGTTGCGCATGTCGCCGTACGTCTTATGCAGACCGACCTTCACTTCCTTAAGATGCTGCCGGATACGATCGCTGAACTCGTGCGAGCGCTGGCTCAGGCGGCGAACTTCTTGGGCCACGACGGAGAAACCCCGGCCGTACTCGCCGACGCGCGCCGCTTCGATATCGGCGTTGAGCGCCAGCAAGCTCGTCTGATCCGCCAGCTTTTCGACGTCGAGCAAAAAGCCGTCGATCGCCTGGGCCCGGTTCTGCACGCCGTCGAGCTCCTTCACCATTTGCACGGAAAGGTCCGCGACCCGCACGACTTCGTCGGCCATTTTGGTGAGACGTTCGTCGGAGACACGGATAAAGTCGGTCAACGACTGCGGCGCACCTTCGCTGAGGCCGCCCTGCGTGCCTTCGAGGAGTTCCATCGCTTCGCGCGCCTGCAACGTGGCCTTATTGATCACTGCCTGGAAACTGCTCGAAATCGTATCCGCGGCCTGCTCGGTATGCTGCACGACGGTGTGAATCTCCTTGCGCAGCACCAGCGCGGCCTCGCTGTAGCGGTGCGCCACGTCGACCCAGCGCCGCAATAAATCTTCCAGTCGCCGCCGATGATTTTCCGATTCCATCGACTTCAAGATTTGATCAACCGGCGGAATCGGTACGATCTCCTCGGACCGGGAAAGTAATGAATCCAGCTCATCGGGCGCGCGCTGCTCCGGCTCCTCGTCCGCCGCCATATAGGACGCGAGCGTCGGCTCGGTGCCGCGCCGCCTGACGACATAACCGGCGATCAGCACAACCGCGATGGCGGTGGCGCAGGCGCTGCCTGCAGCGACACCGATCGGCACAAACGGCACGGTCCAGGCCCACGAACCGATCATCGCGACGATCGCCCATAACCACCAACGATTCGGAAGCGCGAGCCGCGTCATGCCGGCAGCTCCAACGCAGCCGCCAGCCCGAGCAGCTCCGCGCTGCTTCGTAACGTCTGCCCGACCGAACTCCAACGCAGGTGCAGCCCACGTTCGCGCGCTATACGGCCGAATGCGACTAGCAACTGCAATGCGGCGGTATCCAACCGCTCGAGCCCACCCGTGTCGATCTCGAGCGGCAGTGCCCGGATCAAAGCTTCGTTCAACGTCTGATAGACGTTGCGCGCGCAACTCACATCGAGCACGCCTTTAAAAATGAGTTCGGTCCGGTCGGGATGGCACGTCAAATTAACCGATTCCATCTAAGCCCTTCTTGTCGATATTCAGCGACCGCACGTCCTCCCAAGCCTCACAAATCCCTTTTCCGCGTACTTAAGTAAAGCAACAGATATGCCAAATAAAAGGCAGAAACGAGAGGAAAAACGGCCCGCCGGACTTTTGACGGTATCGGCGGACCGGTTTAGCCGATGGAAGTGGCTGGCTGCGAAAGGAAATTGCGTGAGCTTGGCTTACGCCATCCGCTCAAGAATAGCCCGTTCTACGGCTTCGGCTTCGGCGGGAATACGCATAACAGGCGAGGTGTTGTGCTTGATCGCTATATCCGGATCTTTGAGGCCGTGGCCGGTCAAGGTGCAGACGACCCGACTGCCGGAAGGAATGCGCCCGGAACGCAGATCGCGCAACGCACCCGCGATGGAGATAGCGGAGGCCGGCTCGCAATAAACGCCTTCTCGCTGGGCCAACAAACGCTGCGCCGCGAGTATTTCATCGTCGGTGCACTCGTCGAACCAGCCTTTGGAATTTCGTTGCGCGTCCCATGCCTTGTCCCAGGACTGTGGATGGCCGATCCGTATGGCGGTAGCGATGGTCTCCGGGTTGTCGATCATGGCACCGCGCAAAAACGGCGCGGCGCCACTTGCTTGATAGCCGACCATTACCGGCCGTCGTGCGGCGACGCCGTCGGCGTGGTATTCGCAGTATCCCATCCAGTGCGCGCTGATGTTGCCGGCGTTCCCTACCGGCAGGCAGTGATAGTCGGGCGCCGCGCCGAGCACATCGACGATTTCGAATGCGGCGGTCTTCTGGCCTTCCAAGCGGTAAGGATTGATCGAATTAACGATGGTGACGGGAGCGCGATCGGCCATGTGCTTGACGAGCTTCATGCCCGCGTCGAAATTTCCTTCGATCTGCAGCACGACCGCGCCGTGTACCATCGCCTGCGCCAGCTTTCCGAGCGCGATTTTTCCTTCCGGGATTAAAACGAAACAGGCAATGCCGGCGCGAGCCGCATAGGCCGCGGCCGACGCCGATGTATTCCCCGTCGAGGCGCAGATAATGGCGCGCGCGCCTTCCTCCACCGCTTTGGTGACCGCCATGGTCATGCCGCGGTCCTTGAACGAACCGGTCGGATTCAGCCCTTCGAACTTCACATACAGCTCGACGTCGCCCGGCAGGTCGCGCGGAATGTTTTCCAGGCGAATGAGCGGCGTGTCGCCTTCGCCGAGCGAAATGGGGCGCGTCGCCGCGCCGACCGGCAGCCGGTCGCGGTATTTCTCGATGACGCCTAGCGCACGCATGCGAACGTCAATGCCAGTCAGCGTGCAGGTGCTCGAGGCGTATGCGCACCACCCGGCCGCGAATCGCCGCCAGCCCCTCGATGCGACTGATGGCCGTGTTCATACTCTGTTCCATCACGGGATGCGTAAGAATAATGATGGGTACGGTGTTCTCCCCCTGCGCGCTTTCTTTCTGCAGGATGGCTTCGATACTAATGCCAAGGTCACCGAGGATACGGGTGACGTCGGCTAACACGCCGGGGCGATCCTCCGCGTGCAGGCGCAAGTAGTACGACGTACGCACGTCTGTCATCGGCAGAATGGGCAGATCGACCAGGGCATCGGGCTGAAACGCCAGGTGCGGCACGCGGTTGGTCGGGTCGGTCGTGAGGGTGCGGACCACGTCGACCAGATCCGCCACTACAGCGGACGCCGTCGGCTCGGCTCCCGCCCCGGCTCCGTAAAAAAGCGTCGGGCCGACCGCATCGCCCTTTACGAGAACCGCGTTCATGGCACCGTCGACATTGGCGATCAGCCGCCGTTCGGGAACGAGGGTAGGATGTACCCGCAGCTCCACGCCGTTGGGCGCTCGCCTCGCGATACCGAGCAGCTTGAGCCGATAACCGAGCTCTTCCGCGTACGCGACGTCAGCGCGCGTCAAGTGCGCAATGCCTTCGACATAGCCATCCTTGAACTTCAGGGGAATACCAAAGGCGATCGCGGCGAGGATCGTCAATTTATGCGCGGTATCGACCCCATCGACGTCAAAACTCGGGTCTGCCTCCGCATAGCCCAGGCGCTGCGCTTCCTTCAGTACCTCGGCGAAATCGGCGCCACGATCGCGCATCTCGCTCAAGATGTAGTTGGTCGTGCCGTTGATGATGCCGGCAATCCATTCGATGCGATTCGCCGCGAGCCCCTCGCGGATCGCCTTGATGATCGGAATGCCGCCGGCCACCGCCGCTTCGAACGCGACCATCACCCCTTGCGCCTGAGCGGCGCGGAAAATTTCATTGCCATGGAGCGCGATCAGCGCTTTGTTCGCGGTGACGACATGCTTGCCGGCGGCAATGGCGCTTAACACGAGACTCCGAGCCGGCTCGTAGCCGCCCATGAGCTCGACGACGATTTCTATCTTCGGGTTTCTGACGATCTTCTCGGCGTCGGCAACCAGCTCAATGCCGTCGATCGGACACGCGCGCTTTTTCTTCAGATCGCGCGCGGTCGCTTGTATCACGTCGATACGTCGCCCCGCGCGACGCGTGATCTCTTCGCGATTGCGGCAGAGAACGGTGATGGTGCCGCAGCCGACGGTGCCGAGGCCCAGAAGGCCGACGCGGACCGGTTCCGCGGCTACGTCGCGCGCGGTCGGTTTGGAGGCAAGACGGCTCATGCGCTGTCGCGCTTGACGTCGACGAGTAGACGCTCGCGCCGGAAGATGTCGCGCAGGCAGCGAATGGCCTGCCGCGTGCGATGTTCATTCTCGATCAGCGAGAAGCGCACGTACTCGTCGCCATATTGCCCGAACCCCACGCCAGGCGACACGGCGACTTTCGCCTGACTCAGCAATTTCTTGGAGAATTCAAGCGACCCCATTGCGCGGTACGGCTCCGGGATGCGCGCCCAGACGAACATCGTCGCACGGGGCTTCTCGACCGGCCAACCGGCGGCAAACAGTCCGTTGCACAAGACATCGCGGCGCTTCTGATATGTGCGGCGGATTTCCTCCACGCAATCCTGCGGCCCTTCCAGCGCGAGAATCGCCGCCACCTGGATCGGCGTGAACGTGCCGTAGTCGAAGTACGACTTGAGCTTCGCGAGCGCTCCCACGAGCTTTTCGTTGCCGCACATAAAACCCACCCGCCAACCGGGCATGTTGTAACTCTTCGACAACGTGAAGAACTCGACGGCAATGTCTTTCGCGCCGGACACCTGCAGAATGGAAGGCGCGACGTACCCGTCGAAGACGATATCGGCATAAGCAAGATCGTGCACGACCCAGATCTTGTGCTCGCGGGCAATGGCGATGACCTTCTCGAAGAACGCCAGATCGACGCATTGAGTGGTCGGGTTGGCCGGAAAATTGAGCACGAGCATTTTCGGTTTCGGCCAGGAATCGCGAATCGCCTTCTCGAGCTCGGCGAAAAAATCCACGTCGGGCGTCAGGGGGACATGGCGAATATCCGCGCCGGCGATGACAAAACCGTACGGATGAATCGGGTAAGCCGGATTGGGTACGAGCACGGCGTCGCCGCGCTCGACGGTCGCGAGCGCGAGATGCGCCAGCCCTTCTTTCGATCCGATCGTTACGATGGCTTCGCGCTCGGGATCGATATCGACATTAAAGCGTCTCTTATACCAGCTGGAGATCGCGCGGCGCAGCCGCGGGATACCGCGCGACACGGAGTAGCGGTGGGTATCCTCGCGTTGCGCGGCTTCGCACAGCTTGTCGACAATATGGCGCGGCGTCTGGCCGTCGGGATTGCCCATCCCGAAGTCGATGATGTCCTCGCCGCGGCGGCGCGCTTGCGCCTTCAGATCGTTGACGATATTGAAGACGTACGGCGGAAGTCGCTTGATTCTGGGAAACTCGTCCATTTCTTACCGCGGCCATGCCGCTGCTGTAGTATGAACACACCTGGAGATGCGCGAAACCGTACCCATTATAGGGTCTGGGGCGGGGAACTGAAAACCGCCCAACGAGGCGCGCGTAATGTATCGAGGCGTGCGCCCGCGTTGGAATGGCAAGAGAATCGCGCGAAACCATCAATGAAGATCCAGCTGGAAATCGGCGCCGGCCGTAACTTGATACGCTCGTATGGGCCCGGCCGCATCGTGGTCAATCAGCAGGCGTATGGCGGGAGCGTGATCATCACGCCGGCGGAAGTCGTTAGCGACTGGCGTCCGCGTCTTTTCAGTGATCTGACGGACGCCGACTTTGAGAGAATCATCATGCTGGACCCGGAAGTGATCTTATTGGGCACGGGCCGGCGCCTGCAATTCGCCCCGCCATCGCTGACGCGCCCACTCGTAGCCGCGCAGATAGGATTCGAAGTGATGGATACCGGCGCGGCGTGTCGAACCTATAATGTGCTCATGAGCGAAGGCCGGCGGGTGGCCGCCGCACTGCTTCCGATTGAATGAGGATGTCGGCGAGCCGAGCGCGCTGCGCGCGCACTCTAAAATAACGAATCGACGGAAAATCCCGCGCGTTCCAGAATAACGCGCAGACGCTTCAAAGCCTCGACTTGTATTTGGCGTACACGCTCGCGCGTGACGCCGATATCCGCCCCGACTTCCTCCAGCGTGGAAATCTCGCGACTGTTGAGGCCGAAGCGGCGCTCCACCACCTCCCGCTGTTTGTCGTTCAACTCGTTCAACCAGGACTCGATCAACGCTTGCAGATCCTCCCGCTGCTGCGCCTTTTCCGGATCGAGCGTGCGCTCGTCGGCGATGGCATCGAGCAATGAACGATCGGGATCGTCGTCGAGCGGCGCATCCACCGAGGCGAGGCGCTCGTTGAGACCGAGCATACCCTTGACGTCCTCGATCGGCTTATCGAGAAGCTGGGCGACTTCCTCCGGCGTCGGCTCGTGATCGAGCTTCTGCGACAAATAACGCGCCGCACGCTGGTAGATATTGATCTCCTTCAGCACGTGGACGGGCAGACGGATGGTGCGCGTCTGGTTCATGATGCCGCGCTCGATCGTTTGGCGTATCCACCACGTGGCGTAGGTGGAAAAACGAAAACCGCGCTCCGGGTCGAATTTCTCGACCGCGCGGATGAGGCCGAGGTTGCCTTCTTCTATTAGGTCGAGCAGCGCGAGGCCGCGGTTCATGTAGCGCCGCGCGATTTTGACGACCAGGCGCAGGTTGCTCTCGATCATGCGCCGCCGCGCCGCCGCGTCGCCCTTCTGCGCTTTGCGCGCGTAGTACACTTCCTCTTCGGCCGTGAGGAGCGGCGAGAATCCTATTTCCTTCAAGTAAAGACGGGTGGCGTCCGCCTGGACGTAAGTTTCTTCGCCCGCCGATTCGCTCTCCTCGGCGTCGGCAGCCGCCGTTTCGACGACCGTTTCCCGCTCTTCTTCGGCCTCGGTCTCTCTGTCGGTGTCAGTATCGCTCTCGCGGTCCTCTTCGACGGGAACGGCTTCGTCCGCCTCTTCGACGGACCGAGACAATTGTTTATCGCCGTCGGGCGACTTGCCCTTCTTGCGTGGCTGGGAGGCTTTGCGTGGCGGCATATTACTTCTTCGGAAGGTATTCCAATGGATCGACGGGTGTACCGCGGCGGCGAATTTCGAAATGCAGCTTGATCCTATCGGTTCCGCTGCTGCCCATCGCGGCGATTTTCTGTCCGGGTTTAATCACACTCCCTTCTTGCACGTAAATTGCGGCGCAATGCGCGTACGCACTGAGGAAGTCGGCGTTATGTTTGATGATGATAAGCTGGCCGTATCCGCGAAGTCCACTGCCTTGATACACGACGGTGCCCGACGCGGCGGCGCGAATGGTTTGTCCGGCGGTTCCTGCGATGTCGACTCCTTTCGCGGCGTCGTTCGGCGCGAAGCGGGCGATGATCGCGCCATCCGTCGGCCAGATCCACTCGATCGATCGCAGCGTCGGCGTCTCCGCCGCGGCCGCCTTGGATTTGGGCGCGCGGGCGCGCGGCGGAGGCGGTGCTGCGGTGGCATCGGCGGGCGGCGTCAAACGCAATCGTTGCCCGGGTTTTAGATGATACGGCGCCTCGAGCGAATTCCAGGCGGCGAGGTCCTGCTGGCGGATGCCCGTCGATTTCGCTATCGAGTACAGCGTCTCCCCTTTTACGACCGTCCGGAACGACGATCCGCCGCCCGCCGCTTTGGGGCTCGCCGGCGGTGGATAAAGACGCAGCTTCTGCCCCGGCTTGATGACGTACGGCGGTTCGAGCCCGTTCCAGCTCGCTACATCGCGATAGTCCCGTCCTGATTCCCAGGCGATGCTGTATAGCGTGTCACCCGCGCGTACCACACGAAAAGTGGATTCCGGCTGTCGCACGGCGGCGCCGCGATCCTGCACCGGTGCGACGGTATGGGTGCCACAGGCATTGAAAATTGGAACAAACACCAATATCGCCAAAGCGGGTGCAAACAGCCGGCGATCGCGCGGGCGCGCCTCGGCGCTGACACTCAGGACAGATCCTCGACCAAAGGCACGAAACTCACACGCTCCAGATGTTCGCGCGTGTACCCCGTCTCATGGCGCTGAATCAGAAGCAGCTCCTGAACGCTGTCGGGCCCCACGGGAATCACGAGCCGCGCCCCTATTGCCAGCTGCGACAGCAACGCCTCGGGAAGCGATGCGGCCGCCGCAGTGACGATAATGCCGTCGTAAGGCGCGTGTTCCGGCCAGCCGCGGCTGCCGTCGCCGAACCGGTATTGCACGTTACGAACTCCGACGCGCACGAGCCGGCCACGCGTGAGCTTCTGCAGCGGCTCGAGGCGTTCGATCGTGTAAACCTGCTTTGCGATGCGAGCGAGCACCGCGGTTTGATAACCGGAGCCCGTTCCGACTTCCAGCACCTTGTCCAAGAGACGCCCGGCCCGCAGCACTTCGGTCATGCGCGCGACGATATAAGGCTGCGAGATCGTTTGACCGTAGCCGATCGGGAGTGCGGTATCCTCGTAGGCACGGCTCGCCAAAGCTTCGTCTATCAGGAGATGCCGGGGCACCGCGCGGATTGCGCCGAGGACGACATCGTCTCGTATGCCTTCGATACGGAGGCGCTGAATCAATCGCTCGCGCGTCCGCTGGGATGTCATGCCGATACCTTCGAGATCAGGCTTCACGATGCGCGTTACAGCTTCTTGAGCCAGGACGATACTTGCTCGAGCGCAGTATAACGAGTCATATTGACCTGCAAAGGGGTGATGGCGACGGCGTTACGGCGGATCGCGTCGAAGTCCGTGCCGGGGCCCGCATCCGCTTCCGGACCGGCCTTACCGATCCAGTAGACCGGTTTGCCGTGCGGGTCGGAAGCACGGAAGACGGCCTCGGCTCGGTGGCGATGGCCGAGGCGCGTCGCTTCGAAGGCGGTAATCTGCTCAAGCGGCAGATCCGGAACATTTACGTTGAGAATGGTATCCGCGGGCAGCGGTTCGCGCTTCAACTGATGCACCAGGCGCACCGCGACGTGTGCCGCGGTTTCAAAGTAGCGGGCGTCGAAGCCGACCAGTGACACGGCGATCGCGGGGGCGCCGAGGAAGCGCCCTTCGACAGCCGCTGCGACGGTGCCTGAATACAATACGTCGTCGCCTAAATTTGCGCCACGATTGATGCCGGAAATCACCATGTCCGGTTGATCCTCCATCAAACCGGTAATGGCCAAGTGCACACAGTCCGTCGGCGTGCCATCCACGCACAAGAATCCGTTCTCGCCTCGCCGCGCCCGCAATGGCCGATCGAGCGTCAGCGAATTGCTCGCCCCGCTCCGATCGCGGTCCGGCGCGACGACATCCACCTCGGCAAATTCCTTCAATGCACGGGCGAGACAGGCGAGGCCGGGCGCGAGATAGCCGTCGTCGTTGCTAACGAGAATACGCATAGCGTGATTATCGCCTATTCCGTGGTCGGTAGACATTTCAGGAATGATAAGAAGCGAAAATTTTTGGGCTGTTTCGAAGCGGGGTCGTCGCGAATCCACTTAATGTGCATTCGCGCCGCGGAGCGGAGCGCCGCACACGGATGTGCGGGCCGGGGGTTTGCGGAGCTCATTCGGGTCGCGCCAGGGATGGCCGGCACCGTTGGTAAACTCGGACTGAAAGGCGAAGCGACCGGGGCGCGCTTTCTTTGGGTTTCGGGTGCGGTACAGGGATGTACGAATTTCGCGGGAGCGATGTCAACCGCCCACAGTAGAAATTAATACATCGACGAGTTAATACATCGACGGGTGCCGACAGGCGCTCGACCAAAAACGTCTACGTCAAGGAGAGGAAACCTAACAAGATTGGTCGGGGCGAGAGGATTTGAACCTCCGACCACCACCACCCCAAGGTGGTGCGCTACCAGGCTGCGCTACGCCCCGGACAGGTAACTACCGCACGTGACAATCGTCTACTTAGTGCGCCGCTATGATACGCGAGAGCGGACGGGGTGACAAAGTTGAAATTAATTACTAACGACAGAGAGCGGGCGGAGACGTCTAGCGCTCGTCGAGCATGCGCAGCACGCCTTCGAGCTCGCTGATCAGTTCCTGAATGGTTTTCGCGCGGTTGGCGTCGAGCGGCTCCGGGTTCTCGAGCGCGAGTTTGTTGCGCGCCCCGCTGATGGTAAACCCTTCGACATAGAGCAGAGTGCGTATTTGGCGGATGAGCACGACGTCGTGACGCTGGTAATAGCGCCGGTTGCCGCGCCGTTTCACCGGCTTCAACTGCGGAAACTCCTGCTCCCAGTAACGCAGCACGTGCGGCTTGACCGCACAAAGGTCGCTCACTTCCCCGATCGTAAAGTAACGCTTACTGGGTATCGGAGGAAGCTCAAGATTGTCGGCCGGATCAAGCATTCACTTCAGCCTGCTTATTCGCCTTGTCCACTGAGGCAACCCGGTCTGCGTTGAGACGTGCATTGCGTTCGACCCGTTCCTTCAGCTTGTGGCTCGCCCGGAAGGTGACGACGCGCCGCGCGGTGATTGGAATTTCTTCGCCGGTTTTGGGGTTACGTCCCGGGCGCGGGTTCTTGTGTCGCAGCCCGAAATTTCCGAAGCCCGACAGCTTTACCTGCTCGCCATTGACCAAGGCCGCCCGGATCTTCTCGAAAAAAAGCTCCACAAACTCCTTGGCTTCTCGTTTATTCAGGCCAAGTTCGTTGAAAAGACTTTCGGCAAGATCCGCTTTGGTCAGCGCCATGTTGGTTTACTCTGTCCGCTCGCGTTGTTTTGTTAGCTCAGCCACGCTATTGCCGCAGCTTCCCGCCCAGTTCGTCCCTCAGGCTGGAAATTACTTGCGTTATCAGCGCGTCTACCTCCGCTTCCCTAAGGGTGCGCGAAGAATGTTGTAAGGTCAAGCCCAAAGCCAGACTTTTTCTTCCCGAATCAATGCCTTCGCCGCGATACACATCGAACAGTTGAAGATTAACAAGCAAATTCCCCGCCACTTTTCTCACGAGGTCGATAATTTTTTCCGCTGTGGTGTCTTCCGAAACGACGATCGCGAGATCTCGGCGGATAGCCGGAAATCGGGAGATCTCGGCAAACACCGGCACGCTGCGCTGGGAAAGCGCAGCGAGCGTGATCTCGAACAATATGGCGGGTCCCGACTCGAAGCGCGCTTGTAGCGCCGGATGCAGGCTGCCCAACCACCCCACGTGATCCTTAGCGAAATATATAGCAGCACTCTGGCCGGGATGCAGCGCGGGATGCGCGGCCGCAACAAACCGAAATTCGTCCGAACGGCCGGTCAGCGCCAAAAGCGCTTCGATATCGCCCTTAATGTCGTAATAATCGACTTCTCGCTCGGCGACACCCCACTGCTTCTCCGACGCCGCGCCGGATGCAACACCGGCGATGACCGGCTCTTCCAAGAGCGTGTCGTTACCAAGCCGGAAACGGTGCCCAAGTTCAAATATCCGTATCCGTGACTGTTGCCGGTTACGGTTATAACGGAGTGTCTGCAATAGCCCCGGCCACAATGTAGCGCGCATGACCGCCATATCGGCGCTGATCGGATTCGCCAACGCCAGCGACGGCATGGTTGGATCGATACATTGCTGAAGCCCGGGGTCGACAAAACTGTAGGTAATGACTTCTTGATAATCCCGATCCACCAGCAGCGCGCGCAGGCGCTTCGGCTCGAGCCGCGATTCCGAAGCGTCGGAAGCAGTCATCGGCACCGACGGCAGGCGCGCGGGAATACTCGAATACCCGATAACACGCGCGACTTCCTCGATCAGGTCGGCTTCGATCCTGACATCGAAACGATAGGACGGCGGCACCACCTGCCAGCCGTCGGCGGTCTTGCGCACCTGCATGCCAAGCGCCTTGAGTGCGCGCTCGACTTTCCCTACCGGCAGGACGCTGCCGAGAACGCGCTCCAGGCGCGCTCGGCGAAGCGTGATGTTGGCCCGCGGCTCGCGCTTGCCGCGCGCTTCTACAATCGGCCCCGGCGTGCCGCCGCTAATCGCCAGCAAGAGCTCGGTGGCGCGCTCAAGGGCGCGCACCTGAAGCTCCGGGTCCACGCCCCGCTCGAAGCGCTGCGACGATTCGGTCTGTATACCGAGCGCACGCGCGTGCTGCGCGATCGTCGCCGGATCGAAGCACGCGCTCTCGAGAAATACCGCCCGGGTTTGATCTCCGACCGCGGTGTCCTGTCCTCCCATAATACCGGCAAGGGCGATCGGTCCGCGGTCATCGGCAATGATCAAGCTTCCCGCCGGGGCCGTGAGGGTCCGTCCGTCGAGCAGAACCAACGATTCGTTTTCGCGGGCAGTACGAACCAGAATGGACCCACGAAGCTTATCGAGATCAAACGCGTGCATCGGTTGGCCCAGCTCGAGCATCACGTAGTTCGTCACGTCCACCATGGGACCCAAGCTGCGTAGGCCGGATCGCCGCAGCCGCTCGCGCATCCACATCGGTGTGGTTGCGCGCGGATCGAGCCCTTGCACCACCCGTCCCGCGTAGTGCGGACACTCGTTCTTGGCGATCAGCTTTACCGCGATGCGCTTGCGCGCCTTTGCCGCGATCTTGCGTTTCGTCACAACGTTAAGCCGCGCGCCCGTCAGCGCCGCCACCTCGCGGGCGATGCCGGCAACGCTCAAACAGTCGCCGCGATTCGGGGTCACGTCAATTTCCAGGGTGACGTCGTCCAGCCGGAGGACCTCCGCGAGCGGTGCACCGACGCGGGCCGATGCGTCGAGCACCAGGAGCCCGCTCGCATCGTCCCCGAGGCCGAGCTCGGCTGCCGAGCACAGCATCCCGGAAGAGTCGATGCCTTGAATATTGGCCGCCTCGATCCGGCGTTCGCCGGGGAGAACGGCCCCGGGGAGCGCGAGCGGCGCCTTCATGCCGGCCGCGACATTCGGCGCTCCGCACGCGACCTGCACGGTCTTGCCTCGACCCGCCTCCACTTCGCATATCATCAGTCGCTCCGCCGTGGGGTGCGCCGATGTCGAGCGCACTTTCCCGACCACGACGTTCTCGAGCGGCGGCGCCACCGGCTCGATCGCGCCGACCTCGAGACCCGCTAACGTCAGGCGTTCCGCGAGCGCGCGCGCGTCCAGACGAGGCGAAGCCCATTCACGCAACCATTGATAGCTCAGCTTCATGGATCTAACCGGGCGCGTTGGTCATTTGAACTGTTGCAGGAAGCGCAGATCGTTTTCATAAAACAGTCGCAGATCGGTCACCGCGTAACGCAGCATCGCCAGGCGCTCGACGCCCAAACCGAATGCGAAACCGGTGTAACGCTCCGAGTCGATGTTCACGTGACGGAAGACCGCCGGATGCACCATGCCCGAGCCGAGCACTTCGAGCCAACCGGTGTTCTTGCACACGCGGCAGCCTTTCGCGCCGCAAATGACGCAGCTGATATCGACTTCGGCGGACGGTTCGGTGAACGGGAAGTACGAAGGCCGAAACCGGACGGCGAGCTCGCGCTCGAAAAATCGATTGAGGAATTCCGTGAGTACGCCCTTCAAATCCGCAAAGGTCACATGCTCCGCGACCATCAATCCTTCGATCTGATGAAACATCGGCGTATGCGTGATATCCGAGTCGTTGCGATACACGCGACCGGGAGCGATGATCCGAAGCGGCGGCCGATGGCTCTCCATATATCGCACCTGCACCGGCGAGGTGTGCGTGCGCAACAGGCGGTGCGCGTCGAAGTAAAACGTATCGTGCATGGCGCGCGAGGGATGATGCGCCGGGATGTTGAGCGCCTCGAAGTTGTGGTAGTCGTCCTCGACTTCCGGTCCGTCCGCCACCGCGAAGCCCATGCCGACGAAGATCTGCTCCAGCCGATCGAGCGTGCGCGTGATCGGATGCAAACCGCCGATCGCCGCGGCGCGGCCCGGAAGCGTGACGTCGATGCGCTCGCGCGCAAGCTTGGTGTCCTGCGCTTTCGCTTCGAGCTCGGCTTTGCGCACGCTCAGCCGCTCGGTGAGCTTATCCTTCGTTTCGTTGACCCACTTGCCCACGCGCGGCCTGTCTTCGGGCGCGAGGGTGCCCACTTGCTTAAGCTGCTCCGTGAGCAAGCCTTTCTTTCCGAGATAACGTACGCGCAGATCTTCGATGCCGTTCACATCAGTCGCGTTCGCGGCGGCGGCTTCGGCTTCCGCGAGCAGCCGCGCGAGCTGCTGTTGCACGGACTCAATTGTGTCTGCCATTGACTCCACCTAAAAATAAAAAGGGAAAGGTCGGGCGACCTTTCCCTTGCTTACTGCGCGCCTCGCGGCGCTTCGCGGGCCAACCGCTCAGCTCGCCAGTGCGGATTTCGCTTTGTCAGCCAGCGCGGAAAAGGTCTTCTTGTCGTGTATCGCGAGATCGGCCAGCACTTTGCGGTCGAGCCCGATCGCGGCCTTTTTGAGTCCGTTCATAAATCGGCTGTAGGAAAGCCCGCACTCCCGCGCTTCGGCGTTGATGCGCGCTATCCAAAGCGCGCGAAAATCGCGCTTGCGCACGCGGCGGTCGCGGTAGGCGTACTGCCCCGCTTTCATGACCGCCTGGTTGGCGGTCTTGATGTTCTTGCGGCGGGCGTTGTAATAACCCTTGGCGCGGCTCAGTACCTTCTTGTGCCGCGCGCCGGTGGTCACTCCTCGTTTAACTCTAGGCATCGCTCACCTCACGCGTACGGCAACATTTTGGCGACCAAGTGATTGTCCGACTTGTGGACCATGGTCGTGCCGCGCAAGCCGCGCTTACGCTTGGAGCTCTTCTTCGTGAGGATGTGACGCAGGTGCGAATGGCTGCGCTTGAATCCGCCTTTGGCGGTGCGCTTGAAACGCTTCGCTGCGCCCCGGTTGGTTTTCAACTTGGGCATTGCTCGATACTCCGCATTCTCGTGCCGCCGATTATTCGGCGTAGGCACTACAGTTAATGTTTATTGGGGCCGATGATCATTACCATCTGCCGGCCCTCAAGGCGCGGAAACTGCTCCACCGTGCCGTACTCTTTGAGGTCCGCTTCGACGCGCTTCAGGAGCTGCATGCCCAATTCCTGATGGGCCATCTCCCGACCGCGAAACCGCAGGGTAACTTTCGCTTTGTCCCCATTCTCGAGGAAACGTATCAGGTTGCGTAGTTTGACCTGATAGTCTCCGGTGTCCGTCCCCGGACGGAACTTCACTTCCTTGACTTGGATCTGCTTTTGCTTCTTCTTGGCCGCGTGCCGGCGTTTACTTTCCTCGTACTGAAATTTGCCGTAATTCATGATCCGGCAAACGGGCGGTGCGGCCTGGGGAGAAATCTCGACGAGGTCCAGTTCGGCTTCTTCTGCCTTACGTAACGCCTCCTGCACGGAAACGATGCCGATCTGCTGCCCGTCGGCGCCGATGAGTCGAACCTTCGGCGCATTGATCCGCCCGTTTATCCGTAATTCTTTATCCGACGCGATGTTGCTGCTCCTCCAAAAAATTAACGCCGCGGCTCGCGATTTCTCGGGTGAGACGTTCGCTGAAGATCGCGGGCGTCATGCTGCCGAGATCCTCACCCTTACGCGTGCGCACGGCTAGGGTACCATCCAGCGCCTCCCGCTTGCCGATGACAAGCAAGTACGGAACACGCCGTAACGTATGTTCGCGGATTTTAAAGCCGATTTTCTCGTTTCTCAAGTCAGCTTCGATACGAAACCCCGCATCGCGCAGCGTTTCCGCCACCCGCTGCGCATAGTCGGCCTGTTGGTCGGTAATAGTAAGGACGACCGCCTGCACCGGCGCCAGCCATGGCGGGAAGGCCCCGGCGTACTCCTCGATCAGGATACCGATAAAACGCTCGATCGAGCCCAGAATGGCCCGGTGCAGCATCACCGGCGTCCTCTTGCCGCCATCTTCGGCGACATACGTCGCCTCCAGGCGCTGGGGCATGTTGTAATCGACCTGGATGGTGCCGCACTGCCATACCCGCCCCAAGCTGTCCTTGAGCGAGAACTCGATCTTCGGACCGTAGAACGACCCCTCGCCCGGTTGCAAGTCCCAGGGCAAGCCCTTGCTGTTCAATGCCTGTTCGAGCGCGTGCTCGGCCTTGTCCCACATGTCGTCCGAACCCAGCCGGTTCACCGGGCGCGTCGAGAGCTTGTATGTGATGTCCTTGTACCCGAAGTCGCTGTAGACCTTGTGCAGCATATCGATGAAAGCCGAGATCTCGGCCTGCATCTGATCTTCGGTACAGAAGATATGGGCATCGTCTTGAACGAAGCCCCGCACCCGCATCAGGCCGTGTAACGCGCCCGACTGCTCGTTGCGATGACACGCGCCGAACTCGGCCAGCCGCAGCGGCAAATCGCGATAACTCTTCAACCCCTGGTTATACACCTGTATGTGGCATGGGCAGTTCATCGGCTTGATGGCGTACAGCCGCTTTTCGGATTCGGTGATGAACATATCCGAATGAAACTTCTCCCAGTGCCCGGACCTCTCCCACAGCGAACGGTCCACCAGTTGCGGCGTGCGTATTTCACGATACCCGTGGCCGCGCCACAGCTCGCTCATGTATTGCACGATCGTCTGATAAAGCCGCCAGCCCGGCTCGTGCCAGAACACCATGCCGGGCGCCTCTTCCTGCATGTGAAACAGGTCGAGTTGCCGGCCGAGTTTGCGATGGTCGCGCTTTTCCGCTTCCTCGATGCGATGCAGGTAGCTCTTCAGCTGCTCATCGTTGGCCCATGCCGTGCCGTAAACACGCGTCAGCATTTCGTTCTTCGGATCGCCGCGCCAATAGGCGCCGGCCGTCTTCATCAACTTGAACGCGCGCAGCTTCCCGGTCGATGGGACATGCGGACCACGACATAGATCGACGAACTCGCCTTGCCGATACAGCGATATATCCTCGTTCGCGGGAATCGCCTCGATGATCTTGGCTTTATACTCCTCGCCTTGGCTGCGGAAAAACTTCGCCGCCGCATCGCGCGGCATGACCTCACGCGCCACCGGATAATTGCGCTTGACGATCTCGCTCATCCGCGCCTCGATCTTGCGCAAGTCCTCCTCGGTAAAGCCGCGCTTGTAGGCGAAGTCATAATAAAAACCGTCTTCGATCACCGGGCCGATGGTCACCTGCGCTTCGGGATACAGTTCCTTGACGGCGTGCGCCAGCAGATGCGCCGTGGAATGACGCAAGATCTCGACGCCGGCCGGGTCGCGGTCGGTCACGATCGCGACGCGCGCGTCATCGGTAATTTGGAACGACGTATCGACCAGCCGATCATTGACGCGGCCGGCGAGCGCGGCACGAGCGAGGCCCGGGCCGATATCGGCCGCAACTTCGGCGACCGTGACCGGCTTGGGGTATGGTCGTTGACTACCGTCGGGAAGTGTAATGACTGGCATGACAGACCCTTTATTCAGTGGCGACCCATACGAGAGGCCGCATGTGGGTTAGTAAGTATTTGGTAGGCGCGAGTGGGATCGAACCACCGACCACCACCATGTCAAGGTGGTGCTCTACCACTGAGCTACGCGCCTGTAGCAAGCCGAAAAATAGCATAACCCCACACGGGCTAACAAGATTGGCGTAACTCAATGGGCTTACCGACGGCCGCTGCGCACTATTCCAAAATTGCGCTCCCTGAGCGCGCGAATCTTGTCACGCACGGCGGCCGCCTGCTCGAATTCGAGATTGCGCGCGTGCTGGTGCATCTGCTTCTCGAGCCGGTTAAGCAGCTTTGAGAGCGCATTGGGCGCGAGGCCCGCGTACTCACCCGCCTCTTCGGCCGCCTGCAGCGCGCCGCGCACAGAGCCACTCTCGACGCCGTAGCGGGCTGGATGCACGCCGTCGATGATCTCCTTGATCTCCTTCACGATGCCTCGCGCCACGATACCGTGGGCGGCGTTGTGTCCGACTTGCTTCGATCGCCGGCGGTCGGTTTCGTCCATCGCGGCCCGGATGGAATCCGTCATGCGGTCGGCATAGAGAATGACTTTGCCGTTGATGTTCCGCGCCGCGCGTCCGATGGTCTGAATGAGCGAACGCGTCGAGCGCAAAAATCCTTCCTTATCGGCGTCGAGGACCGCGACCAGCGAAACTTCCGGCAAATCGAGTCCCTCGCGCAGCAGGTTGATGCCGACCAGCACATCGAATACGCCGGAGCGCAGATCCCGGATAATCTCCGCGCGCTCGACCGTTTCGATGTCCGAATGGAGATAGCGCACTTTGACCCCGTGCTCGAACAGGTATTCGGTCAAATCTTCCGCCATGCGCTTGGTCAACGTCGTAACGAGCACGCGCTCGTTCGCCGCGACGCGCAGCCTGATCTCCGACAGCAAGTCGTCGACCTGCGCCATTACCGGACGAACTTCCACTTCCGGGTCGACGAGTCCGGTCGGCCGCACCACCTGATCAATGACGACGCCGCGGCAACGCTCGAGCTCGTAGGGGCCGGGTGTGGCCGAGACAAAAATCGTCTGCGGCATCAGCCGCTCGAACTCATCGAAGCGCAGCGGACGGTTATCGAGCGCCGAGGGCAGGCGAAACCCGTACTCGACGAGCGTCTCTTTGCGCGACCGATCGCCCCGGTACATGCCGCCGAGCTGGGGTACCGTGACGTGACTTTCATCGATCACCATCATCGCGTTTTCCGGCAAGTAGTCGATCAGGGTCGGCGGCGGCTCGCCGGC
>Ga0070741_10006989_pt1 | contig 23771 bp, 20 predicted proteins | sample Coa_R1_4_FD_66440 | JGI IMG/M metagenome (GOLD analysis project Ga0070741, IMG submission 66440) | Surface soil microbial communities from Centralia Pennsylvania, which are recovering from an underground coalmine fire - Coalmine... | ecosystem: Environmental > Terrestrial > Soil > Unclassified ...
TCGGGCCGGCGCCTAAACAGCCCTTCGAGCCTGTGCGCTTCCGCAACTGGCGCTACTTTTGGGCGTTTTCAGGCGGGAACATGACCGATCAAGGAACGCATCTGATGGACGTGATCCAGTGGTTCACAAACGTTAGCCAGCCTGTTGCGGCCCAGTGCTACGGCAGTGTGTACAAGCTGCATCCAGCCGAGACGCCCGACACCTTCTGCGCCGTCTTCGAATATCCCAAATTCATGTGCACCTGGACGCTCACCTACATGAACAGCTTCCAGAACGGATGGGGGATCGTCTTTCAAGGCCAGAAAGGCACGCTGGAACTCTGCGAGACGGGCTACCGGGTCTATCACGAGCCTTGGGCCCCCAACACGCGGTGGGTCCGGCCTGAGCCCGCGGTCGAGAAGCTGCCGGGCGGGTTGACGCAGACCCCACCGCACATCAGGAATTTTCTGGATTGCGTGCGTTCGCGCCAGCAGCCGAACGCCACGATCGAACTGGGCCATCAGGCGGTGCGCACCCTGCACCTTGCGAACATCGCGTACCACAAGAGAGCGCGCGCCGTGCTGGATGAAGATGGGAAGACCGTAACCGCCTAGCGGTTCGTCTAAATAAAAAGGATCCTTCGGCGAAGTTCACCGGTCCGGGGTAAGAAGGATGCTTTGCTCGGCATGAAAGCGAAAGGCCTCAGGATGACAGCGAGCGGGCTCACCAGGGCAACCCCCCAAGAGCTGCGAGGCCACGTGTCACCGTTGATTTTCAGGGATCAGGAATTCCACCAGCACCAGATCGTGCCATTCGTTACCGAGCTTTCCGTGCTTCTCGTGGATTCCGACTTCCTTCCAACCGGTGAGCTTGCAGAGTTTGCGGGCTCCTTCGTTGTCGGCCAAGATGCGGCCGATGAGCTTGTAGAAACCCTTTTCGCGCGCGATGTTCTGCATCCCTTTCATCAGCTCCTGGGCCACGCCGTGGCCGCGGAGGCTGCGTTCAATGAAGATGGAGAGTTCGGCAATGCCGTCGTAGCAGTGGCGCGGGCTGTAAGGAGTGAGCGAGGCCCAACCCATCAAGGTGTGCCTGACCTCGGCCACCAGGACCGGATATTTGTCGGGTCTCGCCGCCAGCCACAGATAGCGTTCTTCCGGCGTAACGTAGGCGTTTTCGAAAGTCGCCATGCGGTCTTGCACGCCCTGGTTGTAAATGCGTGCAATCTCCTTGGCGTCTTCGATTCGCGCCGGTCGAACGATTAAAGGACCACTCCATTCGGCCATGAGCATCCATCCTCGAGAGAGAATAATTTCCGAGCCGCGATTCTATCCTGAGCTGAGGCTGGAGGAAAGGTGGATTTGGCCGGGCCAGTCAGAAACGGCGGCTGGGGGGTCGGGCCGCGATCGGAACTCCAGCGCCTGCCCGGAGGCTAGCCTATCGGCCGATAGTTATAGATGCATTTTGGGCTTGCGGAGTGAATAAAAATTGGCTACCTTCATTATTATGAAGTGGATTCTGGCCGCACTGGTGTTGTGCATCGTTGCTTGGATGTTGCGCCGTCTGCTTCAGATGGGTGAACCGGAGAATGTCCGCCGAAGAGGCATCATGGCACTCACGCCCGAGCGTGAGGCGATTTACCGGCACGCCGCCCTGGAAATCGAAACTCAATCGGCCATCCTCAGCATTTCCCTTAATGACGCCATCGAGGAACGGGACTCGGCGCACGATGAAGTGGCCTGGAGGCTCGTGCAGCTCTGCATCAGCGAATGGGAACGGCTAGGGAATGTCATTACTGGGCTGCTCAACGTTACAGCGAAATATCTCGAACAGGTGCGCATTGTCGTTCCCGTCCGTGCGATGGGCTCCCATCATTTCAAAACCCGCGTCATGATCGACTACGTCCGCATGCACGAACTGCTGGACCAGTTGGTCTTCAGTTCGAAGAGGCGGTTTCAACTGCACCTGCGGGTTTTGCGGCGGGCGGCGGAGACTCTGACCGCGGAGTGCTTCCGAACCTGCCGCGAGGCCGAGAACGTGGCAGCCCAAACCCAGGAGCTTTGGCAGCGACTGGATCTCTACTTCCATGATTTCGACCTCACCATCAAAGAAGCTCTGCTCGCCTTTCGTATTCTCCTTGTGTGCCTGCCTCATCCCGCTTTGGGAGAGCTTGAAGCGGATGTCAAGGCGGTTGTCAGCCGCAGCGTCCGTACAACCCCGATGGCAGCCGGCATGTCGTAACGGGGCATTCCGTGTCGCTGGCAGCCCCGGCGTCCTGCCCGGTACCTTCCCTCGGCGGGGCAGCCGCGAACACCGTGCTTATCGAGCCTGCGACCAGATGCGGTCAAATTCGTTTTCGAACCGTGACACGACCGCAGGGTCAGCAATGAACAGGGCGTTTTCGTAATTATACCGGTCAGCGCTGGTGGTCCAGTTGAAACTCCCGGTTTCCGCAAGCCTGCCATCAAAAACCGCGAATTTATTGTGCATGATCGAACGGTCCCCTTTGTAGCCGCGGCTCAACCGCACAGAAACTCCCTGGGAGCGCAGGTAAGGGATTTCGGAATGCGGCTCAAGCGACTGGCGCTCATCGGCGACAATGCGGATCTCGACGCCCCGTCGGTGCGCCGAGGCAAGTGCGGCCGCAATCTCGGGGTGCGTCAGGTCGTAGATGGCCACGTGCAGAAATTTCTGAGTGTGATTCACAGCCGCGATGATGCGCTCCGCCACGCGGCCTCCATCCGAGAAGTAGGGGCCCTCGACGGCGGCGGTCCCCGGGGCGATCACCGGCGCGAAAGTGGGCTCAACTCTCTGCGCGGGGACCAGCCAGCTCCTGAGGTGAGGATAAGAACGAAAGGCGATGGCAAGAGCCAGAACCAGGAGCAACAGAACAAAGGATGAGGCTCGTCGTGCGGATCTTCGGCTCATGGGTGAACGCGGCAACTCCGGATGCGGACCAGGCCCAATGAAATTTCAGAACTTACTTCGCCGTCATGCATCGCTCGCGCCAGCAGACGAACCATGGAGTCGTGGCACACCAATTCTTCCCTCCCCGTTTCGCTCAGAGTTCCTTCCCTTGCTCGAGCAGCAATCGCCCAAGGGTGGCGGGATTGTTCACATTCGCCGGGAACAAGCGATCTTTCTTCGATGTGAAGACGATCCGTCGCGGTGTCCCTTCCCGCGCTGCACGCGGCCGCGGCAAGACCTTTTGCACGTTGAGCGACAGGCCGATTTCATAGCCGCGCGAGAACTTGCCTGCATCGAAGAAGGAAACCGGAATGGCAACGTCGCCCGAGTACCCTCGCCTCGTTTTTCGCCAGGCACCCTTGATCTCCAGGCTGTAATCGTGCAACCGCGAGCGCCGTGGTAGATAGTCCTCGTCGGAGAAAACGCTCGGTTTTACATCCGCGAAATTGCCCGGGCTCAGGAAGAGATGATACTGGTTTCCGTTGGGCTGCGTCAGCTCGTAGTCCTTTCGAAAAGCGGTATCGAGCGTTAAGACGATGGTATCGCCTTCTTCGATCCCTCGCTCGAAGAAGGGTTGAACGATGCGGCGAGTCGTGACGTCGACGCCTACATAAAGGAATTGGTCGTCCCAGCCCAGGGCAAACCGGGCTGAGAACTGGGCCGGCCCTCTCCAGTATTCAGCGCCTGTTTTGATTTGGGCAGCACGATTGAGCGCATACACGCGCAGCCTCGTCCACTTGGAAAAGTCTCCATCAAGCTTGAAGTCAGCCGGCACCCTTGAAGCGTGAAGCAGGTCATAGTCTTCCCTCCACTGGAGCTTTCCATGAGGGAGTTTGCGAAAAGCGGGATCGGCCATCAACCTGGCCAGTTGCCGGCGCGTTTTCCGGAGAAGAGGCGCCAGTTCCTTTCGCAGGGCAGCATACTTGCCTGTCCTGGGAAGCTTCACGAGCGCAGAGTCCAGTTGCGCAATCTGAGCCTCGATGCGGGGAATTTCGATGGCGTAACGCCGCTCTGAAAAGAGAGGGGTGAACACATTTTCGTCCCACCAGTAATCTCCGTAGACCTTGAGAAAAGGAGCCAGCTGGCGTGGGCCCTCCTCGCCGTACTGAGCCCTGAGAGCATGCTCGTGAGATTTGGCCGGATCATAGCCGGCTGGATCCCAGAGGTAATCACTGACCGTCTCAAGCGGCAGCATCGAGGCGTGGACCTGGTTCATGGGATTGGACACGAGGCCCCGAGTCACCGTGAACAATCCGGCGTCGCGACCGACCAGAGGGCCAAGGTGAACCCGCCATGGACGCCCATCGTTGACTGGGAAGTTGTCCCAGACGAGTGGTCTTCTCCGCAGCAGTTCACCCCACTCTCGTGCCTGCGCCACGGTAATCGCCGGGGAAGCAACCTCAGGCCCCGTCCAGACAATCGCGACTCCTGGGTCCACCCCAGCGCCGAGTTCTCGGACGTATTCGCGGCTGCCCCATTCGTTCGTGTAGGTCGTGGGAGTGACCGTCAGCCGGTTGTCTGGCGATCGGGATTTGAGATGCTGATCCAGCTTGTTGATCAGATACGTATGCGCCTGCGCCAGGGTTTTGAATCGTTCGCGGTCCCGTGGATTCTGCAAGTCCTGCGGCACGTCGTCAAGGAAGAGCGCGAAGCAGGAAATTCCCAGTTTCGAGACGCTCTCAAGCTTCTGCGCCAAGGTCTCAAAATCCTCCTGGCTGGAATAGGTTATGGAGAGGCCTGGACTGATGGCAAAACAAAAATTGACAAAGTTCTCCTGCGCAGCTTGCGCCAGCTCGGCCAGGCGCTTCATTTGCGCCGCAGGATAGGGCTCGCGCCATAGTTTGCGATGATAAGGATCGTCCTTGGGCGCGTAATAGTAGGCGTTCATGCCGTGCCGGCCTTCGAAACTCAGGATCGCAAGACGGTCTTGTTGCGTCCAGGGCACTCCGTAAAAACCCTCCACGACACCCCGCTCGGCGAAGCCAGGGAAATCAGCGACCGTCAGAGTCAACGAAGGGCCGGACTCAGTCCAGGTCATGAACTTCGGAGACGGCCACAGATTGCGAGCCGGGTCTTCACGGGGAGCTTCGAGGAGCTGCCGGGTTCTCAACAAGGCGAGGTGAATGCCTGCTGCCTCCGCTGCCGTAAGGCTGATTTCCTTCGGGCCGGACTCTCGTTCGCACGCCGCCGTCAGGACATAACCCTCGCGGGCCAGTTCGGGCGTGAGATCCTTTGCAGCCCCCGCCGCGATCGTGCGTAGAGTGGCCGAAAAGGCGGCAAGACTGTTTTCCTCGCGTAATTCGAATCTGAGCTGGGCAGAAGCGCTGGAAGCTTCTTCCCTGCTGTCGGCGAACCGAAGGGAGGCTTGATGCGTCGCAGCTAGGTCCTCAAACTCGAACTTGATCCGTGGATCAAGTTCGCGGTCCGAAAGCACGACCCACGTCCGCGCCTCTCCACTGGCCCGGGTTAGTGACGGCATCTGAAACGCCAGAATCAAGATTGCGAGAGTTATGCGCATGCCCTCCCCATCTCAGGAGGAGACTCGCCGCGAGAGAACCGGCCCTGTCCCGTCACCGCTTTTGCACCCTTGCATGCCGCACCACCTTCGCTGCGGCCCTATGGAGCTCTGCCAGGGCCGGCCAGAACTGCGGGTCTTCGGAGCCCAGGCGCCAGGCGGCAAAACCCCGCAATCGATACTGTTTAACCAGTTGAAGCTTCTGCCGCAGGCTTCGAAAATCGTCAAACCACGCGGTGTGCCGGGCGTCTCCATCGCGAAATTGCAGCCACGTCGTGCGCCAGCGCTCGTCCCAACGCGGTTGCGCGCCGGGACGGTCGAGCAGCACCCTGAAATCCTTGAAGGTGAGGCTGCTCGATGCAGTGCCTTGTGGTGACTCAATCCATCGCCGCCCGTAGAACGGAATTCCCAGCAACAGCTTCTCGCGCGGGATGCGCCGCAGCGCGTAATCCAGCGCAGCCCTCTGCCAATCGTAGCCGGCCACGGGGCCGGGTGGCGAAGAGTTCGAGTGCTGGTCGTACGTCATGAGAGTGATGAAGTCCGCCAGGCGGCCCAGCGCCCGGTAATCATAGGGCGCGCCCCATTCGCCCGTGTGGAACTCACGCGAAGGGTCCGCGTCGGGGTAAGCATCCGAGAAACGCGGAACCACCGCAACGCTTAGGAGCCGGCCATCGGCGTGGAAGCGGGCTGCGGCACGAGCGACGAAGCGCGTGTAGAGAGCCTTGTCCGCCGGGTCGATGTATTCGAGATCAAGCTGAAACCCGGCGTAATGGTCCCGCTTCGCCAGGTAGGCGAGGTAAATCACCGTGCGCTCCTGGAGCTTCGGGTCGCGCAGCATCTTGCTGACGCCCTGCCGGCCGAAGCCCGGATTGATGACGAGCGGCATCACCGGCAATTGCGTGCGCCGGGCAAGGTCCAGTACTCTGGGCGGCATGCCGCCTCGCACCACTCCGTCCGCTTCCACAAAGAAGCACTGCGGACCGAGCAACGTCATTTCGCGCGCATGAGCGCGGAGGGATTCAAACCCTGCGGGGTTATCCTGGTAATAAAAAAAGGCAAGCGGCCGCGCGCTCAGGACTCGATGGCGGCCAGGATCGGTGAGGACCCCCTGTTTGTACGTGGCCGGCGCAGCGGTCTTTCCATCTTTCGCCGCTTGAAGGGGGATTGCTACGAAGAGAAGAAAGATCAAGCCTTGCAGAAAACCGTGGGTGGTGTGCACCGTGACACGGCGCTGGAACAAGAGTGTCAAGAATCTCCTTTACGGTTAGAGGTTGCGGACATCAAACGCCGCGCCGGAACTCGGGCGACAAGGTAGAGCTGCAATGCCGAACAAAGGCATCTCACCTCACACGCGGCTGTGTCGCCACAGCTTCCAGAGCAAGTATAGCGGAATTCCGCTTCCAATGAGGGCCAGTCCCCAGAGAGAATCCGATCGCTTCTCGAGAACAGTGTTCACGAGCAGCAGCACGGCGAGAACAATGAAGACCGCCGGAACCCACGGATAGCCCCATGTCCTGTACGGCCGGCTCAGCAGCGGCTCGCGCTGGCGAAGAACCAGGATTCCTGCGGTGACCAATGCGTAGAAAAGCCACTCCGAGAAAATCACTTTCGTATAGAGCGCCTCGTAGGTCCCGCTCAGTGCGAAGACGCCGGCGATGAAGGCCTGCGCCATGATTGACGCCGCAGGTGTATGGAAGCGCGGGCTGACCCCGCCGAGCACTCGGGGGAAGAGTCCGTCGCGAGCAGTTGCGTAAGGGACCCGCGAGCCGGCCAGGATGGACCCATTGAGAGTGGCAAAGGTCGAGATCATCACCCCGATGGCAACGAAGGCCCCTCCGGCACGGCCCAGGAATCGTCGCGCCGCCTCGGCGGCAACGGTATTCGTCCCCAGCACTTCCCCGGGCGCGAGCACGTAGAAGTAGGCGAAGTTCACAAGCACGTAAACGGCGCCCACGAGGAGCGTCCCCAGAATGAGCGCCCTCGGAATGTTGCGCTGCGGATCCTTCACTTCTCCAGCGACCATACTGAGGTTGTTCCAACCGTCGTAAGCCCATAGCGCGGAGACGGTTGCCACGCCCACCGCAGCGACGAGTCCGCCCTGTGAACCCCTTCCGAAAATCCCGCGCAGGTTCTCGAGCGAACCGTGGCCAAGCGTGGGACCTAGAACAATCAAGACTCCCAACACGACCAGCTTTGATGCGGTGAAGACCGTCTGCACAGCACCACTTCGCCTCACACCAAGCAGGTTCAGCAGAGAGAGCAGCAGGATCAGTACTGCAGCACCCACTTGCAGGCCTGTGAGCTTGAGGACTAATGCTGAACCTGCGAGGCTGAATTGCCTCTGCCAGAGGACTTCCTTGAGGTCAGGAAAAAAATAAGCCAGATAGATGACAAATCCGGTGGCGATGGCTGCAATCGACGCGCTCTTGGCCACAATGAATTGCGTCCAGCCATAAAGGAAGCCCATCATGGGCCCGTAAGCGCGGTGAAGATACACATATTCTCCGCCGGCCTGGGGCAAGGCCGCCCCCAATTCAGCGTAACCGAGCGCCCCAAAAAGACTCAGGACTCCGGCGGCGAGCCACACTCCAAGCACCATCGCCGGCGAACCGAGCCTTTGAAGCATCAGCGAGGGAACTACGAAAATGGCGGTGCCGATCATGGTTCCCGCAACCACAGAGGTCGCACCATAAACGCCCAGGCCTTTGACGAGTTCGGCACGGTCATGCATGGCAGTCAAGCATCAGCCGGTCGCTCCAGCGAGCTCACCATCCAGCCGAGTGAAAAAGTTACCACGGTTCCGATGGCAACGTACCAGGTCCAGGCGATTTTGGTGAATAAGACGACGCCGGCAAGCGCCGCCAGCCCCGCGAGCGCGCCACAGAACGCCCCGCGAGCCGTAGCCCGTTTGGTCAGGACGCCGAGCAGGAAAATTCCCAGCATGCTGCCGTAAGGAACGCTCGCAATGGTCAGCGCCATTTCGAGAACACTCCGGTGGAATTGTTGCGCCACGAGCGCAATGGAGATCAGAATCACACCCCAGAAAACCGTCATGAGCCGCGACATAAGCAGATAATGCGCCTCACGCGCTCCGGGAAGCACGTAGGACTTGTAGAAGTCCACCACCGAGCTGGAGGCGAGCGAATTCAGGGCCGCGCTCAGGTTGGCCATGGCAGCGGAGATGATTGCAGCAATGAGCAAGCCTGCGAGCCCTCGTGGCATTTGCGTCACAACGAAGGTTGGAAAGATGTGGTCGGGCCGGTCGAACGCAACGGCCGGCGGGAAATGATCGTAGAAGGTGTAGAGCGTCACTCCGACGACAAGGAACAACGCAAACTGAAACAGAATAACGACTCCACTGGAGAGCAGGGCTGCCTGGCTTTGACGCATGTTTCGAGCCGCCAGCAGCCGCTGAACGATCAACTGGTCGGTCCCATGGCTTGCCGTTGTGAGAAACATTCCTCCCACCAAGCCCGACCAGAAAAGATAGGGTTCCGTGAAGTTGAACTGGAAGTTGAAAACCGCCAACTTATTCCCTGCCACGAAGGCGAGATGAGCGACCTCGTGCCAGCCCCCGGGGATTGCGCGCAGCGCGAGCAGCAGTGCAAGCAGGGTTCCTGATAGGTAGATTGCCAATTGAATCACGTCAGTCCAGATCACCGCCGTAAGGCCGCCTTCGAAGGTGTAAAAGAGCGTGAGAAGAGTAATGATGATGACCGAAGTGACGACACCGGTTTTGAAGATGACCTCGACCACAATGGAAATGGCAAAGACGCGCACCCCTTCGGCCAGGGCGCGAGTTGCCAGGAACAGTGCTGCCGTGAAGACCTTCATCCCGCTGCCGAAGCGCTGCTCGATGAGCTGATAGGCAGTGAAAATCTCCCCGGCAAAATAGCGAGGAATCAGTAACAGGCTCACCACCACGCGCGCCACAAGATAACCGAAGACAAGTTGAAGAAAAGAGAGGTTAGAGCTGTAGGAAATCCCGGGTGTGCTGATGATGGTCAAAATGCTCGTCTCGGCGGAAACTACCGAAAAAGCGATGGCCCACCAAGGCAGCATCCGCCCACCCAGGAAGTAATCGCGCAGGTTGCGTTGGCTTTTGCGGAAATGAGCCCCGAAGATGGTAATACCGGCGAGGTAAGAGACGACAATAAGCAGGTCAATCCAGCTAAAGGCCACAATCGCTCCCAAGCGAGCAGATCAATCGCGCGCGCGAATCGCAAGCATACCCTGAACACAAGCAAGGGAAAACGCCAAAAAGGGAGGCGCGGCTCCTAATGCGCGGGACCATCCAGCGACGGTCCGCTTCGCGGCGGCCTGGCGGCGCACAAGGGGAATTGGCCTGTCTGTAAATTGGTCTGATTGGCTCTTTACATATAGCCTATCAAGCCCTATATTGGACTGGTTGAACGGACCAGGAAACGTGATGCCTCTGACCATTGATGCGAGTCTGGACAAGCCCCTTTACGCGCAGATCCGCGACCAGATTCGCTTTCAGATTGCGTCGGGTTCTCTGAAGGAAGGGGAACGGCTGGAGCCCAGCCGCGAACTCGCGAAGCGGCTAGGTGTCCACCGGACCACTGTCGGCAATGCCTATGCCGATCTCGAAGCCGAGGGGCTGATTTCCGGCACTGTGGGTCGGGGCACTTTTGTGACGCCCCTGGCGGTAAAACTTCTTGCGCCCCCTCCCCCGGTGGCGCGTTGCGCAACCGACGTGTTCTGGGACAGCTTCCTGCCTGAGGAACAGCGCGACGATGCTCTGGGCCGCTTGATGGCGAGCGCCTCCGCCCCCGACGTGATTTCATTCGCCACGGCTCATGGCTCGGACGAATTGGTTCCCGTGGATCTGGTTCGTCGCGTGACCGATGCTGTCCTCCGCCGCGAAGGGACCAGGTTATTCCAGTACGGCTCGAGCGACGGTTACCCCGCGCTGAAGAGCTACCTGCTTTCCCGCCTGCGGCGGGACGGCGTGGCCGCGGAGCCGGACGAAATTCTGATCACCAACGGATGCCAGCAGTCACTGGATCTTTTGCGCCGTTCGCTGGTTCTAAATGGAGACGTGGTGATCTCCGAGAATCCCACCTATACGGGGCTCTGGCACGTGTTCGATTCGCCGGGCGTCCGCTTGATCGGCGTGCCGGTAGGCGCAGAAGGCATGGACCTCGATCTAGTTGAAGCGGTCCTGGAGCAGACCAAGGCGCGGCTTATCCTGGCGAGCCCCAATTTTCAGAACCCCACGGGACGCACCATGCCTTTGATGGAGCGCAAACGTCTATTAAGCCTCGCTCAACGGTTTCAAGTCCCGGTCGTCGAGGATGATGTTTACGGTGCGTTGCGTTACAGCGGGCGCGAGCTTCCTTCCTTGAAGGCGCTCGACACGACAGGACTGGTCATCCACTTGAACAGCTTTTCAAAGGTAGGGTTCGGGGGATTGCGCATTGGCTGGATCGTGGCCTCCCGACGTCTGCTGGAGCGGCTGCGCTGGACAAAGCAACATGCCGACCTGCACACGAATCTGCTTGGCCAGGCGGTGCTCGAGGAGTTTGGCAGACGCGGCTGGCTCGACAGACTGATCCGCCGCGCCCGCAAGGTTTACGAGCGGAAGCTTGCAATATTACGCCGGGCCGCGGAACGGCACTTTCCAGAAAGCGTTCAGGTGGTCTATCCTGAAGGAGGGATGTCCGTTTGGGTTACACTGCCGGCGCACCTTGATGCTTCGGAGCTTCTGGTAAAAGCGCGGGACCGGCGTGTGATTTTCGCGCCCGCGAAGTATTTCTATTTTCAAAATCCCCAGCACAACGCCTTGCGGCTGTGCTTTACGGGCGTCGAGGATGCTCAGATCGGAAAGGGGATCGCGATTCTGGGTGACCTGTTGAAGGCGGAACTGCGAAAGTCCCGAGGTAAGAAGCCGGCGTCCGGCCTGGCCGTGGCGCTGGTTTAGTTCGTTGTCAGCGGTCCGTTGTTGTCGTGTACAAGAAGCCGGAAGAATGTGCGCCGGACCAAGGGAAGTAGATGCACCGCCGACTGCTGACGATTGGGAACTGACAACATAGGCCCTACGAGGAGACTTCCAATGTGGCAATACGATGAACAGATGAAACTCAAAATTGGACTGGCAGAGATGCTGAAGGGTGGCGTCATTATGGACGTCACCAGCGTCGAGCAGGCGAAGATCGCCGAGGAAGCTGGTGCCGTCGCGGTGATGGCGCTCGAGCGCGTGCCGGCCGACATCCGCAAGGAAGGCGGCGTGGCCCGCATGGCCTCTATCAAGATCATCAAAGACATCATGGCCGCAGTGACCATCCCGGTGATGGCCAAGGCGCGCATCGGGCACTTCGCCGAGGCCCAGGTGCTCGAAGCGATCGGCGTCGATTACATCGACGAAAGTGAAGTCCTGACCCCCGCCGACGAGGAGCATCATATCAACAAGTGGCCCTACAAGGTGCCGTTTGTGTGCGGAGCACGCAACCTCGGCGAAGCCCTGCGCCGGATCGGCGAGGGCGCGGCGATGATTCGTACCAAGGGCGAAGCCGGTTCCGGCAATATTGTGGAGGCGGTCCGCCACATGCGGGCTATCACGAGCGAAATCCGCCAGCTCACCACCCTGCGCGAAGAAGAGCTGATGCACAAGTCGAAAGAGCTGGGCGCGCCCTATGACCTGGTGAAATGGGTGAGCGAAAATGGGAAGCTCCCAGTCCCGAACTTTTCCGCGGGAGGCATTGCGACGCCCGCCGATGCTTCACTCGTCATGCAGCTCGGTGCTGAGGCTGTCTTCGTGGGTTCAGGCATTTTCAAGTCCTCGGATCCTGAAAAACGGGCGAAAGCCATCGTTCGCGCCACCACCCACTACAAGGAGCCGCAAGTGGTCGCTGAATGCTCGGCGGAGGTCGGTGAGGCCATGAAGGGCCTCGACGTGGCAAAACTTGACCCGAAGGAAATGCTGCAAACGCGGGGATGGTGAATGGCCCGGGCGGCACAGTCATGACGGTGATTGCCGGGTTAGCGAAAGCGCAATTAAGAACTCTCCCATGACGTCCAATAGCGAGGATTTGATGGCATCAGATCTGCAATACCCCATCGGCAAGTTTCAATGGGCCGGTTCGACGACGGAGGCAGAGCGGCGCGAGTTCATCGCTCAGATTGAAGAAACGCCCGCTCGGCTTCGCGAAGCTGTGCAAGGGCTGAGCGAGCAACAACTCGACACTCCCTATCGCCATGGAGGATGGACGGTGCGGCAGGTTGTCCATCACCTCGCGGACAGCCACATGAATGCGTTCGTCCGGTTCAAACTGGCGCTCACGGAAGAGCAGCCAACCATTAAACCTTACAATCAGGATCTTTGGGCCTCTACGGCCGACGCGAAGGAATTCCCCATAAACCCCTCGCTCAATCTCCTGGAATCCGTGCATACACGGCTGGTAGCGCTGCTGCGGTCCATGAGGGCCACGGACTTCGCGCGCACGTTCAATCATCCAGAGAGCGGCGTCAATACGCTCGATAAATACCTGGCCCTCTACGCATGGCATGGGCGGCATCACGTGGGCCACATCACATCATTGCGCGAACGGATGAAGTGGTAGCGGGAAATTGGGCCATTGAACCAATGCATCAGCGAAATGGCAGACTGGTAGGCATTCTCGCAGTGCAGGGTGACTTCGCGCTGCACGCCAGGATGCTCGAACGCATCGGCGCGCCCTTCATGCTGGTGAAACATGCCTCGGAGGTCGCCGAGGTGAGCGGGCTGATCCTGCCCGGCGGCGAGAGTACGACCATGCTGAAGTTCTTCGCGGCGGAAGGCCTCGGCGAAGCCATCAAAGAGTTTGCTGGTGCGGGCAAACCCGTCTTCGGGACCTGCGCGGGTGCGATCCTCCTGGCCAAGGAAGTCCTGAATTCGCCCCAGGATCGGCTGGCATTGATCGATATATCGATTGAGCGGAACGCTTACGGCCGCCAGGTGGACAGTTCCGTCCGTCAAGGCGAATGTCCTGAGCTCACAGCGCGACCGGTGGAAATGGTGTTTATCCGTGCTCCTATTATCCGCCGTGTGGGTGAAGGGGTGCGAGTGCTGGGAAGCTGCGACGGCTTGCCGGTGCTGGTAGAACAAGGCAACATCCTGGCAACAACCTTTCATCCCGAACTCACCGAAGACGAAACGATCCACCGCTACTTTTTGCAGAAACTGAATCATTGAGTTGGTTGCTCCAGGCGACCATGAAGCAATCCGGCGGGGAATCCACTCCTGTCAAGATTCTCTTTGTGTGCGTCGGCAACGCCTGCCGCAGCCAGATGGCGGAGGCATTTGCCAATCATCTGGGCAACGGGCGGGTGAAGGCCTGGAGCGCGGGTTCGAGCCCGCTGGGATGGATCGCCGCCGGAACCGAGGAAGCCATGGCAGAGAAAGGCATATCCCTTGCCGGTCAATGGTCTAAAGGTCTCGAGGATGTTCCCGTTGGCGAGATGGACATTGTGGTGGGCATGGGCTGCGAAGTCGCCTGCCCTGTGCCTGCCGGTTTCAAAGGACGCGTCATTCAGTGGAGTATTCCAGATCCTTACGGACGTGGTTTTGAGTTGTTCCGGGAGGTTCGGGATACAATCGAGCGTCAGGTGACCGATCTGCTGGCGGAAATCACTGCGGGCAAGGAAATCCCTCAAGACCAATGCTGACTCCCGAATGTTTGGCCTGGGAACAAGTCGAGCGCTATCGTGACCGGACCTTCCGCCGACTGAAATCTCGCCGCGTGCAAGGCGCGCCGAGTGCGCTGAATTTCATTAATGATGTCGGATTCTGCACGGCTTTCAGCCGTCATGAACACCTGCCTTGTTTGTGGGTTGCCATCTGCGGTGAGCGACACCCGCGAATACCGGTGCATACGCATTCGGACTATGCCATCGGCCTCACCTGGGACCTTAAGGACCGGCTGCCGGACCGCCGGCAGGTGTTCTACGCCCGGCTCCTGCACGGCAAACCCTCTCTGGTCTCGCTCGAATACCTCCCCTACTTCTATCGATTGTTCGGCCCCCACGGGCGCGAGGCAGGCTCCGGCGCGCTTAGCCTCACCGAGCAAGGCATCCTTGACTGGATCACCACCCATCCGCCACAGCCGACTTCGGCGATTCGCCGCCAGGGCGATTTTCGCGGCTATCTCAGCAAAGCGCGTTTTGAAAAGGCCGTGGCCCGCCTTCAGAGTCTGTTGTATGTGGTGAAAACCGAGACGGCCTACGAGCCGAAATTCACCTATTACTGGGGGCTTTTTGAGAAGACTTTTCCAGAGGCGGCGCGAAGGTCGCGCCGCATCACGCGCGAGGAGGCTGCCCGGAAAATTCTCGAAAAGTATTTCCGGGTTGCGCTTTGCGCGCGCAGGAGGGACTTGGTTTCGATCTTTTCCGGTTTCGATCTCACTCTCATGGCGGAGACACTCGACAGGTTGGTTGATGAAGGCGTGCTGCTCGCCGGCGCGCGAATCGCGGGCGCATCGGGAAGCTGGTACCTCTCGCGCCATGCTATGATGACAAGTTATTGAAAGTCTTTGGTGGCCCGGCAAGGATTCAAGCCGTTGAAATTTCTGTGCGGCCGGCGGTCTCGAAGCGCCCGTCGGCCGACGGATTCATTGAAGCAGAGCCCGATTCGGAGGAAGTCATGCGAAATCAAGTAGACCACCACGATGCCGAACTGCTCTTGCGCCTGTATGAGTTGCGCCGCGAAGAGAAATTGAGGCAGGCGCGCGACTGGTACGCGCGGGAGTTCAAGGCGGAATCCATCGAAGATTTTTACCGCAAATTCCCCCGGGGCACTCAGGAGAACGATTTCTTTCGGATGGTGGTCAGCTATTGGGATATGGCGGCTTCCATCGTGAATAAGGGTCTGATCAATGAGGAGTTCTTTTTTGAGAACACCGCCGAGTTCTATGTCGCATGGATGAAAGTCAAACCGCTGGTGGCCTCATGGCGGGAGAAGCGCAAGAACCCGAACATCTGGAAAAGCCTCGAACAACTCGCCGAGAGGTATGAGCAGTGGTCGGCACAGCGCGCACCGGAAGCATTGGAGGTTTTTCGCCAGCTCTTCTTGGGCGAACCAAGCAGGTAATATCCACAGCCGTTGACGGGTTCGAAGTGATTCCGACCGTTCATTCCCGGCGTCCACCTCTCGAGCGGCAACGAGGTCGATTCCCCGGTAGCAATACTCCTCTGGTTCCATGCCGGGCATGAACCTCTGATTACTCCCGCCGCCACGGTCGTACAGCATTACGGCGCACGCGGACGACGGGGCGTCCCATCAATCTCGCATATTGACACGCGAACCAGCGGGGCGGACAATTAATACAAAGGAACAAGAATGCGCACAGCAGCCGTCCAACCAGACCTCCATGAGGCTCGCTGGTGGGAGACCCTGCCCAGCGGCAAGCTTCATTGCTACTTGTGCCCACGACATTGCCACATCGGTGAGAATCAGTCCGGATTTTGCTTCATCCGCAAAAATATAGGCGGAAAACTTTACAATCTGGGATATGCACAGCCGGCCGCAGTGAATATCGACCCCATCGAAAAGAAGCCTCTTTTCCACTTCCTTCCCGGCACAAAAATCTTCTCGTTGGGAACTGCCGGATGCAACATGGGCTGCTTCTTCTGCCAGAACTGGGACATTTCCAAATCCAAGGCCGACCAGGTCAATTCTATGCACCTCGAACCGGAGGCCGTGGTCTTATCAGCCATCGAATACGGCTGCCCGAGCGTCGCTTTCACTTACAACGAGCCGACCATCTGGGGTGAATATGTTGTGGACATTTCAAAGGTGGCGCACGAGATGGGTCTCAAAACGGTGATGGTTACGAACGGTTACATCACCCGCGAGGCTTTGTTTGATGTTTACCAGCACATCGACGCGGCGAACGTGGACCTGAAGGCTTTCACCGAGAATTTCTACTCCAAAGTCACGCTGACCCACTTGCGGCCGGTCCTCGATGTGCTCAGGATTCTCCGGCACGAAACCAACGTCTGGTTTGAAATCACAACGCTCCTGATCCCGACGCTGAACGATGGAGATGAAGAAATCACACAACTGAGCGGCTGGATCCTGGAAAACCTGGGCGACGACGTGCCCCTGCATTTCACCGCCTTTCATCCTGACTTTAAGTTGCGCGATAAACCCCCTACTCCGCCCGCGACCCTGCACCGGGCGCGCCAGATTGCGATGGCGATGGGGATAAAGTACGTGTACGAGGGGAATATTTATTCGGAGGCTGGAAACACCATCTGTCCCGGCTGCAAACGGACCCTGATCAAGCGTTGGTGGCATAAAGTGAGCGACATCCACATCAAAGAGGACGGTACGTGCTCGTTCTGCGGCTACAAGATCTCCGGCTGCTTCCAGCGTCCCACACCGCCGTCCCGCGAGCAGAGACATTTCCTGGAAAAGCGTGTCCTCGCCGTCCAGGGAGCTGACCGCATTCTCTGACTTTTTCCTGCGGCAACTCAGCGCACACCATAGAACAGATAACCTGGTCCTACTCGCATATGATGAATAAGCGAGGGGGGTGAGAGAACCGCGATCAGGATTCCTCCCACAGCCTGTGCCAGTGCGAGCGGCCAAATGTTGGGGTGGCGTGCGAAGATCTCCGCCATGACAAACCCGCCCAGTGTTGTTACGACCATCAGAATCGGACTTGGAATGTGAGCTGCGCCGAACATCAGTCCGACAAGAGCCGAAGTGAAGTGCGGGTTACGGCTGATGCGCTGAAGCCTCCGGTGAAAATAGGATTGGGCGAGATACTGTTGGGCGACGCACCAACTGCCATAGCCGATGAGCGAGAGAACCGTGCCACCGCTCGGCAGCATGAACAGAAGTTTGTGCGATGCAAATCCGAAGACAACCAGGGGGATATAGACGGCCGCGGCAAGCGGCAGCACGATCTGGGCATTCTCGCGAAGATTTGTCAGGGCGAGACCAAGGTCCCGCAAAGTATCCCGGTGCGCCAGGTGGCTCAGCCAAACGCCGGCGAGAAGAAGAATCCAGGCATGGCGATGCGTGAACTGCCAGCGCCAGATATACAAGAGGACTCCCGTATAGACAAGCAGGATTTCCGCGGCGACGGCCCAGCGAATCCAGGGGCGATGCATTGCGGGCCCCGTCAGTTCTTGAGCAGAACCCATTCTGCAATCAAATGGCGGCAGGCCGGAGAATGTCAAGTAAATTGATCAGGAGGCCTTTTGCCGGGGCCGCCGGTCGACGGAGAGCCCGCTCTATCGCGAACTGGCGAGCTGTTCGATGACTAATTCTGCCTCCTCCTTCGACAACGAGTGAGCTACGAACAGAGTGGCAAAATCAGTGTCAGGGTAGCCGTATCGGGTGAGACGGGAAGGCAACAGGTTGCGGATGGTTTCCGGGTCATCTGTCGAAAGGTCACTGAGGACTGTGAAAAGCGTCCGGTGGAGGGGCTCGCGCCAGCGGTATTGCTTCAGCCGGCGCCGGGCGGTTTCCCGCACGGAACCCTGCGCCGGCGCCAGGCACAGCGTCCTCAAAACGAGCCATTCCTTGCTGGTGATGTCAATATTCTCGCTCACAGCAAGCTCAACGGTTTCCCGAGTAGAGCGACCACTCGCCCGCCCAGGTAGAAACCCGGAACCAATAACGCCCCAGGATAACGAGTTGCTGGGCAAAAAACAGGAGCGCCAGCGTCAACGGTTCGCGATATTTGCCCGCCTCAGCCAGGGGAGAGTTGACCAGTTGCCAGGGCAAGACAGCCCGATAGACCAAGAGCAATACGATGCCGCAAAGCGAAGGGACAAGATAAACAAGCAGAGCGCGCCGGAGGCGTCCCAACGAGAATCCCAGGGCCCCAAGGAACGCCACGGCGGCGCTCGTTCCTCCCTCCAGCACGAGTTTAACGCGCGCGAAGTCGGTGACGAGATTGATGAGGCCCAACCCGAGGATGACGAGCGCCGAGACGCCAAGCCGCGCCCAGAAGACCGGCCGATCATCGAGAGAATCCCGCAACCAGTCATTCACCAAGCCTCCCAGCGCCTGATTGCAGACGCGAAAAACGATCCAGTATCCCACCAGGGCGATAATCATCAAGCGCAGCAGCCGCCCCGAGTAACGGCCGACGTCACGAAAAAAATCCCCCAACGCGTAGGGCTGGTCGAAACCGCGCTGAAGTCGGCCGAGCACGCCCCCCGCCAGGATCGTATTCATCGGGATGGCCAGCAACCCCAGAAGCCCGATCACCTGGGCATATCGCTCAAGCGATCCCACGCTGTTCACGGAAAAGTCGACGAGCCAGTCAACCGAGAAGCTGCGGGAGAGCGTCTGGCTCATCAAGCTGTGGCCCGTGAACCGCAGAATCCCCCGGTAGATCGGGAGGCCCGCCAGGGCGGAGAGCCCAAGGTTGGCCAGAAAAAGTATCCAGACGGCTGACCTCGAACGTCGAGCCAGCTTGAATCCGATGCGGATTGCCTCTGCGGCGCCCATCTTGGTCCTCCTTAGAGGTTGCGTTGTTTCGAGGATCGCGAACTGCTGCTATGACCCTAGCTGAAGAATCCCGCCGCGAAGAAGAGGTTTTCGATCCAGAAAATCCAGCGCACATACCATTTCGCGGCGGCGCGATTCTCCTCTTCGGTTGTCCGGCTGTTGTCGGTAAAGTTTGCATCCAGCACCAGCTTACGTTCAGGGTCAACCTCTGCCCATTGCACCTTGCTGGGTTTCTCATACACGAATTTCGTCCAGCGGTACTTGCCGTCCCACTGTTCGCGGACCGTATCGCCATTCTCAAATCGGATCGCGATGTCAACCGGCGCCATCACTTCGCCCAGACGGCGCACCACCACCGTCGATCGGTAACGCTTCTCTTTGCTCTTCTCGAAGGCAGCCATGGCGGATTTTTCAAGATAGGTCTGCTTCCTGCCCTCTTCGTCGTAAACCCCGATTTTCCCCTCCAGCGGGACGATCTCGATATCGGTCACGGCGTAGTTAACCTGGTTTGAGCTGTAAAAGAATTGCTGGAAGAACCAGTCCATATCGCGTCCCGAGACTTCATTCACGACCGCGATAAAATCCTTCATCGTCGGGTGTTTGTACCGCCAGCGTTGATGGTAGGTCCGCATCACGCGCGCCATCGTTTCAGCGCCCAGGTAGGCTTCGAGCGTCCGCAGGTTCAGCCCGGTGCGGGCGTAGGAGTTCACACTGTAGCTCCCGCCCATCAGATATTGCCAGCCGTTGCGGACCACCTCATCATCCTTGGCGTGCGCCAGATAACTGCCTCGTGCTCCCGTGCGCTCAGAAACCCCCGTGCAGGAAAAATACGACCCGATCGGGACAGGACCGACGCCTGCGAACGGGAACGGGGGTACGGTCACGCTGAGCCACCGGAATACCGGAATGGGCATTCCGAGCACGGATTCATACGAGCAACTCCCTGGGTAAGCGGTTTCCAGGACTTTTCCGGTTGAATAGGTGTTGAAGCCCTCGTCGAGCCACGACTCCTCGAATTCGTTGTTCGCCACCAGTCCGTACCAGAACTGGTGGCCGAATTCGTGAACCGTCACACCCTCAGGACTGAGTGAATACTCGCCCGGCCAGAAATAGGTCCCGCCTGTGATGAAGGTCGGATACTCCATGCCTCCGGTGTTTGATCCACGGGCGGGATCGACGACGGTGAGCGTATCGTAAGGGTACTGACCATACCAGAGCCCGAAGTATTTCAGTCCATTGAACGCAGCCCGGAAATAGCGCTCGGCAAGACCGCGATGGTCGGGCTGAAGCAGCAGCGTAACCGTGACGTCTCGGAGTCCCACGTCGGCGGCCGGCAAGTTGAGAATGCGGCTCCACTCCAGGAGCTCCGCGCCTCCGACCTCTTTGTTCCACTCGAAATTGCGGGTCAGCTTGATGAAGCGAGGGCTGGCCGTCCAGGCGAAGTCGTGAACGTCCTCCTGATAGAAATTGTAGGTTGTGGTTCCATCCGGGTTGGCTTTCTGACTCCGCTGAAATCCGGTGGCGCCAATGACGAAGTTCGCCGGAACGGTCAGCTCGACGTCCCAGGTTCCGAAATCGGCGTAGAACTCTGTACTGGCGTGAAACTGGTGGCAATTCCAGGCGCCCTGCGTCCGACCCCGATCCCCAGGGCCCTCATAAACACCGATCTTGGGAAACCACTGCGCCACCAGGAAGTAATCATCGTCATAGCCGGTGCGCGCCAGGGCGCGAGGGAGTTTGGAAGTGAAGTCCACGGCGAGTTCGATGGTCCCTTTGGGGGGAATGGGGTTGGGGAGCACAACTCTCATCACGGTCTGGTCGAGGGCGTTGTCGTCGTCGGGGTGGACGAAGGTCATGGACTTCGTCAGGTCAGGGCCGCCGACGATTTGAAGTTTGTTCACATCCACCCAGCCCCACTTTTCGCCCTCGGGCTTCGCGGTCCAGTTTTTCAGCAGGTCTCGCCGCCGTGTCCCCGAGGCCTCGCGCATCCAGGTGCTGTCAATATTCTTGAACGCGTTCAGATAAAGATGAAAATACAAATCCGGAATGGTGTCCTCGGTATGGTTCCACCAGGTGAGTGTGTAGTGCCCCTGCACCTTCTTCGTTATCGGGTCCAGCCGGGCTGCCATCTTGTATCGGACGATGGGGTGGTCAATGTGGGACTTATAAGTCTGACCGCTTGCCGCGACGGCAATGAGGAGTAAAACGAGCAAGGTACAGGCTGCGCATTTCGGCGGGTTTCGCATCGTTCCTCTCCTGAAAACAGTTGCGGTTTCGACCGCTCGCAGGCCGAGATCGAATGGGCCAAACGCTTTCTGAGACGCGCCATTCTAGCAGAGCGTTTGCGGGCCGGCGGCATCTTTTTCACGGCGGCGGATGGGGACGACGGCGCGCGAGTTTGCCGGCAGCCCTCAGGCTTTGTTCAGACTCGGTTCGGGCGGTTCAACCACCGCAGTGTCGCGCTCCCATCCCTCGTTCTGAAGGGTGAGCGATTCAATCGCCACCGAGGTTTCGCCATTGGCATTCAGGTCAGAAAGCGCTACATATTCGGAGGGCCAGCAGCGGTAAACTTTGAACGCCATAACCAACTGTCCGGCCTCATTGTAAAGCTCGATGATGATATCCTTCCGGAAGTCCTTCAAGGAAACTTCCCCGCCCAAGCCGCCGCCCAGCACCCACACCTTGTTGGCCCACTTCTCGAACTCGGTGTCATGCGTGCGCCCTCGTTCCAGAACGATCGGCGCGTAGGCCGTCGTGCCGGGTGATTTGCGATCCTGGCTGGGGTCACCGCCTTCGCGGTTGAGAACAACTTCGGTCGTCCTCCGCAGGGCGCTGACCTTCGATATTCCGGCCACGTATCTGCCATCCCATTTCACGCGGAACTTAAATCCCTTGTAAGGGTCGAAGCGAGTCGGGTTTACAGTGAATTCTGGCGGTGGCATGGGATCCCCCCTTTTTTTTATGTTCGTCATCTCGCCCGGCATATGGCGAACCACGGCGGGGCGCAGCGGCGCGATTCGACCCTGAAGCCGAACGCCCGACGTTGTCGAATCACCGCTGGAGTTGACGCCCGATGATATCCCGGCGCTCAGCGCCTGGTCAACTTGAGCATGAGCCGGTGACCCAGGCAGCCCGTACAAAGCCGGACCTGGGCGGGCGTGGGCAGTGTATACTCCCTCGCGCGAATCTATCTGCCCAATGCATGAAAGGAAAGAACGCCATGGTGCAACAATCAGGAAAACCGGGCCGCGCGCTTCGTATGCTGGTCCATCTGCCGATGTTCATTGGCTTGTGCGTCGGGACATCCTCGCTGGCGCCCGGCGCCGCGAGTCATGAGGCCATTCGCTACTTGCCGGAACAGCAGCTCTGGGTGCTCGAGACGGACCGGACCTCGTATATTCTGGGGATTAATGAGCGCAACCAGTTGCAGCATGTCTACTGGGGGAAAAAGCTCATGCGAGATCAGGACCTTTCCCCGGCGCGCATGCAGCGCGAGCACGCCTCCTTCGACTCCGCGGAGACGATGACAAACCTCGAATATCCGGGCTGGGGCGGGATGCTTTACAACGAGCCTTGCCTGAAAGTGACCCTCGCGGATGGCGACCGCGACCTGGTCTTGAAGTATGTTTCGCATGAAATCCAGGGGGACACTTTGCGGATCCGGACGAAGGACATTCAGTATGATCTCTTCGTCACCCTCACGTACAAGGTGTTCCCCCGTCAGGACATCATCCGAAAGGCAGCCGAAGTTGAAAACCGGACTCCTCAGCTTGTGACGCTCGAGAGCGCGCAGTCGGGAGTCTGGTACGTCGCGCCCGGCGATGGCTACCGGCTCACCTATCTCGCCGGCCGCTGGGCGGGTGAGACTCAGGTGACGCGCGAGGAAATCCATCCCGGCAAAAAGGTGCTGGAGAGCCGCCGCGGCAACACCAGTCATCAGATGAATCCATGGTTTGCCATCGATGAGAAGGGGCGCGCCCATGAGGAGCAGGGGCGCGTCTGGTTCGGCGCGCTCGGCTGGAGCGGCAACTGGAAACTGGTGGTGGAGCAGACGCCCAGCCTCCAGGTGCGGGTGGTGGGCGGCTACAACGACTTCGACTTTGCCTATCCCCTGAAACCCGGCGAAAGCCTGGAGACTCCGGCCTACTATGGCGGTTTCACCGACCAGGGCTTTGGCGAAGCGTCGCGCCTGATGCACCGGCTGGAGCGGGAGGAAATCCTGCCCGACCGCGCTGCGCCTCACCCTCGACCCGTGCTCTACAACTCCTGGGAGGCGACCACATTCAACGTAAACGAAGAGGGGCAGAAGGCGCTGGCGGACAAGGCCGCGAAAATCGGCGTGGAGCTCTTTGTGATCGACGACGGCTGGTTCGGCCAGCGCAACGATGATCACGCCGGCCTGGGCGACTGGACCGTGAACCCGCAGAAATTCCCCCGCGGGTTGAAGCCCTTGATCGACCACGTGAAAAGCCTGGGGATGGAATTCGGGCTGTGGGTGGAGCCGGAAATGGTGAACCCCGATAGCGACCTTTACCGCAGTCATCCCGACTGGGTGATGAATTTTCCCGGTCGTCCGCGCTCCGAGGCGAGACACCAACTTGTCCTTAATATGGCCCGTAACGACGTGAAGGAATACATCTTCGGCGTCCTCGACAAGCTGCTGGCAGAGAACCACTTCAACTTCATCAAATGGGATATGAACCGTCACTTCTCCGAACCCGGCTGGCCGGAGCTTCCCGCTGCGGATCAGAAGAAGATCTGGGTGCAGTACACACGCAATGTGTATGAAATCATCGACCGGCTGCGCGCCAAGTACCCGAAACTCGAAATTGAGTCGTGCTCAGG
>Ga0070741_10006990_pt1 | contig 23767 bp, 38 predicted proteins | sample Coa_R1_4_FD_66440 | JGI IMG/M metagenome (GOLD analysis project Ga0070741, IMG submission 66440) | Surface soil microbial communities from Centralia Pennsylvania, which are recovering from an underground coalmine fire - Coalmine... | ecosystem: Environmental > Terrestrial > Soil > Unclassified ...
GGTCACCCGGCGAGCTTTGCCAAGCTGGTTCACATTGGTGTTCTCGAGCTTGAAGCCAGCCTCTTCGGTGATCACCTGGCCACCGGTCAGGATGGCGATGTCTTCCAGCATGGCCTTGCGGCGGTCGCCGAAGCCCGGTGCCTTCACGCCCAGCACGTTCAGCGTGCCGCGCAGCTTGTTCACCACCAGCGTGGCCAGCGCCTCGCCCTCGATGTCCTCGGCGATGATCAGCAGCGTGCGGCCACCTGCACGAGCTTTTCGAGCACGGGCAGCAGGTCGGCGATGGCCGAGACCTTCTTGTCGGTGATCAGGATGTAGGGGTTCTCCAGGACCGATTCCATGCGGTCGGCGTTGGTGATCATGTAGGGCGAGATGTAGCCCCGGTCGAACTCCATGCCCTCGACGTAGTCGGTCTCGAATTTCAGCCCCTTGGACTCTTCGACGGTGATGACGCCGTCCTTGCCGACTTTTTCCATGACGTCGGCGATTAATCGCCCCACCTCGGCGTCGGCGGCCGAGATGGTGGCCACCTGGGCCGTCTCCTCTTTGGTGGTGATCTGCTTGCTGTGGGTCTTGATCTCGCTCACAACGGAGTCCACAGCCTTCTGGATGCCGTTCTTGAGGACCATGGGGTTGGCGCCGGCCGCCACGTTGCGCAGGCCTTCGTTGATCATCGCCTGGGCCAGAACCGTCGCGGTGGTGGTGCCGTCGCCGGCGACGTCGTTGGTCTTGGTGGCGACCTCCTTCAGGAGCTGGGCGCCCATATTCTCATAGGGATCCTCGAGCTCGATCTCCTTGGCAATGGTCACACCGTCGTTGGTGATGGTGGGTGCGCCGAACTTCTTGTCGAGCACGACGTTGCGGCCCTTCGGGCCAAGCGTGACCTTGACCGCGTCGGCCATCGCGTCCACGCCAAGCTTCAGTGACCGCCGCGCATCCTCGTCGAAAGCTAGCTGTTTGGGCATCTCAAAACTCCTTTCAGGCCACTACGCCCAGAATGTCTCGTTCGCTCAAGATCAGATGGTCTTCGTTTCCGACTTTGATCTCGGTTCCGGAATACTTGCCGTACAGCACCCGATCTCCGGTCTTGACTTCCAGGGCAACCTTGGATCCATCCTCCAGGACTCGCCCGCTTCCAACCGCGACGACGGTGCCTTCCTGCGGCTTCTCCTTGGCCGTATCCGGTAACACGATGCCTCCCGAGGAGACTTCTTCACGCTCCAGCGGTTTGACCAGGACGCGATCTCCCAATGGGGTGATCTTGGTCGATGTGGTCAAGGCCATGTATTCACCTCCGTGATGTTGTCTTTGGAAATCCGGCCCCATTTTAGCACTCACGTCAAGGGACTGCTAACAGTCGCGGCCAACGTCCTGCTACGATGAGCAGCGTTCGATTTCGAGCAGAGGGACGGCGACTTGCGACTCGTTACTTACAGAACAGCCGGGGCCGACGCCGATCGTGTCGGTGTGGTAATCGGCGATCACGTAGCGGACATCACGGCAGCCGCGCCCACCATGAACGCCCTCATCCAGGGTGGCTCCAAGGCGTTGGACGAAGCGCGGCGGGCGGCCGAAACCGGCGCCAGGCTGGCGCTGGCGGAGGTGCAGCTCCTGGCGCCCATTCCCCGACCGCTGAAGAACGTCTTTTGCCTGGGCCTCAACTACCGCGCCCATGTGGCCGAAGGAGCCTCGGCCGGTGTACGCGCCAGCTCGGATGCGCCCGAGTATCCGGTGTGGTTCACCAAGCCTCCAACCGCCGTCTGCGGGCCGTACGACGACATCCGCATCGAGCCCGCGGTATCAACCCAGTACGACTGGGAGGTGGAGCTGGCGGTGGTTATTGGTAAGGCCGGCCGGCACATCACCCGAGATCAGGCCTACTCCCACGTCCACAGCTACACCGTGTTCAATGACTTCTCCGTGCGCGACATCCAACGCCGCCACGGCCCGCCGCCGCAGTGGTTCAAGGGAAAGTCATGGGACAAGGGTTCGCCCATGGGCCCCTGGCTGGTCACCGCCGACGAGCTGGGCAGTCCGGAAAAGCTGCGCATAAGCTGCCGGGTCAACGGCGAAACGAAGCAGGACTCGAACACCGAGATGATGATCTTCGACATCCCGGCGCAAATCGCCGATCTCAGCGAGGTGCTGACCCTCGAGCCTGGCGACATCATCTCGACAGGCACGCCGTCGGGCGTCGGATTCGCCCGTACGCCGCCCGAGTTCCTGAAGGCCGGAGACGTGCTGGAGAGCGACATCGAGCGTCTGGGCGTGCTGCGCAACCGAATCGTCGCCTAGGGGCGCCGCCGGAGACGATCGGAGGCGGCAGGACGGGTGCCGGGTGGCGTTGCCGTGCGGAGCGCCTCCCGGAGGGCCATCCCGCCAAGGGCGTTCCTGCGGCCCATTAGAAGCGCCGGCCGAGCGGTATACTCCGCCGGAACATGCCCGGCAACGTTTCGATCACGGGCCTGATCGTTACCCTCGCAGCCTTCCTCATCGCTATCGACGTGCATGAGTTCAGCCATGCGTTCGTCGCCAGCGCCGAGGGCGACCTGACCGCCAAGCAGCTTGGCAGGCTCTCGCTGAACCCGCTGCGCCACCTCGATCCAATGGGCACCCTGCTGCTGTTCGTCATGCTGGTGAGTGGCTTTGGGATTGGCTGGGGCAAGCCGGTTCCGGTGAATCCCAACAACCTGCGCAACGGCCGCCGCAGCATGGCGCTGGTGTCCGCGGCCGGTGTGGGCGCCAACCTCATCACCGCCAGCCTGTTCGGCCTGCTCGTCCGTGGACAGGTCATCCCCAACCTGGTGCGCCAGGGCTACCTCAGTCCGGAGGTGGGGTCGGTGCTGTTCGGCTTCGCCGAAGCGCTGATCCTGATCAGCCTTGGCCTGGCCGTGTTCAACCTGCTGCCAGTGTTCCCGCTCGATGGATTCAACGTGGCTGTTAACGTCTTGCCCCGATCCGTAGGCTCGAAGCTGGCGCAGTACGCGCATTGGGGACCGGGTATTCTGATGCTGTTGATCTTTCTGCCGCAGTTCATCCCCGGACTCCACAACGTGAATCTGCTGGCGTTCATCCTGGAGCCGCCACGCCGGCTGCTCGAACACGTCATCCTGGGAACTTGAGCAGTGCCGCGAGCCGGCTGCTGCACGCCGTCAGGCAGCTGGCTTGGCATCTGCGAGCCGCTCCGCTGCCTCCACCTTCCTGGCTCGGGCCAGCGGAGACTGCGCTGTTTCTCAGGATGCCCCCAGCCGACCAGCTCGAGGGTGTTCGCGTAGCCGGTGCGCTGGAGTCCTGGGGCTACGGGCAGGATCGAGCGCTGCTGCTGGCCGGCCTGCTGCACGACGTGGGCAAGAGCCGGGCGGCAGGTGGCGCACGCTACCGGATGGCCATTACGCTCATGGAAGCCTTCAGCCCTGGGCTTCTCCAGCGCATAATTCGGCGCGATGGTGACGTCGCCACGCTGTGGCGCCACGCGGAGATCGGCGCGGAGATGACGCGACACAGCCTGCCCGCGGACAGCGTGCGGCTCATCCGCGATCACCACAAGGATGCCGGCGGCGACGAACGGCTGCGGGCCCTGCAGGAAGCCGATGCCCTCTTCTGACCCCGAGCGCGCGGGCTCAGCCCCTGACCTTGGGGAGCTTCCGCTCCCTGCCTTTCAGGACGGCTCCGCCCCCTCCGGCCAGTCCGGCTCGAGGGCCAAGCTGCTGCCGGTCAAGCTGCCCGTGTTCGAGGGCCCGCTGGATCTGCTGCTGCATCTGATCGAGCGCAACGAGCTGGACATCTCCGCCGTTTCCCTGGTCCTGGTCGTGGACCAGTACATGCAGTACCTGGGCCTGATGCGTTCGGAGATGAAGCTGGAAGCGGCGTCGGAGTTCCTGGTAGTGGCCGGCAGGCTGCTGCTCATCAAGTCACGCAGCCTGCTCCCCAAGGTCGAGCCTCCAGCGCAAGCCCTGGAGGAAGAGGATCCGGCGGAGGAGCTTGCCCGCCAACTCGAGGAGTACCGCCGCTTCAAGCTGATCGCCCAGGAGCTGCGCGCGTTGAAGGAGGAGCGAGGCGTTGCCTTTGCCCGCAGCGCCGCCCCACCCGATCTGCCTCCTGTGATCAAGCTCACCGGCCTGAACGTCGAGCGGCTCCTGGAAGGCTTCCGCCGGGCGCTGGACCGAGCCCTCGACCAGATCACGCAGGAAGCTCCTGCGCCCGGACCCCGAATCACCCAGGCGGAACGCATTGCCGCGATCGAGCAGGGCCTCGCCGCGGCCAGGACGCTGGCATTCGACCGAATGCTGGAAGACTGCAGCTCGGTCGAGGACGTCATCGTGACCTTTCTGGCCGTGCTCGAGCTGCTGAAGCGAGGAGCCATTCGAGTCTGGCAGCTCTCCGCCTTCGGCCAGATCATCCTGACCAAGCCGGCAGCCGGCAGCGTGCCAGCCTGGCGGGAGGCTGCCGGCTGATGGACATGCCCGAGGCCAAAGCGGCCCTGGAAAGCATCCTGTTCGTCGCCGATCAACCCGTGGAGCTAGTCCAGCTCAAGCGCGTACTGGACATGCCGGTGGAAGCCATTGAGGATCTGCTGTCCATTCTCAGCGAGGACTACAAGGAGCGGGGCATTCGCATCGCCAGGCTCAAAGACCGCGTGCGCATGGTTACGGCTCCGGAATCGGCGCCGTACGTACAGGCCTTCCTCGGCCTGGAGCAGACCGTGCGGCTCTCAGCCGCCGCCCTGGAGACGCTGGCCATCATCGCCTTCAAGCAGCCCGTCACCCGCTCTCAGGTCGAAAGCATACGCGGGGTCAACAGCGATGGGGTGATGGCCACGTTAGAAAGCCACGGGCTCATCGAGGAGCTGGGCCAGCAGGACGCCCCTGGCCGGCCCCTGCTGTATGGCACGACCATGGCCTTCCTGCAGCACTTCGGCCTGGAGTCCCTAGAAGAGCTCCGCGCTCGCGACCCCGAACGCGAATAGGCGGAGCAACCGGCGGGAGGACGTCTCTTAGCTCTCGAGGCGGGGCGGGATGCCCCTATGTGTTGGCAGCTGGCAGCGACCGTGTAGCGCGGGGCCTTGCGCCCCGCTCAATGCGCGCTGGCCCCTTTTCCGCGAATCAAGCGACCTCACAGGTCGTGGACCAAGGACCCCCGCGAAGGGATACTTTCGCCAATCCTCCACCATGCCGGCGCGAACCGGGTTGTTGAGGACGTAGATGCAGGCGTGCTCGAGCGGCTCATCTGACCTGAGGAAATGATCCCAAAAGCTCCGCTGCCACACCTGCCCGACGACACCTGTGCCCCACAACGCTCGCTGGCTGAGGTTCTGAATTGCGCAAGGAATGTCACCAGTTCGCATGCTGCTGAAGGAGCAATGATGAGGTGAAGATGATCCGGCATGACGCAGTAAGCGTGGACAACGACGCCCGTGGCGGAGCTGTGTTTCACGAGCACTTCGCATGCAATGGTTGCCAAGTCATGGTCTGAGAAGATTCGTCGCCGGTTGGCAGTGGCGATCGTGATCGAGGCGACGTGAGAGGTGTCGGCATATACCGCCAAGGGAAGACGAATGCGTTTGTGCCGGCGCGGTCCGATCACAGCATCTGCATGATCGGGCAAGCGAGAGGCGGGGCGCAAGGCCCCGCGCTACACCGTGCATAGGCGCAGCTATCGGTTGAGATTGCTCCCTCACCCAGAATCGGCCAAAGACCAGGGGACGTATCGAGCACATGAGTTTTGCCCCCGGTTGCACTCCGCCCGCCGGGGCGGGCGGAGGCCGGTTAGCGCTTGGTGTACTGGGGGGCTTTGCGGGCGCGCTTGAGGCCGTACTTCTTGCGCTCGCGCATGCGCGAGTCGCGAGTCAGAAGGCCGGCCTTGCTGAGAAGGGGCCGGTAGGTCTCGTCGGCTCGGCACAACGCCCGGGCGATGCCGTGGCGCACGGCTTCAGCCTGGCCGGTGACCCCGCCGCCCTCGACGCGCACCGTGGTGTTGAACTTGCCCAGCGTCTCGGACACACGGAAGGCGTGCTCCACCACGTGCTGGTACAGCTCTCGCGGGAAGTACTCCTCCACCGGCTTCCCGTTGACGATGACGGCACCCTCGCCGGCAAACAGCCGGACTCGCGCCACCGCGGTCTTGCGGCGGCCTGTTCCGTGGAAGTAGTGGGGACCGGCTGCCATTATTCTTCACCTCCCGCGGTTCGCTGCCTCACCGGCAGCTCGACCGGACATTGCGATTCATGCGGATGGTTCGGACCCGCATACACCTTGAGCTTAGTGAACATGGCCTCACCAAGCTTGTTCTTCGGCAGCATGCCTTTGACGGCCTGCTCGATGATGCGCTCGGGGTGCTCTGCCAGCATTTTGCGGTAGGGCACCTCTTTGAGGCCTCCGGGGTACATGGAGTGATGGCGATAGACCTTCTTGTCCGGCTTGGTGCCCGCCAGCTCCACCTTCTCGGCATTGACGACGATGACGAAATCGCCGGTGTCCACGTTCGGCGTGTAGATCGGCTTGTTCTTCCCGGTGAGCGTCTTGGCCACGGCCGAGGCCAGGATACCGAGGCGCTTGCCTTCGGCGTCCACCACGAACCAGCTTCGCTGGATGTCTTTGGGCCGGGCGGTGAATGTCGTACCTGTCATGAGGAAACCTCGTCCTGACCCTCTTGCCGAGGGAAATTACCTGACAGCCTGGCGGCTGCGAAACCATCGTCGTAACTTACACCCATGAGACACAAACCCTTGGCCGGCACCACCGGACCCGCACCATGCCGGTCTCGCTCCCGCAGCACCCGGCCAGCTTCGCCCGGCTCGATGGCGTGACTCCCGGCACGAAGCATGAGTCCGCAGATGGAGCGGGCCATGTGCTTGAGGAAGGCGGTTGCACGCAAGTCGATCGACACCACGTCGCCTTCGCGCCAGGCCCTCGCTTCGTCCAATCGCCGTACGGACGACTCCCGATCGCCCGGCACGTCCCCAAAAGCGAGGAAGTCATGCGTCCCGAGGAGCTGCCGGCCGGCCGTGTTCATCGCCTCCACGTCGAGCGGATGGCGATGGAAATGGCTGTAGCGGCGCAGCAGCGGCCGGGCCTGCGGGCCGTTCTGGACGGTGTAGCGATACCAGCGCTGTCGAGCCGAACGCCGCGCGTGAAAGGCGTGGCTCACCTCCCGGCCCGCCACGACACATAGGTCTGCCGGCGCCAACGCATTGAGCGCTCGCCGCATGGCCTCTGGACCATGGCGGAACGTCGTCCCGAAGCTCACCACCTGTCCCGCCGCATGAACGCCGGCGTCGGTCCGGCCGGCAAACTCAAGCACGATCCGCTCCCCGCTGACCTGCAGCAGCAGCTCTTGCAGCACCCCCTGCACCGTGCGCAGGCCAGGCTGCACCTGGAAGCCGTGAAAGTCGGTACCGTCGTACTCGACCACCAATGCGAGCTTTAATCCATCAACTCCAGCAAAACCATTGGCGCGGCGTCACCCACGCGGGGGCCAAGAATCGCCATCCTCGTGTAGCCGCCCGGCCGCTCCTTGAAACGCGGGCCCAGCACGTCGATGATCTTGGCCGCGAGCTGCGAATCACCACCCAGGGCAGCAATGATCTGGCGCCGCGCATGGAGATCGCCATTCTTACCCAGGGTGATGAGCTTGTGTGCCATCCCCGAGATCTCTTTGGCCCGCGCCTCAGTCGTCTTGATCTTCTCGTGCAGCAGCAGCGACTTCATGAGCCCGCGGTACAGCGCCAGGCGCGCGCCCGTGTGCCGCTTGAAATGCCTGCCATCCACTCGGTGTCGCATCGATGGCTACGCTCCTTTTGCTTGTTCGCCGGGCTTGTCCATGAGGCCACGAACGCGTAGGCGATCGTAGAGCTCGTCGAGCGACTTGCGGCCGAAGTTACGCACCGACAGCAAGTCGTCTTCGTTCATGGCCAGGACCTGCCCCACCTTGGTGATGTTGCTTCGCTTGAGGCAGTTGTAGGAGCGCGTCGACAGGTCGAGCTCCTCGATGGGCATGTCGTACAGCTTCTGGGGCACCGGCATGCTGCTGAGCGGCGCCTTCTCGGCCTCGGTCGGCTCCTGGTTGTAGTCCTTGATCAGCGAGAAGTGCTGCACCAGGATCTCGGAGCCCTGCTGCAGTGCGGCAGCGGGAGACATCGTCCCGTCGGTCCAGACCTCGATCAGCAGCCGATCGTGGTCGATGTTCTGGCCAACCCTGACGTGCTCCGTGGTGTACACAACCTTCTCGGTCGGCGTGAAAATAGCGTCCACCGGAATCACGCTGATGGGCAGGCCCGCCTTCTGGTCGGACGGCACGTAGCCCTTGCCGCGCTCGACGGTGAACTCCATGGACAGATGGGCATCACGGCTGTCGAGCGTCGCCAGATGCAGCTCCGGGTTCACGATTTCCACGTCGCTGGGACAGTAGATGTCGGCCGCCGTCACTTCGCGCTGGCCGCTGACGTCCAGCCGCAGCATGACCGGGTCGTCCGAGTACGACTTCACCCTGATCTTCTTCGTGTTCAGGATGAGCTCGGTAACGTCCTCTTTGATGTTTGGGATGTCGGAGAACTCGTGATAGACGCCGTCGATCTTTATAGAGGTAACGGCCGCGCCGGGAAGCGATGAGAGCAGCACACGGCGCACAGCGTTACCCAGGGTGATACCGTAGCCTGGCTCCAGCGGCTGGACTTCGAATTTGCCATACCGATCGCCGGATTCCAGGGTCTCGACTCGGGGCAACGTTATATCAATCATTCGGTTCCGTTTCTCACTCTCTGCCCCACCGGGGCACCTGCCACCTGCTCGCCATCTCGGGGACCCTGGCCGTCACAGAATGACACCACCGGCCCCCAAGACGGCCGTCAGATTCTTCGCGAATAGTGCTCGACGATCAGCTGCTCGCTGAGGATCGGCTGAGCTTCCTTGGGCCCGGGCAAGCGTGTCAGCTTGCCGGAGAGATTCTTGGTGTCGACCTCCACCCAGCTGGCCATGTCTCGGTTGGCCATCTCTTCGGCCAGATCCTTGAAGTACTCCAGCTTGCGGCTGTTCTCCCGCACGGCGACCACGTCGCCCACCTTGACCATGGCCGACGGGATGGACAGCTTGCGGTTATTGACCGTGAAATGGCCGTGCGTCACCAGCTGCCGCGCCTTGTTGCGGTTGCTGGCAAAGCCCATCCGGTACACCACGTTGTCCAGCCGCGACTCGAGGATCTCGATCAGGCGGTCGCCGGTGGCGCCGACAGACTTCGTCGCTTCCTCGAAGTGGCGGCGGAACTGCCGCTCCAGCACACCATAGATGCGCCGCGCCTTCTGCTTCTCCCGAAGCTGCAGACCGTACTCTGTTGGCTTGCGGCGCCGCGCCCCCTGAATCTGGCCTGGCAGCACGTTGGGCCGCTTCTCAACCGGGCATTTTGGGGTCATGCATTTGTCGCCCTTGAGATACAGCTTCATGCTCTCACGTCGGCACAGCTTGCACAGGGGACCGGTGTATCTAGCCAATGATCTCTTCCTTTACTCCTTCAAACCCGGCGACGCTTCGGCGGCCGGCAGCCGTTGTGTGGGATCGGCGTCACGTCCGTGATGGACGTGACGACCAGGCCCGCGGCCTGGAGCGACCGGATGGCCGCTTCCCGGCCGGATCCAGGGCCTTTCACGAACACCGCGACTTCGCGCAGCCCATGCTCCATAGCCTTCTTGGCCGCGCTCTCTGCCGTGACCTGGGCGGCGTATGGGGTGCTCTTGCGCGAGCCTTTGAACGCCGATGACCCGGCGCTGCTCCAGGCCAGCACATTGCCCCGAGGATCGGTCAAGGTCACGATGGTGTTGTTGAAGGTCGACTGGATATGGGCCTGTCCGCGAGGAACGGATTTCTTCTCACGCTTTCTCTGACGGGCCGGTCCACGGCGGGGTCGTTCTGCCATTTACTTCTTCACTGCTTTCTTGTGGGCGCCAACCGTGCGTCGGACGCCGCGCTTGGTACGGGCGTTGGTCCGGGTGCGCTGTCCGTGCACCGGCAGCCCGCGCCGATGCCGCACGCCGCGATAGCACCCGATCTCGGTGAGGCGTTTGATGTTCATGGCTACTTCGCGGCGCAGATCACCTTCGACCTTGTAGTCCTTGTCGATGATCTCGCGCAGATGGTTGACCTCTTCTTCGGTTAGGTCCTTTACACGCGCGCTCGGGTTGAGCCGCGAATCATGAACGATTTGACGGCTGGTAGAAGGACCAATGCCATAGATGTAGGTCAGCGCTATCTCTACGCGCTTGTTCGGCGGAATGTCTACGCCAGCGATACGTGCCACGATTTAGCCCTGTTTCTGCTTATGTTTTGGATTGACGCAAATGATGAGTCTAACACCGCGGCGCTTAATGGGCTTGCACTTTTCGCACCGCGGTTTGATAGAAGCTTGTACCTTCATGCCGCTTCGCTCCTTTCGCTGCTGAACGGTAGCGCGCACCATGCGCCTACCACACCTAACCTGGTCATAGCTTGGTCAAAATCTCCGGGCCATCGGCAGTCAGCGCCACTGTGTGCTCGAAATGCGCAGACGGCTGGCCATCTCGCGTAACCACCGTCCAGCGATCGTCGAGCACGCGCACTTCCGCGCCGCCGGCGTTAATCATCGGCTCCAGCGCCAGGGCCATGCCCTCCTTGAGGAGCATGCCGCGCCCGGGCGTCCCCCAGTTCGGGACCTGGGGCTCCTCGTGCATCTGGCGTCCGATGCCGTGCCCCACGTACTCGCGCACGACCGAATAGCCCTGGTCTTCGGCATAGCGTTGGATGGCGGCGGAAACGTCGCCGATGCGCTGCCCGACGTAGGCGTGCTCCACGCCCTTGTACAGGCTGTCTTCCGTCACCTTCATCAAGCGCTCCGCCTCAGGCGTAGCGTGTCCCACCGCCACGGTGATGGCCGCGTCACCATGCCAGCCATCCACAATCGCGCCGCAGTCGATGCTGACGATGTCCCCTTCCTGGAGCACCCTGCGTTTGCTGGGGATGCCGTGCACGACTTCGTCGTTCACCGAGGTGCAGATCGAGGCCGGGAAGCCGTGATAGCCCTTGAACGAGGGCACGCCCTTGTGGCGGGTGATGTGGGCATAGGCGATCTGGTCCAGTTCCCCGGTGGAGATGCCGGGCTTCACCGCGGCGCGCAGCTTCTCGAGCGTCTCGGCCACCAGACGGCCGGCGCGGCGCATGATCTCGAACTCCGCTTTCGACTTGATGGTGATCACGCGGCCGTTCGAGTTGCCTGCAGCGCATCGACCAGGTCGTGGAAGACCTCATCGATGCTCTGCTCGCCGTTGATTTCAAAGAGCACGCCGCGCTGGCGGTAGTAGTCCACCACCGGGCGGGTCTGTTCGAAGTACACCTCCAGCCGCTTGCGCGCCACTTCGATGGTGTCGTCCTCGCGCTGATAGAGCTCGCTGCCGTCGATGTCGCACCGGCCCGGCTCACGCGGCGGATTGCTGGCCTCATGGTAGCTGTGCCCGGCAGCGCGGCAGATCCAACGGCCGGCCAGACGCCGCAGCAGCTCCTCGGTCGAGACTTCGACCAGCGGCGCCGCGTCGACACGCTGGTCCTGCTTGGCCAGCGCCATGTCGAGCGCCTGGGCCTGGGCCAGCGTCCGCGGAAAGCCGTCCAGAATCGCTCCGCCCGCGGCGTCCGTAGACGTCAGGCGGTCGAGCACCATACGGATAGTGACGTCGTCGGGCACCAGCACGCCGCGCTTTATGTAGTCTTGAGCCAGCTTGCCCAGCTCGGTGCCACGACCGATGTTGTCTCGGAACAGGTCGCCCGAGGCGACGTGAGCCAGGCCGAGATGCTCGGCCAGCGGGGCGCCCTGGGTGCCTTTGCCGGAGCCCGGAGCGCCGAGGAGCACCACGATCATCGGACCGCTCCCTGCGCGAACGGCCGCCGCGTCCCGCTCAATGCCGGCCTCACTTGATGAACCCCGTGTAGTTGCGCATCATCATCTGGGCCTCCATCTGCTTCATGGTGTCGAGCACCACGCCGACGACGATCAGCAAGCCGGTGCTGGCGCTGGTGAGCGTCTGCACGTTGGTGATGGCCCGGGCAAAGAAGGGCAGAATGGCCACGATCCCCAGGAAGAGCGCGCCCACCAGTGTGATGCGGTTCAGCACCTTGTTGAGGTATTCGGCCGTCGGCCGGCCGGGCCGAATGCCTGGGATGAAGCCTCCATTTTTCTGCAGGTTCTCCGGCAGGTTCTGCTGCTGGAAGGTCACTGCCGTGTAGAAGTAGGTGAAGGCCACTACCAGCAGGAAGTACAGAAGCCAGTACGCCAGACCCGTCTGTGAATTGAAGAAGTTCACGATGTTGGCCGCGAAGTCGGCCACCCCCTGGTTACTCGACGCCTGGAAGTAGCTGGCGATCGTTCCCGGGAAGATCATGATCGACAAGGCGAAGATCAGCGGGATCATGCCCGCCGAGTTGACCTTCAGCGGGATGTGCGTGCTCTGCCCCTGGTACATGCGCGTACCGCGAATGCGCTTGGAGTACTGCACCGGGATACGGCGCTGCCCCTCCTGCACGATCACGATGCCGGCAATGGTGGCAATGCCTATTGCGCCAAAGGCAATCAGGCTGGTAGCGCTCAAGCTGCCCGCCACCACCTGGCTGATGCCGGCGGGCACGCGGGCCACGATTCCGGCGAAGATGATCAGCGAGATGCCGTTGCCGATGCCGTTCTCGGTGATGAGCTCGCCCAGCCAGACCAGCAGCATGGTCCCCGCCGTGAGGGCGACCAGCAGCGACAGGCTTGGCAGGAAGGTGGCCCCGCTGAAGAGGTTGAAGTTGGCCAGCACGCCGGAGCGCTGCAGCAGGCTCACCTGGCCGAAGCCCTGCAAGAACGCCAGGGGCACGGTCATGACCCGGGTGTACTGGTTGAGCTTGTTGCGGCCCATTTCGCCCTCTTTGCTGAGCGCTTCGAGGCGCGGGATGAGCGGCAGCAGGAGCTGCATGATGATCGAGCCGGTAATGTACGGATACACGCCCAGCGCGACCACAGAGAAGGTCTGCAGCGCGCCTCCGGAGAACAGGTTCAGCAGACCCAGCAGCTGATTGTTGGCAAACAGGTCGCGCAGCGCCGCCAGATCCACACCCGGCACCGGGATGTGCGCGATCACCCGGAACACCAGCAGCAAGCCGATGGTGTACAGGACCTTGTTACGAAGGTCCGGGATGCGGAAGGCGTTGAGCGCGCTGTCGATCAACTAGCGATCTCTTCTATCGATCCCCCGGCCGCCTCGACGGCCTCTCGGGCCTTGGCCGAAAACTTGTGCGCGCGAACGGTCAGCTTCTTGGCCAGGCTGCCGCGGGCCAGCAGCTTGTACTTCTCCGTCTTGTGCAGCAGCCCGGCGTTCTGCAGGCTTTCAGGATCGACCGTGGCCCCGTCGTCAAAGCTCGCCAGCTGGTCGAGATTGATGGGCCGGTAGGCGATTTTGAAATTGTTCTTGAACCCCTTCTTGTACGGCAGCCGCTTGATGATCGACAGCTGGCCGCCCTCGAAGCCGGGAGGCGGCGGACCGCTCTTCCGGGCGTTCTGGCCCTTCGTTCCCCGACCGGCGGTCTTCCCCCGGCCCGAGCCGTGGCCCCGGCCTAGCCGTCGGTGCTTCTCACGCTCCGGTGCGTGGACGTCTTGCAGTTTCACTTCGGTTCCTCCACGGCGGCCGGCTTGGCCTCCGCCTTCTTTCGAACGGGCTTAGGTTTGTCTGCAGCTTCGCCCTCGGCGGCCTTGGCTGCGCTCCTGGCCCGGGCAGGCTTGGCCTCGGCCTCAGCCGGCTTGGCGCTGGCGGCCGTCTTGCGCGCCGGCGCCGGTTTGGCCGGGGCCTTCGCGCTCGTTTCCTCGGCTTTCTTGGCCGGAGCCGCCGCCTTCGCTTCGACGGCGGGCTTGGCCTCAGCTTGCTCGGTGGCGGCCGCCGGCTTAGCCGGGCGAGCCGGCTTGGCCTGCTTGGCCTTGGGCTCAGCGCTGCCAACGGACAGCACCACCATGCTCGGCGCGGCCGGCTGAGGCGCGGTCAGCTCATCGGCACTCACCGATTCCACGTGCACCAGGTGGCGCACAGCATGGAGCATGCCCCGAAGAGCATTCGTATCGTCATGGACGACGGTCTGGTGCAGGCGGCGCAAGCCAAGCGCACGGATCGTCGCCCGCTGTCGAGCGATCTGTCCGATGCCGCTCTTGGTCCAGGTTATTCGCAGCTTAGACTGGGAGCTCACTGACCACCACCTGCTCCAGCATTCGTTTTGGCACCAGCTCGTCCAGCGACTTGCCCCGCCGCAACGCTTCCTGCTCCGGCCGCTTCAGCGCCCGCAGCGCCTTCATCGTGGCCCGCACCGTATTGGACGGGTTGCCACTTCCCAGCGACTTCGTCAGGATGTCCTTGATACCCGCGGACTCGAGCACGGCGCGAGTCGCGCCGCCGGCGATGACGCCCGTTCCAGGCTGAGCCGGACGAAGCATGACGCGCGCGGCGCCGAAATTCACCGTGACCTGGTGCGGGATTGTCTGGCCCAGCAACGGCACTTCGACCATGTCCTTCTTAGCGTCTTCGACGGCCTTGCGAATGGCCTCCGGCACCTCGCCGGCCTTGCCCAGGCCAACGCCCACGTGCCCTTCGCCATCGCCAACCGCGACGATCGCTCGAAAGCTGAAGCGGCGGCCGCCTTTGACGACCTTGGCCACGCGGGAAACCTGGACCACCCGCTCTTCCATCTTGCTCTGACCAGCGTCCATTCGTGCCATTACATCGAATCCTGGGTGCGGAGTGTGAGCTGCGCCGGCAGGGCCCTTACGGCGGGAGCCATCAGAACTCCAGCCCCCCTTCTCGAGCGGCGTCGGCCAGGGCCTTGACCCGGCCGTGGTAAAGGTAGCCGCCGCGGTCGAACACCACTCGGGTGATGCCCGCCGCGGTGGCGCGCTTGGCAATCAACGCACCAACGGCCTTGGCCCGAGCGGTCTTGTCGCCAGCGGAGGACTTCCCCTCGGGGTCGATGTCCGAGGCAGCGGCCAGCGTATGGCGGGCCACGTCGTCAATCACCTGGGCGTAGATGTGGGCACTGCTGCGGAACACCGCCAGTCGCGGGCGCTGCGGCGTGCCCTCTACGCGGGCCCTCACGCGGGCGTGTTTCCGGCGCCGTACGGCGCGAACGTCGTTCAGCTTGTACATGACTACTTCTTCTTCCCTCCGACCTTGCCGGCCTTGCCGGCCTTGCGGCGGATGTACTCGCCCAGGTACCGCAGGCCCTTACCCTTGTACGGCTCGGGCGGGCGCAGCAGCCTGATGCGCGCCGCCACCTCGCCAACGCGCTGCTTGTCGACGCCGGCCACGATGATCCTCGCGACACGGCCGGGCGCCGGCGGCTCCACGCGGAAAGTGATGCCCGGCTCGGGATCGATTTCGACCGGGTGCGAGAAGCCCAGCAGCAGCACCAGCTTGTCGCCCTGCATGTTGGCGCGATAGCCGACGCCCTCGATCTCGAGCACCTTCTCGAAGCCGTTGGACACGCCGGTCACCATGTTGTTGACGAGCGTGCGGGTGAGCCCCCACAGCGCGCGGCTGCGGTTGGAATCGTCCCTCGGCTGCACGGTGAGCGTGCCGTTGTCACGCTGCACTTCGATCTCGGGGGCGAGGGCCAGGCCCAGCTGGCCCTTGGGGCCCTTCACCGAGATAGCCTGCCCCTCCAACGTCACCTGGACGTTGCCGGGGACGGCCACCGGAAGCTTTCCAATCCGGGACATGGCTACCAAACCTCGCACAGGACTTCGCCGCCAAGGTTGCGCTTGTACGCTTCCTTGCCGGTCATCAAGCCCTTGGGAGTAGACAGAATCACCAGGCCCATGCCACCCAGCACCATCGGAATGGTGTCGCGCTTGGTGTAGCGGCGAAGGCCGGGCTTGCTGATGCGCCTCAAGCTGGTGACGACGGATTGCCGCTCGCTGGTGTACTTGAGTGAGACACGCAGCACCGGTTGGGGCACGTCCTTGGTGACCTCGAAGTCCTTGATGTACCCCTCCTCCTTGAGGATGGCGGCAATGCCGACCTTCAGCTTCGAGGACGGCATTTCGACCTGCGTGTGGCGAGCCATGATGCCGTTACGGATACGTGTCAGCATGTCCGCTATGGGATCGCTGATGTTCATCCTTTCTCTTCGGGACGCTCGACGCTATACGCGATAGCGGCCCTTTCTCCTTTCCGAAATACCTGTTACCAGGACGATTTGACGACGCCCGGCAGCTCGCCCCGCGAAGCGCGTTCGCGGAAGCAGATGCGGCACATGCCGAACTTGCGTATATACGATCTGGGCCGGCCGCACAGGAAGCAGCGGCTGTGCTGCTGGACCTTGTGCTTGGGGGCCCGCTTGGATTTCTCGATCATGGATTTCTTAGCCATTTGCGCCTGTCCTCACTACGCTGCTTTGAACGGCATGCCGAGCAGCTGCAGCAGCCGGCGGCCTTCCTCGTCGGTTCGCGCGGAGGTGACGATGGAGATCTCCATCCCCCGCAGCTTGTCGATCTTGTCGTACTCGATTTCGGGGAAGATGAGCTGCTCGCGCAGGCCGAGATTGTAGTTGCCGCGGCCGTCGAACGCCGTCCGCGAAACCCCCTGAAAGTCGCGGACCCGAGGCAGTGCCGCATTCATCACGCGGTCCAGGAACTCGTACATGCGGCTGCCGCGCAGCGTCACCATCACCCCAATGGAGTCGCCGGTCCGGATCTTGAACTGGTTGATGGACCGTTTAGCCTTGGTGATCACGGGCTTCTGGCCGGCGATCGTGGTCAGGTCGCCAGCGGCCGCATCCAGCGCTTTGGCGTTCTGACGCGCCTCGCCGACGCCGATGTTGACGACGACCTTGTGCAGCTTGGGAACCTGCATCACGTTGTCGTAGCCAAACTCCTTCCGGAGCGCGGGAACGACGTCTTTTTCATAGCGTTCTTTTAGTCGAGGCACGGCGCTACACCTTGTCGATGATCTCGCCGCACTGCTTGCAGTAGCGGGCTTTCTTACCATCCGGCGTCCAATCCGTGCGCACCCGCGTGGGCTTGTCGCACTTGGTGCAGACCAGCATGAGCTTGGACTCGTGGATGGGGGCGTTCTTCTCGATAATTCCGGCCTGGAGGACGCGTGGATTGGGCTTGGTATGGCGCTTCACCACGTTGATGCCGGTCACGATGGCGCGGTGACGTTCGGTGACGATCGCTTCGACCTTCCCCCGTTTGCCCTTGTCCTTTCCGGAAATGACGAACACCGTGTCGTCCTTCTTGATGCGTGCCAGCGACACTACAGCACCTCCGGCGCGAGGGACACGATCTTCATGAAATTGCGTTCGCGCAGCTCTCGGGCAACGGGCCCGAAGATGCGGGTCCCGCGCGGGTTGTTCTGCGGGTTGAGCAGCACCGCGGCGTTGTCGTCGAAGCGGATGTACGAGCCATCCGGCCGGCGGTACTCCTTGTTCTGGCGAACGATGACCGCGCGAACCACTTCGCCCTTCTTGGCGCCGCCGCCGGGCGTCGCCACCTTGACCGTGCCGATGACGATGTCGCCGACGCTGCCATATTTGCGCGACGAGCCGCCGAGCACGCGGATGACCAGCAACTCCTTGGCGCCGCTGTTGTCGGCCACGCGCAGCCGTGATTCTTGCTGGATCATGCGCCCGCCACCTCATCGGCCACCGACACCGGGATCTTGTGCTCCAGCACCTCGACCACGCGCCAGTGTTTGAGCCGGCTCACGGGACGCGACTCGATGATGCGCACCACGTCGCCCAGGCGCGCCGTGCCCTGCTCGTCGTGAGCCAGCAGGCGGGTCGTGCGGCGCAGCAGCTTCTTGTAAAGCGGATGCGTCTTGGTGGTCTGGACCAGCACCACCACCGTCTTTTCCATCTTGTCGCTGACCACGCGACCAATACGGGTCTTTCTGTTCTGCTCAGCCACCTTAGGCCTCCGTCCCCGCCGCGTCCTGCTCGGCCATCACCGCGTGGATGCGAGCGATGTTTCTCCGAACTTCACGGATGCGGGCATAGTTCTGCAGCTGGCGCGTGGCCAGCTGGAAGCGAAGGTTGAAGAGCTCCTGATGAGCGTTGCTCAGCTCCTTCTCCTGTTCCTCGCGGCCCATCTCACGGAGGGCGCTAGCCTTCAACCCCGGCACCTTCTTCTTCCCTCATCACGAACTTGGTCTTGAAGGGCAGCTTGTGGCCCGCCAAGCGCATGGCCTCTTTGCCGATCTCGTGCGGCACGCCGCCGAGCTCGAAGATCACGCGGCCGGGCTTGATAACCGCGACCCAGTGGTCAGGGGCGCCCTTACCGGAGCCCATACGGGTCTCCGCCGGCTTGGACGTCACCGGCTTGTCCGGGAAGACCCGGATCCACACCTGGCCACCGCGCTTGACGTGGTGCGTAATCACGCGCCGCGCCGCCTCTATCTGCTTGCTGGTCAGCCAGGCGCACTCCAGCGCTTGGATGCCGAAATCGCCGAAGGCAACGGTGCTGCCACGATAGGCCAGGCCGCGCCGCTTGCCGCGATGCTGCTTACGATGCTTGACGCGAGAAGGCAACAGCATGCGCTACTCCTCCTCCTCTCCGAAGTTCAGATCGGCGAACAGGCTCTCGTCGATCTCGGGCTCCGCCTCTTCGCCGGGCTCCACGTACTCTTCTTCCTCGTAGTACGGCTCGTACGCGGGCTCCTCGTACTCCATGCCCTCCTCGAGCGGGAGCAGGCGCTCCTCCGGCGGCCGGACCCGAATCTTCTGCTTGCCGATGATGTCGCCCTTGTAGATCCACACCTTCACGCCGATGCGGCCATAGGTGGTGTGGGCCTCGCACGTGCCGTAGTCGATGTCGGCGCGCAACGTGTGCAGCGGCACCTTGCCGTACACCTCGCGCTCGCGGCGAGCCATCTCGGCGCCGCCCAGGCGGCCGGCCACGATCACCTTGATGCCCTTCGCACCGAAGCGCATGGTTCGCTGGATGGCCTGTTTGACCGCCCGGCGGAAGGCGATGCGCTTCTGCAGCGACTCGGCGATGTTACGCGCCACCAGCTCGGCGTCGAGCTCCGGCCGGCCGATTTCCACGATGTTGAGCCGCACGTCGCGGCCCACCTGCCGCTTCAGGTCTTGGCGCAGCGCCTCGACAGCAGAGCCGCTCTTGCCAATGACGATGCCCGGCTTGGCGGTGTGAATCGTCACCGAGACCTGGTTTCCGCCCGAGCGCTCGATCTCGATCTGCGACACGCTCGCGTTGCGCAAGCGCTGCTTGAGCTGCTGCCGCAGCCGGATGTCCTCGGCCAGGAGCCGGGTGTATTCCTTATCCGAATACCAGCGCGACGACCATGTTCGGATGATCCCGGTGCGCAGGCCAATCGGGTTTACTTTGTGACCCAAGATCTACCTCTCGTCCACCACGATGGTGATGTTGCTGGACCGCTTCAGGATTGGCACTGCGCGGCCCTGCGGCCGTGGCCGGAAGCGCTTGATGGTTGGCCCTTCGTCGGCCGCGGCGCGAACGACGACCAGGTCCTCGCGGGTCATGTCGTAGTTGTTCTCGGCGTTCGCCGCGGCCGAATGGACCACCTTGAACACCTCGCGAGCGGCAGCCTGCGGCAGCGCCCGCAAAATGCCCTCGGCCTCGGTGACCCGCTTGCCGCGGATGGCATCGACCACCAGCCGCACCTTCCGCGGCGACATCCGAACGTACTTGGCCGTAGCCCGAACTTCCACGTCCTACCTCGCCTTCGTCGATTTGTCCGAGTGCGCGTGGCCGCGGAACAGCCGGGTGGGCGCGAACTCGCCCAGCTTGTGGCCGACCATGTTCTCACTGATGTAGATGGGCACATGCCGCCGCCCGTCGTGAACCCCAATCGTGTGGCCCACGAAATCCGGGAAGATGGTCGAATCGCGCGACCAGGTCTTGACGACCTTCTTCTCGCTGCCGCGATTCATCGCCTGCACCCGAGTAAGCAGCCTGGCGTCGACGTACGGCCCCTTCTTGACGGATCTAGACATATCCACCTCGCTCCATTGCCTGAGGCCGTGCGGCCACGGCGCCGCACCCAGGCATCATCTGTTGCTTGCTCATCGGCCGGTCCCGCGCTTGCGGACGATCATCTTGTCGGTCCGCTTGTTATGGCGCGTCTTATGGCCCAGAGCGGGCTTGCCCCAGGGCGTCTGCGGCTGGCCGCCTATGGGCGCCCGACCCTCGCCGCCACCATGGGGATGGTCGCGCGGATTCATGACCGATCCGCGAACGGCAGGCCGCTTGCCAAGCCAGCGCGACCGGCCGGCCTTGCCAATGCGGCGGTTCTCATGATCGAGGTTGCCGACCTGGCCGATAGCTGCCATGCAGTCGCTGAGGATGAGGCGCACCTCGCCGGAGGGCAGACGCACCTGGCAGTATTTCTGGTCGCGCGCCATCAGCTGGGCCACAGCTCCCGCGCTGCGGCACAGCTGGCCACCGCCGCCCGGCCGCAGCTCGATATTGTGGATGAGCGTGCCCACCGGGATGTTGCGCAGAGGTAAGACGTTGCCCGTCCGGATCTCCGAACCCACCCCGGATCGCATCGTGTCGCCCACCTTCGTGCCGTTGGGCGCGACGATGTAGCGCTTATCGCCATCCCGATAGTGCAGCAGCGCGATGCGCGCGCTGCGGTTCGGGTCGTATTCGATGGAGGCGACCTTGGCCGGGACGCCCGGCTTGTCGCGCTTGAAGTCGATCAGCCGGTAGGCCCGCTTGTGGCCGCCGCCCTGGTGCCGAACGCTGATCCGTCCCTGGTTGTTGCGACCGGCCTTCTTCTTGAGCGGGGTGACCAGCCGCTTCTCGGGCTTGTCCTTGGTGATCTCTTCGAAGGTCGAGACACTCATCCCCCGCCGGCCGGGAGAGGTCGGCTTGTAGACGCGGATGGGCATCGCTACACCCCCTCGAAGAAGTCGGTAATGGTCTGGCCCGGAGCCACGGTGACGATCGCCTTCTTCCAGTCGCGCGTCATGCCGCGATGCCGGCCTACACGGCGCATCTTGCCACGCACGTTCATGGTGTGCACGTCGGAGACCGTGACCTTGAAGGCCAGTTCCACGGCTTCCTTGATCTGGTTCTTGTTGGCCACGGGCGAAACCTCGAAGGTGTACTGGTTCAGCTGGCTCTGCCGATCCGTGCCCTTCTCAGTGATGAGCGGCCGGCGCAGCACGTCCCAGGCGTTCATGCCAAAAACCTTTCGAGGACGTCGATACCCTCTTTAGTCACGATGAGGTTGTCGTAATTCAGGAGATCCAGCGTGTTCAGGTTGGCTGCCGGCAGCGTCTTGAGCGTCGGGATGTTCCGAGCGGCGCGCACCGCGTTGGGGTCGCTGGTGGCCATGCTCAGCAGCGCCTTGCCCTGGACCTGCAGCGCATCGAGCAGCGCCACCATGCGCTTGGTCTTCCCCTCTTCCAGCGCCAGCTGGTCCAGCACCCTCAGCCGGTTCTCGGTGACCTTGGTCGTCAGCAGCGATCGCACCGCCGCCCGCCGGGCCTTGCGCGGCATCGACTGTTCGTAGTCTCGGGGATGGGGCCCGAAAACGATGCCGCCGTGCCGCCACTGCGGCGCTCGGGTGCTGCCCTGGCGGGCGCGGCCCGTGCCCTTCTGACGCCACGGCTTGGAATTGCCGCCAGACACCGTCGACCGTGTTTTGGTCGAAGCCGTGCCCTGGCGCAGGTTGGCCATCTGCCGCACGGCGGCCTGGTGAATCGCCACGTGCTTGATCGGCGCGGCGAAGATCTTGTCGTTGAGGTCGATCTTGTCGATCACCTCGCCGGCCATGTTGTACACGGGAACCTGAGGCATGGTGCCTATCCCTTCTTCTTCCGGCCGGCGGCTTTGACCGCCTTCCTCACGAAGATGAGTGCGTTGTTGGCGCCCGGTACGGCGCCCTCGACGAGGAGCAGATTGCGTTCGGCGTCGACCTCCACCACCTTCAGGTTCTGCACCGTGACCCGCACGTCGCCTAGGTGGCCGGCCATGCGCTGGCCCTTGTAGACGCGTCCGGGAGTCGTGGTAGCGCCGATGGACCCCGGCGCGCGGTAGCGATCGGACTGGCCGTGGGTCTTGGGGCCGCCGCGGAAGTGGTGTCGCTTCACGCCGCCTGCGTAGCCCTTGCCCTTGGAGGTCCCGACCACGTCGACCAGCTCACCCACCTCGAACAGCGAAGCGTCGATCTGCTGGCCGGGCTTGTAGGCATCCGTGGAGGACAGGCGAACCTCGCGCAGGTGCCGCAGCATGGGCATCTCCTTGAGGTGGCCCGCTTCGGGCTTGTTCAGCTTCCTGGCCTCGTCGAACCCGATCTGGATAGCCGAGTAGCCATCCTGATCCGGCGTCTTGACCTGCGTCACCGTACACGGACCGGCCTGGATGGCAGTAACCGCCCGCACCAGTCCGCCCTCCTCGAAGATCTGGCTCATTCCCAGCTTGCGACCGAGAATGCCCTCCGTGAGTGTCGCCGTCATAGCTTGATCTCGATGTTCACGCCGGCCGGGAGATTGAGGCGCATCAGCGCGTCGACGGTCTTGGAGGTCGGCTCCAGGATGTCGATCAGGCGCTTGTGCGTGCGCATCTCGAACTGCTCGCGCGAGTCCTTATCGATGAACGGCGAGCGCAGCACGGTGTATTTCTCGATGTGTGTGGGCAGTGGCACGGGGCCGGCAACCACGGCGCCGGTGCGCTGCGCGGTGTCCACGATCTGCGTCGCGGACTGGTCGATGATTTTGTGATCGTGAGCCTTGAGGCGGATGCGAATTCTCTGCTTCGGCATGATTTACTCGAAAATCTTGCTGATGACGCCGGCGCCTACCGTGCGCCCGCCTTCTCGTATCGCGAACCGCAGCCCTTCCTCCATCGCCACCGGCACGATCAGCCGTACCTTCATGTTCACGTTGTCCCCCGGCATCACCATCTCCGTCCCCTCCGGCAGCTCCGTCTCCCCCGTCACGTCCGTCGTCCGGATGTAGAACTGCGGCCGGTACCCTTTGAAGAACGGCGTGTGCCGCCCTCCCTCTTCCTTGCTCAGCACGTACACCTGCGCCTCGAAGTGCGTGTGCGGCTTCGTCGTCCCCGGCTTCGCCAGCACCTGCCCGCGCTCGATCTCCTCTCGCTCCACCCCTCGCAGCAGACACCCCACGTTGTCTCCTGCCTCCCCGTAGTCCAGCGTCTTCTTGAACATCTCCACCCCCGTCACCACCACCTTCTTCGTCTCCTTGGTCATGCCCAGGATCTCTACCTCTTCCCCCGTCTTGATCTGCCCCCGCTCGATGCGCCCCGTCGCCACCGTCCCCCGCCCTTTGATCCCGAACACGTCCTCCACCGGCATCAGAAACGGCTTGTCCACCGCCCGCACCGGCTGCGGAATGTAGCTGTCCACCGCATCCATCAGCTCGTAGATGCTCTTGTAGTCCTCGCTCCCCGGGTCCGTGCTGCTGCTCTCCAGCGCCCGCAGCGCGCTCCCTCGGATCACCGGCACCTCGTCCCCTGGAAACTGGTACTTGCTCAGCAGCTCCCGCACCTCCAGCTCTACTAGGTCCAGCAGCTCCGGGTCGTCCACCATGTCCACTTTGTTCATGAACACCACCAGGCTCGGTACCTCTACCTGCCGCGCCAGCAGGATGTGCTCCCGCGTCTGCGGCATCGGCCCGTCCGCCGCGCTCACCACCAGGATCGCCCCATCCATCTGCGCCGCCCCGGTGATCATGTTCTTGATGTAGTCCGCGTGCCCCGGACAGTCCACGTGCGCGTAGTGCCGCTTCTC
>Ga0070741_10006991_pt1 | contig 23767 bp, 24 predicted proteins | sample Coa_R1_4_FD_66440 | JGI IMG/M metagenome (GOLD analysis project Ga0070741, IMG submission 66440) | Surface soil microbial communities from Centralia Pennsylvania, which are recovering from an underground coalmine fire - Coalmine... | ecosystem: Environmental > Terrestrial > Soil > Unclassified ...
CCCACGAGCGCCGTCGTGCACGGCCGCGTGAACCCGCGCGGACGCGCGACGACGACCTACGTCGAGTACGGCACAAGCTCCAAGTACGGCTCGAAGACGGCCGAGCAGAGCGCCGGCTCCGGGACGGCGCCCGTCGACGTGTCGGTCGCGATCTCCGGGCTCGCCCCGGGGAAGGCGTACCACTACCGGCTCGTGGCGGCGAGCGACGCAGGCGCCGCCCGCGGGGCGGACCGGTCGTTCGTGACCTCGTCGAAGCCGAGTGCGGTCACCGGGGCCTCGTCGTCCGTCGGCCCGACGTCCGCGACCCTGAGCGGGACGGTGAACCCCCAGGACCGTTCGACCGGCTGGTGGTTCGAATACGGGACCTCGACGGCCTACGGCTCGCGGACGGCCGAGCAGAATGCCGGCTCGGGCGTCGGGGACGTCCCCGTCTCGGTCACGGTCGCCGGCCTCACCCCCGGCACGACCTTTCACTACCGGCTCGTGGTGCGCAACGCGTCGGGAGCGGCGTTCGGGGCGGACGCCACGTTCGCGACCCCGGCGACGCCGGGCGCTTCGACCGGTGCGGCGTCCGTCGTCAGCGCCCGCTACGCGACCGTGACGGGGAGGGTCAACCCGAACGGGCGGTCGACGACCTGGTGGGTCGAATACGGCCGAACGACGGCCTACGGGCGCCGGTCGCCGGCGGTCTCGGCGGGCTCGTCGGTCGGCGAGCTGCCGGTCACGTTCAGGCTCACCGGCCTGGCACCGGGGGTGCGCTACCACTACCGGCTGGTCGCCGCCAACGACGCGGGGACGACCGTCGGAGTGGATGCCACCGTGCTCGCCGCGGCCCTGCCGACCGGGCCGAACGGCCGCCCGGTCCGGTGCACGATCCTCGGCACCCAGGGCGCCGACGTCCTCCGCGGAACCGCCGGGCGTGACGTGATCTGCGGGCTCGGCGGAGACGACCGGATCACGGCGGGAGGCGCCGACGACATCGTCTACGGCGGCGGCGGTCTCGACCGGCTCTTCGGCGAGACGGGCGACGACCGGCTCTACGGCGGCAGCGGGGCGGATCGCCTGATCGGCGGGCTCGGCAAGGACGTGCTCGCGGGCGGGTCGCTCGGCGACGTCCTGATCGGCGGTCCGGGCTCCGACCGGCTGCTCGGCGGCGGCAACAACGACATCATCTTCGCCCGCGACCACAAGCGGGACTGGGTCAACGGCGGGCCCGGGCGCGATCTCGTCGTCCGGGACCGCGTGGACACGGTACTCGCGGTCGAGTTCAAGCGATGATTCCGAGGAACGGGGCCGAAAACCGGGAATACCCTGTCTAGCAGGACGTTTTCATAATCGTAGGGTGGAGCGCCCGCTCCGCCGGGAGGACCGCGTGTGGTGCCCGGACCCCAGGGCACCCACTACCTGAAAGGAGATGAAGGAACTGAAGGTACCGAACACGATGCCTGCCCCTGACGTGGGGGCGTTTCTCGACCGTGCCGAGGAGGACGGCTTCGTCAGCGAGGTCGCGCTCGAGGCGCTGGCGGTCGAGCACGATCTCGACGAGGACGAGATCGCCACGCTGCGCGACGAGATGGACGCGCTCGGCATCCGGATCGCCGACGAGGAATCCGACGACGACGGCGCCGAAGGCGACCTTGACCTGTCGTTCGATCCGGTCGCCGGCGGCGTGCCCGACTCCCTGACCCTGTTCATGAACGAGGTCGGCCGCTACCCGCTGCTCACCGCCGCCGAGGAGGTCGAGCTCGCGAAGCGCATCGAGCGCGGCGACGCCCAGGCGAAGGAGCGGATGATCAACTCGAACCTGCGCCTCGTCGTGCACAACGCGCGCCGGTACACCGGCCACGGCGTGCCGATGGGCGACCTCGTCCAGGAGGGCGTGATCGGGCTGAACCGCGCCGTCGAGAAGTTCGACTGGCGGAAGGGCTTCAAGTTCTCGACGTACGCCACCTGGTGGATTCGCCAGGCTTGCCAGCGCGCGATCGCCAACCAGTCGAAGACGATCCGCATCCCCGTGCATGTCGACGAGCGGCGCGGCAAGCTCGCGCGCGCCCGGCAGCGCTTCGAGATCACGCACGGGCGTGCGCCGACGCTTGAGGAGCTCGCCGAGGCGGCCGGCATGTCCGTCCAGCACGCGCAGGAAGCACTCGACGCCGTCGAGGCGTCGGTGTCGATGGACCAGCCCGTCGGCGAGGGCGACGCCATGCTCGGCGACTTCTTCGCCGACCCGGAGTCGACCGATCCCGAGGGCGCCGCCGTCGACGCGCTCCGCGGCGTCGCGGTGCGGAAGGCGCTTGCGAAGCTGTCCGACCGGGAGCGGCGGATCATCGAGCTCCGGTTCGGCTTCGAGGGCGAGACGATGGCCCTCGAGGCGATCGGCAAGGAGCTCGGGATCACGCGCGAGCGTGTGCGGCAGCTCGAGCGCGAGGCGCTCGCGAAGCTGACGACCGAGCTCGAGACGATCGTCGCCACCGAGGACGAGCTGGCGAGCGCGGCGTAGACCCGCCGGGCGACGCTGCACGCTGCGCTGCACGTAGCATGCGCAGCGTGCAGGAGTCGCCGCTGACGGTCGCGCCCGGGGAGCGCGATCTGGAGCAGCATCGGTCCGAGCTGACCGCCTACTGCTACCGGATGCTCGCCTCGCCGTTCGAGGCGGAGGACGCCGTCCAGGAGACGATGCTCCGCGCCTGGCGGAGCCTGGACCGGTTCGAGGGCCGCGCCTCGCTGCGCTCCTGGCTGTACCGGATCGCGACGAACGTCTGCCTCGACATGCTCGGCGGCCGGGAGCGCCGCGCGCGGCCGATGGATCTCGGGCCGGCGCGCGAGCCGGTCGAGTCGAACCTGAACGCGCTGCCGGAGGTGACCTGGATCGAGCCGGTGCCCGACGGGGTCGTCCTGCCCGAGGGCGACCCGGCCGAGGTCGCGGTCGCGCGCGAGACGATCCGCCTGGCATTCGTCGCGGCGCTTCAGCACCTCCCGCCGCGCCAGCGGGCCGTCCTGATCCTCTGCGAGGTGCTGCGCTGGAAGGCGAGCGAGGTGGCGGAGCTGCTGGAGACCAGCGTCGCCTCGGTGAACAGCGCGCTCCAGCGGGCGCGTGCGACGCTCGAGGCCGCGGAAGTCGATCCGGGCGCGCCCGCCGGCGAGCTGGACGAGTCCGACCGCGAGCTCCTCGCCCGCTACGTGGCCGCATTCGAGGCCTACGACATCGACGCGTTGACCGCGCTGATCCACGAGGACGCGACCCAGTCGATGCCGCCGTTCGATCTGTGGCTGGAGGGCCGCGACGACATCTTCCGCTGGTGGTTCGGCCCCGGCATCGGCTGCAAGGGCTCGCGCGTGATCACGGCCCGCGCCGCCAACGGCTCCCCGGCGTTCGGCCAGTACAAGCCGAGCGAGACCGGCGCCGGCTACGACCCGTGGGCGCTGCAGGTGGTCGAGGTCCGGAACGGCAAGATCGGCGAGCTGACCTTCTTCCTCGACACCGACCGGGTGTTCCCGCTCTTCGGCCTGCCGCCGCGCCTCGACGCCTGAAGCGCTCGCTCCGCTCGCTTCACGGGGGGAACAGCCGGTTCCCCCCGTGCGCCCCCCTCCCTAACCGGCTCGCACCTCAGCGACCGGTCTGAGCCGCGGCCGCGCATGTCGGCCGCGGCGCATAGCGCGGGGGAAACGGCCGGTTTCCCCCGCGAGCCCCTTCTCATCTCGCTCGCACCTCAGGCACGTCGTGAGCCGCGCCCGCACATGTCGGGCGCGGCGGCGCGGCCGGTCACGGCGACTCCGCGAGCCGAATCACCGGCCAACGCCGTCGCCTCGCTCGTCGCTATCAGGGACACACACGAGCGCCTCTATCGGAAGTTCGCCGCCGCGGCCGACCTGTGCGGCCGCGGCCAACGACGGCTACTCAGGTGCGAGCCGGGTTGGGGAGGGGGGTCCATGGGGGGAACCGGCCGTTCCCCCCATGAGAGCGAGCGCCGGCGGCGAAGCCGCCGCGCGAGCGTCTACCCGCCGGAGATCGCGGCGATCACGTCGACGCGCGAGCCGGCGGTGAGCGGCGTCGCGAGCTCGGCCCGCTCGCGGTCGACGTAGACGTTGATGTGACGGCGAAGCACGGGGCCGGGCTCGCACAGCCGGTCGCGCAGACCGGGCCAGCGCGAGTCGAGCTCGTCGATCGCCTCGGCCACGGTCGCCGCCTCCACCTCGAGCCGCCGCTCGAGACCGGGGAAGAGAGGGGGCAGCGTGGTCGGCAGGTAGAGCTCGGCCATGACGTCTCCTAGTCGACCACCGCGACCTCGACGGACGAGATCGCAGGCAGGTAGCTCGCGATCTCCGACCAGCTCTCTCCCTCGTCGGTGCTGGCGAACACCTGGCCCGTGCTGGTCCCGAAGTAGAAGCCGGGGTCGTCGAGCAGGTCGTTGGTCATCCCCTCGCGCAGCACCCCGAGGTATGCGCCTTGCTGCGGCAACCCGTTCGCGAGCCTCTGCCAGCTCGAACCGGCATCGCGCGTGCGCCAGACGGCCGCCTTGCCGTCGGGCATCGTGCGGCCGTGGCCCGGGTCGAGGGGGATCACGTAGAAGGTGTCGCGGTCGTGCGGATGGACGGCGGCGGCGAAGCCGAACTCCGTCGGCAGCCCCTCGGTGATCTCCGTCCACGACTGCCCGGCGTCGTCGCTTCGGTGCATGCCGACGTGGTTCTGCTGGTACATGCGGTTCTGGTCGGTCGGCGACACGACGAGCTTGTGCACGCAGAACCCGATCCGCTCGTCCTCCGGCGGCGGCCAGTCGCGGCGCAGCCCCTGGTTCCGCGGCGTCCAGGTCGTGCCACCGTCGGTGGTCTCGAACAGCCCGTAGCCCTGGACGATGATCCAGAAGCGCTTCGGGTCGTCGGGGTGGGGGATGATCGCCGAGAGGCCGAGGTGGCCGGGCGGCTGCTTGTCCGGGTCGTTCCAGTCGCCGCTCCCGGGCTCGCCCTCGAGCGTCGAGACGATCTCCCAGGCCTTGCCGCCGTCGCCGCTCGCGAACAGCCCGACGCCCTCGGCGCCCGCGAGCAGGCGGCCGTGCGCCGCGGTCAGGTTGGAGACCTTCGAGAGCTTGAGGTCGCCGTTCTCGTAGTTCAGCCCTTCGCTCGAGTGCTCCCACGTCTTGCCGAGATCGGCGCTGCGCCAGACGGCGGAGCCGTGCCATTCGCTCGCCGCGGCGGCGAAGATCGTTCCGGAGTCGCGGTCGTAGACGGCGTGGTAGACGGGCCAACCCTCGCAGTACGGGCCGCGCAGCTCCCAGCGCGACCGGTCGTCGCTCTCCAGCACGAAGCAGCCCTTGCGTGTACCGACCAGGAGCAGGACCTTCGTCATCCGGTTCACCTCCGAGGCTCGAGCGTGTGCGTGACGCTATTCAACGCTAAGACGGCGCTCGGGACGAGAAGTCATCGGCTCCTCCGGCAGGACGTCGGTCAGGCCCATGAACCGGACGAGCTCGACGAGCGCCGCGGACGCATGCCGGAGGCGGACGAGGCAGCCGCGCCGTCGCGCGGCGAGTTGGAGCCTGGCGAGCGCGTCGACGGTGACGGCGTCGGGCCCGACCGTGCCGACCTCGCAGATCACCTCCCCGGCGGCGGCCTCGCCGAGCACCCTGCACACACGTTCGCACAACCCCGGCAGGTCGTCGCGCGAGATCGGACCACGCACGGCGAAAACCGTCTCTGGGGCACGGGCGGCCACGGAAAACGAGACCCGGGAACCGGCGAAAACTCATCGGGGACCGGAGCGATGAGTTCCGACGCAGGGTGTCGTCTACCTGATAGACGAACAGGAACGAGCGAAAGGAACCCGCCCGATGGCCATTGCCGAAGCCCGTACCCGCTGGATCGCCCTCATCGTCCTGTGCCTGGGGTCGCTGATGATCGTGCTCGACACGACGATCGTCAACGTGGCGCTGCCGTCGATCCAGAAGGACCTCGGGTTCTCGGAGACCTCGCTCGCCTGGATCGTGAACGCCTACCTGCTCACGTTCGGAGGCTTCCTCCTGCTCGGCGGACGGCTCGGCGACCTGTACGGGCACCGGCGGCTGTTCCTGGCCGGGATCACGCTCTTCACGCTCGCCTCGCTCGCCTGCGGCCTGTCGACGACGCAGGGGATGCTCGTCGCGGCCAGGGCGGTCCAGGGGCTGGGCGGCGCCGTGACCTCCGCCGTCTCGCTGTCGCTGGTCATGACCCTGCTCACCGACCTGGGCGAGCGAACGAAGGCGATGGGCGTCTTCGGCTTCGTCGCCGCCGGCGGCGGCAGCGTCGGCGTGCTGCTCGGCGGGGTGCTGACGGACATCCTCAACTGGCACTGGATCTTCCTCGTCAACGTCCCGATCGGCGCCGCCGTCTGCGTGCTCTCGGTCCGGATCCTGCCGGGGGGTAGTGGCCCGGCGACCTCGCAACGGCTGGACGTCGCCGGCGCCGTCACCGCCACGGGGGCCCTGATGCTCGCGGTGTACGCGATCGTGAACGGCAACCAGGTCGGCTGGGTCACCGCCCGAACGCTCGGGTTGCTCGCCGGCTCGGTCGTGCTGCTCGCCGCCTTCCTCGTCGTCGAGAGCAAGGTGTCGTCGCCGCTTGCGCCGCTCGGCCTCTTCCGCCTTCGGAACGTCGCCACCGCGAACGTCGCCGGCATGCTCTGGGCCGCCGCGATGTTCGCCTGGTTCTTCCTCTCGGCGCTCTACCTGCAGCACGTGCTCGGCTATTCGCCGCTCGAGGTCGGGCTGGCCTTCCTGCCGTCCTGTCTGATCATGGCCGCCTTCTCGGTGGGGCTGTCGGCCAAGATGGTGATGCGGTTCGGCATCCGCGCCCCGATGGCGACCGGGCTCGTGCTCGCGTCGATCGGGCTGATCCTGCTGGTGCGCGCGCCGCTCGACGGCTCGTACGCCACCGACGTCCTGCCGACGATGATCCTGCTGGGCTTCGGCGCCGGGACGGCGTTCAACCCGGTGCTGATGGCGGCGATGAACGACGTCGCGCCGACCGAGGCGGGGCTCGCCTCGGGGATCGTCAACACGTCGTTCATGATGGGCGGCGCCCTCGGCCTCGCCGTGCTGGCGAGCATCGCCGACCGGCGGACGGACGACCTCCGGGCGTCCGGTCACAGTGCCGTCTCGGCTCTCAACGGCGGCTATCACGTCGCCTTCGTCGTCGGCGCGGTGTTCGCGCTCGGCGCAGCCGCCCTCGGCGCCGTCTTCTTCCGCGGCGGGGTGCCGGCGCAGGCTCACGGGGGCGAGCACGCGGTCGGCGCGCCGGCCGCCGAGGCCGAGCTCTAGATTCACAGGCTCTTCTCAGGGTCGAGCGCTACCGTCGGGGCATGGACGACCGCACGCTGACCCGCCGCGGCTCGCTGGCGAGCCTCGGCGCCGGCATCCTCGCCCTCCTCGGCTTGAAGGTCGGCCGGGCGAGCGCCGGAGGGCCCGACGCGGTCGCCTCCGGTCTCGTCACCTGCGTGCTCACGCCGGAGCTGACCGAGGGCCCCTACTACGTCGCCGGCGAGCGCGTGCGCCGGAACATCACCGAGGGCAGGCCCGGCGTGCCCCTCGCGCTCCGGCTCCGCGTCGTCGACGTCTCGACCTGCCGGCCGATCGAGGGCGCCGCGGTCGACGTCTGGCACGCGGACGCAGGCGGCGTCTACTCCGGCTTCGGGGCGGGGCGCTCGAACCGCACGTTCATGCGCGGAATCCAGCGCACGGACGCGAACGGGCTGGCGACGTTCCAGACGGTCTACCCGGGGTGGTACATGGGCCGGACGGTGCATGTCCACGTCAAGGTCCACGTGGGCGGGAGCGTCGTCCACACGGGACAGCTCTTCTTCCCGGACGCCCTGACCGACCAGGTGTACCGGCGGTCGCCGTACTCGAAGCGCCCCGGCCGCGACGTTCGGAACGCGGACGACTCGATCTTCGTGAACGGCGGCAGCAGGTCGACGCTGACCGTACGCAAGCACGGCGCCGGCTACGTGGGGTCGATCGCGATGGGGGTCCGCGCCTAGAGCGAGCGCTCTAGCCGGGCTGGAAGCAGCTGCGGCAGCGCGCCTCGTACGAATCGAGGCCGCCGATCACGACCGTCTGACCGCTGAACGGCGCCGGCCTGCCGTCGACGAGCCGCTGCGTGTACATCGCCGGCTCGCCGCACGAGTGGCAGACCGCCTTCAGCTTCGCCACCTCGTCCGCCATCGCGAGCAGGCGCGGCATCGGCCCGAACGGCTCTCGCCGGTAGTCGAGGTCGAGCCCCGCGATCACGACCCGGACGCCGCTCGCGACCAGCTGCTCACAGACGTCGATCAGCGAGTCGTCCAGGAATTGCCCCTCGTCGACGCCGACCACGTCGGCTCCGGCCGCCAGGTCGAGGATCGCCGCCGGCGTCCGCACGACCCGTGCGGCCATGCGCTGGCCCTCGTGGCTGACGACCTCGTCGACGCTGTAGCGGTCGTCGATCGCCGGCTTGATCAGGATCGCGCTCTTGCGGGCGTACCCGACGCGGCGCAGGCGCCGCATCAGCTCCTCGCTCTTGCCGCTGAACATCGGGCCGCAGATCAGCTCGAGCTGGCCGTGCGGCCGCGCGGCGGCGGCGAGCCGTGCAGGCAGTGCGCTCATCGCCGGCGATTCTCGCAGCGGCCTCCGACGGAGCCGCTCAGAGAACCCGGTCGAGGATCGCCAGCGCCTCGTCGACCTCGTCGGCGGTGACGACGAGCGGCGGCGTCAGCCGCAGCGTCCGCGGCCCGGCTGCAGTCGTGAGCAGACCGGCCTCGAGGCAGTCGGCGACCACCTCGGACGCCGGGCGATCGACGTCGACGCCGATCAGGAGCCCCGCGCCTCTAACCTCGCCGAAACGGGCGAGGGCGGTTGTCAGCTGGCTGCCCCGGTCGACGACGTTCGCCAGGAGCGCGTCGTCGATCGCGTCCACGACGGCGCAGGCGGCGGCGCAGCAGACCGGGTTGCCGCCGAACGTGGAGGCGTGGTCTCCGGGCTCGAAGCCCCGCGCGACCCCGTCGGCGACGAGGAGCGCCCCGATCGGAAGGCCGTTGGCGAGCCCCTTGGCAAGAGTGACGAGATCGGGCCGAACCCCCGCCTGCTCGAAGCAGAAGAAGGTGCCGGTGCGACCGAGGCCGGTCTGCACCTCGTCGAAGACGAGCAGCGCACCGAGCTCGTCGGCGAGCAGCCGCGCGGCCTGCAGAAACTCGGGCGTCGCGGGATGGACGCCGCCCTCGCCCTGGACGGGCTCGAGCAGGATCATCCCCGTGTTCGGGCGGGCGGCGGCGACCAGCGACTCGTCGTCGTTGAGCCTCGCGAAGCTGATCCCCGGGACGAGCGGCTCGAACGCCTCCTTCTTGCCCGGCTGCCCGGTCGCCGACAGCGCCCCGGCGGTGCGCCCGTGGAACGACCCTTCCAGAGCGACGATCCCCGATCTCCCCGTCGCCTTGCGGGCGAACTTGATCGCGGCCTCGTTCGCCTCCGCCCCCGAGTTGCAGAAGAAGGCCTGCGCTCCGCCGAACCGCGCGGACAGCCGGTCCGCGAGCTCGGCCATCGGCTCCGTCCAGTACAGGTTCGAGACGTGCCAGAGACGCTCGAGCTGGGCCCTGGCGGCCTCGAGCGGAGCCGGATGGCAGTGCCCGAGCCCGACGACCGCGATGCCTGCGGCGAAGTCGAGGTAGCGGCGCCCGCCCGCGTCTCTCAGGCGGCAGCCGTCGCCCTCGACGAACGAGACGTCGGCGCGCGCGTAGACCGGCAGGACGGGGGAGACCTTCACCGCACGACCCTCGTCTCGCCGAGCTCGACCTGCATCCCGAGCCGGGCGGCGTGAACCGCGGCGCGCAGCTTCGGAACGATCCCGCCCTCGAGCCCGTCGGCCAGCAGGCGCTCGGCCTCGTCGGTGCCCACGCGCTGCACGACGTCGCCGTCGACGAGCAACCCGGGCACGTCGGTGAGGAAGAGGACCCGGTCGGCGGCGAGGCCGGCGGCGAGGGCGACCGCGGTCTCGTCCGCGTTGACGTTCAGCGGTCCGCGGGCCAGCGGAGCGACGACCGGGATCCGCCCTGCGGCGAGGGCCGCTTCGACTGCCTCCGGCCGGCTCGGACGCGCCGCTCCGACCAGACCGAGCTCGGGCACCGGGTCGGCTTCGATCCCGATCTCGTCTCCCATCAGACCGATCGCGTCCGGGCCGATCGCCTTGCAGAGCGCCTCGTTCACGGCCGCGAACGCCTCGCGCACGACCTCGAGCGCGGCGGCCGACGTCACGCGGCGCCCGCCGACGAACTCGACCGGCAACCCGCGCCGGGCCATCTCGGCGGAGATCTGGGGCCCGGCCCCGTGCACGACGCACACCTGGTGGCCGTCCGCATGCAACGAACGAACCCGGTCGGCCACGCCCGAAGCAACCGCCCCACCGACCTTGATCACGACCACGTCTCTCACGAGACGGATGTTATGGCGCGCGCAACCGCCGCCGGAGCCGGGCTCTGCCCGGCGGGAGGCTCCGAGACGGCCTGGGACGGCTGCGGCAAAGGAGGGGGGATGTGGGGGAACCATGGGTTCCCCCACAAATAGATACACCGAGCCGGTGGCGCTTTCATCCACCGTCCCCGCTGGCTTTCCGTCTCGGGCCTTGCGGCCTTCCCCGTACGACCCTCGGAGACGACTTCGACTTACTCGCGCTCCGTACTCGGTGCATCGGGGAAGCTAGTGGAGCCGGCAGGTCCGTACAAGACCCCTTCAGGACCGAAGTTCCGCAAAATGCGACAAGTTCCGCGGCGAGGCTACGGAAGCGGCTCGATCGGATCGCCGACCCGGACACGGCCGGGCTCGACGACCTCGCCCCAGACGCCGAAGGGCAGGGGTTCGGTCGTCTCGACTCCCTCGCGGTACTCGGCGATCACGTCCAGGGTGGCCAGCGTGCGCTCGCCGGTGTCCGGGTCGCGGCTGGTGACGATGCAGCGGCCGACGTTCCCGAGCACGCCCGCGGTCGCCTCGCCGATCCGCACGCGCTTGCCGATCCAGGTGTCCTCCTCGTGCGCTCCCACGCCGTCGACTCCGAAGAGCATCCGGAACCGGCGCGGATCGACGGGCGCGCTCGTCCGGGCCGCCGCTCCGAGCGCGTCGATCGACGCCGTCGAGAGCAGCGTGACCGCCCCGCGCCCGCGGTCGACGCCCGCGCCGGGCTGTTCGGCCTGGACGAGCCTGACCTCGCGGCCGAGGAACGACGAGAGCGCAGCGCTCCACGGGCCGACGACCAGGCGGCCGGGGACGTCGCGCCCGAAGAAGTTGGTCGTCAGCGACGAGTCGGTCTCGACCGTCCCGTCCACGGTGCTGCCGTCGGGGAAGCGCAGGGCGAGCGTGCGCGACTCCTCCTCCCAGTCGGCGCAGATCCGGACGAGCGGCCCGAGCAGCTTGCCGTTCAGCAGCCTGCCGTCCTCGCCGATCAGGTGGAAGCGCCGGTTCTCCCGGACGCCGAAGGGCTCGACGAGGACCTCGTCGCGAGGCGCAACTGCCAGTCCCTTGACCGGAGCGACCGAGATCCACGCGACCCGAGCCACGCGTCCAGTCTCGCACGCGGCCGCCCAGGCGCGGAAGGCGGTCTGTACGTGCTCGGTCCTGGTGCACGGCGACGCCGGCGGCTACAGGCTGCCGAGCGGCGCGGCTCGGCCGCTCCGGGTCACGCCGCTTGACTCTCGACGGCAGAGGCTTCTAGATGCCGTGTCATCTGCTGTCGGCGCGGGAGGTGGAACCATGGCTGTCGAGGCACGTGTTGACGCGCTCCGCAAGGTGCTCGATGCCTTCAACCGGCATGACCTCGACGCGATCGTGTCCCACTTCTCCGACGACTGCGTCTTCGAATCGCCACGGGGCCCCGACCGCTGGGGCAGCCGCTTCGTGGGGATCGCGGAGGTTCGGCGGGGGCTTGCTCAACGATTCGAAGGTATCCCCGACGTCCATTACAGCGATGACGACCATTTCGTCTGCGGGAAGCGCGGCGTCTCCGAGTGGACGATCTCCGGCACGACCGTCGACGGCGCGCGGATCGAGGTGCGAGGTTGCGACCTGTGGACGTTCGCGCCTGACGGCAAGATCACCCGGAAGGACAGCTACTGGAAGATCCGGGAGCCCTGACGAGAAGCGTTGTGAAGCCTGCGGGCTCCTTGGCTGTTCGAGCCACGTCTGGTTCGGACAGTAGCCTCCGCGCCCATGCGGCTGATCGTCGCCCGCTGCGAGGTCCGGTACACGGGGCGGCTGACTGCCCTCTTGCCCGAGTCGACCAGGCTCTTGATCTTCAAGGCCGACGGGTCGGTCCTCGTGCACGACGACGCCGGCGGCTACAAGCCGCTGAACTGGATGACGCCGCCGACGGCGATCGAGGAGCTCGGCGACCGGATCCTCGTCCGCAAGCGTGCCGGAAAGACCGAGGACTGCCTGGAGATCGCGCTGATCGAGGTGCTGAGCGACGTCTCGCACGAGATGGGGCAGGCGGCCGGGCTGGAGAAGGACGGCGTCGAGCGCGACCTGCAGGAGGTTCTCGGGGAGCGGCCCGAGGCGCTCGGCGAGCCGCTTCGGCTTGTGCGGCGCGAGTGGCCGACGGACATCGGCCCGGTCGACCTGATGTGCCGCGACGACGCGGACGGGTGGGTCGCGGTGGAGGTCAAGCGGATCGCCGGGATCGAGGCGGTCGAGCAGCTCGTCCGGTACCTGGAGCGGATCCGGATCGATCCGGCCCGCGCCGAGTGCCGCGGGGTGCTCGCCGCCCAGCGCTTCCGCCCGCAGGCCCTGACGCTCGCCGAGTCGCGAGGCATCCGCTGCGTCGAGGTCGACCTCGCCGTGCTGCGCGGCGAGCGCGAGCCCGAGCTGACGCTTTTCTCCTAGTCGTCCGCGCCGAATCGGTGACGATCGCTCCACATCGCGGGCGGTACCCGCAGGCGGCGGCGATTCTCGGGAGATGCACCGGACGGCTGCCGTCGCGCTCGCGATCGTCGCGGTCGCGCTCGTTCTGATCCTGCTCTGGCACGGGCGGCCCGGCCGTGCTCCTGGCCTGGTCGCGAGCTGGGAGCGGACGCCGGGCGTCCTCAACCCGGACGTCACCCAGGCGACGATCGGTCAGACGATCTGCGTCCGGGGCTGGACGCGCACCGTCAGGCCGCCGGCGAGCTACACGTCGGCGCTGAAGCTCGAGCAGATGAAGGAGTACGGCGTCGCAGGCGATCCCTCCGACTACCAGGAAGACCACCTGATCAGCCTGGAGCTCGGGGGCCACCCGACCGATCGCCGCAACCTGTGGCCGGAGCCCCGGCCGCGAGCGGACCGCGTCGACCTGATCGAGAACGAGCTGAACGGGAAGGTCTGCTCGGGCGAGCTGACGCTGGCCGAGGCGCAGCGGCGGGAGTCCGAGCTGAAGCACCGGTCCGGGTGAGGGAGGGTGTCACCGTCCGCGCAGGGGGCGGACGCGCAGCTCGAGCACGTCCGGCCGGTGGTAGTGCCCCGCGGGATCGAACCGCTGCCGCTCCTCGTCGAGGCGCTGCGGGTCGAGGTCCGCGTACAGGATCCCCTCCTCGCCGTACAGCGGGCCGGCGAGGTAGCTCCCGTCGGGAGCGAGGATCGCCGAGCCGCCACGGCCGAGGACGTCCATATCGGCCAGCTCGGCGCGGAGCGGAAAGTCGTCGGGATACGAGCCCGCGCGCTGGAAGTGGCAGGGGCTGACGACGAAGGCCCGCGACTCGCGGGCGATGTGGACGAGGGTCGCCTGCCAGGCGTCGCCGTCGTCGGCCGTCGAGGCGACGTAGATCTCCACCCCGGACTCGTACAGGGCGAACCGCGCGAGCGGCATGTAGTTCTCCCAGCAGATCAGTCCGCCGATCCGGCCGAGCGGCGTCTCGATCGCCCGCAGCCCGTCACCGTCGCCCTGGCCCCAGATCAGCCGCTCGTGGTTCGTGGGCACGAGCTTCCGGTGGTGGACGGCAAGGCGGCCGTCGGGCCCGTGGTAGAGCAGGGCGTTGTAGAGCGTGGCCGACCGGCGCGGGTCGCGCTCGTTCACGCCGGTGACGAGCCAGACCTCGTGCTCGCGGGCGATCTCGCCGAGGCGGTCTGCGTCCGGTCCGGGAACCTCGATCGCCTCCCGCGCCAGCTGGGCGAACGCACCCTTCGCGCGCGGGTCGGCCCAGCCGGCGAGGAACCTGGCCCACGCCGAGCTCGGATAGGCGGAGACGAACGTCTCCGGGAAGACGACGAGCTGTGCACCGCCTGCTTTCGCCTCCGCCGTCAGCTCCGCGAGCTTGTCGAGCGTTCGCCGGCGGTCGAGGACGACCGGCTCGGCCTGGACGCACGCCACTCGGACCGGCTGGTTCACGGGCGGTAGCCTGCCAGCCGGCTCAGCGGTAGTGAAGGTAGAGGACGAGCCCCGCGACGACGCAGCCGATCGCGACCACGAACAACCACGCCCAGAGGATCGTCTCCGAGTGGCTGCGGGTGCGATCGGTTGTCGGCTCCCGGTGGGGCATGCCTCACCACAGGTGTCGGCAGAAGTCGGCGTTCGCGAGTCACTCGGACGAGTCAGTCGCGCTCAGCTCGTGTTCGAGTCGAGTGCCGCACGGAGCGACCGGACGTAGCGCTCGAGGGCGGGGGCGCCTGCCTCGGCCACCTCGACCGCGCGCGAGCCGACGACGACGCCGTCGGCGATCGCGGCCGCCGCGGCGGCCTGCTCCGGCGTCGAGATCCCGAAGCCCGCGTAGAGCGGCACGGCGGCGACGCGACGGGCTCGCTCGACCAGGCCGGCGAGCGCCGGCGAGACCTCGGAGCGGGCGCCGGTCGTGCCCGTCACCGTCACGAGGTACAGCCACCCGTCGGTCTGGTCGGCGGCGAGCCGCAACCGCTCCTCGGTCGACGTCGGCGCCACCAGCTGGACACGTCGCAACTCGGGCCGCTCGCCGGCCGGCAGGTCGGCGACGATCAGGCTCGCGGCGCCCGCCGCCCTCGCGTCCTCGGGAAACCGCTCCCAGCCGTACGCCTCGAGCAGCGAGGAGTAGGTCATCGGCACGAGCGGAACGCTCAGCCGCGCGCGCGTCAGCGCCAGGCACTCCAGGCAGGCGCGCGTGCGCATGCCCTCGGCGAGCGCGCGCTCGGCGGCGCGGCGGATGACCGGTCCGTCTGCGAGCGGGTCGGAGAACGGGAAGCCGATCTCGACCAGGTCGGCGCCGCCGGCTTCCGCCGCCGCCGCCAGCTCGGGCGTGTCCCGACCGGCCATCAGGTAGATGACGAGCGTCTTCGTCGCGGCGCCGCTCATCGCCGGGCGAGGACCTGGTCGAGATCCTTGTCGCCGCGGCCGGACAGGCAGACGACGATCACGTCGCCGTCGAGCTTGCCGGCCCGGGCGAGGGCGTGGGCGGGCTCGAGCGCGGGGATGATCCCCTCCGTCTCGGCCAGGCGGCCGAAGGCGGCGAGCGCCTCGTCGTCGGTCGCGCTCAGGTACGTGACGCGACCGGAATCGCGCAGCTGGGCGTGCTCGGGCCCGACGCCCGGGTAGTCGAGCCCGGCCGAGATCGAGTCAGCGTCGAGGATCTGGCCGTCCTCGTCCGCGAGCAGCGACGAGCGGGCACCGTGCAGCACGCCCGCGCGCCCGGCGCCGAGGCTGGCGGCGCCGGCCGCCTCGACGCCGTACAGCCGGACCTCGTGGTCGTCGAGGAAGCCGGCGAACATGCCGATCGCGTTCGAGCCGCCGCCGACGCAGGCGATCGCCGCGTCGGGCAGGCGCCCCTCCGCCTCGAGCACCTGCGCGCGGGCCTCCCGTCCGAGCACGGACTGGAGGTCGCGGACGATCTCGGGGTAGGGCTCGGGGCCGACGCAGGAGCCGATCAGGTAGTGGGTCGTCTCGACGTTCGTGATCCAGTCGCGGATCGCCTCGCTGGTCGCCTCCTTCAGCGTCTTCGTCCCGAACTCGACGGGGCGGACCTCGGCGCCGAGCAGGCCCATCCGCTCGACGTTCGGGTGCTGGCGGCGCATGTCCTCGGCGCCCATGTAGACCACGCACTCGAGGCCGAAGCGGGCGCAGACGGTCGCCGTCGCGACGCCGTGCTGCCCGGCGCCGGTCTCCGCGATGATCCGCGTCTTGCCGAGGCGGCGGGCGAGGACGGCCTGGCCGAGCGCGTTGTTCAGCTTGTGCGCGCCGGTGTGCAGCAGGTCCTCGCGCTTCAGGTACAGGCGCTTTCCGGGCGCGAATCGCTCGGCCAGCGTCAGCGGCGTCGGCCGGCCCGCGTACTCGCGGCCGAGCCGGTCGAGCTCCGCGGCGAAGTCCGGGTCGCCCTTCGCCTCGCGCCAGCCCGCCTCGAGCTCGTCCAGCGCCGGGATCAGCGTCTCCGGGACGTAGCGCCCCCCGTACTCGCCGTAGCTCATGCCCTGTCCTTTCTGGACATGACAGGGGTCAGACCCCTGTCATGTCCAGAACCGACGAGCAGGCGCATGGTTGACAGGCGCTGTGGACACATTGGCGCGGAATCGTCGTGTGCAGGGGTCAGACCCCTGTCATGGCCGTTCGGGGCGGTCATCGGGCCGCCGCGACGAACGCACGGACGCGGTCGTGATCCTTGATCCCGGGGGACGACTCGAGGCGCGAGCTGGCGTCGACGGCCCACGGTCGCGTGGCGGCGATCGCCCTGCGGACGTTGTCGGGGTCGAGGCCGCCGGCAAGCACGAGCCGTCCCTCGACGGCGCGAGCCCGCTCGAGCTGGTCGGGGTCGTCCTCTCCCCAGGGACGGTCGACCACGGTCGCGACCGGCTCGCCGGCTCGCAGCAGCACGCCGTCGCGGCCACGGACGCGGCCGGGCTCGCGCTCGTAGAGCTGGACGAGATCGGCATCGGTCTCCTCCGCCTCACCGACGTAGACGGCGACCGAGAGAGCGGTCTCCGGTACGGGCAGGACCGCGTCCGCGGCCCGCGGGCTCGCCGGCTCGAGGATGAACCCGCACAGGTCGGCGCCGGCCTCGACGGCCGCCGCGACGTCCTCCTCGCGGGTCAGGCCGCAGACCTTCACGAGCGGCCGCGAGACGATCTCCCGCAGCCTCCCCGCCGGGTCGGGGGCGCGCATCAGCGCACTGCCGACCAGGACCGCATCCGCCCCGGCCAGCTCGGCTGCGGCGCCCTGCGCGCGCGAGTGGATCGCGCTCTCCGCGATCACGACTCGGTCGCGCGGGGCCTCCGCGACCAGGCCGAGCTGTGCCGTGCGGTCGATCGCGAACGTGGTCAGGTCACGCGCGTTGATTCCGATCGGGTCGGCGCCGAGGGAGACGGCACGGTCGAGCTCGGCGGCGTCGTGCGCCTCGACGAGCGCGTCGAGGCCGATCCGCGCCGCGTGCTCCATCAGCCGGGCGGCGAGGCGGTCGTCGAGGTCGCGCAGGATCAGGAGAGCAGCGTCGGCGCCGGCCGCGCGGACCTCGTCCAGGTGCTCCTCGGTCGAGAAGAACCCCTTGGCGAGCAGCGGCAGCCGTGTCGCCGCCCGCGCCGCCGCGAGATCCGCGACCGTCCCGGCGAACCGCTCGTCGACGAGGATCGACGCCGCCGCCGCACCGGCGCCCTCGAACGCCGCGGCAAGCGCGGCTGGATCGGCGTCGGGCCGGAGGTCGCCGGCCGACGGCGACCGGCGCTTCACCTCCGCGATCGCGGCCAGGCCCGGCCCGGCGAGCGCGTCCCGGAACCTACCCATCGTGCGAGAAGGCGACGAGCGCGTCGAGCCGCTCGGCGGCCGCCCCCGAGTCGAGTGTCGTGCGCGCCAGCTCCAGCCCTTCGCGGAGGTCGCCGGCGTGACCGGCGGCCGCGATCGCGCCGGCAGCGTTGAGCAGGATGGCGTCGCGCTTCGCGCCCCGCTCCTCGCCGGCGAAGACCGCCCGGATCGCGGCCGCGTTCTCCGCGGGCGTCCCTCCGCGCAGCTCCTCCGGCGCACAGCGGGCGATCCCGATCTCGAGCGGGTCGATCTCGCGCCGGCGGACCGATCCGTCGACGACCTCGCAGACCAGGTTCGGGCCGGCGGGAGAGAGCTCGTCGACGCCGAAGGCGCCGTGGACGACGAACGCCCGACGCGACCCCAGCCGGGAGAGGACCTCGGCGATCGTCGGCACCAGGCCGGGATCGTAGACCCCGACGATCTGGGCCCGGGCGCCGGCCGGGTTCGTCAACGGGCCGAGGACGTTGAAGACGGTTCGCGTGGCGAGCTCGCGGCGCACGGGCGCGGCGTGGCGGAAGCCGGGGTGGTGCGTCGGCGCGAAGAGGAAGCCGAAGCCGAGCTCGTCGATCGAGCGCGCGATCCGCTCGGGCGGGGCCTCCAGCGAGAAGCCGAGCGCCTCGAGCACGTCCGCGGAGCCCGAGGCCGACGACACGGCCCGGTTGCCGTGCTTCGCGACCGCGGCGCCCGCCGCCGCGGCGACGAGGGCGGCCGCCGTCGAGATGTTGATCGTCGCCTGGCCGTCGCCGCCGGTGCCGCAGGTGTCGACCAGGTCGTCTCGCCGGGGTGCGACAGCGAGCACGTGGCCGCGAATCGCCTCCGCGAAGCCGGCGATCTCGTCCGGCGTCTCGCCCTTGATCCGCAGCGCAACCAGGAACCCGCCGATCTGCGCCGGCGTCGCCTCGCCGGCCATGATCGCGTCCATCGCCTCCCGCGCCTGCTCCCGGGAGAGGTCGTGTCCGTCGAGCAGCTCGGCGAGCGCGGCGAGGATCATCCGCGCTCCAGGAAGTTGCGGCACAGCGCCGGCCCGTCCGGGGTGAGCACCGACTCGGGGTGGAACTGGACGCCGTCGACCGGCAGCGAGCGGTGTCGCACGGCCATCACCTCGCCGTCGGCGGTGCGAGCCGAGACCTCGAGCTCGTCGGGCACGCGGGCGGCCGCGAGCGAGTGGTAGCGGCCGGCGGGGAAGCCCTGCGGCAGCCCGGCGAAGATCCCGCGGCCGTCGTGGTCCACCGGGCTCGACTTGCCGTGGACGAGGGTGCGAGCCTGCCCGATCTCGCCGCCGAAGGCCTCGACGATCGCCTGGTGGCCGAGGCAGACCCCGAGCGTCGGGGTGCTCGGCGCGAGGCGGCGGACGATCTCCACCGTGGCGCCGGACTCGCCCGGGCGGCCGGGGCCCGGCGAGACGACGAGGTGCGACGGCGCCAGCCGCTCCGCCTCGTCGGCGTCGATCTCGTCGTTCCGGCGCACCAGCACCTCCGCGCCCAGCTCCTGGAAGAGATGCGCGAGGTTGTAGGTGAAGCTGTCGTAGTTGTCGACGAGGAGGATCACCGCTCGGCAAGGGTAATCGCGGCCTCGAGCGCGGCGAGCTTGCGCAGGCATTCCTCGTGCTCGGCGCGCGGGTCGGAGTCGGCGACGATTCCGGCGCCGGCCTGGAGGTGGGCGACGCCGCCGTGGAGGACGATGGTGCGGATCGCGATGCACGTGTCCAGGTCGCCGCCGGGCAGCGCGTAGCCGACCGCGCCCGCATAGGGGCCGCGACGGTAGCCCTCGAGCTCCGAGATCAGCTGCATCGCGCGCACCTTCGGGGCTCCCGAGACCGTGCCGGCGGGGAAGCAGGCACGCAGGAGGTCGAACGCCCCGATGCCGTCGCGGAGCTCGCCGACGACCTCGGAGACGAGGTGGGTGACGTGCGAGAAGCGCTCGACCTCCATGAAGCGCTGCACCGTGACGGTGCCGGAAGCGCAGACCCGCGAGAGGTCGTTGCGGCCGAGGTCGACCAGCATCACGTGCTCGGCCCGGTCCTTCTCGGAGGCGAGCAGGCGCTCAGCGTCTCCCGGGCCCGGCTCGGTCGTGCCGGCGATCGGGTTGAGGCTGGCGCGGCGGCCCTCGGCCTTGACGAGCGTCTCGGGGGAGGAGCCGACGAGCGCGAGGTCGCCGAGCTCGAGCAGGAAGAGGTACGGCGACGGGTTCACCCGGCGGAGCGCACGGTAGAGCTGGACGGCGCCCGCCGACGTGGGCCGCACGGCCCGCTGCGAGAGGACGATCTGGAAGGCGTCCCCGGCCCGGATGTGCTCCTTGGCGGAGGCGACGGCGCGTTCGTAGTCGGCCTGCGCGGGAGAGCGTTCCGTCGCGCCCGGCCGCCCGTCGCCGACCGGCAGCTCGGCGCCGGGCGCCTCCAGTCGCTCCCTCACCTCGTCGTGGTCGCCGTGCAGCACCTCCGCGTGACCGGCGGCGTGGTCGAACCGGACGAGCATGTCGGCGACGACGAACCTGCTTTCGGGCAGGTCCGGGCCGTCGGGCGGGAGCGGGACGGTCGGCTCGAGGGTGGCGACGTGGTCGTAGCCGAGGAACCCCACGACCGGCGCCCGCACCTGCTCGGCCTCGGCGAGGTCGACGAGGCGCGATCCGCCGCCGACGAAGGAGTAGCGACCGAGCCGGCCGCGCTCCACCGACTCGAGCAGGAAGGCGGCACGACCGGCGCCGCGCAGGCGGACGTACGCCCCGAGCGGGGTGATCAGGTCGGTCGGGATCTCGGTCGTGAAGCGCATCGGCAAACGAAAAAGACCCTTCTCGTGAAGGGTCTGCGAGCGGGACGGGTGGAAGGTGGGTCAGGTCAGGCTGCCGCCCCGCTCGTGGCGCCGGACCAGGCCCAGAAGCAGGACGTCAGGGTCATCGGCACGAGTCTACCGCGGCCGGCGAGCGATGTGCGAACGCTAGATTGAGCCGGTGCCCCGGTCGGTGATCGTCTCCGCGGTTCGCACGCCGTTCGGCAAGCTCGGCGGCGGCCTGGCCGGCTACCCGGCGACGAAGCTGGGAGCGATCGCGATCCGCGCGGCCCTGGACCGGGTCGACGTCGCCGACGAGGAGGTCCAGTACGCGATCATGGGGCAGGTGCTGCAGGGCGGGGCGGGGCAGGCGCCGGCCCGGCAGGCGGCTGTCGCCGCAGGGCTTCCCGTCTCGCTTCCGGCCGACACGGTGAACAAGGTGTGCGCGTCGAGCATCCGCGCGGTCGAGATCGCCGACGCGATGATCCGCGCCGGCGACGTCGAGGTCGTGGTCACGGGCGGGATGGAGTCGATGTCGAACGCGCCGTACGCGCTCCCGAAGGCGCGCTTCGGCTACCGGCTCGGCGACGGCGTCCTCGTCGACCTGATGACGCACGACGGGCTCGTCTCCACCTTCGACGGGCGCCACATGGTCGAGCAGGCGTCGTTCGTCTCGCGCGAGCTCGGGATCACCCGCGAGGTTCAGGACGAGTGGGCGCTGCGGTCGCACCAGCGTGCGGTGGCCGCGATCGACGAGGGGCGGTTCGCGGACGAGATCGTGCCGGTCGGCGACGTCGCGGTGGACGAGGCCCCGCGGCGCGACACCTCGCTCGAGAAGCTCGCCGCCCTGAAGCCGGTCTTCGACCCGGAGGGGACGACGACGGCGGGGAACGCGCCCGGCGTCAACGACGGCGCCGGAGCGCTGGTCGTCACCAGCGAGGAGTTCGCGAAGAAGCGCGGCCTGGAGGTGCTGGCGACGGTCGTCTCGCAGGGCTACGTCGCCGACGAGTTCGCGTTCCTTGCGCGGACGCCGGCCGGTGCCGGGAACGTCGCGCTCGGCAAGGCAGGGAAGCGGATCGGCGACGTGAAGCGGGTGGAGGTGAACGAGGCGTTCTGCTCGGTCGCGGTCAACTCGGTGCGCATGCTCGACGCCGACCCGGAGACGGTGAACGTCAACGGCGGCGCGGTCGCGCTCGGGCATCCGATCGGCGCGTCCGGAGCGCGCATCCTGACCACGCTGATCCACGAGCTCCGCCGCGAGGGCGGCGGGCTCGGCCTGGCCGCGATCTGCTCCGGCGGCGGCCAGGGCGACGCGCTGCTGATCGAGGTCTAGGCTCTTCGCCGATGGCGTTCGAGCACGTCCTGGTCGTCGGCGCGGGCCAGATGGGCGGCGGGATCGCGCAGGTGGTCGCCGCCTCGGGGCGACGCGTGTCGCTGCACGACTCGGTGCCGGGGGCGGTCGGGCGCGGCCTCGAGACGATGCGGAAGAGCCTGGCGCGGATGGCCGAGAAGGGCGGCCCCGATCCGGAGACCGTGCTGGCGCGCGTCGAGCCGGTCGACGAGCTCGTCCCCGCCGACCTGATGGTCGAGGCGATCGTCGAGGACGCGGACGCGAAGGTCGCGGTGTTCCGGCGGGCGGACGAGGTTCTCCCCGAGACGGCGATCCTCGCCTCGAACACGTCGTCGATCCCGATCGCTTCCCTCGCTGCCGCCACCAGCCGCCCGGAGCGCGTGATCGGGATGCACTTCTTCAACCCGGTGCCCGTGATGGCCCTTGTCGAGGTCGTCCGGGCGCCGTCCACCTCGGACGAGACCGCGGCCGCGACCGTCGAGCTCGCCCGCGACCTGGGCAAGACCCCGGCGGAGGCGAACGACTTCCCCGGCTTCGTCTCGAACCGGATCCTGATGCCCTTCGTCAACGAGGCGGTCTGGGCGCTGCACGACGGGGTCGCCGAGCCGGAGGCGATCGACACGATCGCGAAGCTGGGGTTCAACCACCCGATCGGCCCGCTCGCGCTCGCCGACCTGATCGGCCTCGACACCTGCGTCGCGATCATGGAAGTTCTGCACGCAGGGCTCGGCGACGAGAAGTACGCGCCCTGCCCGCTGCTGCTCGAGCACGTCGCCGCCGGCCGCCTCGGCCGCAAGAGCGGGCGCGGGTTCTACGAGTACTAGACTCGGTCGGCGGTGGACTTCGAGCTGACCCCGGAGCAGCGGGAGATCCAGGCCGTCGCGCGCGAGTTCGCCCGCGCCGAGATCGAGCCCCACGCGGGGGAGTGGGACCGGGAGCACCGGTTTCCGGCGGAGATCTATCCGAAGCTCGCGGAGCTCGGCCTGATGGGCGTGTGCGTGCCGGAGGAGCTCGGCGGCGCCGGGGCCGACTTCGTCAGCTACGTGCTCGTCCTCGAGGAGCTCTCCCGGGCCGACGCCGGGGTCGGCGTGACCGTCGCCGTGCACACGAGCGCGGTCACCCTGCCGATCCTCGCCTTCGGCACCGACGAGCAGCGGGCGCGGTTCGTGCCCCCGCTGGCGCGGGGAGAGGTGCTCGGCGCCTTCGCGCTGACCGAGGCGGAAGCCGGCTCCGACGCCGGCTCGCTGCGGACGACGGCGACGCCCGACGGCGACGGCTGGCACATCGCCGGCGCGAAGCGGTTCATCTCCACGGCCCGCCACGCCGGAACCTTCCTGCTCTTCGCCCGGACGGACACGAGCGAGCCCGGTCCGGCCGGCGTCTCCGCCTTCGTGCTCGACGCGGAGCACGTCCGGGTCACCCGGGACGAGGAGAAGCTCGGCCTCAACTCGACGACCACGAGCGACCTCGTGGTCGACGCCCGCGTCGACGGCGACCGGCTCCTCCACGAGGAGGGCGAGGGGTTCCACGTCGCGATGGCGACGCTGGACGGCGGCCGAATCGGGATCGCCGCCCAGGCGGTCGGCATCGCCCAGGCGGCCTTCGACGCCGCCCGCGCCTACGCGCTCGAGCGGCGGCAGTTCGGCTCGCGGCTGGCCGAGCTGCAGGCGATCCAGCACAAGCTCGCCGACATGTCGCTGGAGATCGACGCCGCGCGCCTGCTCGTCCTCCGCGCCGCCTGGCGGAAGGCAACGGGCCTGCCGCACGCGGAGGAGGGCGCGAAGGCGAAGCTGTTCGCGTCCGAGATGGCCCGGCGGCAGACGGCGGAGGCGATCCAGATCTTCGGCGGCTACGGCTACACGAAGGAGTTCCCGGTCGAGCGCTACTACCGCGACGCGAAGATCACCGAGATCTACGAGGGGACGAGCGAGATCCAGCGGCT